>Ga0208645_1000124_pt1 | contig 118188 bp, 116 predicted proteins | sample VirMetDEL_Sep_01_FD_184519 | JGI IMG/M metagenome (GOLD analysis project Ga0208645, IMG submission 184519) | Aqueous microbial communities from the Delaware River and Bay under freshwater to marine salinity gradient to study organic matter... | ecosystem: Environmental > Aquatic > Marine >...
TCTACCGCTTTCGATCCATTCGACCGAACCACCAACAGGATCAAACCACCACCCTGTCGACCGACGCGCATTCTACACATCAGATCCAGTTTTGCAAGCCCTTCATTTAACTTAACTTATTGATTAACAAGAAGTTTTTGAAGCGCTTCATCGCTGAAGTGGCGCGCATTCTACCGCCAGCAGAATGCGCGTCAAGCTTATTTTTCAGTTTTATGACTTATAACGCTTCCAGCGCCTCGCGCAGACCACTACGTCGCTCCACTCGCCGCTGCACTGCCTGCTCGAAGATGCCTGCGCGGCTTTCAATAAGGCTGAACCAGTGGCGGGCCCGGGTGATGCCGGTATACACCAACTCCTTGGTCAGCACCGGATTGAGGCTGTCGGGCAGGATCAGCGCGCAATGGGCGAACTCGGAGCCTTGCGACTTGTGTACAGTCATGGCGAACACCGTCTCTACTGCGCTCAGGCGACTCGGCAGGATATGACGCAAGGCTCCACTACCATCATTGCGTGGGAATACAACCCGCAATACCTGGCGCACGGGGGCGCCTGGCACCTCAGGCGGCTCGGGCAAGCGTAGCGCAATGCCGATATCGCCATTCATCAATCCTAGGCTGTAGTCGTTACGTGTCACCAGCACCGGCCGACCTTCATACCAGCCATGTGCCTGCTCCAGCAGACCACGCCGTAGCAATGCTTCAGCGATGCGCTCGTTGAGCGCTTCCACGCCCCATGTGCCTTTTCGAACCGCACAGAGCAGTTGGAACTGATCGAACGTCGATAGAATAGCGCCAGCCCAGTCATCCCAGGCTTGCTCTCTCGCATCAGGCGCCGGGCGCTGCGCCTGCATCAGTTGCAGGTAATGGGCATATCCCTGCGGCCCCGACTCACCACTGCCCTGCCCCCCTATTAGTAGTCGCTCCAATCCGCGATCCTGCTCACCAGACAGACGCAGCACATGCAGGTCGTCCGAACCCGCTGCCAAAGTCGCACGAGCCACCTGCGCATCGCCCTGGTTCACCGCCCGCGCCAGACGTCCGATACCCGAGCCACTGCCGAAACGACGCGAGTGGCGCAGCATGACGATGTGCTGTGCCAGCGCTTTATCACCGGATACCAGTGCCGGGTCGTCCAGCCGCTCGCCCGTCTGGCTTTCCAGCCATGTGCGCGTTGCCTCGCTGTAGCCGCCACTTTCTGCCTCTCGACATAAATCACCCAGTACCGCACCGGCCTCTACTGACGCAAGCTGATCCTTGTCGCCCAGCAGAATCAAACGCGCATGCGCCGGGAGTGCGTCCAGCAGGCTGGACATCATCTCCAGGTCGATCATCGACGCCTCATCGACTACCAGCACGTCTAGTGGCAAGGGGTTAGCGGCATCGTGACGGAAATGACGACTGCCGGGACGACTGCCCAGCAAGCGGTGCAACGTCGTCACCAGTGTCGGAATCTCCTCACGCACCCGCTCGTCCAACGCCAGCGACTGCACTTGCGCGCCGATGGATTCGGTTAGCCGCGCGGCCGCCTTGCCGGTGGGTGCTGCCAGGCTCAGGCGCAGCGGCTCGCCAGTAGCCATGGCAGCTTCCTGCAATAACGCGAGGAGACGCACCACCGTCGTCGTCTTACCGGTTCCAGGCCCGCCGGTGATCAACGTGAAGCGCCCCTGAGCGGCCATGGCGCAGGCTAGCTTCTGCCAGTCGGTCAGACGCTTACCCTCCACTACCAGCGGCTCGGGAAACAGTGAGGCCAATCGTGCAGTCAGATCGCTCGGTGCCGCGGCACTTGCCTGCAGACGCCGGGCGATGTTGCCGGCCACCTGACGCTCGTAGTTCCAGTAACGCCTCATATATAAGCAGGTGCCACTCAGGACCAGCGGCGCACCATCGGACTCCAGCAACGTGCTGCCGACACAGGCCGCCAACCAGGAATCCAGGCTGAGCCCGGCCAGCACCTGCGATGGCAGGATCATCGCTTCTTGCGCATCCTCGCCTTCCGGCGGCAACGACAGGGTGAAGTCCGGGTTGGCCAAGGTGGCCGCCAGGTCCAGGCAGACATGCCCCTGCCCCAGCTGGTGGCTGGCCAGTGAGGCTCCGAGCAGTAGCAAGGGCGAAGCATCCGGATCCAGCTCGGCGAACAGTTGCGCCAGCGCGCGATCCAGCTCACGCAGCCAGCCACGCTCACTCCATATGGAAAGCAGGGCAAAGAGTTCGGCGCGATCACGCAACGCCGGCGCGAGCGTCGTACTCATGCTGCGCCCTCCTCTGCTTCACCCATGAACAAAGCATCCAGACGCTCGATCAGCTCCCGCGACGGTCGTGCCAGGTAGGCGCCCTGCTGCGGCGCGCGCAGGAACAGATAGAGCGCGCCACCGACATGCTGCTCATAGTCGTAATCTGGCAGGCGCAGACGCAGTTGCCGGTGCAACGCCAGCACGTAGAGCACGTATTGCAGGTCATAACGATGAGCGGCGATGGCCGTTTCCATCGCTTCACGGGTATAGGCTCTGTCGTCGCTGCCGAGCCAGTTGGATTTGTAATCCGCCACGTAGTAACGCCCCTGATGTTCGAATACCAGATCGATGAAGCCCTTGAACATGCCGTTGAGGGTGTCGGCACGCAGCGGCTGTCTGGCGATACCCGGCAACTCGCACTGCTGTACCCACTGATCCAGCAACCTGACATCCACCCCACGCGCTTCGAACCAGAACTCCAGCTCGGGCTGATACTGCGTCAGTTGCGCCAGCACGACGGTATCCACGCCCTCCAGCGGGAGCGACTCGGTCAGCAGTGCCAGCAGCCAGCCCTGCAAAGGATCGATCCAGCTTTGCAGACCACGGCGCTGGCAGCGCCTGGCCAGCGCTTCACGCAGCCTGGGCGGATCCTGCGCCAGAGCGGCGAAGCCTTCCTGCGCAGCCATTTCCAGCAGGCCATGGAGGAAGGTGCCGGGGTTCGGCCCGCGCGGGAAACGGTGCAGCCCCTGAGCCGATGCTGGTAGCGGTGCCAAAGCCAGCGACGGATCCTCATCGTCGATGGCGTTCTGCATCGCCGGACTGTCAGGTGCGGCGTCCTCGTGGCGGTTGACCTGGCTGGGCGCGTCCTCGTCCAGGCGAAGTGCACTGTAGGAGGCGATCCACCAGTGCTCGGCGGCGCGTCGTACTGGCGTGCGCCAGTGCGGCTCGAACTGCTCGTCTTCGATCATGCGATAACGCTGCTCGCTGGCGGCCGGCACAGGCGCAACGACGCTTTCCAGCCCCGCGGCAAAGGGCACGAGCCAACTAGCAAGTTCCTGACTGGTTGCCAGCGATACGCCGCCACCGAGCAGATAGCCCAACGCCGATTCATGCAGACGCGACTTCTTGCCGTTGCCGATCTTCAGATCCGCCACACCCAGCCAGCAGGCATGACGGGCGCGAGTCAACGCCACATAAAGCAGGCGCAGGTCTTCACCCAGACGCTCACGCTCGGCGCGCTGCAGGCTGTCTTCGTCGGCCTTGAGCACCAAGCGGCGGCGTTCGCCGTCGTGGATCTGCAGCGGCTTTTTGTCATCCACCGGGCGGAATGCGCAGATAAACGGCAGGAACACCAAGGGGTACTCCAAACCCTTGGATTTGTGGATGGTCACCACGCGCACCAACGCCTCGTCGCTCTCCAGGCGCAACACCTGCTCGTCGGCAGCCTGGCCCTCGCCGGCCAGCAGTTCGCCCAGGTGGCGAATCAGTGCCAGTTCGCCGTCCAGTTCGGCGGCGGCCTGTTGTAGCAGTTCGGCCAGGTGCAACAGGTTGGTCAGCACCCGCTCGCCATCGTCACGCCCCATCAGCCCTTGTGGCAGCTCGAAGTCCTGCAGCAACTGACGCAGCATCGGCAACACGCCCTGGCGCTGCCAACGATGACGGTAGTCGCGGAACTGCATGACGCGGCGCTCCCAGGTGCGCTCGTCGAGGTTGAGCAGCTCCAGTTCGCTCAACGCCAGCCCCAGCGTCGCACTGGCCAGCGCCGCACGTAACGGGCGATCCTGATCCGGCTCGGCACAAGCGCGCAGCCACAGCAGCAGGTCGCGCGCTTCCTGAGCGGCAAATACCGAATCCTTGTCGGAGAGGTAGACACTGCGCACGCCACGTGCGGCCAGCTCGCCGCGAATGGCCTGCGCTTCGTTGAAGTCGCGCACCAGCACCGCGATATCGCTGGGCCGCAGAGCAGTGAGCACGCCTGCTTTGCTGAAACCGGCCTGCCCACGCAGCCCCAGATCCAGCAGGCGCACGATCTCGCTAGCCGCACCGGCCGCCATGGCCTCCAGATAGGCACCCTTGGCAACCGGCTCGTCGCTTGCCAACTGCCACACCGTCAGGGCTGGCTGCGCCTGGCCATCGACACTCCAGACTTCGCCTCGGCCTTGCGCGCCCACCTCGATAAAAGGCAAATCATCGCGCAGCAGAAACGCGCCCTCACCGCCGTCACGCTGCTCGGCACGCAGGAAAACGCCATTGACGGCATCGACCATGGCCTGACTGGAGCGGAAGTTCTTCTCCAGATTGTAATGACGTTCGGAGGTCGCCCGCCGCGCACGCAGATAGGTGTGGATATCAGCGCCGCGGAAGGAATAGATGGCCTGCTTGGGGTCACCGATCATAAACAGGCCGCAGTCGTCGCGGTTGGCCTCGACTTCGTAGAGCGTATCGAAGATGCGGTACTGCAGCGGATCGGTGTCCTGGAACTCGTCGATCATTGCCACCGGGAACTGTCGGCGAATTACTTCAGCCAGGTGCACGCCGTTGCTGCCTTGCAGGGCAGCGTCCAGGCGCACGAGCATGTCGTCGAAGCCCATTTCCCCGCGCTGGCGTTTCTCCCAGTCGAAGCGCTGACGAACCCAGGCCGCCGCGTGGCGCAGAGCGGCATCAGAAGGGTCAGGCAAGGCATCGAGTTGCGCCTTGAGCAGCGCCATCGCGTCCAATGCCGGATGGCCAGGCGCCTCGCCCTTCCAAGCTTCGGCCAGACCGTCAGGGGTCAGACGAGTGAACCCCGTGCCCAGGTCGAGACGCGACTCTTCGCCGCCGGCCCACTCGCGCAACTTGGCCAGCCAGGGGTTGTAGAAGCGTGCCTGAATTTTCTTGCCGTCCACTTGCTTGGCCGCCACCGCCGCATCCAGCAACAGCTGCAGCTCATCGGCCCAAGCCAGCCAGGGCGACTTGAGTTCGGCCAGCGCTTGTTCGCGCTGCAGTAACGAGTTATCGAGCAGCTCGCCCAGCGACTGCGTCGGCTCTTCACCCTCCTCACCCAACAAAGGCCGCAACCTGGCGCCAAGGCCAGCGGGCGTGCCCCAGACGCTTGCCACCCATTGCAGCGCAGCGCCCTGTAGCGGATAGCCGTGCTGCCGCCAGTAATCGCGCACCACTTCAGCCAGCAGCTCGCTGTGGTCGGTCTCCAGGGTCTGGCTGAACAGGCTGCCGCTGTCGAAGGCATGCTCACGCAGCATGCGCTGGCACCAGCCGTGGATGGTGGACACAGCGGCCTCGTCCATCCACTGCGCTGCCAGCTCCAGGCGGCGGGCGCACTCGTCCCACTGCGTTTGCGCGAAATCACCACGAAGTTCACGCAGCAGGTCATCGCTCTGCGCATCGCCACGAAATACTGTCGCGGCCTCAACCAGGCGCGCACGAATCCGGTCGCGCAATTCGCGCGTGGCCGCATCGGTAAAGGTCACTACCAGAATCTGCGGCGGCAGCAGGGGCTCGCGGAACGCAGCCTCACCACCATGCCCAAGGATCAGCCGCAGGTAGAGCGCGGAAATGGTGAAGGTCTTGCCTGTGCCGGCACTGGCCTCGATCAAACGGCTGCCGTGCAGGGGAAACGTCAGGGCCAGGGGGCGCTGTTGGCTCATGCTGCGTCCTCCTCGAGCGCCTGGGGATCGCTATCGAGCAGCGACTGGTAAAGCCGCTCGCTCCATGCCGGGAACTGGCCATCGGCGCTGAGCGCAGCGTAGTCAGGGAACTGCCTCGCCAGGCTGGCGCTGCTCTGGACTTCACCGGTGAGGTTGTAGCTACCTTCGTAGACGCTGCGGGCCTTGTCTTCGTTGTTGTCCTGCAACCAGGCCAAGGAGGTTTTCAGGGCGACCGGCAGCGGCGCCTGCATGCCGGCACTCCAGGCCTCCAGCCAAGTGGTCAGTACACGGGCAGCGTGCTCCACAGGTAGAGGCTCGAACGCCAAGCTGCGATCCTCACCAACCAGAAAGGTGGTCAGCGGCACACCGCAAGCCGCGGCGATGACATGCAGCACATAGGGCCGCAGCAGGCGATGCCACTTCCAGCTCTTGTCCTTGTGCAGCGCGCCTGGCAGCAGTTCCAGGCGCGCCAAGCTGCCATCGACGTTCTGCCGCAGCCCGGCGAGCCAGCCGTCGAGCTGAACGCCAGCTGCGGCGAAAGTCAGGCGCTGTGGCGATTCCAGCAGGTTAGGCCAGCACAGGCAAAGCCCCTGATAACGCCGCAACTGCGCAGGCAAGGGCTCCAGCAAGGCGTTGCGATACTGTTCGCCGAAACCGGCCAGCGGCAGAACGCCGCTGCGTTGCAGGCGATCGGCAGCCGCCCTCAGCGCATCCTCGCTGTCACCCTCGTCTGCAATCGCTGCCTTGAGCAAGATTTCCTGCAACTGGTAGCGCTGCAGACCGTCGAGGGCGAATGGCTCGCTGTCGAGCTGCACTTGTTCTTCTTCGTCGAGAAATACCTTGAGGCGGCGGGTAAAGAAACACTTCACCGGATCACGCAGGAACGACTGCAACAGCTCAGGCGTGAGCTGATGTCTCTCTTCCCAGGCCAATAACGGCGCAGCGCTCTCGCCCGCCGAGGCCTGGCCATGCAGGGCCGCCCACTCGTGGGCATAACTGAACAGTTGCGCCTCGCCATTGAAGTAACGGCGGCTGAAAGGCTGCAAGGGATGCTCGGTGGTCAGACCATGCAGAACGTCGCCGCCATCGGCCAGCGTCCAGGCACTGCCAAGATGGTCGCGCAGCTGACCGACCAGCACGGAAGGCGGGCGCTCGCTGTTGTCGCGAATGCTGCGCCCTACCCAGCTGACATACAGACGATCACGCGCTGCCAACAGTGCTTCCAGCAGCAGATAGCGATCATCCTCGCGACGCGAACGGTCACCAGGTCGGTAATCACCGGCCATCAAGTCGAAATCCAGCGGCGCCTGGCTGCGCGGGTAGTCGCCATCGTTCATGCCCAGCAGGCAAACCTGGCGGAACGGGATCGCGCGCATAGGCATCAGCGTGCAGAAACTCACCGCCCCAGCGAGAAAGCGCTGGCTCAGCCGCCCCTGATCGAGCCCGCCGAGCCAGGCTTCGCGCACCACCGGCAGGGTCAGCGCTTCGTCCAGCGTCGCAGCCTCGCAAAGCTCCAGCCAGGCATCCAGCGCATCGAGCAATTGGGTGGTGAGCACCTCTTCACGGTCGTTCTGCGGCAGGAAGAAATCGTCGAGCATGCCGCGCAAGCGTTCACCCCACTGCACCGGCGTGGCCGGCTCGCGCAGTTGCTGCAGATGCCGGTCGAGGGTTTCCAGCAGGCGTGTCACCGGGCCGATCAGTGCGGCGTCAAGCCCGCCGATCTCGTCATAGGGTTCGATACCAGCAAAGGCGTCGGCCGTGCCCACCGCGTAGCCCAACAACATGCGTCGCAAGCCGAAGCACCAGGTGTTCTGCTCCAGGTTCTCGCCGAGGCCGAGCGACTGCCGCTGGCTCGCGTCCAGCCCCCAGCGCACGCCTGCGCCTTCCAGCCAGCGGCGCAGAGTGGGCAACTGATCCTCGGCAATAGCGAAGCGCTGACGCAACGCGGCGACATCCAGCAGATCGAGGATCTCACTGACACTGAAACGGCTGTCCGGCAGGCGCAACAAGTGCTCCAGCGCGATGACCATCGGCTCTTTGCCGCGCAGCCCCTGGTCGGCCAGGGTGAAGGGAATGAAACGCGGATCGTCACTGGCGAACTGGCCGAACACGGCCTGGATATGCGGAGCGTAGGCATTGACGTCCGGCACCATGACGATCACGTCGCGCGGCCTTAGCGTGGAGTCTTCACTGAAGCTGGCCAGCAGTTGATCGTGGAGTACCTCCACCTCGCGCTGGGCACTGTGGGCGACATGAAAGCGCAGCGAATGATCAGCCCCGGGGTCGACAGGCGGCCAGGTGCTGCGGGTTTCCGCAAGCGGACGCAGGTCAAGGATATCGTTCTGCAACTGGCCTAGTAGGCTGTCCTCGTCGGCCGGACTGAACAGGTCGATGCGCTCGAACTGCTCGCGGTAGCGCTGCGGCTCGTCGTACTGATCCAGCAGGTTGATGTAGTCGCGCCCCTGCTTGCCCCAGGCGGCGAGCAGCGGCTGGCCGTGCTGGTGCATGTCCTCCTGCTCGAACAGACCGATCTGGACGCCTGGCCTGCCTTTGCGCTGCTGGCGACGGTATTCGTGGCGCAGCAGATCCTTGTCTTCGACGATATCGCCCCAGTGGTGCTGACAAGGGTTGTGCACGTAGAGCATGACCTGGCTGAAACGCGCCATGGCTGCCAGCGCTTCCAGCACCTGGGCCGGCAATGAGGAAATACCGAAAACGGTGATGCGCCGTGGCAGTCCGGGTGGCGGCGCATCCAGCTCGCCCATGCGCGCGACAAAACGCGGATGCACGCCGGCACGGCTCTCGGCGAGATGCTGCTCGCCAACGTCCGCCAGCAAGGCGCGCCACAGCGCGGGTTGCCAACAGGAATCGCCCTCCAGCCGCCGCTCGCCGCCGCGCGAGGTACGCAGGCGATCATGCCCGGCTGCCCAGTCCGCCAGCCAGTCGGCGCGATAGACCTGGTATTGGTCGAACAGATCGGCCAGGCGTTCGGCCAATTGGTGGCGCTTGCGCAGATCCTGGTCATCGGCGAGGAAGCGGCGCAATGGAGCGAACGCCTCCTCGGCCAGCAGGCCCGGCAATAGCCGCATCAGGCGCCAGGTCAGCGGCGCCTTGTCCAGCGGCGACTGCTGCGGGATCGCATCCTTGCCCAGCACGTTGCGGTACGCCTGCCAGAGAAAGCGCGCCGGCAGGTCAACATCCAGCGCGGCAGCAATCCCACATCCATCACGCTCGGCCAGCGCCAGCTTGAGCCACTGGGCGATGCCATTGCTCTGCACCAGCAGCACTTCGTTCTCCAGCGGCCGCAGCGGATAGCGCCGCATCCACTGCACAGCCAGCGCACGCAGCTCTTCGAGGTGGTTGCCGTGAATGACGATAAGGCCGGGGGACAACTCCGGGCTGGCGGGCATCGACTGACTCCTGTCGAAAATCGAAGCGCAAGTTTGCCAGCATTTGGTGACGAGGTGCGTCATCCATCGCTGCCTCGCAGCACTCTCGCATCAGACCAACCCACCATTGGCGCGCAATACCTGGCCATTGATCCAGGCCGCATCCGGCCCGGCCAGAAACGACACCACAGCGGCGATATCTTCCGGCTGGCCCAGGCGCTCCAACGGGGGCATCCTGGCGAAGTTTTCGATCTGTTCCTCGCTCTTGCCGCTTAAAAACAACTCGGTCGCCACCGGGCCCGGTGCTACGGCGTTGACCGTGACGTTACGACCGCGCATCTCCTTGGCGAAGACACGTGTCAGCGTCTCCACCGCCGCCTTGCTCGCCCCATACAGGGCGTAGCCCGGCAGGTTCAGCCCGAGCACTGAGGTGGAGAAATTGATGATGCGCCCACCGTCGTTCAGCCGTGTGCTGGCCTCGCGCAGCGTATTGAAGACACCGGCAAGATTCACCGCGATGGTTCGCTCGAAGAGCGCATCGTCGGTCTCCGCCACCGGCAGCGCCTTGAAGATACCCGCGTTGTTGACCAACACATCGACCTTGCCCAGGCGCCGCTCGGTTTCCTCGAACAATTGGCGAACCTCCTGTGCCTTGGCCACATCGGCCCGCAAGGCGATGGCATTGCCACCCTGTTCATGGATATCTGCCACCAACGCCTCGGCCTCGGAAGCACTGCTGGAATAGTTGATGACCACGGCCATGCCGTTGCCGGCGAGACGCTTGGCCAGCGCAGCACCGATACCTCGGGACGCGCCGGTAACGATGGCTACCTTCTGAACGTTGCTCATGCTGAGCCTCCTGCTGAGAAAAATTGACAGGCACAGGCTTACATGAACATGAATACGGATAAATACGCTTAAATTGCCTTTACCATTCAAAAATTCTCAACAATTGGATTGCTCATGGATCAGGTAAAAGCCATGAAGGTCTTCGTCCGCATCTACGAGCGCGGCAGCTTCACTCGCGCAGCCGAAGACCTGGAGATGCCTCGCGCCACGCTCACCCATACCATGAACCAGCTCGAAACCTGGTTGGGGACGCGCTTGTTAGAGCGCAGTACGCGCCGAGTCCGACCCACCGAGGACGGCGAGGCCTATTATGGGCGCTGCGTGCAGTTGCTCAGTGAACTCGAAGAAGCGGCGCAGGCCTTTCGCAGTGGCGCACCCAGCGGCCGTTTGCGCGTGGACATGCATGGCACGCTGGCGAAGTTCTTCGTCATACCCGCACTGCCCGATTTTCTCGCGCGCTACCCCGAGATCACGCTGAACCTGAGCGAATCGGACAGGCTCGTCGATCTGATCGAGGAAGGCGTCGACTGCGTGCTGCGTGCCGGCACGCCGAGCGACTCCTCACTGATCAGTCGGCGCCTGGCCGATCTGCCCCAGGTCACCTGCGCCAGCCCGGCATATCTACGTCAATTCGGTACACCACGCGGCATTGACGACCTGGTGAACCACCGGGCAGTGAACTACCACCCGAAGACCGCAGCGCGTTGTTATCCCTTCGAGTTCACCCGCGAGGGCAAGGTACGACAGGTCGAGATTCGCGGCTCAGTCACCGTCTTCGGCGCGGAAATCTACGCAGCCTCGGCCCTCGCCGGACTCGGCCTGATCCAGGTACCACGCTATCGGGTAGCCGCGCAGATCGAACAGGGCCTGCTACGCGAAGTCATGACGGACAACCCACCTCCACCCATGCCGGTATCGGTGTTCTATCCACGCAATCGCATTCTGTCGAAGCGGGTCAGGGTCTTCGTCGACTGGTTGGTTGAGCGCTTTGAAGAAGCATAAGGCATGGACCTAACGCCGGACTCGAAAGGCCTAACACCGAGACACCTGAGAAGACTGGCCGGATGAAAAGTCTCTGACACAAAAAAGCCTGATCATCACTGACCAGGCTCTAGTGTAGGGATTTTTTGGTCGGGACGGAGTGATTCGAACACTCGACCCCTTGCACCCCATGCCGGAGGTCGACCTCATAACACATTGATTTTAATAGGATAATTTTGAGCGCTCGCTGCAGCCATTGCTCTACGCTATCCGACGGTTATCAACGATTCCCCGCAAAAGTCCCTGAGCAGATCGGCACCGCCCCAAAAGCCCACTGGCGCTATTTTCTGTCCAACAACGGCGCTCCCACACAGCCCCGGCTTACTCAACAAAGCTTCGAAAGCTCGCCCGGTAATCGGTCGGCTTAAGGTGAACGTGCCGATCTAGATCCCCGTTCAGAATGAACAGACGCGGCCCGTCCCTGAACTGAAACACCCGGTACAGGTGGAACTGCTCGCAGACCTCCCTGGAGAACTCCAGCTCGTTGTGGCTGACCAGAAATGATGATCCCAAGCCGCCATTGGTGGTTTTCACCTCGATGAAGCGGTGACGTGCGTCATCCTCGAACGACAGAATATCGAACCCGGCTCCGTCACCCTGGGAGTCCGATACCCAGTCCAATCGCTGGAACAGCTCCGGGTACCCTGACTCAGTCAGGCGCTGTTGCTCGAACTCAATGACCCACTGCTCACCTGCCCTACCCAGCTTCCGGTTGGCCTCATCACGCGCGGCGTAATCAAGTTTACGGGGCATCCGGTTTGGCACCTTGCTCGGTGCGCGAACAAGTGCCTCGCGCTTCGGAGCCTCGACAAGGGCTGCGAGGTAGGTCCTTTCACCGGGGAGCTTCACCTCCTCCAATGCATCAACGATGGTAGCGACCGCCTGCTGATTTTTGAGGACATAGGCCTGCACGGACTTGCGCAGCAGAAGCTGGCTATTACCGCGGGGCTTGTATCCGTTGATGTATGGCAGCCCCAGCGCGTCTAGAACGGCGCTGATGTTTTGATGCTTTAGCTCGACAGAAGACTTGCTGCGACCATTGAGTAATCGGCGCAGAGCTTGGTTGTGCTCGGACTTGTTGTAGCTCTGCCCCTCCGCTTCTGCGCGCAGCATCTCAAAGTAGTCGCGCACAGTGGCTTCGACTTCAGCTTCAGACCAGTCCTCGCCGGTTCGGATGATGGTGAAGCCAAGACTGGAGAGCAGCGGAACGACAGTCGCTTCCCCACCGGAAAAACTGTCAGCAGTCAGAGGGCCCTTGTCGGGAAACTGTTTACCGTAGGCGACACCGGCAATGGCTTTGGAATCGCAGTCGACACCAGTTTTCGGATCGCGCACCAGAAAATCTCTGGACTTACCAAAGCCATAGCGTTCAAGAAATTTTGTGCGGCCCAACTGAACAAATTCGTCGATAGCAGCCTGCACCGCAGAGGGGCTTCGAAGCAGAGAGAGCTGTGACATAACCAGCAAGTCCTTATGTGGCAGAGGTAAGCCCCTCAAGGAGCTTGTCGCGTTCAGATGGAGGGACAACCAAGCTTGGCCGTGAGGCTGCAGACCGCACGCGGTCACCTCAAGTATGATCAAGAAGCTGAATTGCCACCAAGGACTATCTCTTGTCTACCGACACACCATCCCCAGCCCCACTCCTTGATACTATCCGGCTTGCCGAAGAGCTTGAGCAATTTGCCGAAGCACGTAATTGGGCACAGTTTCACTCGCCCAAGAATCTAGCCATGGCTCTGGCGGGCGAGACAGGTGAGCTCGTGGAGATCTTCCAGTGGATGACGGAAGAGCAATCGAAGGTCGCTGCGCAACAGCCCGAGACCGCTCGAGCTGTCCGAGACGAACTGGCTGATGTACTGATGTATGTGGTGCGCTTGGCCGATAGGCTTGGTGTGGACCTCAATGAAGCGGTGCAGTACAAACTGCAACTCAACGGGCAGAAATACCCCGTCGACAAAGCGCGCAACACGAGCAAAAAGTACGACCAACTCTAACTCTCGGCCAAGGACGACCGCGTGATCGTTTACGAAGCGACGAAACAGCAGTTCCTCAAAGACACCGACAACGATGACATTGAGGATGTGATCCTTGCCCACTTCACCGCTCGGACTGGTAAGCGGGTCGGACGATCTGAGATCGATTCCTGGAAGGGCTCGCTTGGCTATATGGCTAAGGTGCTGCGCGACGAGGAGTTACCTCCTGATACCGGGTTAGCTATCGAGCTCCATATTCCTCAGTCATCCAAGCGCATCGACTTCACCCTCACAGGCCATGACGAGGCTGGTGGTAAGAACGCTGTACTCGTTGAGCTCAAGCAATGGAGCTCAGCAAAGGCCACTGAAAAAGATGCGATCGTGGTGACCGCACTTGGCAAAGGAATGCGGGAGACGGTGCATCCGTCCTACCAGGCCTGGTCCTATGCCTCCCTCCTGGAAGGCTTCAACGAAGCGGTATACGACCAGAGCATCGCTGTAAGACCCTGCGCGTATCTTCATAACTACGTCCGTGACGGAATTATCGACGCGTCCCATTACCAGCCTTACATCGAGAAAGCCCCTCTCTTTTTGAAAGGCAAGGATGAGCTACAGCAGCTCCGCACCTTCATCAAAAAGTACATCAAGTCAGGCGATGACAAGTCCGTTCTCTACGAGTTGGCCAACGGGAAGATCAGGCCGTCCAAGGCCTTGGCCGAGTCGTTGAAAGGGCTCATAAAGGGCAACCCAGAATTCATCCTTATCGATGACCAGAAAGAGGTCTATGAGGCCACGATAGCTGCCGCGAAGGCCGCGTCCTCAGATAAGCCACGCGTGATCATCGTGGAGGGCGGCCCAGGCACCGGCAAGACCGTGCTGGCCATCAACCTACTCGTACAGCTGACCTCATTGGGCCTGGTGGGCAAATATGTGTCGAAGAACGCTGCTCCCCGAAAGGTCTATGAAACCAAGCTTATTGGCTCGGTTACTCGTTCAAGGTTTTCTCATATGTTCACGGGATCCGGCGCTTTCGTGGATGCAGAGCCCAACATCTTCGACACGCTAATTGTGGACGAAGCCCATCGCCTGAATGAGAAAAGCGGCCTGTATGCCAACCTCGGCGAGAACCAAATTAAAGAACTGATCGAAGCAGCCAAGTGCACAGTCTTCTTCATCGACGAAGATCAACGCGTGACGCTAAGCGACATTGGAAGCAAAGAAGCTATTCGGCGCTTTGCTGAAGCCAAAGGCGCAATCGTTGAGGAGTACAACCTGGCCTCCCAGTTTCGCTGCAGCGGTTCGGATGGCTACCTCGCCTGGCTGGACGATGTGCTGGACATCCGCCCGACCGCCAACGATCGCCTAGATCCAAGCGAATATGACTTCCGCATATTCGATACGCCCGATGCTCTGCATGAGGCAATCGAAGCTCGTAACGAACAGAACAAAGCTCGGGTGGTGGCTGGCTATTGCTGGCCTTGGAGCAGCAAGAAAGATCCGCGTGCTGATGACATTGTGATTGGCGACTACCGGCGGCAATGGAATCTTAGCCAAGACGGCAGTCTGTGGATCATCGCGAAACAATCCATTGACCAGGTGGGGTGTATCCATACATGCCAGGGGTTGGAGGTTGATTACATTGGTGTGATCATTGGGCCTGATCTGATCGTCCGTAACGGTCGCGTCGTGACCAACGCTAGCCTGCGCGACAAGCAGGATCGCTCGATGCGGGGTTATAAGAAGATGCTGAAGGATGAACCGGAGTACGCGAGAGCTCAGGCGGACCTCATCATAAAGAACACGTATCGAACGCTTATGACCCGGGGGATGAAGGGATGCTACGTCTACTGCACGGATACTGAGACAGCCGAATACTTCAAAGGGCGTATGGCAGTATCTAGCTTCTAGGGGGTTATCTTGTCCCCAGAAAGTCGAAGGATCTATGCAAGCGCAAGGAAGAAGCGTGCACAAGCTAATCACTCTACTAGCCCTCCTCCCATGCTTGGCGCTAGCCAATGAACAGACCCTCTCCTGCTATGTTGTCGGCGTGTCAGATGGCGACACGTTGAGCTGTTTCGATGCAGAAAACCGCAAGACAGAGAAAATTCGGCTTCGCGGCATTGATGCACCTGAGGCCAAGCAGCCATTTGGTCAGCGCAGTAAACAGAGCTTGTCCTCCTTGGCACACGGCCAGCCAGCAACGGTGAAATGGAGCAAACGGGACAGATGGGGGCGGATTATCGGCGCGGTATGGGTCGAGCCAGCCGATTGCCCTGGCTGCGGCCGCACTCTGGATATCGGCCGAGCGCAGCTGTCAGTAGGTATGGCTTGGTGGTTTAGACGTTATGCCAACGAGCAGCCAGATGAGGAGAGGCGCCAATATAAGTTTGAGGAGCGTGAAGCCAAGGCTCGAAAGGTTGGTTTGTGGCAAGACAAGGATGCGGTGGCACCATGGGATTGGAGAAAGAGGTAGCTCCATGACATCATCCTGCTGCCCTGTCTGAGCGGTATTGCATTTTTACTCGTAGCTCAGATGTGGACAGTTTAAAGCCAACTCGGTGGCACAGATTACAAGGAGTGTTTGATGGTTTGGGAAGCAACAACAGCAGTAATGGGGATCGCAGGCTTGATCTGGGCTTATGGATCCGCCGGGGAAGAACGCAGAGCGAACTTCAGAGCTTGGCTGGCTTTTCACATTGCTCGAGCCAAGCCCCACACAGCTAACATACTATTTCGCTTGATGTTTTTGGTCTTGTTGTTAGGCACAGCAGCAATCGTCATGGGCTCCGTCAAGGAAATCTACGAGTTCCGCACCAGCGTTGAACCACTGTCACGGCGCGAGGTGTTCATGCTAATCCTCAATCTATTCAATGCTTTCGCTTATGGCGCAGCATTCCTTGCCTGTCTCAGGCTTACATTTGGGCCGCGCCCAAAGAAAACGGTACCCTTGGTGCTTAAAGAGGGGCAACCGCTCTCTCTTTTCCTCAAATGCGAGACCGAAAGTGCAGCGCTTCATGAGGCTCTTCAAAATGGAATTGAAGTCAGGTTGGGTATCGATAGCAATAGAGAGCTTCAAGTCGAGACAATAGGTATAGACGGCGTAGTGCTTGAGCTGAACCAGGTAAAGGGATGAATGCAGCAAACCTCAACTCCGGCTTAGCCAATATCCTGAAGTTAATCGAGTTAAGGCCTTGTGCACTGAGACTCGGTGCAACTTGTCCAGTATAACGATCTCTCAACTATCCGGCACGTGACCGCTAGCTTCCAAGGCTAGCCGTTTAGCGAACCTAGTGAGCCGTTTTAGCCTGTTGAAATAGGATGCCGAAGGTTGATTCCTTTAATTTTCTGGCAATTGCATTTTAGAGATATCTGCTACCTGAAAGACGGCTGCGATCACTGCAACGCTCTTGCTTGCCTCTTGTAGGCACTTTTAGGGCGAGCAGCGATTAGCTAATACTAGCTTGCGATGCAGAAGCTACCTGAATCACCAACGACCAACTTAATCTATGAGACGTTATGCAATCATTACTCTCCTCTTTTGAATCAGCCATGGACAGTCTGATGAAAGTGGCCGGCGCAGCCATTAAACTCAGCATTGCCTTGGGCAGTGCATGCGTGATCCTCTACTCCATACGCATCGGTCATTTTCCCCAAGGCCTCGCCTTGGGCGATGGGCTGCTATTCCTGCTCACTGCTGGCTGCTTTGGCTTCCTGTATGTTTTCTTCATGGCCGGTCTGGTTGGCTTGGGAAGCTGCCTCAGCCCCCTTACAAACCAGGCGCTGAAGTTATCCAGCTGGTTGATATCGAAGTTTCGCGGAAAAAAAATTAATCCGGCGTATGAACTGGAGCCGTTTCAATGGCCCGCGATTCCCTTTGCAGTGATGGCAGTCCTAATGATCTTTGCACTGGGAGGCAGAGACTATTCAGTATCTATAAAACTTCTGGCCGTCGCGGTCATGCTGCACATCTTCTATTCCGTCGCGATCGACGCTAATAGGAAACTCCGTGTTGCACAGAGGCTGCAAGACTCGGTAATTGAAACACCAGAGAAGGCTCACACTGCACTGGAAGCTAGTAAGCACAAGAATACCTATAACATCGTATGCTTCTTGATCATGCTCCTTCCACTGCTCATCGGCGGAGTTTCAGGGCAACTGGTAGACAGCGCGATGCGACTTGCGAATGTTCGCATTGAGTACCCAGTGATTTATACGAAAGCCCCATATGACCAACTGCTGCCGGAATCCCTCATCGCTAGGAATCTAAAGGTGCCAGAGGGCTACAAAGCTTATGAAGGTATAAGCGTGCGCTTTAAAGGGTTCGGCAGCACGACCGTCGTTGCCTTCAAGGACGAAGGCGTAGAGCGACAGCTCGAAATCCCTAACGACCAATTGATCGTGGAAAAGAAAACTCCGAAGCGCGTCTTCCCCATGAGCGGAGATCAGCCAGAAGCGAAATAACATATCCGTTTCGCCCGAATCAAAGGACTCTCTTGCTGGGTGAAGTCGTCAACTTTTAGGGGCTTTCTGGCCGGTAGCCTCCACTTGTGGAGGGCAGCTGCCTGCCAGAAGCAGCCGGTCAGTCACACAATAATAGTGGCCTGCTCCGATTATTTGGACTCTCTGCAAATTAATTGGCTGGTTGGCCGCACGCCCAATCGAAGGCAAGACAGCACTCCGAGACTACAGCCAGCTTCAGAGTAGGCCAAGAGACCATAAATAGTTTCTGACTTCTCCCATGCCTCTGGTGGCCACATCTATTAAATAGTCACGAGACTGGCGGTGGAGTGGCAGTGGGCCGGATCGACGTACCCATTTTGAGACATCCTCTGCGGGCAATCTTCGGGCTGCCAGAATCATGGCCATCAGGTCATCTCTGGCATTCGCATCCCGTACTACGGACGTCAGATCCGCTCCTTTGGCATGGTACCTGGTGCCGTCTGTCATTCCAGCAGCGTGGAACGAGGCGCGTCGGATAATGCAAGGGACGCACTTACCGCACTGCTGGTGGGTCCGCTTCCACTTACCACACGATACCGTTTCCGATGCCAGGACTCTCAAGTTCGCCTGATCTAAGCACCCAGAAAGCATCTCTCCCTTCGTCTGAAGTGCGTACGGATTCTCGACTCGTACAGGCAGACCGACCGTATCTAGGATTTTTTGGAATAAGCCCAAAAAATGCGGGTGCGTTGTCCTAGTACTCAACGCTCCAATGCGGCGTGCAGTCATTGGAGGGTTCAGAGCAATGAGCCCGTTCTCGGGAACGAAAAGCTCTACTGGAGTGCCAGTTACTCGTAGCTGCGTCAGTGTGGCCCCAACTAGTGCACCATAGGCGAGGAAGTTGAAGCTTCGAGTGCGCATCTGCACATCGGTTTTTCTCCCAGTCAAGGACACCGGATTTGCCACCGCAGCGAATCTGGAGACCTCCACCGGTAGATGATCCCGAACCATGATTTGCTTTTCCGAGTCACCTCGATATGCATGACTTATCAACAATGGGCGTCTGCCCTCTGCTAATAAATTCAACGCGCCAATGCCGCTATCCATGCCCCCCGAGAACAAACTGACGCAATCATGGCCGGCCATAACGGTGATGCGACCACGGTTCTGAGACGTGAGCTGTCTGGGCCCATCAGGCAATAGGACGATCTCCCAAAGATCACCGCTTAAGAAATGCAGAGCCTTCTGTAAAAGCGGTATCGCGGGCTGCCAAAGGTGCGGATCAGCGATGGGGATGAATAGACGAAGGTCCCGGGCCCAACCATCATCAGCTTCTGCTTTATCAACAAAAGTATCTGCGGCTGTTACGGCCATGGCTATGGTCAACAAATCGAACCCGATTCTACTGACCGGAGCCCCCAAACGCCTCACTGCGGCGCGAACCGGGCCCCCTATAGAGCAAGTGCCCCGCGCCGGTGGGCGACTGCCGTACATCAGTACGGGAATTTCATTAGCGGTTTGCGAGCGAAGCTGATTAGCTTCGTGATGGAAAATGAGGTCTGTCACTCTTGGTATGCCTCCCATTCACTCCACACTTCGCGGATGGCAGCCATCTGAATCTTTTCAATTTGAGTGCTGGAGAGCGCTTTTAGACTGCCTCCTAACAAGGGACGCATGTGCTTGTCAGTCACCGATTCAACGAGAGAGTACAGTTCCTTCTCGGCCTGCTCGACTTGACTAGGTGATTCAGCTTTTGCGAACGCGTCGTTCGAATCGAGCACCACTTGTCCAAACACGCATTTGGTGACGTACACCAGCATCATCTGTACAAGCATCTCGTCAGTGATACTCGCGAAATCAAACTCTTGATAACCTTCTAGACATTCAGAGAGCGCTTCGTTCATCGCAACCCGAACGCGATCAGAATCGCCGTCCTCAGTGGCAAGCGCCTGCACGATCATGTCGATAACAATGTCGGTGTCCTGGCCGTTCAACTCGGCGAGATCCAACCCCAGAGGGGACTGCCCTTCCCTCAAGGTGGCCATCGCACCAAATAAGGCCCCACCGGCTCCTGCCATGGAGCCAAACCGGGCAGGCCCAATGCCACTACCACCCGTTGCACCGCCTGCATAGCTGCTTATCGCAGAGCGAAGGTAATCGCCATCTCCTGTTGAGACGAATCTCCCCAGACTTGTGCGGAAGTCTTTAAATCGCTGCGGAGGAGCCTCGGGTACCTGCTGCCCCCCGGTGTCCACCCACCCAGGCACAAATGGAGAATTACCCCCTGGCCCTTTGCTTGACGTAGAGGTTCCCATTACTTCTTCTCCCGCGCCTTGTACCAACTCGCGCCCTTAAGCTTGCTGCTGAGCCAAGGCCGAATTTTGTCCGGCATAACGGTGTGAATGAAGTCCGATAGCAGCGCACCGGCCTCTGGTGACTTCTCGGCCAGCAACTGCGCACCGTCGAAGCCGACTGGCTTACTTGTCCACTCAGAATGCGACCGCATTGATTCAATTAACTGGGTCATGACGGCCGCGTGCTCACCACCGGATATGGTCTGTAGAGCAGCGTTGGCAGAAGGTGATGAGGTGTTGGACGTCCGTTTGAGCACAGCAAGCGCTTCGGCCGCATCAGCAGAAAGACCTGCGCGCAATACCCGTAAGGGAGTAGTTTCCCTGCTCAGATAAACGACCGGACGAAGGTCTACAGTCGAAAGCTGCGGTTCGAGCCTGATCCAATCTCGCACGAGGTCTACTTTGGTCCATAAATCCGGACAAGCCTCCGCAAATTTCACGGGGTCTTCCAGTAGCCCCTCCAGTTCGGCCAGCACTTCAGGTTTGCCGCCGGCAGCACCATTTATCATCGAGTAAAGATGGGCGACCGCTTTCTCCTCCATACAACGCTCAAAAAGAGCTACCTTGGCGATTAGGGCTTCGTTCACAGGCATTTCACGCAATGCCGCTACCCGTACCCTCATTCGAACGACGTTGAGCATACGCTTCACGATTCTGGGATTACCCAACACGGAGCTGGAGCTTGCGAGCATTGGCGCAATTCGGTCAGCAATCGGAAAAGCTTCGGCAACTTCCACTGGCACATTAGAGCCCAGCAACTCTAAGGCCCTCTCTGTGCTGATGGGCTCGTCTCTCCATGCCTTGCGTAAGTTATCTTCAAGCCCGATTCTCAAGGTCTCGATGCGCCCGCTAGGAACCTTGTTACCGGCCGAGGCAAACAGCATGAATAGGTACGCACGAACCTCCTGAACACCCAGCCTTGGTACACGAACAGGCACTTGAATAAGTTTGTCCAAGTAATCAGTCACATGACGATCACCAGGATCTTTGAAATGCTCACTGACAGAATGGCGAACCATCTCCTCATCTGCCGCCACGACAAAAGCCGTATGGTTCATAAAGAGGAATAAACGCAGAGCCTCCAAGGTATGGATCGTTTGCCTGGGCAAGCAGCGATCTAAGTTGTCGACAAAAACGACCAACGTTTTGTCGAGACCGATGAGGACATCTGAAAATTCCTTTCGGAACGCCTCGATTTGTTTGGGGGGAGTTTGCTGTTTTTCTGGGTCAAACAGCCCGGTAAAGCTTTCCTTCGCTTTACCACTTTCATCTTTGAGAGTTCCTAACGAGTCATGATCCACTTCACCGGAAAAAAGCTTCCCAAGAGCGTCGACCCCTTTCGCACCAATACCGAAAGCAGGCAGGCCCAAAGCAAGCGCTCCGCCTTCGACCATGAGACCAAGCATTCGCATTTTGTTAGCCCGCGCAAAAAGCTTCTTCGCTCCAGGTAGAAAGCTGGTTTCTTCGGCAGCATCAATAAGGGTGGAGGCGATGACCTCCATCAACGCGGCGCGGGAATCATCGAAGCCCTGATACAACCAAGCGTCGAAACGAACGACGACGAATTCAGACGCTCCCTGAATAGGGTTCAGTCCATGCTCGATCAGATTGAGTAGCGTGGATTTCCCAGTACCCCAGGAACCGAATACGCCTACGGTAACCGGACGCATGGACGGATCCCGGATGACGTCCACAACAAGGTCGGCCACTTCTGAGTAATTCAGAAAATCATTTTTTGTATCGACATCAGCCCACATCTGAGCCTCCTTGCTTTTAGACCATCCATTGCTTATGAACTGGACTTACCGCGACAGACACACAGCATCACCGTTATGACGGCCATCATTCGTTAAAAAGTAATTCAGTGCCACTATTTCGGCATCCAGCAACAATCGAGCAATCGGGGACAGGCCACGGTATTGATGTTGCTAGCCGTCCGCTTCTGGCCGTTAGTAGCCCCTAGCGAAGGTCAGCCTCCTGCCAAGAACCAGCAGCTCGGATGTGTCTACAAACTAGTGGCGATTCAGAGCACACCTGCTGAACTCATTCAGTTGCCATGACCAGGTTCTCAGTGAACAGGCTCATCAGATCCGGCGGGTAAATATCGTCGTCACATTCGGCCAGCTCGGCCTGCGACCACCACCTCACTTCGCCGATAGCGTCGTGCTCCTGCACACTCCATGTCGCAGAGGAGCACTGCTCGGTATCTGCCCGCACCACGTAGTAGTTTTCGATCGCGAGCACATCCTCCCCATCTGGCATCTTCCACGGAAATTCACGATGTGCGATGCATGGGCCAACTGACTGAACATTCACCCCTGTCTCTTCCTTGAGTTCACGTACTGCAGCTGCTTCGAAAGACTCACCCACTCTGAGCTGCCCACCGGGTGTTGCCCAGTAGCTCATACCTGCCAAGGCGCCGGTCTTGTAATGAATCTTGAACAGCAGCAGTCGATATGCTGGGCTGATCAGCAGAATGCGCGAGGCTAAGCGACAGTGCGGCATAGCTCCTCCACAGACGGGTGCTAAGCAATGACGCCCAAGACCTCACTGCCTCGCATCCGTCGAACCTCTAAGACAAAGTTAGCCACGTCGGGGACAGCATAATCGACAACCAGCTCTACCACGGTTTTGGCCGGTTTGCCTGAGCGCTTAACGGGATAATCAGGAATTCTACAGAAGATATCTTCGCCGCGACGATGAGGCATAGGCCAGGTATTGCCTGAGTTCATGTGGCACAGCCAAATAGCATCGGCATAAGCCGGAATGAAGGTCGACGAATCGAGTGTGAGGACATCGTGTTCGAGACGGCGATAATCACGAGCACCGAGCAGACGATGAAGCCTTGCTTCCTCAGCCCAGAAGAAGACTTTGTGGTTTATCAGCTCATACCACTGTCGCGGTGTTGTCCCGTCCGTGAGCGCCTTTATCAATCGTCCTTCAGGCATGGGTTTCTGATCTCGAAGCACGATGCTGGCAGGGTTACCTGCCATCACACTCATCTTCTCACCCCGATGCTCACTCTCGTATCGAGCGCGGTTCCTGCCTTCAATTTGGAGATGATCAAGCACGGCCGTCGCACTCATCAACCCGCGTCTGCGAATACTGTCCCAGGTGCCGCATTCGGCCATGTGGTAAACCCGGGGGTAAAGCTCGATCAGCTTGTCTAGATCCATGCCTTATCTCCTGTCAGAACGTGCAGTCCAGTTGCGCCGATCAATCAGCGATCGCAAATCGCTGGGGTCCGGGTCTCGGGTAAATCGCGTGTTGATCAGCGAAACGGGCGCCTGGGATACGCGCTCAAGCTCCTCTACGAATTTGATCGTATCCGGATCCAGCTGTTCGAACCGCCGAGCGTTACGGTTCGTAGCCTTGAGGTAATCCGCAAAGGTCAGGACAATGTCCGTCGGTGCGTTGAGGGCGCACGCCTTTCGGAATTGATCCCACTCGAACCAGCCAACCTTCCGATTACGGTTTGTTGTAGACGTTTTCTCGGCGGCGTTTAAAGCGTCTGCCTCAAGATCTGCAAACTGCGCAATGTCACTAAAAGTCGTCGGATGTTTGAGTCTTCCCGAGATGTGACCCTCGCTGCCATCCGGGTCGCCAACACGAATAGGCATAGGCCGAATGACCATCAGAATTTTTCGGACTCTGCTGGGGGATATCCCTGCTTCTGCGAGGCATCCTGCTACGTTGGTGTCCCGCGAGGTCACATACGGATAGTCGCCATGGAAAATGCTCAGCCCACTACCTTGGGTACCTTCCAACAGGATGGATTGACCACTGCGGTACGCCTCCTCCAAACGGTCTGATGTATTGCCGTGGTAGTTTCCTGGAGTGCCTACATACGGTCGCAGCTCATCAACATCCTTGGCTAACCTAATTGTCGTTTTGCCCCGACTCAAAATGCGCCGTGCGGCTGCAGCACCGCTTCCACTGCCGGTCGAGGCGATGGTCGAGACCAGATGCACTTGTTCTGCGTCTCGGTCTGCATCTTCAATGATGGTGGCTTGAGGATCGATGAATAAGCGATCCGGGCCGATACCGCACGCGCTGATTTCCTTCAAAAGTCCGGGCAAAAAAATCGTCATGCCGGGGCCAAGAAGTAGCCGAGCTGTCACCTCACGCGATCCAGAAGGCAGATGATGGTAAGTAAACGTGCCAGCGGCGCTTGCCACGGTATGTCCGGCGTTGGGGCCACCGACGCGAATCATCACATCATATTCACGCGCGAGATACGCGACGATGTTTCCTTTGCCCTCGCTTCCGTACTGCCCACCAATGAGTACGTCGACACACCGGATCTCGGGAGGAGTGTATAGATGCAAGCGGGCGGCGACCCGCACAAGCGTGTCATTAGAATCTGAGCGCTCGGTGTAAACACGAACGTCGGCATCATCCTTGAGCGCCTGGATTTCGGCATCATCCCTCAGCTGATTGATGTCGTCATAGGGCAAGGCATCGGGTTTACCCTCGACTCGTTTTGCGTAGCGCTCCTGAAGCGTAGGATCGCTGGCGTACAGATGGACATGCACGAGGTCGGCACCGAACACCTGTCGAAACTGCAGCACCTGTGCAAGCGTATTCAGGTGATCAACGACTAACGGTCGACCACTTTCTTCCTCCTGGCACATTGCACGAGTTTCTCGAAGCATCCACTGGTCGAAGTCGATGTCCTCGAGTTCGCGTCGCCGATCAAGCATCTCTGGTTGCTCCATCCATAGGCGCCACTGCGGGTCATCTATGAATCGGCGATTGCTGACCACGGCGAAACCAAATTCCTTTTCCAACAAACTGGCCAATCCGCTCTTGCCGCTACAGGTCTTGCCACTGATCACCACAATCTGCCGAGTTTCCATATCCTACATCTCCCAGATTTCCATTATCTGACCGGCAATTTGAAACGGGCTGTACATGTGTGTATCGAGAACTTTGTCCGCTAAATCGGAGAGAGAACGGGCGCTCTGCTCATTGGGATGCGCCACGCTGGCGAGATACTCGTTGAGATTAGTTGTGCCGCGTACAACGTATCTCTCCTGCAAGACAGGCTCTGGGGCGACGATGTGCACATGCCTCACTGCATTGCCAAAGCGGACTCTGAACAGCTCAACCTGTCGGGGCTTTCGCACGGCATCCAGCAACCAGTTTTCAACGGCTGGCTGATCCTGGATGGCCGGGTTCGCCACAGCTTCTATGAGCCAGGAAAAGTCGGTGGACTTGTCCAGGGAGTCGCCTAGTTCTTGGAGGTGATGACGATCAAGTGGCTTGTTACGGGCAGTCAACTGCGTTCGCAGAAAGTAGCCACTGCTGATCGGAACAAACCCATGGAGCTCTTGCAGGGCGGCGGAAACTGAAGTCTTGCCACTGGCCATCGGTCCACTTAACAGAAGTAGTCGCTTCACATTTAGACAATCACTGTCATACAGAATCAATATAGCGCTAAAGCGTAGCTTAATCGGCGAATAGGGCCAGACTTTCAATCCGCAGCCACGCAAGCCAAGCGCCAAAAGGCTGATTGAATCGCGCCTAGTTTCGTAGATGACCTTAGAGGCGGGCCACAGCGAAGCCATCCGCTTTGGGCTGGTTCCGTTGACCACTAGCCGGCAGGCGTCGGTCAAATCATAGACCGAGGCTGTCTGTCATTATGGGGTAGGAGGTCTCATGGTAAGCAGCTTTTGGCCGAAAGCTGCCCTACGAATGAATCAACTCATCCCGCAGAATTTGAATCGTCCTCGGCGCATCAATCGAAACGCGCACATTGCCATGCTCAACGCGATTGATCTCGACAGTGATGCCATCCAGGGCTTGTTCGGGATCAGCACCTGGAGCAACGTTGATCACAATGGATTGGCCGACACGACGAGTGAGTATTAGATGGGACATGGCATTACCTTCCTTGGTGGTGAAATCCATTTCAGCAGGGTCAAGACCTCACGAGGCCTCCGCTTCCCGATGCACTCGAACTGAAGAGATATCCAACTCCTCCACAAGTGCTTCTTGGTCCCGCTGGCCGGTTAGCTGGCCGACCAGCTCCCACTGCTGATCCAGCTCTTCATTGATAGCCTGCATCCGCTCGATCATGCGCTTGGCTGAACTCTGCAGTGCTGCATCCTGGCTTCGCAATTGTTCGAAGGCCATAGCGGTTACGGATGCGGTCATGTGGGTCATGCTGCGAGCCATAAGGCCCAGCAACTCTATCAACTGCTCTTCCTTGGCAGACATGGCGTATTCCTCTAGAGGCTGATTACCAGCGTAGCTGATGGGCTTGCGGAATCCGAAGCTAGGGCTGTAAGCCAATAGCCATAGATGGAGTACGACCTCAGCCCTACCTGCAACGAGAATGACTGCCCCTCTCAATCAACTACGCCACAGTAGGTTGCCATCCTGAAACCCTCGGGCTAGAGTGCGCCCGTCGTGGTCAATCCCACGACCGGGTGTGACAACCTGAAGCGTTCGAGGCGCGGTAGCGCCATAGCTTAGGTAACCAGCACTTCATGTGCGCGGTTGCTTAACTTCTATGGTGGGCCGTGTGGGGCAGGCTTTTGCCTGGCCGGTTCCCTCGGACGCCGGTTTGTCACCCCCGCACGGTCCGCCACCCATATCCGAGTGACAACGGCGGGTGACGGCTCCTTAAATCGTCTGAGGAGCATAAGGAAAATGCGCTACCCCTTTTTTACCCGAGAGCTCCGCCTTGGGCTTCAGGTCTTGTTGTCCACCTCTTACCAGGAGGTGCGCCATGGCTGAGTTCGAATCCTGCGTTATACCTTTCCCGCTGCAGCGAAGCCCGCTGCATGAATCCGAACGCTCTCCCCTACCCTCTGAAGCGGCCGCTGAACTGCGCGGCGTCATGCTCGGCAATTTGCTCGATCAGCTAGCTGAACCTGAAGGCTTGCAGCCAGCGGATCTGCGCGTGCGCATCGCTGCTTACTCTGCGCTGGCTCTGCTCGATGAGATGGTCGTGCTCTATCGCCGCGCCCTCTCTGACGTTCGAGGAGGTGCCAGGTGAGCAAGGGTGTGATGACCTACCTTCCACCTCAAGATGGCCATCCTGGTATGGAGATCACCTGGGCTGCCGATTGCAGAGAGGCATTCGACCAAGGCGTGAAGCTGGCACAGACTTGGCTCGATAACGCCCGCACTGGATGGCTATGGGCAGTGATGATCGCGGAGCGCGATCTGCTGCCCTGCGCTATTGAAAGGCGAGCTTTTGAGGTGGGTTTCCTGAGTCGTATCCACCAGCGTATGTGCTCGCATCTTCGCTGCGGTGAGCAGGCCGAGATCTATACCGCGGGTGATTGTTTTGGCCACAGAAAGACCCTAACGCTCGCCGAAGCGAGCTGTCAGGGCTGACCTGAGCCATGGCAAATGCCAATGAAGTGGCCTGTTTACACAGACCAGGAAGGAAGGTTCTGAGCTAACGGAGTGCAGGGTCAGCGTACTGACTGTTTGCACTTCGTTAGCCCAGAGACCGGAGAATATTTTGGTAGCGGCCATCTGCCAACCCTGGAGGATGGGCCATTGGTCACATAGCGAGATTTTTCTCCTGTCTCTCACACTGGCTGTTGTACGCCATGGCTGCCTTTCTGCTGCTCGCCCACAACGCCTCCGGGCGTTTTACGCCGTGTCGACAGAGCCTGCGCGCTGCGCTTGCTGGTGACGCCTGTGAGATCGGTGGAGTGGCGGTCTTGCTGTTTCCTCCCACCCTATCACGGCGTTCTCGCCGTCAAGGGCTGCATGCGCTTCGCGCATTTGCGGCTGAACCGGCTATCACCCCTGACTGCTGCGCTGCGACGTGCTGGGCCGGTTCCGGGCAATTCCGTCCAAGCAACTGGAGCACGATCATGTCGCAGCTTTCTCTCGTCTTTGACGCTTCTCTGATGATTCGCGACGAGCAAGGTCGCTATCTGCCTGCCACTGCAGACCAAATCCTGGACGCTGCTCGCAAGGTGATCGATCAGAAGGTTCAGCGAGGCGCAGCCTTCACGTCTTCGGAGCTGGTCAAGGAGTACCTGGTCGCGAAGCTGGATGGCTTTGAGCGCGAGATTTTCGCAGCGCTGTTTCTGGATGCAAGGCCACCCGCGAGTACAGATCGATGACCACCGCCAGGTAGAGACAACTTTCCTCCGTGGGCAGGTAGGTGATGTCGCCCACCCATTTCTGATTCGGTGCCGATGCCGTGAAACCCTGCTTGAGCAGGTTATCTGACACCGGAATAGAGTGGCGGGAGCTGGTGGTGGCCTGAACGTCCTGGCGCCTCTGGCACGCAGCTCAGACCAGCCAATACCCCTACCGGAGCTGTGCCACGCAGGGCTGGAGACGCTCACTTTCCCGCTTGACGAGCTTGTAGCATTCGCAGCACAACTGCTCCAGCTGATGCCGATCGAGCACGGTAACGGTCTCGGCGTCGTAATCGATTATCCCCTGGCGCCTGAGCTTATCGGCGGCGCCTACCATGTTCGTGCGACTCGTACCGGGCCTGTCTCCGAGCAACTCCTGCGGCACCGTCGCACCGTTACTCGGCAGATGATCAAGCCAGAGCAAGAGCAGGCGACAGAGCTGCTGATCGATAGAATGATGTCGGGTACAAACGGCGGCCTGCGCCATCTGCGCGATCAAGGTTTGCGTATAACGCAGCACGAGCCCGAGCAAATCTCCGTAACGGGCGAACTCATCCCTGAGCAGCGCGCCCTCAAGGCGAAAGGCATGGCCGCTGCGCTGAACCACGGCACGGCTCGGGAGATTCTCCCCGCCAATCGACAAAGCGATACCCACCATCCCTTCATCTCCAACGACCGAAATCTCCGTCGCGGCGCCGTGCTCTGTCTGGTAGAGCAAGGAGATGACGGCATCGACCGGGAAATAGACGTGACTCATCACATCATGTCGCTCATGGAGAACCTGGCCCGATGCCAGATGCACCCGCTCAAGGTTTGAAAAGAGCCGTGTACAGACATCCGGCGATAGCGCACTGAGCAGATGGTTTCGCAGAGGCAGTAGTAGTTCTTGCATGTTCGATCTCCCGCAGTACAAGCGCAACGCAGCCCAGCATACGCCGAGAATACGGGCCGTCAGTACGCTGGAACACAAACGCCGCTAGAGGCGGGCTCCATGACTGAGTAAGACTTGGAATAACGCCTGGAGAGCCCGGTAGCTATGTGCGGCAGCGGACAGACGCCCCGCCTGTTTCAAGGCCTGATGACTGTTCACGCATCTGGATCCGCGCAACGGCCTGCTGGCAACCCTGGAGTGATTCCTCTGCGCTGGCCTGTCCGAACGCTGACGCCGCACGCCAGGAAGCATATGGATACTCAGTGGTCTAGTCTCATCCGGCGATTATGGCGCTCTACGCCTCGTACATTCGAATACGAGGCCGTCCTACGCTCTGAACTGTTCAGTGCCGAGCAAATGGCGAACCATGGTGTCGAGCTCGCGCATCAACATCGACTCAGCCAGCACACCACCTCGGACGCCTTGCTGGAGCGACTGACCGAGAACGCCAGGGTACTGGCGAGCAGCTGCCAGGCCATGACGGTCGCGACGCTTTCCAGACAACGGGCTACACCCGCCGCCGAATGGTTGCTGGACAATTTCTATCTGATCGAAGAGCAGATCCGGACCGCCCAGAAGCACCTTCCCAGAGGCTATTGCCGCGAGCTACCCGGACTGTCCCATGGGCCATCGTCCACCCTGCCCCGCGTTTACGACATCGCCCTGGAAACCATCTCCCACGGGGATGGGCGGGTCGACAGTGAAAGCCTCGGGCGTTTCATCACCGCCTATCAGTCCATCACTGCGCTGAGCCTGGGCGAACTCTGGGCCGTGCCCATCATGTTGCGCCTTGCGCTGATCGAAAATCTGCGCCGTGTGGCCGCACGGGTGATGGCCAGCTGGAACGATCGCAACCTGGCGAATCAGTGGGCAGACCGCCTGAGCGAAACCGCTGAGCGCGATGCCAAGAGCATCGTGCTGGCCGTAGCGGACATGGCGCGCTCACCATTGCCCATGTCCAGCTCGTTCGTCGCCGAACTGGCGCGCCGGCTACAGGGGCAGAACACCGCGCTCATGCTGCCGCTGACCTGGATCGAGCAGACACTGGCGGAGTCCGACCTGAACATAGAGCGTCTGGTGCAGTTGGACGCGCAATCACAAGCGGCCGAACAGGTCTCCATCAGCAACAGTATCAACAGCCTGCGCATGCTCTCGGCCACCGACTGGCGCAAGTTCGTCGAGCGCATGAGTGGCGTGGAGCAGGTGCTGCGCGAGGACCCTGCGGGTATCTACGCACGCATGGACTTCGCCACGCGCGATCACTATCGGCATGCGGTGGAACGGTTGTCCCGGGCCTGTCAGCACGACGAGACAGAAGTCGCGCGCGCGGCGCTCGACCTGGCCGCAGGCGCACCGCCTGATATCCCGCGCATGGCCCATGTCGGCTTCTACCTGGTCGATAAGGGCGTACCGGTACTGGAGCGACAGCTCGGCGTGCGGTTGTCACTCATCGAGCGGGGGCAACGGCTGCTGAGTCGTGCGCCACTGTATTTTTTCCTGATTCCGGCCCTGCTGCTCACCGCCCTGCTGGCCTGGCCTCTGCTGGCCCTGGCGCATGCCGATAATTGGTCGCTGGTGTACCTGGCCATGCTCAGCGTACCGTTGCTGGTGATGGCCAGCCGCCTGGCCATCGGCCTGGTGAACTGGCTGGTGACCCTGACGATGCCGGCGAACATGTTGCCGCGCCTCGATTACAGCGAGGGCATTCCCACGGATGCCTGTACCCTGGTGGTCGTGCCGACACTCATTGGCAGCGCGCTGGATGTCGACGAGTTGGTGGAGGGCATGGAAGTGCGCTACCTGGCCAACCGCGACAGCAATCTGCATTTTGCCCTGCTCACCGACTTCCTCGACGCGCAGCAGGAAACCCAGGATGAGGATGCGCCGCTGCTGGAGCGGGCCAGCCAGGCAATCGAGGCGTTGAATGACAAGTACCCGGCCATGGAAGGTAGCCGGTTCAACCTGTTGCATCGACCCAGACGCTGGAACCCGACTGAACGCCGCTGGATGGGGCATGAACGCAAACGCGGCAAGTTGAGCGAACTCAATGCCGTGCTGCGCGGCCATGGACGAGAACGCTTCGACACGATCGTCGGCGATCTGGCGAGGCTGCAGCAGACTGTCTACGTGATCACTCTGGACACCGACACGCAGCTACCGCGTGATGTCGCACGCCAGCTCATCGGTACCCTCGCTCACCCGCTGAACGTGGCACAGTTCGACGCCAGCCAGCGACGCATCATCAGCGGTTACGCCATCCTGCAGCCACGGGTCGGCATCAGCCTGTCGAGTATCGCGCGCTCGACATACGCCCACCTGTTCGGCAGCGATGCTGGGGTCGACCCTTACACACGCGCCGTTTCCGATGTCTACCAGGATCTGTTCAGCAATGGCTCGTTCATCGGCAAGGGCATCTATGCCGTGGATGCCTTCGAGCGCGCGCTGGAGGATTGCCTGCCGGCAAACCGCATTCTGAGTCATGACCTCATCGAAGGGTGCTATGCGCGCTCCGGCCTGATCAGCGACATCCAGGTCTACGAGGAGTACCCCGCCTGCTACAGCGCCGATGCCAAACGGCACCACCGCTGGATTCGCGGTGACTGGCAGTTGTTGCCTTGGTTGCTCTCATGCCCTCCCTCGGCTGGCTGCCAGCAGGCTACCCGCCTGGATGCTCTGGGCCGCTGGAAGATCTTCGACAACCTGCGCCGCAGCCTCGAGCCGACGGCTTTTCTGTGTGTTTTCTTGTGGGCCTGGTTCGCCAGCTCGCAGCCGCTGCTGTGGACACTGGCGATCATTGCCCTGGTGGTTGCGCAACCCTTGCTTGGGCTACTGCACGAATTGCTGCAAAAACCTCACGAGATGCAGCTACGCCTGCATCTGACGACAACCCTGCGCAGCAGCGGGTCGAGCTTTCAGCGAGCCCTGTTGCCGCTGGTCTGGCTGCCTTTCGAGACGCTCAACAGCCTGGATGCGATTGGCCGAACGCTATGGAGAATGCTGGTCAGCCATCGCAACCTGCTGCAGTGGAACCCTTCTCGGCAAGTCGAGCGCTGCAGTCGTAACGATTTATCCGGGCTGTACCGCCTAATGTGGGTATGCCCAGCGCTGGCCGCCAGTCTGTTCATACTGCTGATCATGCAGCCGCTGACTCTGGTGGTCGCTGCGCCCTTCCTGCTCGCCTGGTCGGTGGCCCCCGCACTTGCCTGGTGGCTGAGCCAGCCATCGGCATCGCCGGCGTTCGAGCCCACTGCACGCGAGCGACGCTTCCTGCGCCAGCAGGCCCGGCGGAACTGGGCATTCTTCGAGGACCTGGTCGGGCCTGCGGACAACTGGCTGCCGCCGGACAACATCCAGGAACAGCCGGTGGCCGTCACCGCGCATCGCACCTCCCCCACCAACATGGGGATGGCGCTGCTGTCCCACCTGGCCGCCCATGATTTCGCCTATATCAGCGGCGGGCACTTGCTCTCGCGACTGGAGCACATGCTGACCAGCATGGCCCTGCTGCAGCGTCATCGCCGGCATTTCTACAACTGGTACGACACGCTCACCCTGAAACCGCTACCGCCGCATTACATCTCGACGGTGGACAGCGGCAATCTGGCCGGCCTGCTCATGACGCTGCGCCAGGGACTGCTGGAGCTGCCTGATACGCAGGCGGATGACGCGCGCACGCTGCAGGGCCTCAGAGATTGCCTCGATGTCCTGCAGGAAGCCGTGCTGGATGCAGATCTGGATGAACAGCTTCTGGACGAGCTGTTCAAGGTATTGGCAGCACCAGCGCTCACGTCCGAGCCCCCGCACGACCTGCTGCCTACCCTGCAGCGCCTGCTCGAGCAGGCCGAGAAATTGACCGTGCCCCTGAGCCGGCAAGAAGAACCCAGCTACTGGCTACAGGTGCTGAGTGCACAATGCCGAGACCTGAGCGCTGAAATGTCCAGCCTGCTCCTGCCAGGCGAACGCTCGCAACGCGTTACCTGGCGGCAACTGGCAACGCTCGATGCCAACCACTGGCCGGCAGACGAGCAGGTGCCAACGCGCAAAGCCAAAGCCTGCGCAATGGAGCTAATCGCGCTGGCAGAGCGCCTGGCCACATTGGCGGGCGACCTGGCAGACATGGATTTCAGCTTTCTCTACGACCCGCAGCGGGACCTGTTGGCCATCGGTTACAACGCCGATGAGCAGCGCCTCGATGGCGCCTACTACGACCTGCTGGCCTCGGAAGCGCGACTGACCAATTTTGTCGTGATTGCCCAGGGTCAGTTGCCACAGGAGGGCTGGTTCGCCCTCGGCCGCCTGTTGACCAGTAGCGGCGGCGTCCCGGTTCTGCTGTCGTGGACCGGCTCGATGTTCGAGTACCTCATGCCGCTGCTGGTCATGCCCAGTTACCCAAGAACCTTGCTGGACCAGACCTGCAAGGCCGCAGTGGCGCGCCAGATCGATTATGCCGGCAAGCTCGGCCTACCCTGGGGCGTCTCCGAGTCGGGCTACAACGCCCTGGACACGCAGTTGAACTATCAGTACCGAGCGTTCGGCGTTCCAGGTCTTGGCCTGAAACGGGGGCTCGGCGATGACATCGTCATCGCTCCCTATGCATCGGCTCTGGCACTGTTGGTGGCACCTGCCGAGGCGTGCCGAAACATGCAGGCGCTGGCTGGCATGGGCATGGCGGGTCGCTACGGCTTATATGAGGCGCTGGACTTCACCAGCGCGCGCTTGCCCCTGGGACGCAGCTCAGCGGTGATCCAGTCGTTCATGGCCCATCACCAGGGCATGAGTTTCCTGGCACTTACTGCCGTGCTGCTCGAGCGCCCCATGCACCGGCGCTTCGAGGCCGACCCGCAGTTCCAGGCCACGGCCTTGCTGCTCCAGGAGCGCATGCCCAAGAGCGCGACTCAATACCTGCATGCGCCTCAGGTGGCGCAGGAAGAAGCGGCGACTCGCGCCGATGAAAGCAAGTTGCGCGTCTATACCCAGCCTGATCGCGCCCACCCTGCCGTCCAGTTGCTCTCCAACGGCCATTATCACGTGATGATCAGCCATGCCGGCGGCGGCTACAGCCGATGCAACGAGCTCGCCGTTACCCGCTGGCAGGAGGACGTTACCTGTGATGCCGCCGGGACGTTCTGCTACCTGCGCGACACAGCCAGTGGTGCATTCTGGTCGAGCGCATTCCAACCGACGCTGCAACGTACGGACAGCTTCGAGGCGATATTCACCGACGCCAGGGCCGAATTTCGCGTGCGCCAACAGGATATCGACACCCATACGGAGATCGTCGTTTCCCCCGAGGACAATGCCGAACTGCGTCGCCTGCATATCAACAATCGTGGCCTTGCGCGTCGCTCCATCGAACTGACCAGCTACGCCGAAGTGGTGCTGGCGCCGCCGCGCAGTGACTCGGCCCATCCGGCCTTCAGCAAACTGTTCATAGAGACCGAGTTACACGCGGATCTACAGGCGATTTTGTGTACCCGCCGGCCGCGCTCGAAAACCGAACACGCCCCCTGGCTATGCCATCTGCTGGCCGCCCATGGCGTTGATATCGAAGCGATTTCCTACGAGACCGACCGCGCCCGATTCATCGGTCGCGGACGCAACCTGGCGCAGCCGGCGGCCATGGACGTCGAGGAACTCTCGGGGACGGTCGGCGCCGTGCTCGACCCCATCGTGGCGATACGCTGCCGCTTCGTCCTGGAGGCCGGCCAGGGCGCCATCATCGATCTGGTAAGCGGTGTCAGCGACAGCCGCAGCGGGTGCCTGCACCTGATCAACAAATACCGCGACCGCCACCTCGCCGATCGCGTTTTCGATCTGGCCTGGACCCATAGCCAAGTGCTGCTGCGGCAACTGAACATCAGTCACGCCGATGCGCGCCTGTTCGAGCAGATGGCCGCGTCGATTCTCTACAGCGCGCCGTCGCTGCGCGCCCCCCCTCAGGTGCTGGCAGCCAACCAGCGCAACCAGACAGGACTCTGGGGCCAGGCCATCTCGGGCGACCTGCCGATCGTGCTCCTGCAAATTTCCAGCGCGGGCAACATCGAACTGGTGCGCCAGCTGGTACAGGCCCATGCCTACTGGCGCCAGAAAGGGCTGGTGGTGGACCTTGTGATCTGGAACGAAGACCAGGCCAGCTACCGGCAGAACCTGCAAGACCTCATCCTGGGCCTGGCGACCTCCGGCAGCGAGGCGCATCTGCTGGATAGACCCGGCGGCATTTTCGTCCGCCCGGTGCAGCAACTGTCCAGCGAGGATCGGATTCTGATGCAGGCCGTGGCACACCTGGTGCTCAACGACAGGCATGGCCGTCTGTCCGAACAGATCCGCCATCGCAAGGCAGGCCCGGCATTGCCGGAGTTCGACGCGGGCTTGCTGCGCAAGCCCGCGCGCAGTTCGACACCTCCGGAACCAGACCCAGGCCTGCTGCTGAGCAACCCCTATGGGGGATTCAGCGCCGATGGCAACGAGTATGTCATTCATCTGATGCCCGGCCAGCCCACTCCGGCGCCCTGGGTCAACGTGATCGCCAACCCCCAGTTCGGCACGGTGATATCGGAAAGCGGCAGCGCCTACACCTGGCATGAAAATGCTCACGAATTCCGCCTCACGCCTTGGTGCAACGACCCCGTCACCGACGCCAGCGAAGAGGCCATCTACCTGCGCGACGAGGACAGTGGCCACTACTGGTCACCGACTGCCCTGCCCTGTCCGGGAAACGCTCGGTACCTTACCCGTCACGGGTTCGGCTACAGTCTGTTCGAGCACGATGAGGACGGCATCCGGACCGAGCTGCGCGTCTACGTGGCGCTGGAGGCGCCGATAAAGTTCTCGCAGCTGCTGGTGCGCAACACCTCGAATCGGCCCCGGCGACTCTCGATCACCGGCTATGTAGCCTGGGTTCTGGGCGAGTTGCGCAGTCAATCGAGCATGCACATCGTCACCGATGCGGACCCGGACACGGGCGCCCTGTTCGCGCGCAACGCCTACTCGATCGAATTCCCTGGCCGGGTAGCTTTCTTCGATGTCGACATGCCGCTCATGAGCAGCACGGCCGACCGCAGCGAATTCATCGGACGCAATGGCAACCTCAAGGCACCGGCAGCCATGGCCCAGGAGCAGTTGTCAGGGCGCAGGGGCACGGGGCTCGATCCCTGCGCTGCGCTGAGGGTCGGGATCGAACTGGTGCCAGGGGCAAGCCACGAGGTGACCTTCCGTCTGGGCGCCGAGCAGAGCGCAAAGAGCGCCTCTCGCCTGGTTCAGCGCATGCGCGGCAACGCCACGGCAGCGGTCGAGCTGGAAATCGTACGCACCCACTGGCGTTCGACGCTGGCAGCGGTGCAGATTGAAACGCCCGAGCCGGCGCTCGATGTACTGGTCAACGGCTGGCTGATGTACCAGGTCATCGCCAGCCGCTTCTGGGCACGCAGCGGCTACTACCAGTCTGGCGGAGCCATCGGCTTTCGCGATCAATTGCAGGACGGCATGGCCATGCTGCACACCGAGCCGGCAGCGGTGCGTCGGCATCTGCTGCTGTGCGCAGCCCACCAGTTCATCGAGGGCGACGTGCAACACTGGTGGCACCCGCCGATGAACCGTGGCGTGCGCACTGGCTGCTCCGATGACTATCTCTGGCTGGCACTGGCAACCAGCCGCTACGTGCAGGTCACCGGTGACCACAGCGTGCTCTCGGAAAGCGTTGGTTACCTGGAAGGCCGCGCGCTCAATAGTGGTGAGGAATCCTACTACGACCTGCCTGGCCACTCGGCTCTACGAGAGACGCTTTACCAGCACTGCGTGCGCGCCATCGAGCACAGCCTGCGACGCGGCGTTCATGGCCTGCCACTGATGGGGCATGGCGACTGGAATGACGGGATGAACCGTGTCGGTGAACAGGGCCAGGGGGAAAGCGTCTGGCTCGGCTTCTTCGGCCATGAAGTGTTGAGCCGATTCGCGACGACCGCCGAACTCAATGGCGACCCGGACTTTGCACGCCGCTGTCTGCAGCAGGCCAAAGCCCTTGGTGAAAGCCTGGAAAGCCACGCCTGGGATGGTGCCTGGTATCGCCGTGCCTACTTCGACGACGGCACGCCGCTGGGCTCGGCCAGCAACGACGAGTGCCGTATCGATTCCATCACCCAGAGCTGGTGCGTACTTTCGGGCGCGGCCCCCGAGAAGCGCCAGCGCATGGCCATGGCGTCGCTCGACCGTCACCTGTTTCGTCGCGACATAGGCCTGATCAAGCTTCTCACGCCGCCTTTCGATAACGGCACCATGGACCCTGGCTACATCAAGGGTTATCTACCCGGCATCCGCGAGAACGGCGGCCAATACACCCACGCAGCGGTCTGGGCAAGCATGGCCTTCGCCGCGCTCGGCGACAGCACACGAGCTTGGGAACTCCTGCACGCCATCAACCCGATCGCCCATGGAGACAGTGCCGCTGCGATTGCGACCTACAAGATCGAGCCCTACGTGCTGGCTGCCGATGTCTACGGCATGCCGCCGCATGAGGGGCGTGGCGGCTGGAGTTGGTACACCGGCTCCGCCGGGTGGATGTACCGCTTGATCGTCGAGTCCTTGCTCGGTGTGCAGCGCAGCGGCGCCTGCCTGCATATTCGTCCGCTATTGCCGGCACACTGGCCCGGTTTCACCTTGCACTACCGTTATGGCGCCACGCCTTACCGAATCACGGTGCGGCGCACAAAGCAGGATGAGCAGACGATCGACCTCGATGGCATCCGCCTCGAAGGCGACGGACTGCCATTGCGCGATGATGATCGGGAACACCACGTGGACATCAAGCTGCCGCTGAATCTCATCAGCAGCCCTGATCCCGTCATGCCGCCTACTCAGCCTTTGGACATCACGGAGTAACTCAAATGAGCAGACTACTTAGCGACATCATCAAAGGAAAATGGCGGCAACTGGCCGGCCCAGCCATGATCAACTGGGATGAGCTGACCCTTGATGAGCTGATCAAATCCGAAGGGGATAAAGACAAATTGACCCATCTGGTAGAGGTACGCTACGGCATGACCCACGAAGAAGCAGAAAAACAGGTGCTGAGCTTCTTCGAGCGCAATCGCACCACGTAATGATCGACTACATCTTCGAATACCAACCTCTAGAAAGTTAGAGCAGATAGTTCAACCTGCAATATTCGAGTAACAAAAGACAGCCCTGCCTTAAGCGATAGAGTGTCAAGCGACCTAGCCCTAGAGTGGCTTGACCACACCGGCAAATCAACGCAATGCAATCCAGCACTCAGTTATTTCTAGTCGCGGGTTTCTCCACATGGCAAAAAGTTTGGACCTTGGCTTGCAAGGCATCTGCCATCTCCTGCGCCTCGCTCATAGTTGTGCCAGCTACGAGGTGTATGATCACCGTGTGATGAGGACTACCTGGCTGTTCATCAAGTGGTTCACAAACGATAGTAAGTGGAACATTCTTTGGCTCAGGAGGCGACGGCGCAAGCTCTCTGACAATATATCGATAGATATCTGAGTACGAAGTTTTCATTACGACCTCCCAATAGGCCGGTATTAGGCCTAGCTAATTGCCCCGCCCCCCTCACCATTGCAACTCATGCTCGCGAAGCAAGGACTACTTTTTTAATAAAAACAGACGACCAACGAAAATATCACCTTTTCATATGATCGCTGACACTCAAGCTAGCGAAGACTCCTTCTGCGAAAGAGCGCATAGCGTTAATTCGCTAGCTATCCATCAAGTCATCTTGCAAGTCTCGTGTCGATTGTTCGCGCTTCTCGCGCTTGAGAAGTCGACGTTCACGCTGCTCAACCTCTTGCTGGTAACTGCTGGAATCAGCCCCCCCGGGCAAATACTGGTCAGCAGGTTTACTCGGTTGGTCAGATTTCTTGGGCTTGTGCATATCGTTCACCAATCGGAATTATTCGGCGCGAAGCAGACGCGCCATCCATATGGATACTGCCACCCAGTACCCACTCGATCCGTACGCTGGCACGCATACGATTCGGTCTTCACCCGATAGACTCAATGCACCGAAACGAGGGATGCCCCGCATTCATCGGTGATGCCATGGCTGGCTGCAGAATGGATGAAAGATCAGCACGCAATGGCACAAGCAACACCGCTGGTTTGACTGTTTGCGGGCTAGCCCAATGACTTGATGCGACATGACAGTCGGTAAGCAAATTATCGACCGGAGGCTCTGCAAGACGATGATCGATTCCCTGATGTTGAGCGTGGCCCGTATCACCACCATTGCAGGCACGCAGGTGCTGACCAATGCCAGCGGGTTCTTCTTCGCTCGCGATGAGCGCCTGTTCCTGGTCACCAGCCGCCACGTATTGATCGATGAGCCCACGGGTCATCACCCGGACAGCCTGGAGATAGAAGTCCACACCGATTCGACCAATATGGCCAGCTCCACAGGCTTTTCCATCCCTCTTTACCGCAACGGTGGCAGCCTATGGCGCCAAGGCCTGGATAGTGCCGGCGAAATCGATGTGGCCGCGATCGAAATCGAACGCCCGGCACTACCCACTGCCATCGCCTACCACGCCTTCAGACCGGAACATTTAGTGCAGCCTCAGGAACATATCGAGATCGGCGCCCAGTTGCTGGTGGTTGGTTTCCCGCTCGGCTTCCATGACAGCCTTCACCACATGCCAGTGGTACGCCACGCAATTCTCGCGTCCTCTTTCGGCCTTCGCTTTCAGGGTCTCGGCTATTTTCTCACCGACGCTCGCACTCACCGCGGTACCAGTGGCTCACCGGTGGTGATGCGGACCAGCAATCCCGCCACAGGGCAGCAATCCCTGCCGTGGCGCCTGCTGGGTATTCACTCGTCCCGGGTCGACCTGGGCAGCCGTGACCTGTTACTGGACGAGGCGTTAGGCCTTAACTGCACCTGGTACGCCGATATTCTGATGACGCTGACCGAGCACTGACTTGCAACCTAAGCGCGACAACGCACCGACTGGCCCGTACCAGCCTGTCACAGTCCTCTTCCCGGCACCTCGCACCTTTGCAGTTGCCGGTTTTAGTAGAGGTCACCATGCACAAGCCCACCTATCAACAACCGGCCAAGCATTCGGGTAAAGCCGAAGGCCAAACCCAGAAACCGTCAACCGCCAGCACCGCCCAGCCGTTCTACAAGGCGGATCGCGATCCTGTCATCAGCAAGGACAGCTTCGAGGGGCCCGCCAAGTCGCCTCAACAACCCAAGGAAGCGGCCAACCAAGGCAAGCCGCAGGCCACTCAGGACAAGCGCAACGCGCAGAACCGGGAGCCGAAAAAGTCATGAGCCTGCCAAGTACGGATGCCCTCAAAGGCAAATGGCAGCAACAGGTCGGCGCCGCGAAGATCGCTTGGGGCAAGCTGACCGAGGACGAGTTGCTGAAAACCGAAGGCCAGGAACAGAAACTGGCTGGTCTGATCAAAGAGCGTTACGCCCTCACGCGTGACGAGGCAGACAAACAGGTCAAGAGCTTCCTGCAGAAATGCAAAAGCTGATCTGACCGCGCACTCCATCGCTCCGCCCTCTGCGGAGCGTTTGGCTTCCTGGCGTTCAGCGCCAAGCTCCCCTCTCCAGCCCGCCGCAACAGCTTGCAGCGCTATCGCCAGCTTACGTGCGCAGCCGTACAGATCGGCAGCCCTGTCTACGCCATGCTGATGCCATGTAGAGCACGGACCCACCACCGCGCGCCTGCTAAACCCACCCCATCATCAATACCGCAAGGAGCCTGCCATGAGCCTGGGCACCATTCTGCTGATCGTGCTGATCCTGCTACTGGTCGGCGCCATTCCCACCTGGCCCCACAGCCGCAGTTGGGGCTACATGCCCAGCGGCGCCCTGGGCCTGATCGTCGTCATCCTCCTCATTCTGGTGCTGCTTGGCCGGATATGAACCTGGGCCTGCCCACGGTGCGCCAACGCACCGACTGCCAGCCCATGGGCTGCCAAGCTGCATCATCCGGTATCGGCCATAGCCGATACCGGTGCAACGCCCTCCCACCGACCATCGGCCAGGCGCCAGCTGCACGCGCATCGCCGCCGGCTTTCTCGCAAAGGACTCTTATCATGCACACGCAACCGCGCACCCTTCTGCTGGCATCATCGCTCGCTCTGGCCATCGCCACAGCGAGCGGTGGTGCGCTAGCGGAAAACATGTCCCAGGACATCACCGAGGCACGCCAGGAAAGCCAGATCTCGACCGCCTACTCCATCAGCCCCTATCTGCGCGCCAGCGACCTCAAGGTTTCGGTGGACAATGGCAAGGCGACGCTGACCGGCCGAGTGACCGAAGAAGCCAACAAGGAACTGGCCAATGAGATCGCGCTCGGCGTCAGCGGCATCGAGTCGGTGACCAACAACATCGTCGTCGATGCTAAGTTCACCCCGAGCAAATCCAGCGGCGAACGCAGCTTCGGCGAGACCATCGACGATGCCAGCACCACGGCGGCGATCAAGTCCAAGTTGCTGTGGAGCCGACATGCCGAGGGCATGGATACCAAGGTAGTCACCCGCGACGGCAAGGTCACCCTCAGCGGTACTGTGGGCAGCAGTGAAGCCCTCGAGCATGCGGCCAGCCTGGCAATGAGCACCAACGGCGTGACTGCCGTCGACAATCAGCTAAAGGTCAAGGCTGACAAACCGGGTATGGTCGACAGCAGCAAGCAGGCCGCCAGCGAAGCCGGCGACGACATCGCCGACAGCTGGATCACCACCAAGGTGAAATCCACTCTGCTCTATTCGCGCAACGTCGGCGGCACGGGCATCGATGTCAGCACCGAGAACGGTGTCGTCACCCTCAGCGGCAAGGTTGACGATGGCGCCGAACGCGCCTTGGCGGTGAAACTTACGGAAAACGTGCGCGGGGTGAGAAGCGTGCAATCGAAGGCGCTGACCTTCTGAGACGAGGACGATATGCCAGGTCAGCCCCAGCGGGCTGACCGGCCATATCTACTGCAAATTACGCCGCGCTGGCTGCCATGCCTCAGGCAGACCGAAGGACGCTGATGCCGGGCATGACCCGCAACTTAGCTTAACCAGCCGTCACGCCCGCTCTGGACCATATCCACATCCTTGCAAGTACCACTGGAAGCCGTCAGCACTTCACGGACCATGCTGGTTTGCTCGGCACTGCGGGTATTGGCCAACAACACGCTACCGCCGGCGGCTATCTCCTCTGGAGTCAGGCTCGGACGCCACGGGACAACCGCAGCGAGGCCGACCAGGGCACCTAGCAAGGCCCCAAGAAAAGCACCCCAGCCCATCAGCATGATCGGCGCAAGCGATGGGCTGGCAGTCAGCAAGCCCATGTCCGAGATGACCAGAGCGGCTTGGGCCAGTGCGCCCAATACCCCGCCGACCACAGCGCCGATGGCGCCATAGGTCAGCATCGCATTGCGCGACGAACGGCTTTTGAGCCGAGCCGCCAGGCCCAGCGGCGTGTGCTCACTCGCATCCAGTATCTGCAACTGGTCACGTGATAAGCCGCGTTTGAGCAGCTTGGACAGGACGCGATCAGCCGCTGCACGCTGGGCAAAACTGGCCGATACGTTGTGACGATAGGTGTCCATCGTTCTACTCCCGATTGGCTCCACGCACAAAGCGCGTACGACTTCAGGCTATTGCCACGGTGGCGCGGCGTCTGTGCGTTCGCGTACCCCCACAGCTCAGTGCCGCCGCCCCTGGGTGTGCTAACGCACGGTCGCCACGCCGCGCATGGCGCAACCTGAGCAGAAGCTGTGCCCAGCCTGCCCGGACCTTGCCCCCATCTGCCTATCAAATTACGAGGCTCACCATGACCAGACCACACTTGCTGCTGCTTCCGGGATTACTCTGCGATGCGCGCCTCTGGCAATACCAGGCCGCAGCTCTCGCCGCCACCGCGCACGTTTCGGTCGCCGACATCAGCGATGAAGACTCCATTGCCGCCATGGCCAGCGCGGTGCTTGCCCAGGCACCGGCCGATGAGTTCGCCCTGGCCGGTTTTTCCCTGGGCGGCTATGTCGCCCTGGAAATTTTCCGCCAGGCACCGCAGCGCGTGCTGGCGCTGGCCTTGCTGGATACAAGTGCCAGGCCCGACACGGACGAAAATAGCGAAGCCCGAATGCAGTCGATACGTCTGGCGGCAATGGACTTTCCTGCCGTTATCGAAGGGCTGCTACCAAAACTGGTGCACCCGGCGCATCTGGATGATCCGGGCTTGCTGGAAGTGATTCGTGCCATGGCCAACAGTCAAGGTGCGCAAGTCTGCATCAACCAGCAGCGGGCCATGATCGGCCGTGTCGATAGCCGTCCGGACCTGTATCGGATCGCCTGTCCAACCCTGGTGCTGTGCGGCAGCGACGATGCCATCACACCACCGGAAGTCCACCGGGAAATGGCCGACGCCATCACCGCCGCGCATCTGGCCATTATCGAGACCTGTGGCCATCTGGCTCCGCTGGAGCAGCCGGATGCCGTCTCAAAGGAACTAAAAAACTGGCTCGCGCGGCTGTAGCCGCAAACGGTGCCAGAGATCAGGCGTCCAGCGGGCTCAAATCAGACGCTGCCAGACCTCCGTATCGGCCAGATCGTCGAGTGTGGCGTGGCGCGCCTGGCCGTACAGCGGATTGAGCTCATAGCTCCAGGCCGACTCGAGACTGGCGGCATAGCGCATGCCACTGGGTTTGTGCAGGTAGAGCGCGAGTGGCTGGCATTGCGCATTGATATGCCTGACGAGGGGTGATTCGATCACTGCGTGCATGGCGAATCCTGCTGCGGCGCTGGCCGCTCTGCTTCGGGTCAGCTTCATGCTGTGCCAGTGCAACGCAGTTGTATGTACGCCAGCGTACTTCCCAGACACATTACCTCAGGCGCTTTGGCCGAGCACTTGCCGGCCTCTGCCGTGGCGCACCAGAAGCGAGCAGGCGCACGAAGCGACCTAGAATCAGCAGTAGACTGAAACTGCGCAAGGCACGCGGCCCCAGCAACATAGCCAGCGCAGAAACCAGCTGCACGCGCTGGGCGGGCATAGCCCTGAGCAAGCGCAGGGTCAGGCTGCGGGGATAGCTGCCCTTCGAGTCAGCGCCCAACAGCTGCTGCAGACGCTGACGCTGCGCCGCTAGCTGCAAGCGCAACGCCTGGCGTTGTTGCTCGGGGGATACCTTCATATCGTCCGCCGCAGCGCGACGAACCCAGCCGTCAGTTCCTCACGCGTCGCCGCGAAGGACTGGGCGCCACGAACAACGAGCACCTTCAGGCGCCAGCAGGCCAGTAACAGTCCCAGACCATGCAAGCCTACCACCGCCAGAACGCCAGACCACTGGTACGGCGTTGCCCAGCTCAGCGCCAGCAACAGCGCACTGAGTACCAGCAACAGGCTTAACAGGCAGGCAAAAGCCAGTCCGGCGAACAGCACAAGCCGCAGTAGGCGACGCTTCTCCTCTGCCCACTCCAGACTAGCCAACTGCCCGTGCAGCCCGACCTGCTCGAGCAATTGCGGGCCGGCGACACGCCACAGGCGCAGAAGGCGCAGCAAGCCCCGCAGTGCGCCTGGCGCTGCGGGGCTGACGGGGGAAGACTCGGGCATATACATTGCCGTTCGATCCATGCTTATCGGCTACGAGCCAGCACACAGCCGAGCAGAAAGGCCGCCGCCGCGCCGACCCCGATGGCCTTCCAAGGCTGCGCATGCACGTAATCATTGGCCATCACTGCCTGATGATTGGCCTGTTTGGCCAAGCTAAGCCCAAGCGTCTCGATTCCCTGACGAGTGCTGGCCAGGCGGGCAACCAGCCGATCCTTGGCATGTGCCAGATCGTCGGCACCGAGCGAGGTGGTTTCCTTGATAAGGTCTTCGAGGTCGGCCAACAGATTGTGAAATTCCTTGCTCAGGCCGGTGCGTGTGGTGCCCTCGGGGAGAACCAAAGCGGGTTGCGCCGCGCCACCAAAACCATTGCTGCCCGACTCTGGGCGATTGTCTGAACTATGCATGATTGACTCCAAATGAACTGAGGCTGAGTGAAAGAGCAGACTGCGCCGCCGTCGCAAGTGCGTCTGTGCGCCAGCGAACGCCATCTCCGGGGCCGCCGCAGCTTCCCTCTATGCGCGGCAGCGTACCGACGCCGATTCGTACGCCAGGCAATCTGCTACATCAGGGTCAGGCACTCCCGCCGGCCCCGCTCCCCAGCAGAGGTGCACGATGCACGACCCCATGCAACCCGACCCCACCTATCAACCGCCACAGGTGACCGAGCGCCGCCGCCCGGCCGAGCCGGGCTCGTTCTCCGAGCCCGGTTTTCAACCCAAGCGCCGGGACGATACGGACAAGAGCATGCCCCCGCAGCAGTCACCAGGGTCATTGGCCGGGGCACCTGGCGGGCGCCATACGTTGGACGCCAAACACCGCTGAGCCGCCGTCGATTTATCACTGTGCAGGCGGATGCCCAGGCTCCGCCGGCACGAGGACAGCTAGATGAACAAGACCAGGAAAACCACCCGCGTCAGAGCGCTACTGGGCCTTGCCGGAACTGCCCTGCTCCTCGCGGCCTGCGCATCGCAACCTGTACCGCCTATCCAGAAACTGCAGGCCGCGCAATTTGCTATCCAGAGTGCCGAACAGGCCCGTGCCGGCGAACATGCCGCCTTCGAACTGGGCATGGCCCGGGAGAAACTGGCAGCCGCAGAAGTGGCGGTGCAGAACGAGGACATGCCGCTGGCCACGCGCATGGCCGAACAATCGCGGGCTGAAGCCGAACTGGCCATGGCCCGCTCGCAAATGACCAAGGCGCTCATCGTCAATCAGGAAATGCGTGACAGCACCGAGAGCCTGAAGCAGGAAATGCAACGCAACACGGGAGTGAGACCATGAACGTGCACTACACGCGAGTCTATCTATTGGTTGCCGCCTTCTCCCTCGGAGGCTGTGCAGCCACGCCAGTGACACCGACGGGTGCAGCCGATGCCCGCCACCGGTTGACTCAGTTGCAAAACGACCCGCAGTTGGCCAGCCGTGTACCGGTCTCACTGAAGGCTGCAGAGACCGCCGTACTGGCTGCCGAAAAGCCGCGAACCGATGAAGTCCTGGGCCAACACCTGGTGGTGATGGCTGATCGCAAGGTGGAGATCGCCCGTGCTCGCGCCCTGGAGCGTTTCTATGAGGACCAACGTAGGCAACTGGGCGAACAACGCGAAAGTGCCCGCCTAGACTCACGCACCCGCGAAGCCGATCAAGCGCAGCGACTCAACGTCGATCTGCAACGGCAGATCGACGGCCTCAACGCCGAGGAAACCGAACGCGGCCTGTTGGTAACCCTGGGCGACCTGTTGTTCGCCAGCGGCCGAGCGGAGCTCAATGGCAACGCCAACCATAACCTGGCCACACTCACCGACTTTCTCAAAAGTCATCCAGAACGTACGGTGACAATTGAAGGCCACACCGACAACGTCGGCAGCGAGAGTGCCAACTTCGGTCTGTCGCAGCGTCGTGCCGACAGCGTGAAGTCCCACCTGCAAAGCCAGGGCATCGCCGCCAGCCGCCTGCTCGCCTCAGGCATGGGCGAAGGCTCGCCGGTGGCCGGCAACGACTCGGCCGCGGGACGGCAACTGAACCGTCGGGTCGAGATCATCATCAGCAACAATCTCACCTCGTCGCGCTGAAGCGGCCGGCAAAGAGGCTCCGGGCAACCGGCAAGGGGAAACGCCATGGTCTATCGAATTCTCCTGGTCTCGACGGATGCCGCAGCCGGCTGCGGGCTCCAGGCCATACTGAACCAGGCCGGCGACGGCTGTTTCGTCGTCGAATGCCTGGATCGACTGGACGATGCGGTCATGCGCGCGCAGGCCGGCGGTCTGGATATCGCTCTGTTCGAGCAGAGTCTGTATCCCGGTACCGCCCTGACCAACTTCGAGCTGCTGTCACGCATCGCCGCGGCCGTACCGCTGATGCTCTATCGAGCCCTCGGCGATGGCCGAGATTCTCGGACCACGCAGGCGTTCTGCGCCCTGATTCCGGCAGACCGGCTTGCCCATGAGCACGCACACGCCCAGATCATTCTCGATTCGATCGGCGCTGCGGTGATCACGACCGACCTGCTAGGCCGTGTCGATTACCTCAACCGCGCGGCCCAGCATATCAGCGGCTGGACACTGGAACGAGCGCGCGGCCACTCGATCGCCGAAGTGATGCCGCCGCCCGATGGCGACGCCAGCCGCTGCGCTGCCACGACGCCGCAGATCCTGCGAGAGAATCGTCCAACGCCCCCTGACCAAGGCACGCGTACACCGCGGGCGTTCGAGGACTCCTCGGCACCGATCCACAATGGCGATGGGCAAGTCAGCGGGGCGGTGGTCGTCTTTCATGACGTCAGTGCAGCGCAGGCGAAGGCCGACAAGATGACGCACCTGGCCCAGCACGACATCCTTACCCACCTGCCCAATCGTCTGTTGCTCGACGACCGCATTGCCCAGGCGATGCACCTGGCAAAACGGCATGCCAGTTCACTGGCACTGATGTTTCTCGACCTCGATAACTTCAAGCAAATCAACGATTCACTCGGCCACACTGTCGGCGACCAGTTGCTGCAATCCGTCGCACGACGCCTGCTGGCCTGCGTGCGCAGCTCGGACACCGTCAGCCGGACCGGCGGCGATGAATTCATCGTGTTGCTGAGCGAAATCCAGGGCGAACGGGACGCCGCCGTCAGCGCGCGGAAAATTCTCGACGCCCTGGCGGCACAGCACTGCATCGAGCAGCTCGGGGTACAGATCACCTGCAGCATCGGTATCAGTCTGTTCCCGGCCGACGGCAGCAGTGCCGGGGCGTTGCTGCGCCATGCCGACAATGCCATGTATCAGGCCAAGCAGGCCGGTCGCAACCGCTATCGGTTCTTCCACGACCGCGTCGAGGTGCACGCGGATGGCAACCGGTAAGCCGCGCAGACAGTACCTGACTCAGGCCAAGCGGCGCAGCGGCAGGCTGAACTGCCGGCTGTAGTCGTCGAGCATCTCGGCGTAGCACTCGCAGGCCGCCGCCTCCAGCCGCGGCCGATCAATAATGCTGATTTCGCCACGGCTGTAGTGGATCAGCCCACGTAACTGTAGCGCGCCAGCGGCAATGGTCACCCCGCTGCGGCGCACCCCAAGCATGTTGGCCAGGTATTGATGAGTCAGGTGGAAATGGTCGGCATGGGCACGGTCGTGTGTCATCAACAGCCAGCGTGCCAGGCGCGGCTCCAATGCATGGAACTGACCGCAGGCGGCGTTCTGCGACAGTTGCACCAGCAACACGTAGAGATAGCGCTTGAGTCGACGCTGCAGCCGCGGGCTGGCCAGCAGCTCTTCGTGCAGCGCTTCGATGGTGATGCGCAAGGCGCTGCCTGCGCCCTGCACCACCGCCCGGCTGGGCGCCGTCTCTACCCCCAGTACAAGGGTGACACCGAGCATGCCTTCGTAGCCGATCAAACCCAATTCCAGCGGATGATGGCCACTCAGGATATTCACCTGCGAGATAAAGGCGGTGAGCGGAAAGTACAGGTAGTGCATCGGCTCGTTGGCCTCGCACAGGAGGCTGCCGAATTGCAGCTGCACCAGCTCGCAGTGCTGCAGCACGGCATTACGCTCTTTGACCGGCAGGCCGGCGAGGAGCAGATTCTGGATGACCCCTGACATGGGCGAGTCCCTGCGGCACGGACGAATCGGAGGGGTGCGGAGCAGGTGCCTGACCATCCCGCGTCGCCAGTCTGGGGCAAGCCGGTGGTAGCGCTCTGTTCGCTACGGCACGCAACGCCTCAGTTGACCTGACGCTGCGGCACGTAGGGCAGCAGACGGTCAGTCTCCTTCTTCACCACCGCGTAGCACTCGCAACTGAGCTGTTCCAGCTTGTGCCGGTCGAGCACGGTGATATGCCCGCGGCTGTACTCGATCACGCCCTGGCGCTGCAATTTTCCAGCCGCCTCGGTCACGCCTTCGCGGCGCACGCCAAGCATGTTGGCGATCAGCTCCTGGGTCATGGTCAGTTGGTTGCTCGGCAACCGGTCGAGTGACAACAGCAACCAGCGACAAAGCTGCTGGTCAATGGAATGGTGACGGTTGCACACCGCGGTCTGCGCCATCTGGGTGATCAGCGCCTGGGTATAACGCAGCATCAGCACCAGCAGTTCGCCGTGGCGTTCGAACTCGATCTTGAGTAGCGGCCCCTTGAGCCGGAAGGCATGCCCGCCGCTCTGTACTACCGCCCGGCTCGGCGTACTCTCACCGCCCATGAACAGGGCGATGCCGACCAGCCCCTCGTTGCCGACCACGGAAATTTCCGCAGAAGCGCCACTCTCCATCACATAGATCAGCGAAATGATCGAATCGGTGGGGAAGTAGACATGGCGCATGGTATCGCCAGATTCATAGAGCACCTTGCCAAGCGGCAAGGGTACAAGCTCTAGATGCGCGAACAGGCGCTGGCGCACCTCGGCTGACAGGGCCGCCAACAGATGGTTCTGCTGCGGCTGATGCGGTTCGTACATGATCGGGCTCTCTGGGTGCAAAACACAGCGCAAGGGCTCCAGCATACGCCCAATGGCCGGGCACTCCGTACGCTAGCGCACAGAGTCCGATACACGGCTGTTCAGGAAGGGCCAATAGCCATAGCTGGAGTACGCCCCTGCCGTTCTACCCCATCAACCGCGAGATCGGCTGGCCCACCTCCCACTGTCCGAGGCGTACAAGCAATGCGCTCCTCCTTCTTACCCGACTGAGAGATGCCCCTAAAGAATCTCTTTTTACTGATTCAACGCTGCACCAAGCTCCGCGATGCAGAATTACTGCAATTCGTTGGTGAAACGTCCAACCGCTCCAACCACTTGCTTAGCACCGTCCTGGATTTCCACAATCACGGTACCGGCCTGGTTGGCCAGTGCCAGGCCATGATCGGCTTGCTCACGGCTACTGAACATCTCTCGCACAGCTCGCTCGGCAAGCGCCTGATTCTCCTGCACTACGGTGACGATTTCTTCGGTGGCTTCGCTGGTTCGACCAGCCAGCTTACGCACCTCATCGGCTACCACGGCGAAACCGCGTCCATGCTCACCCGCACGGGCGGCTTCAATGGCAGCATTGAGTGCCAGCAAGTTGGTCTGGGAAGCAATGCTACCAATGGTCTGAACGATTGAGCTGATCAACAGCGATTGTTCACCGAGCGCCTCAATACTCTCGGTGGCCGATTGCATTTGTACGGCAATGCTCTGCATGGTCTGAACAGTTTGCTGCACGACTTCAGCCCCGCGCGCGGCACTCACATCCGTTTGTTGAGAAACGCCATAGGCAACGCCTGCCGCCTCCCGCACCTGGGTTTCCCGAGCCACTTGTTCAGTCACGACGCTAGCGAATTTCACCACCTTGGATAACTTTCCTTCGGCGTCATGAACGGGGTTATACGTCGCCTCCAGCCAAACCTCTTGACCTCTGCTGTCGATCCGTTTGAAGCGATTAGCCACGTATTCACCACGGTTGAGCGTCTTCCAAAAGGCTGCATATTGAGGAGCGTTCGCCTCTTCAGGCAGACAAAAAATGCTGTGATGTTTCCCGGTAATCTGGCCGAGCGAATAGCCCATGGCAGCAAGAAACTGCTGATTGGCGGTGATGACCGTACCGTCCAGATTAAAATGGATGACCGCAGTGGAGCGGATCAACGCGTCAATTAAAGCCTCGTTTTCTTTTGCTTTTTCGAGGGCCTGACTGATCTCGCTGCCGTACCCCTGGACGTGGGACAGCTTTCCGTCCTCGCCTTTGATTGGGAACCAATTCAGCTTTATCCAGGCGAGGCTCCCGTCGGCTCGCAGATAGCGGTAGTCATCACTCACCGGCTCAAACTTCGAGATAGCCATATTGAATGAATGAAAGCAGGGCAGACTTTTCACGTAGGGGGGAACAATCACTGACAGCGGACGCCCCCGAAGATCATTGGTGTATCCGAGAGCCTTGGCAAAATTCGCGTTGAACTCGCAGATGTTGAATTGCGCATCGAGTCTGATGGAGAGCATGCTTCGTTCCATCTGCTCAGCCTGTTGACGCAGCAGATACAGTTCCGCACTCTGGTCTTCTAGTGTTTTCTTAAGGGCACGGTTGAACATTAACGTCTCCACAGAATTAGGTAGATAGCGATTCGCAACGGAATCTTTGTCATTCCCAGGCAAGACCTACCGGCCCGCTGCGAATTATTCAGTGCAGACTTGCAATTGCGTCCCGAGCAGGAGAAATGCTTGGCCTGGACGCACTGCCCCGGCTTGAGCCGATCATGGTTTCACCGACATTTCTGTTATGCCTTGCGAAAGTCAGTTACGCCTCACGCTGGCCTACCGGCGGCCATTTAGCGCCCTCGTTGAACTGCCAACCCCGCTCTAACCGATAGTCAATACCTTCCGCTTGCCGTCGCACATCTTGTACAGACCCTAGGTGCCGTAGCAGCTTAAGCACGGTGTGATCACCAGGTTACTGCCACCGACCAGCAGCGCCTGCCCTCATGTGCCATAGGAAACATCAGCCAGAGAGCCCGGGCATGATGCGATCTTTTTCAATCAGGGACTGTCAGGCGCTCGTTCATAAGATCTCGAGGCAGGAGCTGAAGAAAATGCAGGCAGGCATGTACAGCGCCAAAACCTGTACAAATTATACATTTTGTACAGGTTTTGTCCAGCAGCAGAGTGACCTGTCGTCGGGCTGTAGGTTGCGAAGCATGCGCTGCGGTAGCGACGATAAGTATCGATGGCACGATTCTGCGGGGGCTGGAGGCTGGGGACGCTTGTTGCAGAATCAACCGAGACCATATTGTTGCCCGCGTTCACTCTGCGACCCGCTATCAGAGCTTCGAGAATGGGCTCGATGAAACTGGTGCTGGAGGTGCTGGGAGCACTCACTGTATGGGCCGAAGCAAGCCAAGCGCCCATCGCGATCCCGGATCGCCACTGCGGGGCTGGAGTGAACGTGTTCACTGCCGGCTGCCCCCAGCAAGGGTTGCAATGAACTCAACGTACTCGGCAACTCACCATGACTGCCAACTCTCCGAGCGAAGTGGAACGTCACTCATTGCGGGGCGTATAGGCCCATCAGGTCAGCCAGATGCTGCTGGTTACCGACATTGCATGGACAGACTGGCTCCCAGAAGTGCACGGCACGGGTCGCGCCAGGCAGCAAGACGGGCCGGCCAAGCCGACCCGAATCGCTTGCGCATGCGGCCAGGTGCGAAACATCGGTTTCATGGGGATACCCAGACCTCCCGGAAATCCCCATCTCAACCATGCAAACGGCTGATGCGATCAAGCCGACACCGCCTCAATTGCCTCGGTATGTCGAGAAACCGTAGGGGCTGAGCAGCAGCGGGATATGGTAGTGCGGCACGGTACCGTCGACCTCGAAGATCACAGGCACCTCGGGGAAGAAGCTTTTCGTATCGTGCTTCGCGAACCACTCGCCGGTCTTGAACGTCACGCGGTAGATGCCCTTCTCAAGTGCCTTGTCTTGCGGATACAGGGCAGTGATACGCCCCTGCTCGTTGGTGACACCGTCATTGAGCGCCTGCCAGTTCTGGCCATCCTTCTTCTCCAACGTGACGGTCACGGCTGGCGACGGCAGCCCATCCTGCAGGTTAAGCACATGCACACTGAGTGGGTTGGCATCTGCCAACGCCAAGGAAGAAAGGCCGCTCAGCATTGCACCTGCCAGAAGGGTTTTAAAAGCTTTCATGCTGTATCTCCGGTTTATTGGTGGATGGAAAGAATCTGTTCGATGGCCTTGAGTGCGCAGGCCTCATCATTGGCAGCACCACCCGCCCCTGCGACGCCAATGGCACCGATGACCTGATCACCGACTTTCAGTGGTACGCCGCCGCCCAACAGCAGAAGCTCATCGAGCGTATTGAGGTTCTCGGCGTCGGGGGTACTGCGGGCTCGCTCGGCCAACAAACGGGTTGGTGTTTTCGTCGACAAGGCGGTGAACGCCTTGCGCTGCGCGGCCAGCGTGTTGTGTGGGCCGACGTTATCGTCGCGCTGCAGAGCGACCAGGTTGCCGCCACGATCGACGACTGCTGCGACCGCGCTGCGGCCATCGGCGTGGCAGGCAGACAGGGTTGCATCCAGCAACTGATTGGCCAGCGGCAACGTCACGTCCTGACGCATCGCGACTTGCTCGGAGGCCCATGAACTCGACGCGATGATAGTCAGCGTCAGTGCGGACAGAGTGATGTGAAGCTTGGGCATGCCGTTCTCCTGGTTAGGCTCTGCTGAGCGGATGCCGGCAATCTTGCCCACCGGCGACCGGCAGATGGATTGCGCCAGGATTACGAATTTGTAATGGGAGTCAGCAGCGGTTCCGCCTAGGCTATGCACAGGTTCGGGAGATAGAAATGCGCATTCTGGTGGTGGAAGACGAAGTCAAAACAGCTGACTACTTGAGAAAGGGTTTGAGCGAATCAGGCTTCATGGTCGAGGTCGCGTTGAATGGCCTGGATGGCCAGCATCTCGTGCAGGAGTACGAATTCGACCTGATCATTCTCGACGTCATGCTGCCAGGACTCGATGGCTGGCAGTTGCTGCAGATCATTCGACGCCGGCATGACACCCCGGTGCTGTTTCTGACCGCTCGTGACGCAATAGAGGACCGGGTCAAAGGGCTGGAGCTGGGCGCCGACGATTATCTGATAAAGCCCTTTTCCTATGCCGAGCTGCTCGCCAGGGTTCGCACGCTGCTGAGAAGAGGGCCGCCCCGCGAGATAGAGCACTTCCAGGTTGCGGACCTTGCGCTCGATCTGCTCAAGCGCAAGGTCAACCGCGCAGGTGATCGTCTCAACCTGACGAACAAGGAATTCGCATTGCTCCACCTTTTGCTCAGCCGGCAAGGTGAAGTCCTGTCTAGGGCTCTGATCGCCTCGCACGTGTGGCAGATGAATTTCGACAGCGATACCAACGTGGTGGACGTGGCCATTCGGCGGCTGCGCGCAAAAGTTGACGATCCCTACCCACTGAAACTGATTCATACCGTAAGGGGCATGGGCTACATGCTGGATCTTCAGGCATGAAACTGTGGCCCAGAACGCTCCGTCTGCGCCTGGCACTGATGTTCGCGCTTTCGAGCTGCGTGCTGCTCGGTGCCGTGGCGGCCTACCTGTATCACTCGCTTGAGCGGGAAATCCTCTGGCGAGATGATCAGGCTCTGCTGGGTCGCCTGCAACGCATGCAGGCTCTTCTGGATGACACCGAGAGCATCGAAGCCTTGCGCAGTCGCCCCCAGCTTTACGAAAACATGCTGGGCAACAGGGACAGCTTCCTGTGGATAGTCGATGCAGCCGATCACATGCTGATCGAGGTGAACCCAGCGTCGCTGCCGTTACCCAGGTTGCCGGATGCCTCTTCACCCAAGCTGGGCAATGATCCGCACAACAGCTCCCTGCGCCTGGCCTGGCTGGACGTATCGCGTACCGGAGGACATCTGAAACTGATAGCCGGGAAGCGTGCAGATGAGCGCGAGCAAATGCTCAGCGCCTATCGAAACACAATCTGGATGGCGCTTGCAGCGGGTGTTTTCCTTGCATTCGCACTTGGCTGGCTGATCGGTCAAAGAGGGTTGCGCCCTGTGAGAACGTTGGCCACTCAGGCAGCGGGCATCGACGTTCGCAACCTTCATCTGCGCCTCGACGACTTCGCCGATACGGCTGAACTCGAAGTGCTGAGCCAGACGCTGAATCAGATGCTGACCAGGTTGGAACACGGCTTCGCCCAGCTATCGCGCTTCTCTGAAGACCTGGCACACGAGATGCGCACCCCCTTGACCAACCTGATGGGGCAAAGCCAGCAATTGCTCGATCGCAACCGCTCGCACGAGGAGTACCAGAACGTACTGGCCTCCAATCTGGAAGAGTATGAGCGGCTGGCCCGGATGATCGACAACATGCTGTTCCTGGCCAGGTGCGAGCAGCCCAAGGCCACACTCAAGCGCGAACCGGTAGACCTGCCTTCTCTTGTGGAGCAACTGTGTGAGTATTTCGAGGGCATGGCAGAGGACCGCGGTATCTGGTTGGTTAACCAAAGTCATGGACAGCTGGAAGCAGAACCGGAGCTCCTGCGTCGCGCTTTAGCCAATCTCATTGCTAACGCTCTTCGCTATGGCGCTGCCGATAGTCCAGTCACGATCAGCACAAAGATGGAGGGCAATACATTGGAGGTCTTGGTCCATAACCAAGGCAATCCTATAGAGGCCGTGCACCTACCCCATCTGTTCGAGCGGTTCTATCGTTGTGATGCCTCACGTAATCAGCCTGATGACTCCGGCGGACTGGGCCTGGCAATCGTCCAATCAATCATGCACGTTCATTCGGGAGAGGCCAGCGTCAAAAGCGACGATGCGGGGACGGTGTTTAGCTTGCACTTTTACCGTTGAGGAGTTCCAGTTCCGGTAGGATAACGCCAGGCAGTACTCAAATTAGGATTAACGCTTAGATGGACGATAAACGGAGGCGATGTCCAGAGTGTAAAAATATCGTGCCTGACGAAGCTTACGAATGCGCATACTGCGCGCGTCAGGCCAATATCCTCTGGTGGTTGAACGTAAGCAGCCTCATTTTTATCAGTGCCGCATTTGGTTATCTGATATTCCTTTTCTGATATCCAACGATGTCGTCGACTCCACTTTTTCACTAAGAGCAGGGGTTCTTGCCCCCTCAAAATCAAGAAAAATAGACGGTTTCCACCCGGCCGCTGCGCTGGGTGGAGCCTCCGCGATTTTTCCTGATTTTTTCACGACCGCCTTAGTCGCCCTAGTCGGCAGGGGTTCATGCGCAGCGCAAGCGCAGAACCCTGAAGACGAAGGAGCGAAAGCCATGAGCGAACACATCAGGATCTACGTTGCCGACCTGGCCGCCTACAACGCCGGTCACCTGCATGGCGTCTGGATCGATGCCACCCTAGAGCTAGACGACATCCAGGCACAGGTCAGTACCATGCTGGCAGCCTCACCGGTCGAGAGTGCAGAGGAATACGCCATCCACGACTTCGAGGGCTTCGACGGATACCGCCTCGGCGAATACGAGGGCCTCGAAAACGCCCATGAGATCGCGTGTTTCATCGAGGAGTACCCCGAATTCGGCGGCGCTCTAATCGGTCACTTCAACGACCTGGAGCAGGCGCGCAAGGCGGCCGAGGAAGACTACTGTGGCTGCTACAGCTCGCTGGCTGACTACGCCCAGGAGCTGGCCGAGGAAACCACCAGCATTCCGCCGCACTTGGCCATGTACATCGACTACCGCGCCATGGCCCGCGATATGGAATACAGCGGCGACGTATTCACTTTGGAGACCGGCTTCGAGCAGGTGCATGTGTTCTGGAATCGCTAACCCAGCGGAAGGCACCGAGGCGACCCGGTGCCTTGTTTTTTGCGCCCCTGTCCTGCCGGCCACCCGCGCGCCCCACCCGGAGAGCTGATGCACGGGCGCGCGCCCCCGGCGATCAGCCTGCAACAACCACGTTGTACCTCCACTTGATTGAGACCGTTACGGTCTTACGGTTTTGCCCAAATCCGGCGATCCGTATCCACGGATTTACGGATCTGTGGGGAAGCGGATTTACGCTTTTACGGATTTACGGGAATCCGCCGATGCGGTTTTCCGGTTCTGTGGAAAGCCGTAGACCCGCAAATCCGTGGTGCTGCGCACGCGGAGCTTGGCGTGCTTGAGCACCATGGCCGGTGACGCGCGTAGATGGGCGTACACGGTCAGCGTCCAGACCTTCCCGGTATCAATCCTCGCCCCTCCTGCCTGCGCATTCGCCCAGACCCAACCCGGCATGATCGAGCGCGATTGCTGCCGCACGGTGCACCTCCCACGTCAACGGAGGACACACCATGTCGCACTCAACCAATCTTTCCCGCCAGCCGCGTCGCCTTGATCTCGATGCCACGCTGCACCGCAAGGCCGGGCCAACGGCGCATGCCATGCGGCCTGTGGAGAGCGCTGACGAAGCCCAAGCACCACAGACCTGCCCTACCCCTCGCTACCTCACCAACAACGAAGCCGCGGCCTTCCTGCGGCTGTCTCCGCGCACGCTGGAAAAGCAGCGAGTGATCGGCGGCGGGCCGCGCTTTCACAAGTTCGGCCGACGGGTGATGTACGCGCTCACCGATCTCGAAGCCTGGGCCAGTGAGCGCAGTTTCGAGACCACCTTCGATCCCGAATACATCGACCGCCATCCGGGAGCACACCGTGATGATCAGTGAAACCTTCGCTTATGAATCGTCGGCCTCACGATCTGCTTTCGCAGAACGAACAACTGGATCTGTTCCGCGCCCTACCCGGCGACATGGCGCCACGCGACGCCCAGGACCTGATGGCGCATCCGTTCTTCTCGCTGGCCAAGTCGCGGCGCACCGTGCCGATCGACTTTCGCTCTGGCGACGTGACGGTGCGCGTGGAGGGCACGCTGGAGCATGGCATCGCCACGATCTGGGATGCCGACATCCTGATCTGGGCAGCCAGCCAGTTGGTCGAGGCGCACGATGCGGGCATCCCCACTTCGCGACTGATGCGTGCAACGCCCTACCAGATCCTGCGCTTCATCGGCCGCGGCACCTCGCTGCGCGACTACCAGCGACTGAAGGCCGCCCTGGATCGGCTGCAGTCGACCAGCGTGGCCACCTCGATCCGCGAGACCACCGGCCGACGCCTGCACCGTTTTTCCTGGATCAACGAGTGGAAGGAGCTGGCCGCGGTGGATGGCCGGCCGCTGGGCATCGAGCTGATCCTGCCGGACTGGTTCTACAGCGGGGTGCTGGATCAGGCCCTGGTGCTGACCATCGACCCGGCCTATTTCCGCCTCACTGGCGGCATCGAGCGCTGGCTGTATCGCCTGGTGCGCAAGCATGGCGGCAAGCAGAAGGACGGCTGGCAGTTCGACTTTCGCCACCTGTACCGCAAGTCGGGCAGCTCGGCGCGCTACTCGGACTTCGCCCTCGACCTGCGTGCGCTGGCGGCTCGCCAATCGCTGCCCGGGTATCGCCTGGAAGTCGTGCGTCTGTCCCGCTCGACCGAACTGCTGGCCTTCCGGCGCGTGCCGTAGACGGCACGGGGATATCTTCTGGAAAAGCTGTGAATCCAGACGTGCTTTCAGGCGCACGCTGGCCCGTGCTATCAGGAGCGCGACACACGTGCTTTCAGGCGCACGAACTCCTCTGGAGGTCACGGCCGGCGAGGCTTCCAGCCTCCCTTAACTTAACTAACTTAAAAGCTCTAACTTGTTATTGGGGCAGCGCCCGTGTGTGGACAGCTGCTCATTGGGGCAGTCTGACCGGGGAGATCCGGCCATGATCGTCGCCCTGCTCAACCAGAAAGGCGGGGTGGGCAAGACCACCCTCGCCACCCATATCGCCGGCGAACTAGCTCTGCGTGGAAAGAACGTCATCCTGCTCGATGGCGACCCACAGGGCTCGGCACTGGACTGGACGCAGCGGCGCAGCCAGCAGGGCTTGCCCAGGCTGTTCAGCGCCGTCGGCCTGGCGCGCGAGACGCTGCACCAGGAAGCCCCGGAGCTTGCTCGTCGCGCCGATCACGTGGTCATCGACGGACCACCGCGCATCGCCGCCCTCGCCCGCTCGGCGTTGCTGGCGGCAGATCGCGTGTTGATCCCGGTGCAGCCCAGCCCCTACGACCTGTGGGCCAGCGCGGAGATGGTCAACCTGATCCGCGAGGCACAGGTCTTCAGGCCCACGCTGCGCGCGGCGTTTGCCATCAACCGCCGCGTCAGCACCACAGTGATCGGCCGCGAGGCACGCGGCGCCTTGGCCGACCAACCGCTGCCGGCGCTGCAGGCCGAGGTACGTCAGCGCATCGTCTTCGCCGAGAGCGTGGCGGCCGGTAAGCTGGCACCTGAACTGGCGCCGGATAGCGCTGCTGCACGCGAGGTCAGCAGCCTGGTCGACGAGTTGCTGAGGTGGTCGCCATGAGCAGCAAGCGCATCGGTATCGGTGCACGCCCGCTTGCCGATCCGCAGGCCGAAGCCTGGATACGCCAGGGCGCCGCCGTCGACCACGGCAAGGTTGAGCGCTACAGCGCCCGGCTGACGCTGGACGTGACGCCGGGACTGCGCACGCGCATCAAGCTGGCGGCCTTCGATCGCGGCGTGACGATGGCGGAGATGCTGCGCGACGTGCTGGAGCGGCAGTTCCCGGAGGCCACGTCATGACGTTGGGTGCTTGCGGCGTGCGGTGGCCACTGGCGCTGCTCGCCGGCAGCCTGGCTGCCCTGGGTTGGGCGGCGCTCACAACGTCGCCACCGCGGCTGGTCTACAACGCGTCCGACAGCGTGCCCGTCGGTTGGTACCGCATTTCGCCGGCCAACTCGTGGGCGCCTGGCGACCTGGTGCTGATTCGCCTGCCGCGAGAGGCAAGGTCGCTGGCGGCGCAGCGTGGCTACCTGCCGGCGAACGTGCCGTTGCTGAAGACCGTGGCGGCAGTGGCGCCGCAGCGGGTGTGCATGCAAGGCAGTCAGGTGCGTATCGATGGTGTCCTTGTTGCGAGGCGTTTGAGGTGGGATCGACAGGGTCGCGCGCTGCCAACCTGGCAGGCGTGTCGGCGCCTGGTTGACGACGAGCTGTTCCTGCTCAGCAGCAGCAACCCGGCGTCGTTCGACAGCCGCTACTTCGGCCCGATATCCGCCGACGCGGTGATCGGTCGGGCGCAGCCCCTGTGGCTGGAGTCGCGTCGATGAACAGGCCTTCTCCGTGTCGATCCGCCTGCCGACTGCATGCGTTCGACGTGCACAGTCGCGGGCCGCCCGGCTGTAGATACAACTGCCCTCGCCTGCCGGCCAGAAGCTTTGGAAGTCACCGATCCGCCTCTCCTGATTACCCAACTCAGCAGCGCAAAGGCACGAAAAAAGCGGAGGGCAAGATAAAAGGGGGCGGCACTTCGTTGGCCCGAAAAGCAGTCTGCACGGGGGTTGGCGGCGACACAGCACCGGTGTCGCCAGGTGCCGAAATTGTGTTCGCCCCACAGCGACACTGGCTTAAAAGCGTGCCTGACACGCCGTACTGCGATCAACTTGGAGGAGTCCAAACATGAGCAAGGGAAGCCGTCCGGATGACGAATTGCTCTTTCGCCCGCAGCCGGGCAAGCCGCAGCAACGCGGCCAACCCTTCGTCAACCAGGTGCTGCGCCAGGCCAACAAGGCCGGCACCGGAAAGCCGCGCAAGGCGAGCCACCAGCCCGGCGCCCGCCTCGGCCGCGGGCATGTCGCCGCGCGTTTCAGCGCGCAGCAACTGCCATCCAACGCCCGTCGCGTCACCATCAAGACGCGCCTGGTGAACCTGCGCCAGGCCGGCAAGCGCTCGACGCTCAGCCACCTGCGCTACATCGAGCGCGACGGCGTCAGTCGTGAGGGCGATCCGGGCCAGGCCTACGGGCCGCTGACCGACCAGGCCGACATTAATGCGTTCGAGGAGCGCGGCCGGGACGACCGCCACCAGTTTCGCTTCATCGTCTCGCCCGAGGATGCCGAGCAGCTCAACGACCTACGCACCTATACCCGCCACCTGATGAGCCGGATGGAGGCCGACCTCGGCACCCGGCTCGACTGGGTGGCGGTCGACCATTGGAACACCGACAACCCGCACACCCACATCGTCCTGCGCGGCAAGGACGACACCGGCAAGGACCTGGTGATCGCCCGCGACTACATCGCCGAGGGCATGCGCAACCGCGCCTCGGAGCTGGCCACCGAATGGCTCGGCCCGCGTACCGAACTGGAGATCCAGCAGAGCCTGCAGCGCGAGGTGCAGCAGGAGCGTTTCACCAGCCTGGATCGCACCCTGTTGCGCGAACACCAAGCCGGCGTGCTCAGCCTGAAATCGCTCGCCAACCATCCGCGCCGACAGCTGCTGATCGGCCGCCTGCAGCAGTTGCAGAAGTTTGAACTGGCCCATGAAGTTCGCCCCGGGCAATGGCTCCTGCGGGAGGACGCCGAGGCGACCCTGCTCGCCATGGGCGAGCGTGGCGATATCGTGCGCACGATGCAGCGGGCCATGGGTAGCGTGCAGCGCGAGCTGGCGGTCTTCGAACCGGGCAAGGATGGCTCTGTTGTGGTCGGTCGGATCGTGGCCAAGGGGCTGGCCGACGAGCTACACGACCGCGGCTACCTGGTGGTCGACGGTCTCGACGGCAAGGCTCACTACCTGGCCTTGCCTGCCCGCGCGGAACTGGCCGACTACCCAATCGGCGGCCTGGTGGAAACGCGCAGCCTGAGCGAGCCGCGCACAGTCGATCGGTCGATTACCGCGCTGGCTGCAGATGGTCTGTATCGCACCGATCATCACCTAGCCTTGGCACGATCACAGGCAGTCGAAGAACAGGATCCCGAGGCTTTGGTCGAGCGCCATGTGCGGCGCCTCGAAGTCCTTCGTCGGGCCGGTATTGTCGAGCGGCTGGCCGAGGGCGTCTGGCGGGTGCCGACCGATCTGCTCGAGCAAGGCCGGCAACATGACGCCCGCCTCCTGGGCGACGTCGCCGTCCAGCTGCGCACGCCGCTGCCCCTCGAGCAGCAGGTGCGCGCCGTCAGTGCGACCTGGCTGGACCAGCAGTTGATCGGCGGCAACCGCGAGCTAGTCGACACGGGCTTCGGCAAGGAGGTGCGCGAAGCGTTGCGACAGCGTGCTGACTTTCTAGTGGAACAGGGCCTGGCCGAACGCCGGGGCCAACGCGTGGTGCTCGCACGCAACCTGCTGGCCACCCTACGCGGACGTGAGCTGACGGCGGCAGCGCGCGAGCTCTCGGCGCAGACGGGCATGCAGTACCGCCCGGCGGTCGAGGGCCGGCGCGTCAGTGGCATCTACCGGCGCAGCATGCAACTGGCCAGCGGCCGTTATGCCCTGCTCGACGATGGCATCGGTTTCAGCCTGGTGCCGTGGAGACCGGTGATCGAGCAGAGGCTCGGGCAGAGCGTGTCGGCAGTGATTCAGGGCAACAGCGCGTCATGGCAACTGGGTCGCCAGCGCGGGCCGTCGATTGCTTGAGCAACAGGCGCCGGGACTTATACCAGCGCCGGCTTCTACTGCAGCCACTGCTTGAAGTCGCGGCGGAAGCTGGTGGGGATCTGTATCGTCTGCTCATCCCAAGGGTTGAACAGCTCGCGCACGGCAGGACTGGTGAAACTTATCCGTAGATGACGAACCAGCCTGGCAGGGCTTCTTGCTACCTACTGGACACGAAGGAAGTCGGTTGGCAGTTGATTGCAACCGCTTGCTGCATTACCACGCGCTAGGGTCACAAGCAGTTGGTCTGTGACAGGAGTCGCCCCAACTGCTTTGCGTGAAATTTAGGTTCATGAGAGATGCATCTAGGCCAGGTGCAAGGCCAATGCCAGCGAAATGGAAAACAGTGCGACCAGATTGCCCAGGATCACGATCGACGCGACCTTCTCCGGCTCCTGAGCGTAGCGCTCGGCGAACATGAAGTTGAGCACCGCTGGCGGCAGCGCGCCGAATATCAGCAGGATGTCCGTCTCGCGATCCGATAGGCCAAACGCCAGGCAGAACAGGTAGGCGATCAGCATGCCGGTCAGCGGTGTCGCCACGGCACCGACCGTGCCGATGCGCCACTGCGCGAAGGGCGCGGTATTCAAGCGTACGCCAAGGGAAAACAGCATCAGGCCCGTGGATACGTCGGCAATGATCTTGATGGCGGAGAGAAAAGGCGGCCACATCGCAATACCCGACATGCTCACCAGCACGCCGGCCACTCCGGCGATGATCACCGGCTCGCGAAGCAGTCCCCACACCCTGGCGTTGCGCCCGAGCCACCAGGTGGCGATGGCGAAGTGCAGGACGTTTTCCACCAGAAACAGCACCACCGCTGCCGGCAGCACCTGCTCGCCGAAGGCGAACAGCAGCAGTGGCAACCCCATGTTGCCGGCGTTCTTGAACATCATCGGTGGCAGTAGGGTTTTCGGTGCATAGCCCAGCCGACGGGCGATGGGCCAGCCGAGCAGGCCGGAGCCGAGCACGATGACCAAGCCACCGAGCGCGATCATCTGCACCTCGGCCAGGTCGACACTCTTGCCCGCCAGGGCCGAAAAGATCAGCGCGGGCACGAAGATGTCCATGTTGACCTGGTTGGTAGCGATCATGTCCGGGCGATGCTTGCGACCATACAGGTAGCCAACCGCGATGACCGTGAACACGGGGAAAACGATGCTCACGATCTGCACGAGCATGGGGCAACCTTAGCCGCTGGCGAGTAGGGGGTGCTGGGCGACTCAGCCCTGCGTGGGCGTACCGTTGAGGGCGTAATAGCCGCGGATTACCTGGCTGTCGTCGGCTCGCCCCTCACCACGGCCGGAAGTAGCCAGGAACAGCTGGTGCGCCACAGCGGCAATCGGCAGCGCGGCCTGCGCATCGCGACCGGCCTCGAGCACGATGCCCAGGTCCTTGACGAAGATGTCCACCGCACTGCTGACCTCGGGCTCGGCCTGCAGCATGCGCGGGCCGCGATCCTTGAGCATCCAGCTCGATGCTGCAGAACCGGCCATGATTTCCAGCAGTACCGGCAGCTCGACCCCTACCTTGGCGGCGAGGGCGAAGGCTTCGGCGACCACAGCGATATGCACACCGCACAGCAACTGGTTGACGGCCTTGACCGTGGCGCCCTGCCCGGCTCGCTCGCCGACATGGAAGATGCGCTGGCCGATGCCCTCGAACACCGGCTGTACCGCTTCGAAAGTGGCGCGCTCACTGGCCACCATGATGGTCAGCGAGCCGGCGATGGCGCCTGCGGTGCCGCCGGAGACCGGGGCATCGACGAAACGCCGCCCCGCCTCTTTGACCCGCTCGGCAATACGCTCGACCGCAGCCGGTGGACAGGTCGCCATCAGGCAGACGATGCCATTCTCGGCCAATGCCTCCAGTGCACCGTTGTCGAACAGGACCTGCTCGGCCTGGGCGGCATTGACCACCATCAGGATCAGCATATCGGCACCGCTGGCGGCAGAGGCGGCGTCGGCCGGCTGCCCGCCAGCCTCGACAAGCGTGGCGAGCGCCACAGGGTTGAGGTCGATACCACGCACAACGTGGCCGGCGGCGAGCAGGTTCTTGGCCATGGGCAGCCCCATAGAGCCAAGCCCGGCAAATGCAATCGTAGTCATGGAAATTCCTTGCAGGACACGCCCCCAGCATGAGCCGGGGGCGCATCGATCAATAGAGGGTGAAAGCCGGCACGAAGGAGACCAGGCCGAGCACGATGACCGCCACCAGATAGAAGGGCCACAGCTCGCGCACCACGGCCCCGACCTTCTCGCGCGAAATCGCTGAGGCGATGAACAGCGTGGTTCCCACCGGCGGGGTAAACAGGCCGATGCTCAGGTTCACCACCATCATGATGCCGAGCTGGGTCAGGTCGAGACCGATGGCGTTGCCGATGGCGACGAAGGTCGGTCCCAGCAGCAGGATCGCCGCCGGCAGGTCGAGGAACATGCCCACCACTACCATGATCAGGTTGAGCATGAGAATGACCATCCACGGCGAACTCAGGGTTCGCGCGGTCCACTCGGCCACGGCGGTCGGCACCGACTCGACGGTCAGCACATAGCCCACCAGGTTCGAGGCGGCGATCACCAGCATCACCACACCGGTGGTGATCGCGGTGTGTACCAAGGCGTCGTAGAGCCGGCGCAGAGTCAGGTCGCGATAGACCAGCATGCTCACCATCAAGCCGTAGAACACCGCCAGCACACTGACCTCGGTCGGCGTGGCGATACCAGCGCGCAGCAACACCACGATGAAGGCCGGCATCGCCAGCGCCGGTGCAGCAGCGATCGTCACGCGCAGCACACCCTTGAAGGTGATCTCACTGGCCAAGCGCTTGAAGCCACGCAGACGGCCTGACAGGTAGCAGGTCAGCATGAAGCCGACGCACAGCAACAGCCCCGGCACCAGGCCGGCGAGAAACAATGCGGCAATCGACTGATTGGATACGGCAGCGTAGAGAATCAGCGGAATCGACGGTGGAATCAGCCCGGCGATGGTCGCCGACGACGCGGTTGCGGCAGCGGCAAAAGCGCCTGGGTAGCCCTCGCGCTTCTGCCAGGGAATCAGCATCGAACCAAGCGCCGAAGCCTCTGCTACCGCCGAGCCGGAAACCCCACCAAACACGGTGGAGCCTACCACCGTGACCTGGCCAAGCCCGCCATGGAAGCGGCCGACCAGCATGGTGGCGAAGTCGATCAGTCGCTTGCCCAACGTGCCGCCCATCATCAGGCTGCCGGACAGCATGAAGAACGGAATCGCCAGCAGCGGGAAGCTCTGCGTGGGCTGAAAGATCTTCACGATCGCCGCCACGCTGGGTATGCCGCCGACGGCGACAGCCGCTAGCCCCGAGCTGATCAGCAGTGCATAACCGACCGGTACTGCCAGTGCCAGCAGCACGGCGAATACCAGAAGCATCATGAGGGTCATAGGTCGTCCTCGATGTTATGAGCACGGACGGCGAGCGGATCGCCGGCTTGCAGCAGATGAACCAGCGTGGTCAACGCGGTAAGGCCAATGCCGACGAACCCGGTGATCATGGCCAGATAAGCCCATCTCGCCGAAATGCCGGTGACGGGGTAGATCTCGCCGCCGGTGATCTCGATCACGTCGAGACCGACCCAGGCCAGGTAAAAGAAGGTGGCGGTGATCAGCAGTTGATGGCCGATCAGCAACAGCCGGTTGCCACCGCGCCCCAACCAACCCTGGATGGCGGTGACGGCGATGTGCTGGCCACGCTGAGCAGCCAGCACGATGCCGCCCATGACCAGCCAGGGAAACAGGATGTTGGGCATCTCGGTGGGCCAACCCATGCCCTGATTGGTCAGGTAGCGCACAACCACCTCGGCCATCAGCGATACGAACATGGCCACCAGCGCTGCAATCACGACCGCCACGCTGGCAACCACGATTGCGCTGTCCACCCACTTCACCACCTGCGTCAGAGCACCGGCCTGCGCCGTTTCCTTGCTGGGGTTCTGAGCGGCCATCATTGCTTGCTCGCCTCCGTGACGATCAGCTCGACCAGTTCGGGGTACTGTTTCGACCATTTGTCATAGACCGGTTTGGTCTTGGCGGCGAACTCGGCCTGGTCGATTTCGTTGATCTCGACGCCAGCTTCGGTGAGCTTGGTGCGCAACTCGATATCGGCAGCCAGGGACATCTCGCGGTTGAGCTTGCCGGCTTCGATCGCGGCGTCCTTGATCGCCGCCTGATCAGCCTTGGACAGACCGGCCCAGATCATCTTGCTAGCCAGCAGCGGCGTGGTCTCGTACTTGTGTCCGGTCAGCGAAATGTACTTCTGTACCTCGTAGAGTTTCGAGGAATAGACGTTCATCAGCGGGTTCTCCTGACCGTCAAACACGCCCTGCTGCAGGGCGATGTACAGCTCGGAGAAAGCCAGCGGACCGGGGTTGGCGCCAAGTGCCTTGAAAATGTCCAGGGTCATGGCATCGGGCGGCGTACGCACCTTGATGCCCTGCAGGTCTTCGGTTTTTACGATCGGACGCTTGTTGTTGCTGGTGTGGCGAATGCCGTTGTCCCAAAGCGCCAGCACCACCAGCCCCTTCTTGTTGGCTGCCTCGTCGAGCTTGGCGCCGACCGGGCCATCGACCACCTTGTAGGCATGTTCGAGATCACGGAACAGGAACGGCAGACCGACCAGGTTGAACTCCGGCACCACGCCAGCAGTGCTGCCCTGGGAATTTGTGCTGAACGCCAGCGTGCCCAGGCGCATGTTGGTCAGCGATTCGACGTCGTCGCCGAACTGGGCGCTGCCACCCACCTCGACCTTCACCCGGCCTTCAGTCTTTTGCTCGACCAGTTCCGCGAACTTCAGGGACGCCACCGCCTTCGGGTTACCCGGCGCAGCGTTGTGGGAGAGGCGCAGTACCTGTTGCGCCCAGCTGGTGGAGGCAGTAGCCAGTGCCAAGGTCGCGGTGAGTGCGATCAGTGTCTTTTTCATGAGCTTCACCTTGCTTTTTTTATTGATGTTGTCTGCATGTCTTGCTTGCTGCAGGTTGCAGGTGCGAGCGGCAGAGCCCTCACCTGCACCGGGTATTACTCAACCGTGGATGAGCATGCCACCGTTGACGTCGATCACCGCACCGGTGATGTAGGCCGACAGATTCGAGGCCAGGAACAGATAGGCGCCAGCGACTTCCTCGGCGTTGCCCAGACGATTAAGCGGGATGCTGGCGGCGATCTCGGCCTTCTGTTGATCGCTGAGTTTGCCGGCGCTGATGTCGGTCTGGATCAGACCTGGGGTGACGCAATTGACACGGATGTTGCTCGGCCCGAACTCACGCGCCATGGCCTTGGCCAGGCCCAGCACACCGGCCTTCGCTGCCGAGTAGTGCGGGCCGCCGAGGATGCCGCCGCCACGCTGGGCCGACACCGACGACATGCAGGCGATGGAGCCGCTGCCCTGCGCCTGCATGTGCGGAATGACGGCCTGGGACAGGTACAACACGCCACGCAGGTTGACGTCGAGAATGCGATCCCAGCTTGCCGGATCGATTTCCAGGGTTTTCACCGGCTGGGTGATGCCGGCGTTGTTGATCAGCACATCGATACGGCCGAAGTCGGCGATGGCGCGCTCGGTGGCCTTGAGGCAGGCGTCCTTGTCCGTCACGTTGCAGGCATAACCACGGTGCTCGGGGCCGATGGCAGCCGCGGCTTCGACGGCTGCGCCTTCATCTAGGTCGAGAATTGCTACCTTGGCGCCGTGACTGGCGAACAGGCGAGCGGTGGCCAGGCCGATGCCGCGAGCCGAGGCTGCGCCCGAGATCATGGCGACCTTGCCGTCGAGAAGAAGAGTGTTGTTCATGCAGAAGATCCTTGCAGTAGCGCCGGCATCCGGCGCTTGGAAATGTGGGTTGGCGTGGCGCTGCGTTCAGCCGAGCCAGCCTTTGATGGTGGCCGACATCGCTTCTGTGGAAATCCCGTAGCGGTCATGCAGGGTCGGCAGCGCACCGGCATCGAGGAAGGCATCGGGCAGTGCAATTTGACGAAACTGCGGGGTCACGCCGGCAGTCAGCAGCGCCGTCGCGACGGCTTCGCCGAGCCCGCCAACCGTACTGTGGTTTTCCGCCACGACGACCAGGCGTCCGGCGCGGCCTGCTTCACGCAGGATGGTCGCCACGTCCAGCGGCTTGATGGTCGGCACGTGCAGCACGCCGACGTCGACCTTGTCCGCCTGCAATGCCTTGGCCACTTCCAGTGCGCGCATGGTCAAGATGCCGGACGAGATCACCAGCACATCTCGACCATCGCGCAGCATCTTGGCCTTGCCCAGTTCGAAGCTGTAGCCGTACTCGTCGAGCACCAACGGCACGTTGCCGCGCAGCAGGCGCATGTATACCGGGCCGTTGTGCGCGGCGATCTGCGGCACGGCCTGCTCCGTATCGAGCGCATCACAGGGGTCGACGATGGTCATGCCAGGGATGCCCCGCATCAGCGCGATGTCCTCGGTGGCCTGGTGGCTGGGGCCGTAGCCGGTGGTGAGACCAGGCAGCGCGCAACACAGCTTCACATTGAGATTTTCCTCGGCGATCACCTGGTGCACGAAGTCGAAGGCTCGCCGCGTAGCGAACACTGCGTAGGTGGTGGCGAACGGCACGAAACCTTCCTTGGCCATGCCGCCGGCAGCAGCCATCAGCAGTTGCTCGGCCATGCCCATCTGGAAGAAGCGATCCGGGTAGGCCTGCCCGAACAGGTGCAGATCGGTGTACTTGGCCAGGTCGGCGGTAAGGCCGACAATCTCCGGGCGGTTGGCGGCCAGTTCGACCAGGGCCTTGCCGAATGGGGCCGACTGTACACGCTGCCCTTCGGAGGCAATCGAGGCAATCATCGCCGAGGTGGTCAGGCGTGGTTTCTTGACGGTGCTGCTCATCGGGCGACTCCCTGGGCTTGGTCGAGAATATCGAGGGCCTGCTGCCACTCGGCCTGGTCGACGCGAATGAAGTGGTTCTTCTCGCGGGTTTCGAGGAATGGCACGCCCTTGCCCATCAGGGTGTCGCAGAGGATCACGCGCGGCTTGGCTTCGGTGAGGTTGCGCGCGGTGTCGAAGGCTTCGATGACCGCGGCGAGATCGTTGCCGTCGACACGCTGAACATGCCAGCCGAACGCGGCCCACTTGTCAGCGAGCGGCTCGAAGCCCAGCACCTTGGTCGAAGGGCCATCGGCTTGCTGGTTGTTGATGTCCACCAAGCAAATCAGGTTGCCCAGGCCATGGTGAGCTGCGCTCATCGCCGCTTCCCAGGTCGAGCCTTCGTCCAGCTCGCCATCGGACATCGAGTTGTAGACGAAAGCCGGGCTGCCCTTCAGGCGCAGACCGAGCGCCATGCCCACGGCAATCGGCAGGCCCTGGCCGAGCGAGCCACCCGACATTTCCATGCCTGGGGTATAGGTCGCCATACCGGACATGGGCAGGCGGCTGTCATCGCTGCCGTAGGTCTCCAGCTCGTCCTCGGGAATGATCTTCGCCTCGATCAGCGCCGCGTAGAACGCGATGGCGTAATGGCCGTGGGACAGCAGAAAGCGGTCGCGGCCCTCCCAGCTTGGATCTTCTGGACGCAGGTTCAGCGCATGGCAATAGGCGGTCGCCAGCACGTCGGCGTAACCCAGCGCCTGACCGACGTAACCTTGGCCTTGGACCTCGCCCATCTGCAGCGCGAAGCGGCGGATACGATAGGCGCCTTCGGCAACCTTGGCGTGGACGGAAGAATTATTGTTCTGCACGCGGTTCTCCTTGCTATGGCCCGACACTGGATGCTGCCGGAGCCTCATATGTCTCGGTTGGAGAGAGCCTCTCCAGGCTTGCCAGGAGCGCTGAATCAGCACGCTTGGCGAGCGAGACAAAGCGTATTCCCTTGATTTTTTGAGCTCAAACGAATAGTTAAGGCAGATAGGTGAACTGAGCTCACGTGAAAACGCCATGCAAAACCGGGTTTCTTTCAAGTCAATTCAGGCATTTGAAGCAGCAGCGAGACTGTCGTCCTTCGCACTCGCAGCCGAGGAACTGTTCGTTACCCCATCGGCTGTCAGCCACCAGATCAAGCTGCTCGAAGAGCAATTTGGTGTGCGCCTGTTCCACCGCGTTCACCGCGCAGTGGTGTTGACCGATGCCGGCCGTGTGTATGCGGAAGAGGTCTCGGCGGCCTTTGCCAGGATCGACATCGCCACCCGCGAGCTGGGGCGCACCGCAAAAAGCGACATCCTCACCGTGCACTCCACACCCAGTTTCGCCACGCAGTGGCTGATGCCGCGCCTGGCCCGTTTCAGCGCGTTGGAGCCAGACATCGACGTGCGGCTGAATTCTTCGTATCCAGCACCAGCAGACCTGCTGACCCAGGGCGTGGACATCGATATCCGCTATGGCATGAAACGGCTGCAACCCGCCGGCACCATGGTGCTGCCCTTCCCCGCAGAAACCATCGTGCCGCTCTGTGCGCCATCGCTTGCGAACGGCACACACGCCATCCGCGCGCCGGAAGACCTGCGCCATCACACCCTGATTCACAGCGAGGTGTGCCTGATCAGCTGGCGCGACTGGATGCGCCAACACCGCAAGGTTCCTCTGGATATCTCACGTGGCCCGCGCTTTGATCGCTCGTTCATGGCCATCAGTGCAGCTGTTGATGGCTTAGGGATATGCCTCGAAAGCCTGCTGCTCGCCCAACGCGAGTTGGCCAGTGGGCAACTGGTCGCACCACTTGGCCTGGCAGGACCCAAGGTGCAGGGTTACACCTTCAACCTCCTGCGCTCACGAGCGGAGCTGCCGAAGATACGTAGCTTTCAGGACTGGCTCTTTAGCGAGCTCGAAGGTCGCTGCTCCCGCTTCGAAGTTTAAGCGTACGGTAATCCCCCGATGCAATTTATCCGGCGGAACATGTAGTGGCTAAGTTCAGGCAAGAGTGTGTAAAGATCCCTTAAGAGAACTAGCTACTGCTGCGCATAAGAACTCGACCGAAGAGGATATGCAGTACCGCCCGACGGTCTAGGGCCAGCGCGTCAGTGGGATCTACCGGCGCAGCATGCAGCTTGCCAGCGGCCGTTATGCCCTGCTCGACGATGGCATCGGCTTCAGCCTGGTGCCGTGGAAGCCGGTGATCGAGCAGAGGCTCGGGCAGAGCGTATCGGCAGTGATTCAGGGCAACAGCGTCTCCTGGCAACTGGGTCGCCAGCGCGGGCCGTCAATTGGTTGAGCAACAGGCACCGGGGCCTACACCAGCGCCGGCTCCTGCTGCAGCCACTGCTCGAATGCACGGTTCTGCGGCATGCCTTCCTTGGCCGCGTAGTAGACCAGACGCAGGTGGCGATCCTCGTCGATGGTCAGCGTGGTGTGTTCGAACACCACCTGGCCGACCGAATCGATCTTCAGATGCCGGATCCCCTGGCACGGGCCGTGGATATCCTGCTGCCGCCACCAGTCCCTGAAGTCCGGCGAGGCCTTCTCCAGGTCCCTCACCAACGCGGCGATATCCGGATCCTGGGTGGCCCGCACGAAGTCGCGGCGGAAGCTGGAGAGGATCTGCAGCGCCTGTTCCTCCCAAGGGTTGAACAGCTCGCGCATGGCCGGACTGGTGAACAGCATCCACAGCAGGTTGCGGCGGTCCGCCGGCAGCGCAGAGAAACCGAACACCCGATCTGCCGCAGCGTTCCAGGCCAACACATCCCAGCGCAGGTTGAGTACGTAGGCCGGACGTGACGGGAGATCCCCCATCAGGCGATGAATCAGCGCAGGCACCGTGCACCAGGTCTTGCCCGGCTCTGGCGGCAGACGCTGGTGAGCGAGCAGGAACAGGTGACGACGCTCGGTGGCATCCAGCTTGAGCGTGCGCGAAAGGTTGTCGAGGAAGGTCGCGGAAACGCTGATGTCCCGGCCCTGCTCAAGCCAGGTGTACCAGGACAAACCCACCCCGGCCAGGGCCGCGACCTCCTCGCGACGCAGCCCCGGCGTGCGCCGTCGACTACCGGCGGGCAGGCCCACCTCCTCCGGCGAAATGCGTTCGCGGCGACTACGCAGGAATTCGGCCAGCTCTACCCGAGTGCGTTCAGCTGTGCGAGGCGCGCTCATCCGGTTACCTCCAGTACTAGGATAAACAGTCAAATTGTAACCCCTATAAATCCCGAGAAGAATAGCCCGACCTGGCCGCAATTACCCGTGCCAGGGCTCTCGCTTGATGAGGAACCACACAGAGACGTGTCATCAACTCGCTAAGGAGATAAACGGATGTACCAAGCACTTCTTCGGGAACAACTGGAGACATTGAAGTCCTCCAACCAGTACCGCACCTTCACCACCCTGAGCCGTATCTGCGGCCAGTACCCGCTGGCCAAGCTAGATGGCCGCGAGCAAGAACCGGTGGTGGTCTGGTGCAGCAACGACTACCTCGGGATGTCGCAACATCCTGCAGTGCGCGAACAGATGCACGATGCATTGGAGACCTACGGAGCGGGCTCCGGCGGATCGCGCAATATTGGCGGCTCGCACGAGCTGTATGCCAGCCTGGAAGCAAGCCTGGCCGACTGGCACGACAAGGAGGCGGCGCTGGTCTTCCCCACCGGCTTTGGCTCCAACGACGCCACCCTCCAGTGTCTGCTGCGGCGCATCCCCGATTGCGTAGTAATCAGTGACGAACTGAACCACGCCTCCATCGTCAACGGCATTCGTTCGACGCCCAACGAACGCAAGATCTTCCGCCACAACGACGTCGCGCACCTCGAGCAGATCCTCGCCAGCTACCCGCTGGGCCAGCCGAAGATCGTGGTGTTCGAGTCGGTCTACTCAATGGACGGGGACATTGCCCCAATCGCCGAAATCGTTGCGGTCGCCAAGCACTATAACGCCCTCACCTACCTCGACGAGGTGCATGCAGTGGGCATGTACGGCCCACGCGGCGCCGGTATCGCCGCCGAACTGGGCGTAGCCAATCAGGTGGACATCATCCAGGGCACCATGGCCAAGGCCATCGGCGTAATCGGCGGCTATATCGCCTCGGACCAGGTGATCGTCGATGCGGTGCGCTCCTTCGCCACCGGTTTCATCTTCACCACCTCGCTGCCGCCGGCGATCACTGCAGGCTGCCTGGCCAGTGTCGAGCATCTTAAGGCCAGCCGCTTCGAGCGCGATCGCCTGCACAGCCAGACCGCCAAGCTGCGGGAGCGGCTCAAGCACTATGACGTGCCAGTGATGCCCTGTTCGCAAACCCATGTGCTGCCGGTGCTGGTAGGTGAAGCCAAGCGCTGCAAAGCAGCGGCCGAACGCCTGCTGCATAACCATGGTGTGTATCTGCAGCCAATCAACTATCCATCCGTGCCGGTAGGGACGGAGCGCTTCCGCGTCAACGCTACGCCGAACCACAGCGATACGCAGATTGAACACCTGGCGGTGTCGCTGCGTGAGACCTTCGATCACTTCAGTATCCCATTGGCATCCGAGGTGTTTGCTGCGGAGGTGGCCTGAGATGGAACAGTCCTTCCTCACCGTGCGCCCGGCGACCTTGGCCGACCTGGCCAGCCTGGTGGAGCTGCGCGCGTATCTGCTGGACGGCACCGCCGCCAGCTATTCGAGCAAGACGCCGGAGGACGCGGCGCGCTGGCGGGCGGCCTACCGCACCTGGCTGAGCAGCCGCCTGAGCGAGAGCGACTGCGTGCAGATCCTTGCCGCCGAACACAGGGAATCCGGCCAGGTGCTGGGCTGCGCGACGGCCATCATCGACCAGCGCGCGCCGGCGCCGGGCTGCCTCAATGGCCTGTCCGGCTGGGTGCAGTCGGTGGTGGTGGAGCCGCAGTGGCGGGGCCGCGGTATCGCCCGGCAGCTGATGCAGCACCTGCTGCGCTGGTTCGCTAACCGTGGAGTCGGCTGCGTGGTGCTGCAGAGCACCGAGGCCGCTGGCACGTTGTACCAGGCCCTGGGCTTCAACGTCAGCGACGAGCGCTTGCTGATCCGTCAGGAGGCCTCGGCATGAAGATCCTAATCATCGGCCTGGGCTATGCCGGCAACCGCTACCGCCGCGCCTTCGAGCACATCGCCACGAGTACCGGCCTGCCGCTGTCGCTGGCCTATGTCGGGCGTCGGCAGAAGACGACCGAACTGCCCTACTTCGACAGCGTCGAGCGAGCGCTACAGGTATTTGAGCCGGACATTGTGGTGGTCAGCGTCAACGATCACAGCCATGCCCCCGTACTCAAGCAACTGGCCGGCTACCAGGGCTTCGTGCTCTGCGAGAAGCCGCTGGTCACGCCCGGTGACAACCTGGACGAGCTGCTCGGTGCGCTGGACCAGGTCGGTGGCTTTGCCCTGGACCTGGTGGAGCGCTACTCGGACGCAACCCGGCAGTTGCGCGACTGGGTCGAGCGTCACGACTGGCAACTGGTACGCACCAGCTTTCACTGGGGCAAGGATCGTATCAACGACTACCGCCCCACCTGCGGCGTGACCAGCGAGGTGATCCATGCCCTGGATCTGGTCGGCTGGATCTGCCCGCGCGCCGGCCAGCTCCAGCTCGATGGTGTGCTCGGTGTGCGCTCGGACTTCTCAATCTCCGGCGCAGAGGTGCTCGATACCGTGCAGCTCACCGCCAGCCTGGGTGAGGCGCGGGTCACCGGCTACGCCAGCTTCGTCAACATCGTGCGCCAACGCACCGTGGATTTCAGCTTCGTCGACCGTGACGCCCGGCTGACCCATGCACGGCTGGTGTTCGACACCCCGCGCTGGGATCACGACCAGCTGCGCATCTGGACCCGTGGCGCCAACGGAGCCGAGGAGCTGTTGCACGCGTTCGCCACAGCCCCCGACGAGCCTGGCCTGGACACCCTGCACAAGCTCTCGCGGCTGTGCCGGCAGGTGGTGCGCGCCGTGGCGCTCAAGGAACCGCCCCGCCAGCCCTTCGCCGGCCTTGATACCGCCGTGGCGCTGCAGCGACTGCTCAACGACCTGGAAACCCATGCCCAAACCCCAGCACCGGCGCGCTACGCCCATGGCGAGACGCGCGTGCTGCTGGCCGAGGACAGCGACCTGGAAAGCCTCGGGTAACCCAATCACAAGGAGAACGACTATGTGTGGAATCGCTGGATGGCTGTCCTACAGCCAGAACCTGGAAACGCAACGCGACACCCTGCAACGCATGACCGACACCATGGCCCTGCGCGGGCCGGATGCCGGCGGGCTGTGGATCGACGGCCCGGTCGGCCTGGGCCACCGGCGCCTGTCGATCATCGACCTGGAGGGCGGTCGCCAACCGATGACGGCCCTGCATGGTGGCCCGCGCGAGGTCGCCGCGATCACTTACAGCGGCGAGGTCTACAACTTCCGCGAGCTGCGCACCGAACTGCAACGACTTGGCCACCGTTTCGAGACCCGCAGCGACACCGAGGTGGTGCTGCGTGCCTATGTCGAATGGGGCGAAGCCTTCGTCGAGCGGCTCAACGGCATGTACGCCTTCGCCATCTGGGACCTGCGTTCGCAGGAGCTGCTGCTGATCCGCGACCGCATGGGCGTCAAGCCACTGTACTACTACCCCACCGCGGACGGCGTGGTGTTCGGCTCCGAACCCAAGGCGCTGCTGGCCAACCCGCTGGTGCCGCGAAAGGTGCGTGCAGATGGCCTGCGCGAGATCCTGGAAATGGTGAAGACGCCAGGCCATGCCGTGTTCGACGGCATGCGCGAGGTGATGCCGGGCGAGATCGTGCGTATCAACCACCAGGGCCTGGGTCGCCGCCACTACTGGAAGCTCGAGGCGCGCGAGCACGAGCACATGCTGGACGAGACCATCCGCCATACCCGCGACCTGCTGGAGGACATCGTCGATCGCCAGATCGTCGCCGACGTGCCGCTCTGCAGCCTGCTTTCCGGCGGACTTGACTCCTCAATCATCACCGCGCTGGCATCGAAGAAGCTGCTGGCCGCCGGCAAGGAGAACATCCGCTCCTTCTCCGTCGACTTCGTCGACCACGGCAGCGGCTTCACCGGCGATGCCGTGCGCGGCACGCCGGATGCGCCCTTCGTGCGCGATCTGGTGGAGAAGATCCGCTCCAGTCACCAGGAGATCATCCTCGACAGCCGCGAGCTGGCCGACCCGGCGCTGCGTGCGCAGATCGTCCGCGCCTTGGATCTGCCACCAGCATTCTGGGGCGACATGTGGCCATCGCTCTACCGGCTGTTCCAAGAGGTGCGCAAACACTCGACGGTGGCGCTGTCCGGCGAGAGCGCGGACGAGGTGTTCGGTGGTTACCGCTGGTTCCACGATCCGGAGGCGATCCAGGCCGACACCTTCCCCTGGCTGACTTCGGTGACCGGCAAGTACTTCGACGGCAAGACCCTGTTCGATCCGGGCCTGCTGGCCCAGTTGGACATGCACAACTTCCTGCGCGACAGCTACACCCAGGCCATCGCCGAGGCGCCGGTACTGTCCGGCGAAAGCGCGGTTGACCAGCGCATGCGGCAGATGAGCTACGTCAACCTGACCCGCTTTGTGCAGACCCTGCTCGACCGCAAGGACCGCATGAGCATGGCCGTCGGCCTCGAGGTCCGAGTGCCCTTCTGCGACCACCGCCTGGTCGAATACGCGTTCAACATCCCCTGGGCGCTGAAGGCCTTCGACGGGCGGGAGAAAAGCATCCTGCGCGCGGCGACCCGCGACCTGCTGCCCGAATCGATCAGCGAACGGGTCAAGAGCCCCTACCCCTCGACGCAGGATCCGGCCTACGAGCAGGCGCTGCGTGATGCCCTGGCCGCCATCCAGGCGGATCGCAATGCGCCGGTGACGCCCCTGCTCGACAGCGGCCGTATCCAGCAAACCCTGGCCAAACCGCTCGGCAGCGTCTCGCCCATGTACGAGCGCATGGGCATGGAGCTGGCGGTCGGCCTCAACACCTGGCTGAGCGAGTACGACGTCAGCCTCGAACTCTAGTCCCCAACCGGATGTGGCCCCGATGCGGGGCCACATCCATTCGCTGTACCACCCACGCGTTCCTGCAACGCAAGCGAGTCCGAGCATGCACACACCCAATCAATCACCCATCTACCTCATAGCACTGGGGGCCTTTGCCCTCGGCATGGCCTCCTACGTCACGGCCGGGCTGATCCCGATGATCGAGGCCTCGTTCACGGTATCCGTCGCGGTGGCCGCCCAACTGGTCACCGCCTTCACCCTGGCCTACGGCCTGGGTTCGCCGATCTTCGTCGCCCTGACGCCGGCGCATCGTCAGCGTGCCGGACTGCTGCTGGCCCTGGGCCTGTTCGTCATCGCCAACGCTGCAAGCGCGCTGGCCGAGAGTTTCACCGCACTGATGGTCTGGCGCGCCATCGCAGGTATCGGCGCCGGCGTCTACCTAGCCATGGGCATCGGCGCCTCGGCCGCGGTGTCTCCCCCAGAGCGCCGCGGCAAGGCCATCGCCATCATCATGGGCGGTATGGCCAGCGGCGTGGTGCTGGGCGTTCCGCTCAGCCTGCTGATCGCCGAGCAGCTGGGCTGGCAGGCCGCCCTGTGGCTGGTCACCCTGCTCGGCCTGGTGGCCTTCTTTGGCCTGCTGCTGAAGCTCCCTTCCCTGCCGTCAGCCACCGCCACCACGCTGGGCCAGAAGATGGCCATTCTCGGTGACGGCCACGTGCTGGTAATCCTGCTGGTGTCGCTGCTGGCCGCCATTGCCAGCCTGGGCATGTACACCTTCATTGCCCCGCTGCTGGCTGACCCGGCCTATGGCGCGGTGCGTTCGATCACGCCCTACTTGTGGGTCTGGGGCATCGGCGGCGTGCTGGGCAGCTTCCTGATCGGCCCGCTGGTGGATCGCATCAAGGGACCGGTGCTGACCTTCGCCATCATGCTGATCCTTGCCGTATCGCTGTTCGTACTGCCACTGGCCGCTGCCCTCAGCACCTGGCTGGTGATGCTGCCCATCGCCCTGTGGGGCGCGGTCGGCTGGGCGCTGCAGGTGCCGCAGAACAACGAGCTGATCCTGGCGCGCCAGGCCCAAGGCGACGGCAACCTGGCCATCGCCCTGAACGAGTCGGCGCTCTACCTGGGCAGCGCCATCGGCGCCGCGGCCGGCGGATTCGTGCTGCTGTTGCAACTGCCCACCTGGACTCTGACTGCCAGTGCCGCTGGTGTCGCCGCGCTGGGCGCCCTGCTGCAGATCGTCAACCTGCGTCGCCAGCCGACTTGGAACAGCGACGTGCAAGCCGAACCCTACAACTGACGGAGGAAAGGCCGTGGAACTGCGCCACCTTCGCTGTTTCATCGCCGTCGCAGAAGAACTGCACTTTGCCCGCGCCGCCGCGCGCCTGCATATCGAACAGTCGCCCCTGTCGCGGATCATCAAAGAGCTGGAATACCGCCTGGGCGTGCAGTTGTTCGAACGCACCACGCGGCGCACGCGCCTGACCTGGGCCGGCAAGGTATTGCTAGAGGAGGCGCGTCGGGTACTGACCGTGGTCGACCAGGCCAAGGCCAGCGTCAAGAGTGCGGCTGCCGGGTATCGCGGGCGCATTCGCGTCGCGCTATCCGATGGCATACCGCAGGCACGCCTGGCCGCCCTGCTCGCCCAATGTCGCGAGGAGGAACCGGAGGTCGAGATCTGCCTGTCGGAAGTCACCTTCAGCGAACAGGTCCGGGGCCTGAACGACGACCTGTTCGACATCGGGCTCGCCCAGTCCGACGAGGTGGGCGAAGGGCTGGTAGCCGAGCCGGTCTGGTTCGATCCACTGGTTGTGGCGGTACCTGCCCGCCACCCACTGCTGAGCTACCGGCGCGTGCCACTCGACGAGGTGGTGCGCTATCCGCTGGTCCTTTGCGATCCGCAGGTTTGCGAAGGCTTCTGGCAACAGCTGCAGCGGGTGCTGGGCGCCGTGGATACGCGACTGACTATTGCCGACCGCGTTCCCACCCTGGATCTGATGATGGCGCTGGTAGCCGCGGGTTACGGCCTGGGCTTCTCCAGCCTGGCGCGCATCAACGAACTCAACAATCCGGACGTTGTGGCCCGGCCGCTAGACGGCTGCGCATCGATGCTAACCACCTACTTGGTAAGGCGCGAAGGCGAACCGGCCGAGCAACTGGCCCGTTTTATTGGGCGTGTAATTCCGGCTGAGAACCAGGCACTGGTACCTGATCACATATTCCAAGAGGAGATCGCTTGATGAAGAAGATGTCGTTACTACTGACTGCCCTGCTGTTGAGCGCATGTGAAAAGCCGATGCCGTTTGAGTCGGCTGAAGCGATTGCGGAAAATCCCGAGCGGCTTAAGGAATTGCGACTGCAGTGCCGGGACAATCGAGCAAAGCTGGGTGAAGCCCAATGCAACGCAGTTAGCGATGCCCAGCGCATACGGTTTATGGGTAAAGGCACATCCTACACTCCTCACCCCGTCCAATTCTTCCACTCGGACACTGACAATGGACGCTAGAGGGGACGCAGGCGAAATGGCCACTTTTAGTCTACAGATTCAAATGTGCTATATTTTGATCTATAGATTAAACCGAGGGCTCTCCATGACAGCTGCCGCTATCCAAACTCAGGACTTCTCGAAAACCCAGTGCGCAGCCGGCCTGCGTGCCGCGCTGAACATTCTGGACAAGTGGAAGGCCACCTGCGAGCAGGCTTGCCGGGTGCTGCGGATTTCCCGCAGCACCTACACCCGCGCCAGTCAGAAGGATTCGGCATGGGCGGTAAGCCTGGACTCCGATCAGATGCAACGCATCAGTCTTGTGCTGAACATCCATGCAGCGCTGCGAGTTGTGTTCGACAACCCCGAGAACGTCTACGGCTTCCCCACGATGGAGAACCGCAACGAGTTCTTCAACGGCCGTGCGCCGCTCGAGATCATGGCGCAGGGCGACATGATCTCGCTTTATGAGACATTCCGGCGGATCGACGCGCTACGAGGTGCCCAGTGGTAATGCTCGGAGACCTTCCCGTACTGGAAGGTGAAAGTCTGCAAGCATACCGTTTGGTCAACTCCAAGTTTCCGCCGATTGCCCTGTTCGACGATGTCGCTGACGCCGAGGACTTCGAAGCCCTCTATCAGATCCAGGCGCTAACCAATCCACGGCTGCAGAACGAGATTGGTCGCCTGGAGCTGATTCCGCGTGACCAGATTCCGTTCGGCATCCCTGGCTGCTCGTATGCAACAGCACCCTTCACCCACGTCAACCCCGCCGGCTCGCGCTTCAGCAACGGCAACTTCGGCGTGCTCTACTTGGCCGACAGGATAGACACCGCGATTGCCGAGGTGCGTCATCACCAAGAGCGCTACTGGTCGAATGTGCCGGAGCTCAACTATGAGCGTTTCGTCTTCAGGGGGCTGACCGCCAGCTTCAACGATAGCGGGATGAGAGATGCCACCGCACTGCCGCTTTCAGACCCCATCTATGCGCCGGATGACTACGCACACTCGAATCGATTGGGAAGCGAAGCGAAACGAGAAGGATGCGCGGGCCTGCGCTACCACTCGGTACGCTCTCCCGGCAATATCTGCTGGGCGCTGATGACGCCGCGACCTGTTACCTCGATCATCCAGAGCGCACATTTTGAAATGATCTGGAGCGGGCAAATCATCAGCGTCAGCCGTATTACAACCATAGTTGTCGAGTAACTACTGGTACCACTATTCCTTGTAAGCCTGACAATTTACGAAGCGTCTTGAACAAAAAGGTGATACCGACGCCATGAGCCGAAGGGATATTTTCTCTGAGTTGACCGAAGGCTTCGACGACCTTTCCGCAGAGCGCAAAGGGAGGCGGACGCTGCAAACACGCCAGGCTGAATACCAACCAGTAGAACACGCGACAGGTGCGGAAGACGCGGCACCACGCGACGACCTGCAGATATCAGGATCGCAGTTGGTGATGTCGCCGTAGGCATCTATGTCAGCCTAGATGGCTGGATCGGATTGAGCGCCTGAGATGTGTGACTTCTCCGCCTATCTGGGGCTGTTCGTTGCGGCCTTCGGTGCCGCCACCTTGCTGCCAATGCAATCGGAGACGCTGCTGGACGGCCTGCTGCTAGCCACTGAACAGCCACCTGCCCTGTTGCTCCTGATTGCCCCGACCGGCAACATACTGGGCTCGGCAGCCAACTGGCTGCTGGGCCGCGATATCGAGCACTTTCGCCACAGCTGGTTTCCGGTGCCGGAAGACAAACTTCAGCGCGCCTGGCAGGCTTTCCACCGTTACGGAAGCTGGTCCCTGCTGCTGAGCCGGGTGCCTATCATCGGCGATCCGCTGTGCGTGATCGCCAGCGCCCTGCGCGAGCCGTTCTGGAGTTTCTTGCTGATCGTGCTGGTGACCAAGGCGGGGCGCTATCTGGTTCTGGCGTCGCTGACGCTCGGAGTTATTGCATGAGACGGGATTCGGGGCTCGACCTAGTCAAGTGGCTGGCCATGCTCAGCATGCTGCTCGACCACCTGCGCCACCTATGGCCAGATACCTATTGCCTGTTCGTCGTCGGCCGCCTGGCTTTCCCACTCTTCTGCCTGGGCATCGCCGCCAACGTGGCAAGAACCCGCCCCGGCGAGTTGTTCAGCGAGGGCAACGCGCGCTACCTCGGCTGGCTGACAGTGTTTTCCCTGCTGTCAGAGCTGCCCTATCGCCTGCTGTCGCCGGAAAGCGCGACACTCAACGTGATGCCAACCCTACTGCTGGGGCTACTGGTCGCCTGGGGCGTCCACCATGGCGAGCGCACCAGTCTGCTGCTGGCAGCGGCAACGGTGCTGATCGCCACCCTGCTGCATCAACAACTGATGTACGGCGTACTCGGCGTACTGTTGCCGGCCGCTTTTGTCCAAGGGCTGAAGGGGCTGCGCTGGTGGTGGCTACCTGCCGCCCTGGCGGTGCTGGCCAACGGCCGCAACCGCTGGTTTGCCGAATTAGGCCTGGTGGCGGATACCCTGACGGCGTTCGCGATGGCCTGTGCAGCCGCGCTGCTGGGGCTCTACCTTTTGCATCGAACCTTACCGTTGAAGGTCTGGCCTGTCGGCCGCTGGGGCTACCTATTCTATCCGGGACATCTGGTGGCGCTTCATGTGCTGCGTAGTGTGGCGCTCTGACCAGTCGCCCCCTTGTTTGTGGACGGCCATTAACTGTGCATTTTAGGCAAACGTATGACACACCTAAAGGCGGGCCGAAAAGGGGTCCCATATAAAAACTATCGGCTGTGCTCATTGTGCCGTTCTGCCCCGTCAGCGTAGCGCAGGATGTGATATCCGCGACCTACTGTCTCTCCTCCGCAAGAGTCGCTAGATGCTGCTGCAAGGCTTCCATTGCGCGACCGCCACTGTCAGCATCCACGCATTGAGTCAAAACCTCACTGACCTGACGCAGTTGCCCCTCGGAAAGGCCGACATTCATACTGATGCGCATATGTGCTCGTAGCTGCGGCTCCGCGCCTGGCAGTACTGAGAGCATGCTCACAGTGGCGACTTCGCGGGTCTGCCAGTCGAGGTTGTCACGTTCGAAGATGTCGCCGAACAGATGCGTCTTAAGGTACTCGTCAATGGCTGGGGCGAACTCAAAAATTGGCCCTGCGACCGGGCCACCGAGCAGCTTGGTTTGGTTGGCCGTACCGGCGACCAGCAACTCTTCCCCTTTAGGGATGGCACGGCTAGGGAAGCTACCTGGTGCATCGTTGATACCCTGTCTCTTGCGCTCTTCTACTACCTTCATGAGCTCACTGAGCGCATTGAGGCTACGCGGAAAACCGGCGTACGCATAAAGTTGTATCAACACCTCCTTGGCATCACTGACCGTCAGCCCCAAATCCAGCGCCTGATTCAGCGCCACATTCAGCCTGGTTAAGTCGCCTGAGGCGGCCAATGCGGCAATCGGCACGATGCTCTGCTGGCGAACACTCAGGGTTTCAGAGGTACTGGATGCGATCATTTCAGTTGACTCTCTCGGCTGGGCTTCCTTCAGGCTGGATGCCTGAGTCACTGTACAGACCAGGCTCAGCGTCAACGCCAGAGCGCCAGTTAATAGGCCTGCCCCGCTACGCTCAACGTGCTTCATATTGCTCATCGGTGACTTTCTCCATCCAGTTGACGTTCTTGCCATCGACCGTACCGGTCACCGCCAGGTGAGTCATCGCAGTGCTTGGCATGGCGCCATGCCAATGCTTAACGCCTGGAGGACACTCCACCACATCACCCGGCCTGATTGTCTGCACGGGTTTGCCCCATTCCTGTGTAAGCCCTACACCCGAGGTTACAACCAGTCGCTGGCCGGCCGGATGGGTGTGCCACGCAGAGCGAGCACCAGGCTCGAATGTGACTAGCGCGCCAGAGGCATTGAGATGGCCATCGGCGCTCCAGACTGGATCAATGCGCACGCGTCCGCTGAAGTATTTCGATGGTCCCTCAATCGAGTGCTGATCACCGGCGCGCACGATTTGCTGCGCACCCGCAGAGATGTCCTCCTGTGGTTGCGCGGCCAACGCCATTGCGGCATGCAAGGCGGACGAACAAAGAACAAGTTTGCAGATCGAGTGCATGGATATCCTCCTTCCCGAAGCTTGGTTAATTGCGGTCTGGTGAATTAATAGGTTCACGAAACTCTATTCGACTGGCCATTAGGTGATAAGCCCGTAAAATCAATACACGGTAGTGCATGGGATTCACCAATGGCCAAAGAGAACCTCAATGATCTGCAAGCTTTTGTGGCCGTAGCCCGCGCGCGCAGTTTCACACGTGCGGCAGCGCAGCTTGGTTTGTCACGTTCGGCGCTCAGCCACGCCATGTCGGCGTTGGAGGCCCGCTTAGGCATGCGCCTGCTGACGCGCACCACTCGCAGTGTTTCCACTACGGAGGCCGGCGCACGGTTACTTGAGGCCGTAGCCCCGCGACTCGATGAAATCGAGCTGGAAATGAATTCGCTCAATGCCTTGCGCGACAAACCTGCCGGCACGGTACGCATCACAGCTCACGATCACGCTATCACTACCCTCCTCTGGCCTCGTTTATTGCCTTTGCTGCAGCGATATCCCGACGTTCATGTGGAATTCTGTGTCGATTACGCATTCACCGACATCGCCGCGAATCGCTTCGATGCCGGCGTGCGTATCGGCAGCCGAGTAGACAAGGACATGGTTGCGGTTCGCCTCGCACCCGATCTGCGTATGGCGGTGGTTGCATCGCCCGCTTACCTTGCAGGCAAGGCACTACCTGATCTGCCTGGCGATCTCACCCTGCATCGCTGCATCAACCTGCGCTTAGCCACCCATGGCGGGCTGTATGCCTGGGACTTCGAGAAAGAAGGACAAGCGGTCAGCGTGCGCGTCAACGGCCAGGCAACCTTCAACAACACGTACCTGATGCTGCAGGCAGCCCTGGATGGAATGGGGTTCGCATTCGTACCCTTCGACATCGCGCAGCCGCACCTGGACGAGGGCCGCTTGGTGGCTGTGCTGGAGGATTGGTCGCCGGCGTTCCCTGGCTACCATTTGTATTACGCGAGCCGCAGACATGTTTCGTCGGCACTTGCCCTGGTTATTGAAGCGTTGCGGTGGCATGAGGACGCTGCAGGAGACTAAGGCCAGAGTCAAAGTCCGCAGCGTCTGCGTGCATAGCGTTTAACCGCCTATCATCTTCATGACCATGACATCGCCGGAAAAACGCTCAGTCTGCTTATCCGCCAACGCTCGCTTGGACAACTCGCGAATGTGCAGCAGCGCTTCATCTCTGGGCAGTTCTAGGGCATCTCCCAGGTAGTGACTACGGCTTGAGGACAGGCAGCCATGCAGCCAACCGCTGGAACTCAGCCGCGCGCGGCTGCAGCCTGCGCAGAACGGCGCACTCTCGTTGGCGATGATGCCGAAGCTGCCGCAACCGGGGATGGCAAATCCCTGCGCGGTGGCGTCTGCAGCATTGGTCGTTGGCGTGAACGAGTAGCGCTCGCCAATGCTCGCAAGAATCTCGTCCATACCGAAGAACTGCTGCGCAAACGCCTGGCTGTTGCGGGCAAGGTGGCCCATGCGCATCAGCTCGATGAAACGCAGCTCCACTCCCCTATCTAGGCAGTAGTCGAGCATTGGCAGGATCTGCTCATGGTTGAAACCACGCATGGGCACCATGTTGATCTTCACCTGCAGGCCGGCGGCGAGCGCCTGGTCGATACCCGTCAACACCTCCGTCAGTTCACCGCCGCGGGCGATGCGGCGAAATACCAGGGTATCTAGCGAATCGAGGGAAACGTTGATGCGCTTGATGCCGCCCGCCAGTATCACAGGCAGCTTGCGCGACAGCAGTTGGCCATTGCTGGTCAGCGACACATCTTCGAAATCGAAGTACTCCAGGGCGCCCACGAAGTCGTCGAACAGCGGGCTGATCAGCGGCTCACCACCTGTGATGCGTAGGGTGCGTAGATCATTGACCTGCTTGAGGTAATCAACCGCCAGCAGCAGTTTAGCCAGCGGCAGAGTGTTCTTGTCCGGGTGCAGGCGCTTGCCGTCGGGCACACAGTAGACGCAGGCGTAGTTGCAGGCAGTGGTCAGGCTCACGCGCAGGTTACGAAGGCGCCGGCCCTGAGCATCAACGATCTGGCTGAACTGCGCTCTCGGCGCTTCGGCCTCAGAGTGCATCGCGTGGCCTGCCCCGGTAGACGCGGACGATATCGGCGATGGTTGCCAGGGCTATCTCGGCCGGCGTCTTGCTTCCCAGCGCCAAGCCTACGGGCATGTGCAGGCGTGCGACTTCGGCTTCGCTCAGGCCGCCTACACGGCGCAGGCGTTCGGCACGTGCTGACGAGGTGCGCTGAGAACCCATTACGCCGATGTAGAAGGCTGGCGTGCGCACGGCCTCGATCATCGCCAGGTCATCGATGCGCGGATCATGGGTCAGCGCCACCACAGCGGTGGCGCGGTGGCAACCATCGGCTGCGATGAACTGTGAAGGCAACTCCTTGCGTAGCTCGACGCCGGGCAGGTCGAACCCGCCGTAGGCCTCCTCACGCGGATCACAGACGATGACCTCGAAACCCAGGGTGCGGGCGAACTCCGCACAGATCACCGCAACCGGCGAGATGCCGGCAATGATCAGTCGCGCCGCCGGGCCGACGCGAATCTGCAGCGAGCGCCCGTCTTCAGACTCGACCACGCGCGGGCCCAGGCCATCGTCCTCGTGTAAGGTTGCTTTCCCATCGCGTAGGTCGATACTGCGCAGCAGATGCTGCTGGCCGCGCAAGGTCGCATGTAGGCGTTCCAACTGCGCCCAGGTAGCGGAATCCGCGGACAGACGCTCAATCAGAACCTTGAGAATACCGCCGCAGGGCAGCGCTATACGTGAGCTCTGTGGCACGTTTGGGTCACCATAGCGCAGGACAGTGATTGCTTGCTCGAACTCACCGTCTTGCAGGCGTTCGAGAAAATCCTCCTCGACGCAACCGCCAGACAGTGAGCCAACATGACTGCCGTCGCGCCGCGCGGCCAGCAGAGAACCGGGTTCGCGTGGCGACGAGCCGAAGGTGGCGAGCACCGTGCACAACCATACGGTCTCCCCTGCCCGCGACCAGGTCAGAGACTTCTCGATAACCTGTAGATCCAGATGCTGCATCGTCAATCGCCCCATGTCTGATCAGCGGGTATCTGCTCAATTGCCGCTGGTTTGCTACTGGTAACGCCCACCAAGGTGGGTACGCGACCGCCACGACTGATACTGAATCTACGCACGACAGCTGCTGCCCTATGGCCTGCTATAACGCAGCGCATCCAGGACCAGGCTAAATGCCGGCGATGGCTGTCGGCGGTTCGGGTAGTACAGGTAGTAACCGGGAAATGGCGGGCACCAATCTTCCAGCACGCGCACCAACCTGCCCTCTTCGATGTGCGGAGCAAATTCTTCTTCGGGTAGCCAGGCAACTCCCAACCCGGCCAGCGCGGCCTCCACGATGTTGGGCGAGGTATTCAAGATCAGCTGTCCATCCACACGGACGTTCAACTGCTTGTCCTTGCGCTGGAAATCCCAGACGTAGAGCCCTCCTCCAGACTGCATGCGCATGTTGATGCAGTTGTGGTCGATCAGCTCACGAGGCTTCTTGGGTTTCGGGTGCTTCGCAAAGTACGCCGGGGATGCCACCACCGCCATGCGCAACTGCGGCCCGATTGGAATGGCGATCATGTCCTTGTCGATGGTGTCGCCCATGCGTACCCCGGCATCGAAACGATCAGCCACGATGTCGCGAAACCCGTAGTTGATGTCGAACTCGACCTTGATGTCCGGATATTCCAGCAGCAAGGGCGTGAGCTTGGGCAGCAGCACTGTGCGCTGGATGTGATCTCCACAGGTGATGCGCACCGTGCCGCTTGGCTTGTCGCGCAGTGCCGACAACTCGTCCAGTTCCGCCTCGATCTCGTCGAAGCGATTGCCAATGGCGTTCAGCAGGCGTTCTCCCGCCGCAGTGGGCGAGACGCTACGCGTCGTCCGAGTGAGCAAGCGGATCTGCAGCCTTGCCTCCAGGCCGCTTATCGCCTGGCTCAATGCCGACTGCGTTACGCCCAGTTGGGCGGCGGCGCGAGTGAAGGTGCCCTCGCGCGCGACGGTGACGAAGGACAGCAGGTCGTTGAGGTTACGTTTGATCATGACCCAAGTTTCCCACGAATCATTGATTAGTGGAGCTTATATCCTTTTTAAGAATTGATTAGCTAGTAACGGCTAGTCACATGCCTGAACATTCATTCTGAATAATCAACTTTGTTCTCCTTGGGAGTGGCAACCACTGCCCTCCCCCTCGCCACCCTCATCGCATCGGTGGCTTTCATTCTTCGTTAAATCTCAGAAAACCGGGTTTTGCATGACAGCCAGCACAATCGATACCGTCAACGAAGTCCCCGAGCAGTCTGGCTCCTGGAGTGGAGTCCTGGCTATTTCGGTTTGCGCCTTCGCGCTGGTCGCATCGGAGTTCCTGCCGGTCAGCCTATTGACACCCATCGCTGATGACCTGGGTGTTACCGAGGGCATGGCAGGCCAGGGCATTGCTATCTCGGGCGCCTTCGCCGTACTCACCAGCCTGTTCATTTCGGCGCTTGCCGGCAGCCTGAATCGCAAGACACTGTTGTTGGGACTGACGGCGGCCATGGGCGTATCCGGCGCCATCGTGGCCCTGGCACCAAACTACGTAACCTACATGCTCGGCCGGGCACTGATCGGCGTGGTCATAGGCGGCTTCTGGTCGATGTCGGCAGCCACAGCGATACGCCTGGTACCAAACCGTGATGTGCCGCGGGCACTGGCACTGGTCAATGGGGGCAACGCACTGGCCACAGTGGTTGCCGCGCCGCTGGGCGCTTGGCTCGGGACTTTCATCGGTTGGCGCGGTGCCTTTCTCTGCCTGGTGCCAATCGCCCTGGTCGCACTGGCCTGGCAATGGAAAGCGTTACCGTCCATGCAGGCCGCCGCGCGCAGTTCCGGCTTGGGCAGTGCGTTCAAAGTATTCACCCTGCTCAAGCGCCCCGCCGTCATGATCGGCATGCTGGCCAGCAGCCTGTTCTTCATGGGCCAGTTCTCCTTGTTCACCTATGTGCGGCCGTTCCTGGAGACGGTCACCGACGTGCATGGCACCGACATTTCACTCGTGCTTCTGGTAATCGGTGCGGCGGGCTTCATCGGCACCCTGCTGATCGGTCAGGTGCTGCAGTGGCGCTTCTTTCAGACGCTGATGGTCATGCCATTGCTGATGGCTTTGATTGCCGTGGCCCTGACAATCTTCGGTCATTGGACCGCCATCGTTGTCGTCCTGCTGGGCCTGTGGGGGCTGATCGGTACCTCGGCCCCTGTCGGCTGGTGGTCCTGGATCGCCATGGTGTTTCCCAAGGATGCCGAAGCAGGTGGCGGTCTGTTCGTTGCTGTGGTGCAACTCTCCATCGCGTTGGGTTCGACCCTCGGCGGCCTGCTGTTCGACCACAGTGGCTATCAGGCGACCTTCTTCGCCAGTGCGGCCATGCTGTTGTTAGCGGCCTTTCTCGCTTTTCTCACCTCGTGCTCGCCAATGCGGCAAGCGAACTGAGCCAACTGCCACGCCCGGAGGGTCTATGGCCACGAGCCTCGTTATCTCCCGTAGCAGCCACTGTCGAGTGCACATTGAAGGCCGCTCCGCACGAAGCCTGCGTGCCCTGCGCGTGCTGGGCCTGCTGTCCAGCCTGTTCATCCTTGGCGGGAGCGGAGAGGCGTTGGCCGCTCCCAGCGCCATCTCGACTCATGCAGCAACGGCAACTGTTCAATCGGAGGAATTTCGTATGTGGATGACCGTCGGCGAACGTCGCTTCGCCATTACCTTGGCCGACACCGAAGCTGCTCGCGCCTTTGCCGCCATGCTGCCGCTCACGATCGATATGCCCGATCTGAACAGCAACGAGAAGCACGCCAAACTGCCGAAGGCATTACCTACGAGCACCATTCGGCCCGGCACGATCCACAACGGCGATCTCATGCTCTACGGGGCGCAGACACTGGTTGTCTTCTACCTGACATTCGATTCGAGCTACTCGTACACGCGCCTGGGGCGTATCGACGACCCTGCAGATTTGGCGCAGGTGCTTGGCAGGGGAAGCGCGCGAATCACCTTCTCAAGGGATTAATTTTCCTTCAGCGAGGCATTCCTTCATTAGCCCCCCCAACACCCAATGCGACAGACCGGCAGCCTACCGTTGACCTGCGAAGGTGATAACGAACGGTTCTGCGCATTTGCACCAATCATCAACTACGCGAAGGAAAATACGATGAACGAAGCAACCCTGAATCTGACGAGCATCAAACCGCGCAGAACCCTCCGGGACTTTTTCCATGGCTCCCTCCTTGTCGGCCTGGCTGCGGCCTTCGGCGGCGAGATGGCGCAGGCGCAAACATCCTCGGCAATGGTCGAGATGGACGCTCTGCAACTGACGCAAGAATGGGACAAGGTGTTTGCCAAGAGCGCGAAGGTCGATCATCAGAAAGTAGCCTTCAAGAACCGCTACGGCATCACCCTCGCGGGCGACCTGTATCTGCCGAAGAACCGAGGCAACCAGCGGTTGGCGGCGCTCGTCGTCGGCGGCCCCTTCGGTGCGGTGAAGGAGCAATCCTCGGGCCTTTATGCGCAAACCATGGCCGAGCGCGGCTTCGTCACGCTGGCTTTCGACGGCTCCTATACCGGGGAAAGCGGCGGTGAGCCGCGCAACGTCGCTTCGCCGGATATCAACACCGAAGACTTCATGGCTGCAGTGGATTTCATCGGCCTGCAATCTTACGTTGATCGTGAGCGCATAGGCGTCATTGGCATCTGCGGCTGGGGCGGTATGGCCTTGAACGCCGTGGCGGCCGACAAGCGCGTCAAGGCCGTCGTCGCCAGCACCATGTACGACATGACCCGCGTCATGTCCAAGGGTTACAACGACAGCGTGACCGCCGAGCAGCGTGCGCAGACCCTGGAGCAACTGAGTCGGCAGCGCTGGGACGATGCGCAGAACGGTAAACCAGCCTACCAGCCGGACTACAACAAGCTGAAGGGCGGCGAGCCGCAGTTCCTGGTCGACTATGCCGACTACTACATGACGCCGCGTGGCTACCACCCGCGAGCGGTCAACTCGGGTAACGCCTGGACGATGACGACGCCGCTGTCGTTCATGAACATGCCGATCCTGACCTACATCAAGGAGATTTCGCCGCGTCCCATCCTGTTCATTCACGGTGAGAACGCTCACTCGCGTTACTTCGCCGAAACCGCCTATGCAGTTGCAGCAGAACCCAAGGAACTGGTGATTGTTCCGGGAGCCAACCACGTCGACTTGTACGACCGAATGGACAAGATTCCCTTCGAGAAGATGGCAGCCTTCTTCACCGAGCACCTGAAGTCAGACGCAGGCAAGTAAATAGCCATCCCCCGGCTTGGCTGGGGGATATTTGCCATCCAACAGGAGCATAGAAACCATGAACACTCAGCGCTTGCCAATGCTCACGGGACTTACGAGGTTTGCCGCGTTCAGCCTGGCTTTGCTGTCGGCAACTCCAGCGTTCGCGCATCATGGTTGGGCAGCCTTCGAGACGGATCGCCTCGTCTACATTTCCGGGGCAGTGTCATCGCAAGGTGTTTGGGGCAATCCGCACTCGCTCTTCGAGGTGACCCTCGATCAGAAGCTGCCTGCCCACACACCCTCACTGGCGATTCCCGAGCAGTTGCAGGATCCCGAGGACAGCGTTCGGGTCAATGCCGCGCCCTCGTACAAAGGCCCTCATCAGAAATTAGAGGTTGTCATTGCCCCTCCTGCCTGGTCAGGCCGGTGGGGCTTGGAACGTGCGCTGAAGATCGGCGAGCGCTTCCAGGGAGTCGGCTACATCAATCGAACAGACGATGCTTTGTTTCGGCCGGTTGTATTCTGGTACGGGGATGATGCGGTACCGGTGAACCAAGTACTCGGCAACAGTCTCCCGGTTCGCGCACCGCTACCAAACTCCGAACGGAACTGAGCAGGTGCATATGGCTGATCTGCTCAACGCTTGGCTGATGCTGCTGCAGGACTCATCACTGGGCGAGGTGGTAAGGAATGCCCAATTTTTTTATCCCGTTCTTGAGTCCATACATATCCTTGGGATCGTGCTACTAGTGGGGCCAGCTTTTACTTTCGATCTTCGACTGTTGGGGGCTGGTCACCGCGTCGTGCCAGTAACCACCGCCGCGCGTTATCTACTACCCCTCTCCCATATTGGCCTGGGAATTGTCGCGATAACGGGTATTGCACTGCTCAGTGCCCAGGCGACCGTGGTTGCCGCCGCTATTGCGGCACCGTGGAAACTCGGACTCATCGTTATTGCCGGCATCAACGTTCTGGTGTTCCACAAGGGCATCTACCGGACGGTGAGGTCTTGGGATTTAGACGCCCCTGTTCCACTGCCTGCGAAGGTTTCTGCATTGGTCTCAGCTTTTGCATGGACAGGAGTCATCGTCGCAGGGCGTTTTCTGGCGTACTGATTTTGAGACCGCCAAAGCCATCTCCTATAACCGAAAATCAACTCGAAGGCGTTCACCAGGTCATAGCGGACTATTGCGCAGTAGCAGCGAGACAAGCAGCACATTCGCTATGAAAAAGACCTACCGGGATCTGCTTGGTCAACCGCGTGTGCGCCAAGCGCATGAAACTCGTGTGATCGCAACTCAGGTGCTCTCCGCATGAAAAGATTCTGGCGTCGTTTTTTCACGGTTCTCATAAGCATGGCCAGCCTCGGCGTAGTAGGTGTCGTCGGCTACCTACAGCACCCCGTATTCGGAGCGCTTCCCAGCGGGGAACGGATGGCACGCATCGAGCGCTCACCCAACCACACTAATGGCTCGTTTCACAACCAGATCGATACACCTATGCGTACTACTGACCAGTCCGAGTGGTCGATGTGGATGCAAAACCTCTTTGGCGAAAAAGGCCAGCCTCGCCCACCGGGCACGATCCCGGCGGTCAAGACTGATCTGCGAGCACTCGCCCGCACGCAGGATGCTGTGATCTGGCTGGGACATTCCTCCTACTTCGTGCAATTGGGTGGGCAGCGCATTCTGATCGACCCAGTGTTCAGCACCAATGCCGCACCCATCCCCATGGTGAATAGAGCATTTGACGGTACCAGCCTCTACACGGCCGATGACTTACCCGAAATCGATGCGCTGCTGATCAGCCACGACCATTACGACCACCTCGATTATCCGAGCATCCGAGCGCTCATGCCTAAGGTCAGACAAGTGATCGTAGGGCTGGGTGTTGGCGCACATTTCGAGGCTTGGGGCTATGACGCGAGCCGCGTGCGTGAGATCGACTGGAACGAGAGTGTCGAGCTGGAATCGCACGTACAGATTCACGCTACACCTGCCCGTCACTATTCCGGGCGTACCTTCGAACGCGACCAGTCACTGTGGGTTGGCTACGCCCTGACCTCGGCCGAGCGTCGCCTCTTTTTCAGCGGTGACACCGGCTATGGGCCTCACTTCAGCGAAATCGGCCAGCGGCTGGGTCCGTTCGATTGGGTAGCACTCGACATGGGTCAGTACGACCCACGCTGGGCTAATGTCCACATGACTCCCGAGCAGGCTGCACAGGCTGCCGAAGATCTGCGGGCTAACGTGCTGACGCCCGCACATGCTGGCCGATTTTCGATCTCACCTCATGATTGGGACGACCCGTTCAAACGCATCAGCGTCGCCAGTCAGGGGCGTGCTTTTTCGCTGTGGACACCGGAGATCGGCCGCCCCATCCATCTGGACGGACGCGGGCAGACCTTCACTGCGTGGTGGACAGCCAGTACAGGCAGCGCACCCCGGCTCGCGGCTGCAGCCGAGGAACCATAGCATTCGCCTGCCGTCATCACAGGGTTCCTACTCGGAGTGCTGCCAGCCTAAGGCAGAAGTCATCGAACCACGGTGACGACCGGCAATGATCAGTTAGAAACGGCAGAAAGCGGCCATAAGCAGTCCTTCGAGGAACTGCGGCCAAGACCGGTCGGTTTCAGCTACGCCCGATAATGGATGGGCCACCCTGATCCCGTATCCATTGGGTCAAACGATAGTCATGTGCAACCTGTGTTCAGCCCCAAATACCCGCTCTGTACCTGAGTCGAGATTCATTGGACTCAACAGCCAACTCTATCCCTCCCATCCAAGGTATTGCCGACTGGCCCCACATTCTTCTTCCCCGTTCCGTGGTGAGCATTCGGCCAATTTTCATGCTATGAGTGATCGCACATTGACCCGCGCCGGCTCAGGGAGACGCCATGCTTACCGTCCGCTACCCCCACCTAATGCAACATGTGGTTGACCTTCACCAAGGTATTTGCACTATTGCTAACGATGCGGATGGGACATTTTTTCTAATTATCAAAGCGCCTAAGGAAAATATTTTAGCAGCGAAGATGAGGCAACGAATTGGGTTCTATCTGGCGCCTTGTCTCTTAGACGGTGTTACTTACCACAGCCTAGTAACCACCTATGAAGATGATGAGTTTAACCCCCTCTTTATTAACACTCCTCTTCTTGATGACGAGATGGGGCACTCAATCCTCCACATGCTCTCAGTAGAGAGCTTTAACGTTCACTTTTTTGATGATAACAATCGAGAGCTACTTGGATACAAAGCTCAGAACCCGAACTACTCAAATTTCGACAAGGAAAGCTACAAGCTTGCACCACCATCTCTGGAAACAGCGTATAGGATTCGCGACATCAGCCATAACTGGTTTATACGACGAACTCTGAAAGATGACAGCGAAGCTATTAGGGCTACCTTTACCGAATCGCTGATGGTAGACGACTTGTTTATCCTGGACGCCATCCCGATGAGCAACGTCTATCGTAAAGGCCCGCAAGTCAGCCATAGCACATTAGAGAGAGAGGAGCCAGGCAGCTACCAGGAAATGGATATTGTTCGACTTCTCCAAAAAGTTTTCAGGGAAGCCTCTATCTTCTTAAATCCGCTGAGAACAGACAACAATGAAGAATTCGTAGATATCTTGGTAGCAGCTGACGACTACTTGCTTTTGATTCAGGCAAAAGATAGCCCGAATACTAAAAAATCATTAAGCAGAACGATAGAGCGAAAGAGGGCTACTGTTTCCAAGGCACTGGACAAAGCAATAGATCAAGCGTGTGGAGCCATCAAATACCTGAGACGAAAAGAAGACCTACACTTTCATTTTGGTGATGAGGTATTCGAGATTGAAACGCATGACAAGGCTATTCGAAATCTGATTATCGTTCAGGAAACATTCGAAAGCGATTGGGAAAGCTATTCAAGCCGCGCATTGAAACTTAGTGACGAGATGGATAGCCCATGTTATGTGATGGGATATCCTGAGCTTGTCACCTGGACAGCCAAGCTAAGCACGCCAGAAAAATTCTTCGAGCCTTTCGATAGCATCATAGAAGATGGGCGGCAGACGGGAGTATTCCCTAGGATTACTTTCTACAACTAATACACAGGCCAGAAACTGCACTGGATCATGTCCGTTTCTGGCCGGTTAGCGACGGACCGAACCGGACCGTCGCCATGCATGCGACGGCTTATGAAATCTAAGATTGGCCAGGCGCTGCGCTGAGGGGCGCAGCGATGTCATGGATATGGCTGCACAGATGAATTCTGCTGCCCGCTCACCAGGGCTTGGTCGACAGCTGCTCGGAACGCAAGGAATCACACGGGAGTTGGCCATGTGGGGTGATTGGAGGTCGATTTAAATGCGCTGGCCGAGTACGGCGGTTACAGGCCATCCTTGACCCGCTCCCCGAGGATGAAGGCTTTTTTCATATCGGGTGCGACCACAACGGGCAGCAGGTCAAGACTGCCTTCGGGATAGTTTCCGCCACCGCCGGCACCATATTCGACCACCAGGGTGACCTGGTAGCGCTCGCCGACTCCCTTCTCACGCAAAGGGCTGCCGTCCGGCCCTTGCACAATCCAGGCGGTCATCGGTATCTCGGGGTCTTGGTGGGGCTGAAAGCGGCTTTGCATGCTTCCCGATTCGATAAGGACGATGGGCTCGCCTTCACCCTCATAGAGGTAACGACCCTCGATTTGCGCCGGGAGCGTTGCGCCGACGCTGTAGCTCTGGCCCTTGACCGTCTTGATGAGTTCGCCATGTTTTGCGGGTGCAGCCTCGGCGGTAGGTTTCTCGGGCTCGGCGGTCGGGGCCTCGTCTTCCTGCTCCTCGACAACGCTTGGCACACGGCTGGGAGCCTGCTGGCGCTCGATCTGCGCCAACATATCCGCCGCCATGGCATTGGCCTCGCTCTCGATGCCCATCTCGCGCATCAGTGCTTGGTTCTGCGCCATCAGGGCTGCCACCTGGGCGTCCTGTGCGGTGCTATGGTCGCTCGACGAACTAGGGGTTTGGCTGGCTTGCACGGATGGACTTACCGGCGGTTGTGCACGGGCCTGGGCGAGCGTGGCGGCCAGGCTGGCACTGGATTGCGCAGTGTTGGCACGGGCTTCCTGGTTGGCCGCCGTCAGGCCCTGATTCAAACCCTGCATTACGGCACCTAAGAGTTGCGCGTTCTCGGCGCTGTCTGCGGCATCCTGCCGTGCTTTTGCTTGGTCGAAGGCGGTCAGCTCGGCCTGAGTTGCCGCCCACAGCTCGTTGCCTGCCGCTCCCTGTTCGACCACAAAGCCATAATCGAGTGTGCCATTGCTCTCAACCTTCAGCACCTGATGGTCTTCAGTGAGGGTGAAGCGGTAGGCCTTGCGCTTTGGTGCATCGACCATCGCCTCGTAGGTGTTGCCGTAGCCTTCGCGCAGGTTTACGAGTGTGTAGTAGCAGCCGTAGAAACTAGAGGTATCGCAGTCGAGACCAACTACAACGCTTTCACCTTTGCGCGCCGGCAGGCGGTAGAGGTCATAGCGCGTGCGCATGATCGAGGTTTTCTGACTGTTGTCATCCAGCTTGCCGATGACCTTCTGCCCCAGCTCCAGCGGCTTCACGCCCGAGTCGGAATGTGTCGTGGGTGGTGCGCCGCGCGACACCTCTGCCACGGTTGAGCCCGGACCACTCGGCATGGATTCGACCGGATAGGGCGTTGAGTAGATGACATCCGACAGCGAGCCATTCACCCACTGCAAATTCTGCACAAGCATCTCGCCACGCGATGACAGGCGAATCCGGTAAGGAAAGTCACCTGATCGCGGCGTAACCGCTTTAAACACAACTGAGCCATCCGACTCGATCGTGCCGAGCCACGGAGTGCCATTGAAGTCCATATTCAGTTCGCCGGCTTTGCTGCCCGGGCGAATGGTCCGGCTCCATTTCACATCCGGCCCGACGATTGCGCCTTCCAAGAACAAGCTGGTTTCAATGATGGCCTTACCGGGCTCGCTCCACCGCACCTCAAAACCCGGAAAACCACCGGTTGGTGGGGCGTAGCGATGCCCAACGAGACGGGAATAGACGCCCCAGACCTCGGGGTTGGCTTGCGGGTCGACAGTGAAGCTTGGCGGAGGGGTCTGTGCGCCAAGGTGTTGCGGATCAACCGGTGAGGCGACGCAACCGAAAAGGGCAGACTGAAGAACAACTAGGACAGCAAAGGTTGTGATGGCGCGCATCACCCAGACCCCAATGAAGAAGATGGCGAAACGCTATTAAACTACATAAGATCTGTCTAGTGGAGCCGGGCGACTTAAAAGACGTTCTCATCGTGGGCGTCCGCTCTTGGCCGGTTGCTGCCTGATCCGACCGGCCACTAGAGGTCGACCTTTGCCGGTCACAACCGGCATAAACCGCTTCGCTAGGCATCGGCCAACTCGAATCGAATCAGTAGTCAGCGGCAATGCACTTGGGTGATGAGTGCGAGCAGCTATGCAGCGTTCAGGCAAGGGGGCATAACCTATTGCGGAGTAGTACATAGCTTGGCTAGTGCCTAGCTGACCTTGGCGGTCAGCTAGGTACCTTAACTTACGCCACTGTTCGAACCGGCAGGCTACGCACACGCTTGCCGGTAGCAGCAAAAATAGCGTTGCACAGTGCAGGCGCCACCGGTGGTACCGGCGGTTCACCGACACCGCCGGGTGGCAGATTGTGGTCGTCGTTAACCAAATGGGTACGGATCACACGCGGCGACACGTTATGACGCAGCACTTCGTAATCATGGAAGTTGCTCTGAACCACCCGTCCCTTGGCGAATGTAATCTCGCTGCTTAGTGCCAGGCTCAGGCCCATGATTGCGCCCCCTTCGAGTTGTGCGCGGATACGCTCTGGATTGATCTGTGGGCCGCAGTCAATCGCCATGTCCACGCTCACCACGCGCACTGTCCCCTTCTCGTCCACCGCCACCTCGACCACAGCAGCCGTGTAGCTGAGGAAGCTGTAGCAGAATGCCAGCCCGAGACCATGACCCTCTGGTAGTTCACGCCCCCACCCTGCTCCCTCGCACGCGGCGTTGATCACGCCACGCAGGCGACCGGTATCGTAAGGGTAACGTTCGGGCGACTCGCTGTAGTTCCAGGTGTCGGCCATCGTGCCCGGATCGATCTGGCGCGCCGGGCCGATCAGGTCGAGAGCGAACTGTCGATGATCCTTGTCTGCGCGATGAGCCAGTTCGGCGATGAAGCACTGTGCCGCAAAGGCATGCGGGATGTTGGCCACCGAGCGGAACCAGCCGATGCGGGCGTGTGCGGGCACCTCGGCGGTCTCCACTCGCACGTTCGGAATGCGGTAAGGCATGTTTATCGCCGACATCGCCGATTCGAAGATCTGCTCGCCCATTGCTCCTTCGGTGAACAGCGATGCTATGGTCGGGGCAGCGCTGCGGTGCAGCCAGGAACGGACCTGACCCTGGCTGTCGATGACTGCCTCCAAACGCTCGACCGAGACGGTGTGAAGGTAGTCGTGCTGGATGTCGTCTTCGCGTGTCCATACCAATTTGACCGGTGTCCCTTCGGGCATAGCCTGGGCAACGATGGAAGCTTCATCTACGAAGTCGGGCTTGGACTTGCGACCGAAACCGCCGCCCAGAAGCAGCACATTGACCTTGACGTTCTCAGGCTTCAGCTTCAACCGCGCCGCCACAGCATCGCGAGCTGCGACAGGATTCTGGATTGAAGTCCAGACCTCTGCCTTGCCACCCTGAATTTGTACGGTGGCCACCGGGGTCTCCATCGAGGCATGGGCCAGGTGCGGCACGTGATATTCCGCGACCAGGCGCTCGGCTTCAGGTGCCCTACTCCAGGCTTGCGCTACGTCGCCCTGGTCGCGCACTACCTTGCCGGACTTGCGCGCTGCACTCTCCAGCGTCTGGCGGTACTCAACGGAGTCATAGTTGGCGTTGGAGCCGTCGTCCCACTCGATTTTCAGAGCAGCGCGTCCCTGGCGTGCGGCCCAGGTGTTACGCGCGACGACCGCTACACCGCCTAGAGGCTGGAACCCCGGTGCGCCGCTCATATCAGGCACTTCCACCACTTTGATGACGCCTGGCACAGCCATCGCTTGACTGGGGTCGTATCGGCGCAACTTTCCGCCAACCACGGGCGGACGAGCCACTACGGCATAGACCATGCCTGGTAGACGCATATCCATACCGTAAGTGGCCTGGCCCTTACCAATCGCCTCTAAGTCGACCAGGCGTACGCGATCCTTGCCGATGTAGCGAAAATCTTCCCGAGCCTTGAGCTTGAGTGCGTCGGCATTGGGTACCGGTTGCTTGGCCGCATCCACCGCCAGCTCGCCGTAACCCAGGCGCCGCCCGGTACGCTCGTGTACGACCTCGTGCTGAATAGCTTTGACCTCAGACACAGGCACAGACCAGCGCGCTGCGGCGGCCGCTTCGAGCATCTGACGCGCTGCGGCACCGACACGCCTCATGGGCATCAGGAAATGGCGCACGCTACGCGAGCCATCCACGTTCTGGTTGCCGTAGCGCGTTTCGTCAGCCTCAGCCTGTACGATCTTCACCTGCTCCCAACGCGCTTCCATCTCGTCCGCCACCACCATCGGTAGACTGGTGCGCACGCCTGTACCCATTTCTGCACGGTGCGCCACGATAGTGACCGTGCCATCTTCAGCAATGGAAACGAAGATCAGCGGATCGTCCACCGTACCGCCGGGCATGCTATCGGCACCGAATTTCTTGGTGCCGTCATCGGCCCAGGCGGCAGTGACCAGCCCCTTAGCCGTCACGGCCAGCGTTAGCGCAGCCAGGCTGCCTTGCAGAAAGACACGTCGGGAGAGTCCAGATTTGATGCTCATACCAAGCCTCCCTGCGCAAGTTGGTTGGCAGCCTGCTGGATTGCTGCGCGGATGCGCGGGTAGGTGCCACAGCGGCAAATGTTACCGCTCATGGCCTGATCGATCTGCTGCTCGCTAGGCTTCGGCGTGCTCTTGAGCAGACTCACCGCCGTCATGATCTGCCCTGCCTGGCAGTAACCGCACTGGGCGACGTTGTTCTCGATCCAGGCCTGTTGCACGACTTGCCCGACGCGATCCGCCTCCATCCCCTCGATGGTCGAGATCGCCCGCCCGGCAACCGCCGAGATTGGAGTGACGCACGAACGAATGGCCGCACCGTCCATATGCACGGTGCAGGCACCGCACATGGCCATGCCGCAGCCGAACTTGGTTCCGGTCATACCGAGTTCATCACGTAGCGCCCAAAGCAACGGTATGTCGTCGGGGCCTTCAACGTCCTTGGTTTGACCGTTGATTTGAAGTCTTGTCATGGGCGAACTCCTGTCAGGGGCAACCGCGGCTGCAATGCGTTCTAGTGCTGATAATGGGTATCTGCATGAGTCTAGAAACTCTACAGAAAAAGGCCGGCAGCCATTCATTAGCTAGCCTAATAGAGGCATTCAGTGCTGGCGGCCATTAGAGCCTGTCCGACGTGCCGCTCCAAAGCGGAGACGCCGCTAGCAAGACGAAACTGATTTCATCTTAAATTGCAGGTCTATGGTCACTCACCGCGGTCCAAGGCATCGGCTTGGCGCTGACAAGTCATGTCTATCTGGCCTGTCGATGGTGCATCGGCTCGGCACGGACTGGGCCTCTGAAGCCCTTGTGGACATCGAGAAAATATCCAGACAATTGACCGCCATCGCTTGTTGCGCTTTTACACAGTCTGGGCCGGTTGCTGCCTAATGTAACCGGCCGCTGCAGTTCGCCGCATACTGGTCGAGCACACCATACCCTGCTGAGCTTATCCGCCAACCGCCACAGTCTGCTGCGCTGTTCCGTCGTTCTTAATCCTCGCCGAAACGGTCTTTGACCCCTTCCCTCCCAGTACCGAACCTCTCGCCCGCGGCACATCTGCGTGCCTTGTGCTTTGTCTGGGAGGTTGGGTTCGGGGATGCATGCAACGACGGTGCTGTACGGCCAGGTGCTGGTGGTGCTGGCCATCACTCTGTCTGGGGTGTGGGGTGCCACTCAGTGGACGGCTGCCGCGCTCGGCTATCAGGCTCGCCTGGGGGCGCCCTGGTTCGAGTTGCTGGGCACGCCGGTGTATCACCCCTGGCGTCTGTTCGAGTGGTGGTTCGTCTTCGATGCCTATGCGCCGGACGTCTTCAACGTCGGCGGCAGCATCGCCGCTTGCAGCAGCCTGCTGGCGTTGGTGGTGGCCATTGGTATGGCTATCTGGCGCGCGCGCCAGGCACGGCGCGTCACCACCTACGGCTCGGCGCGTTGGGCCAATGCCGATGAAGTACGCAAGGCCGGGCTGACCCAGCCTGCGGGCGTGTTCCTCGGCCAATTCGACGATCAGTACCTGCGCCACGAAGGCCCCGAGCATGTGCTGACCTTCGCGCCGACGCGCTCCGGTAAGGGCGTTGGCCTGGTGGTACCCACCCTGCTCTCCTGGCCGGCTTCGGCGGTCATCCACGACATCAAAGGCGAGAACTGGAGCCTGACCGCGGGATGGCGTTCGCGTTTCTGCCACTGCCTGCTGTTCAACCCAACCGACCTGGCCTCGGCCGCCTACAACCCGCTGCTGGAAGTACGTCGTGGCGCCCACGAGGTGCGCGACGTGCAAAACATCGCCGACATCCTGGTCGACCCGGAGGGCGCGCTGGAGCGGCGCAACCACTGGGAGAAGACCAGCCACGCGCTGCTGGTCGGCGCCATCCTGCACGTGCTCTACGCCGGCCAGGACAAGACCCTGCGCGGCGTCGCCAACTTCCTCTCCGACCCGGCCTGCACCTTCGAACTGACACTGCACCGGATGATGACCACGCCGCACCTGGGCGATGCACCGCATCCGGTGGTGGCCTCAGCGGCGCGGGAGGTACTTAACAAGAGCGACAACGAGCGCTCGGGTGTTTTGTCCACGGCTATGTCGTTCCTCGGTCTGTACCGCGACCCGACAGTGGCTGAGGTCACCTCGCGCTGCGATTGGCGCATCGCCGATCTGATCTCGGCCGAGCATCCGGTATCGCTCTACCTAGTGGTGCCGCCCTCGGATATCAGCCGCACCAAACCGCTGATCCGCCTGATCCTCAACCAGGTCGGCCGGCGCTTGACCGAGTCGCTCGACGGCTCCGACGGCATCGAACGTCGGCACAAGCTACTGCTGATGCTTGATGAGTTTCCGGCACTCGGGCGATTAGACTTCTTCGAGACGGCCCTAGCCTTCATGGCCGGCTATGGGCTGCGCGCCTTTCTCATTTCGCAGTCGTTAAATCAGATCGACAAGGCCTACGGCCAGAACCACTCGATCCTCGACAACTGCCATGTGCGGGTGACCTTCGCCACCAACGACGAACGCACCGCCAAGCGCATCTCCGAGACCCTCGGCACTGCAACCGAGTTGCGCGCGCAGCGCAACTATGCAGGCCACCGTCTGGCGCCCTGGCTGGGCCACTTGATGGTGTCGCGCCAGGAAACCGCCCGCCCGCTGCTGACCCCGGGCGAGGTGATGCAACTGCCCAGCGACGAGGCCGTGGTGATGCTCTCCGGCCTGGCGCCAATCCGCGCGAAGAAGCTGCGCTACTTCACCGATGCCAACTTCCAGAGCCGGGTACAGCCGGCGCCGCGCCTGCAGCCGGACCGCTACGCAGACGTACCAGCGCCACGCCCAGACGACTGGAGCGGCCTGGCCGTGCCTGCGTCCGTTGCCGTGTCGCCGACCGATCTGGACGACGACGAGACCGTCGAGGACGGCGGCCCGCGCCGTCAGCCCGAACTGACGGAACTCGCCCAGTTGCCGGATCACGACGAGTTGACCAGCGACCTGCTGCTGCTCGACGAGGACGACATCCCCACTCCCTTCCCCACCCAGCCGGATCCACGCCTGCAGCGCGTGGCACGGCTGACCGCACTCGACCCCGACGATGGAATAGCCCTATGAGCCGAGCCCGCCTCAACCTGTTTATCCAACCCGAGCATGCCAAGCGCCTGAACGAACTGGCGATCACCAAGGGCGTGTCGAAGTCCTCGATCATCGCTGCGGCGTTAGCCTCCTGGCTGTCACCCGAGTCTGGCGAGCAGCGCGAGGTGGCCATGGCCAAGCGCCTGGACCGGCTATCGCGCCAGTTCGAGCGGCTGGAGCGCGACCAGCACATCCTGATCGAGACTGTGGCGCTGTATGTGCGCTACTACCTCACGGTCAGCACGCCGGTGCCCGAGGCGCACCAGGAGGCGGCGCGCGCGCAGGGCAAGCTGCGCTTCAGCCAGTTTGTCGAGCAACTGGGGCGCCACCTGCAGCGCGGACGCAGCCTGGTCAGAGATGTGCACGAAGAGGTTCAGGCAGAGGCTGAGGTCTTGGGAGAGCGTCCATGACTGTCGCCTCCTCCCCAATGCAGAGCGCTGCCGCAACGTCTCTGGATCGCCGCACGCGCATGTTGCGCACGGCAATGGGCCCGCTGATCGCTGCCGCCCTGGATGATCCAGACGTTGTCGAAGTAATGCTCAACCCCGATGGCATGCTTTGGCTGGATCGCCTGTCCGCTGGCCGAGCCCATCTGGGCACGCTGGCAGCTGCCGACGGTGAACGGATCATCCGTCTCGTGGCAGCGCATGTCGGCCAGGAGGTACACCGTAACAAGCCGCTGCTCAGCGCCGAGCTGCCAGAGACTGGCGAGCGCTTCGAGGGTGTACTGCCGCCAGTGGTGGCCGGGCCGACCTTCGCTCTGCGCAAACGCGCCGCCGGCGTTATCCCGCTTCAGCAGTACGTGGCCGACGGCATCCTCAGTGCCGCGCAGGCAGAGCACCTTCGCATGGCCGTGCGTGACCGGCAGAACATATTGGTGGCCGGCGGCACCAGCAGCGGCAAGACCACTCTAGCCAACGCGCTGCTGGCCGAGGTGGCCGGCAGTGGTGACCGCGTGCTGGTGCTGGAGGACACGGTCGAACTGCAGTGTCCGGCCCTCGATCACGTTGCTCTGCGCACCAAGCCTGGCGTGGTCTCCATGGCTGATCTGGTGCGCAGCACGCTGCGTTTGCGCCCCGACCGCGTGGTGGTCGGCGAGGTGCGCGGCGGCGAAGCGCTGGATCTGGTGAAGGCCTGGGGCACCGGCCATCCCGGCGGTATCGCCACCATTCATGCCGGCTCTGCACAGGGCGCACTGCTGCGCCTGGAGCAACTGATTCTGGAAGTCGCCCTGACCGCGCCGCGGGCGCTGATCGCCGAGGCGGTCAACCTGGTGGTGTTTCTCGCCGGCCGTGGCCGCACGCGCTATGTCCAGCAGATCGCCCGCGTCACCGGCTATGACGAGCGCGGCTATCAACTCAAGTCCATCGCCCCCGCATTCATTCCTTCGCTGACTCAGGAAAACAGCCATGACTGCCTGCCATCCCCGCGTTGCTAATCGTCGTCGCTTCATCGACGCCTTGATGCTCGGTGCCCTATGTCTGGGCGCTTCCCTGCCCGTGCTCGCCGCCGGCTCCGGCATGCCCTGGGAGGGACCGCTGCAATCGATCCTCGACTCGGTACAGGGTCCGGTGGCGCGCATCATCGCGGTGATCATCATCATTACCACAGGTCTGACGCTGGCCTTCGGCGACACCAGCGGCGGCTTTCGCAAGCTGATCCAGATCGTCTTCGGCCTGTCGATTGCCTTTGCCGCATCGTCGTTCTTCCTCAGCTTCTTCAGCTTTGCCGGCGGGGCGGTGATCGCATGAACGGCGAGCGCGAACTCATCCCCGGTTTCGAGGTGCCACTGCACCGCTCGCTGGCCGAGCCGATTCTGCTCGGTGGCGCACCACGCAACGTGGCGATCCTCAACGGCACTCTGGCGGCAGTGGTCGGCCTGGGCTTGCAGCTGTGGCTGCCTGGCTTGGCGCTCTGGTTGGTAGGCCACTCGCTGGCGGTGTGGGGTGCCCGTCTGGACCCGCAGTTTCTGCAGGTATTTGCCCGGCACATCAAGCAGCCGTTGCTGCTGGATGTGTGAGGAGGCCGCCATGCTGAACCTCACCGAATACCAGCGCCGCCCCGCCCAGCTCGCAGACTGGCTACCCTGGGCCGGTCTGGTCGCACCCGGCGTCGTATTGAACAAGGACGGTTCGTTCCAACGCAGCCTGCGCTTTCGCGGGCCAGACCTGGACAGTGCCACCCAAGGCGAGCTGGTGGCTACGTCGGCGCGCCTGAACAATGCCCTGCGCCGCCTTGGCTCGGGTTGGGCGCTGTTTATCGAGGCCGAGCGCCTGGCGGCAGCCAACTACCCTGACAGCAACTTCCCCGAGCCGCTGTCCTGGCTGGTGGACGAGGAGCGCCGTGCCGCCTTCGAGGCCCAGAGTAGCCACTTCGAGAGTAACTACCACCTGACGCTGCTGTACCTGCCACCGGAGGAATCGCGCTCGCGCGCCGCCGGCCTGCTCTACGAACACCGTGCGCAACGTGGTGTCGACTGGCGCGAACGGCTGACCGCCTTCGTCGCCGAGACGGATCGTTTCTCCGACCTGCTGGACGGGGTGACGCCAGAGCTCGCCTGGCTCGATGACAGCCAGACGCTGACTTACCTGCATGCCACGATTTCAACCCATCGCCAGCGGGTGGCTGTACCCGATGTGCCCTTCCACCTCGATGTCCTGCTGGCTGACAGCCCCCTGACCACTGGCCTGGCGCCGCGTCTCGGTGAGCAGCATCTGCGCACGCTGTCAGTACGTGGTTTCCCGACCTCGACCTGGCCAGGCGTGCTGGACGACCTCAACCGTCTGGGCTTCGCCTATCGCTGGTCGACCCGTTTTATCTGTCTGGACAAGGACGAGGCCGAGAAGGAACTGGTGCGCCTGCGCCGGCAGTGGTTCGCCAAGCGCAAGGGCGTTCTGGCGCTGCTGCGCGAAGCGATCTTCCAGCAGGAAAGCCCACTGCTCGACAGCGATGCGTCTAACAAGGCCAGCGACGCCGACGCGGCGCTGCAGGAACTCGGCGCCGACCAGGTGGCCTTCGGCTATGTGACGGCCACCGTGACGGTGAGCGATACCGACGCCCAGGTCGCCGACGAGAAGCTGCGCCAGGTAGAGCGGGCGATCCAGGGCCGCGGCTTCGTCACCATCGCCGAGAGTCTCAACGCGGTGGAGGCGTGGCTGTCGTCGATCCCCGGCAACGCCTACGCCAATGTCCGCCAACCGCTGATCTCCACTCTCAACCTGGCGCACTTGATACCGGTCTCGGCAGTCTGGGCTGGGCCGGCACGCAACGAACATCTGGATGGCCCGCCATTGGTGATCACCCGCACCGATGGCGCAACACCGTTTCGCTTGGTCACCCACGTTGGCGATGTCGGACACACGCTGGTGGCTGGCCCCACTGGCATGGGCAAGTCGGTACTGCTGGCGACCTTGGCCCTGCAGTTTCGCCGTTACCGGGGCTCGCGCCTGTTTGTGTTCGATATGGGACGTTCGCTGCGCGCAACGGTGCTGGGCTTGGGTGGCGAGCACTACGACCTCGGCGGCGACGGTGACCTGGCCTTCCAGCCTCTAGCGCGCATCGATCAGCCGGGATACCGAACCTGGGCCGCCGAGTGGCTGGAGGCTCGCCTGTTGCAGGAAGGCGTGGCCGTCGGCCCCGAACAGAAGGCCGTACTGTGGACGGCGCTGGACAGCCTGGCCGGCGCGCCGGAGTCGCAGCGCACGCTGACCGGTTTGTCCGTGCTGCTGCAGGACAACGCCCTGCGCCAGGCGCTTCAGCCCTACGTGCTGGGCGGCGCCCATGGTCCGTTGCTGGATGCCGATCAGGATCGGCTGGGCAGCGCCGACGTGCAGTGCTTCGAGATGGAGGAGCTGATGCACAGCAAGGCGGCGGTGGCCGCCGTGCTGAGTTATCTGTTCGCCCGCTTCGAGGAGCGCTTTGACGGCGCGCCGACCCTGCTGATCCTCGACGAGGCCTGGCTGTTTCTCGACGATCCGCTATTCGCCGCGCGCATCCGTCAGTGGCTCAAGACTCTGCGCAAGAAGAACGTCAGCGTCATCTTCGCCACCCAGTCACTGGCCGACATCAACGATTCCAGCATCGCTGCGGCAATCATCGAGAGCTGCGCCAGCCGCATCTTCCTGCCCAACCCGCAGGCGGGCGAGCCGCAGATCCGAGACATCTACAAAGGATTCGGCCTCAACGACCGGCAGATCGAGATCATCGCCCAGGCCACGCCCAAGCGTGATTACTACTACCAGTCGCGCCTGGGCAACCGCCTGTTCGACCTCGACCTGGGGCCAGTGGCGTTGGCCTTCGCCGCCTCGGCCAGCCCGGCCGAGCAGCGCGAGATCGACCGCATCCTGCTGGCGTACGGCACCGCCGGTTTCGCCCCTGCCTGGTTGCGTCACCGCGGCCTGGACTGGGCTGCCGACCTGCTCACCGCTTATCCCTCGTCACGCAAGGAGTGCCTGCCATGAGATCCCCTGTCCACAATTTCCCCTGCGCCACGCTGCTGGTACTTAGTCTGCTAGCCGTGAAGCCGGTAAACGCTTTCACCGTAATCGATCCGACCAACTTGGTGCAGAACACCCTGACTGCGGTGCGCACCCTGGAGATGGCGAACAACCAGGTTCGCCAGTTACAGAACGAGACTCAGATGCTGCTGAACCAGGCCCGTCATCTGCAGCGCTTGGACTACAACGTCGTCAGCCAGTTACGCGCGAGCCTGGCCAATACCGAGCGGCTGCTCGCCGAGGCGCGAGGGCTGGCCTACGAAGTACAGCACCTGGATCAGGAGTTCAGCCGACTTTACCCGAGCGAGTACACCGGCGACGTCAGCAGCCAGCGCCTTGCAGAAGAAGCACGGGAGCGCTGGCAGCAGGGCCTCGACGGGCTGCATACGGCGCTGCGCGTGCAGGCTCAGGTGACACAGAGCCTGGCCGAGGATGAAAGCGCCTTGGCCGCCCTGGTGCAGCAGAGCCAGTCCGCGGGTGGTGCCTTGCAGGCCGCCCAGGCCACCAACCAGCTGCTGGCCCTGCAGGCCAAGCAGTCGATCCAGGCGCAGCAGCTGCAGATCACCCAGAACCGCGCTATCGCCCTGGAGCTGGCCCGCCAGGCTGCTGCGGCCGAAGAGGCGCGCGAACGGCGGCGGCGCTTTATGGGCAGCGGCACGCCCTATACCCCCTACCCCGTGCAGTTCTATCGGTAGGGAGGCGACTCCATGAGATACCTGACACTGCTGCCGTTGCTGGTGCTGGTCGCCTGCGGAAAGGACGACAACGGGGTCATGGCTCGGCAAGACGATGCGACTGAGCGCTTCTACTCCGGCTGTGCTCGGCACGGCGAGTTTCTCCGGCTTACCGACTTACCCGCGATACCGCCAAGCTTCGACGAGGACGTGCAATGAACGACGTCAGCGTGATCGACCGTTTCCTCGAGGTGTTCGGGCTGTATATCGACACCGGCTTCGGCCTGCTCGGCGGTGAGGTGGCCTTTCTCACCATGACCCTGGTGGTGATCGACATGACCCTGGCCGGGCTGTTCTGGGCCATGGGCGGTGAGGACGTCAGCGCCAAACTGATCCGCAAGACCCTCTATGTCGGTGCCTTCGCCTTCATCATCGGCAACTTCAATGCCCTGGCGAAGATCGTCTTCAACTCCTTCGCCGGGTTGGGTCTGCTGGCGGCTGGCTCGGCGCTGAGCCCGGCCGAGTTCCTGCAGCCGGGGCACCTGGCTTCGACCGGTATCGAGGCCGGGCGGCCGCTGCTTGAGCAGATTCGTCATCTGAGCGGCTTTCCCAAGGTATTCGGCAACCTCGACAGCATCCTGGTGTTGTTTCTGGCCTGGCTGGTGGTGATCGTCAGTTTCTTCTTCCTGGCCATCCAGCTGTTCGTCACCTTGATCGAGTTCAAGCTGACCACCCTCGCCGGCTTCGTGCTGGTGCCCTTTGCGCTGTGGAACAAGACCGCCTTTCTCGCCGAGAAGGTGCTGGGCAACGTGGTCGCGTCCGGCATCAAGGTGCTGGTGCTGGCCGTGATCGTGGGCATTGGCAGCGGGCTGTTCGCCGAGTTCCAGGCCGTTCCGGAAGAGCCCTCCATCGACCATGCGCTGGTGGTCATGCTCGCCTCGCTGGCCCTGCTGGGCCTGGGCATCTTCGGGCCGGGCATTGCCACCGGTTTGGTCTCCGGCGCACCGCAACTGGGTGCTGGTGCAGCAGCCGGTACTGCACTCGGCGCGGCGGGCATGGCTGCTGGTGCTGCTGCAGTCGCCGCAGGTGTCGGGGGCGCGGTATTGGCCGGCGCACGTATGGGCCCCGGTGCAGCACGCTTGGCAATGGGCGGCGCTCGCTCTCTGGCAGGAGCTTCTTCCAGCGCTGCAGCAAATGGCGCCCCCGCTGCTTCCGATCCTGCAACTGCCCCTGCCAAACAGCCCGACTGGGCCAGGCGCCTGCAGCGCAGACAACAACTCTCACAGGCCACCAGCACGGTCGCCCACACCCTTCGTGGTGGTGATGGCGGTGGCTCATCACCTGGGCCGCAGATACGCGACCCATCGAATTCGTAAAGGAGGACGAGGATGCGATTCAGACGTCCACGGGTGCGCTACAGCGATACCCCTCAACCTGTCACCCCTTACCAGGCAGCGGCACAGGCCTGGGACCTGCGCATGGGCAGTAGCCTGGCGCAGACACGCAACTGGCGACTGATGGCCTTCGGTTGTCTGGGCCTGGCGCTGCTGATGGCCGGCGGGCTGGTCTGGCGTTCGGCGCAATCGACGGTGACGCCCTACGTGGTGGAGGTCGACAACCTCGGCCAGGTGCGCGCCGTCGGCGAAGCCGCCAGTCCCTACCAGCCCCAGGATGCGCAAATCGCCCATCACCTGGCGCGCTTTATCGAGCAGGTGCGCTCGCTGTCGATCGATCCGGTGGTGGTGCGGCAGAACTGGCTGGAGGCCTATCACTCCACAACCGACCGCGGCGCAGCCACCCTCAACGACTATGCCCGCGCCAACGATCCCTTCACCCGGGTCGGCAAGGAGTCGGTATCGGTCGAGGTCACCAGCGTGGTGCGTGCCAGCGACAGCTCGTTCCAAGTGCGCTGGATCGAACGCCGTTTCGTGAATGGTTCAGCCGCCGGCCTGGAGCGCTGGACGGCGGTGATCTCGCTGGTACTGCAGCCTCCACGCACCGAGGAAAAGCTGCGCCGCAACCCGCTCGGCATCTACGTCAACGGCCTGTCCTGGAGCCGCGAGCTGGACACTACGGAAGGAGCCAAGAAACCATGAGAACTACCCAGAACATTTACATCTGCCCTCTGCTGCTGAGCGTGCTGGCCGGCTGTGCCAGCCAGCAGCCCCCAGTGATCGCGCTGGACGAACCGGTAGAAGCGCAGCGCCTGCCGGAGCCGCCCAAGCCCATCGAAGTGGTGGAAGTACCCAAACCCCTGGCCCTGCCCGCACAGCTCAAGCCACTGCCGGAAACTCAGCGCAGCAAGCCGGCCAAGGAACCGGCCGACGAGCGCGTGCAAGTCTCGCGCGCCAATCGCGAAGCTCGGGTGGCACCGAGCCGCGAGGGCTATATCAACGCCATCCAGGTGTGGCCCTACTCCGATGGCGCGTTGTATCAGGTGTATGCGAGCCCGGGTCGGGTGACGGCGATTAACCTGCAGCCCGGCGAGGAACTGATCACCGTGGCCGCCGGCGACACCGTGCGCTGGATCGTCGGCGACACCACCAGTGGTACCGGAGACGAGTTGCGCACCAGCGTGCTGATCAAGCCGACGCGGGTCGACCTCAAGACCAACCTGGTGATCACCACCACGCGCCGCACCTACCTGATCGAGCTGAGTTCCACCGAGCAGGCCTGGATGGCGTCGGTGTCCTGGGACTATCCGAAGGATCGCATGCTCGCCCTGCAACGCCGCGCCAGTGAAGCCCAGGCCGCGGCGCCGGTGGACGCCGGCCTGGCGCTGGAGCAGCTGCGCTTTCGCTATGCGATCAGCGGCAGCAATCCACCCTGGAAGCCGCTACGTGCCTTCGACGACGGCCGCAAGGTGTATATCCAGTTCCCCGCCGGCATCGCCCAGGGCGAGCTGCCGCCGCTGTTCGTGATCGGCCCGGAAGGCGACGGGCAACTGGTCAACTACCGCTTCCGCCCGCCCTACTACATCGTCGACCGTCTATTCGGCGCAGCCGAGCTGCGCCTGGGCGCCGACAAGGGTGACGTGGTGCGGATCGAGCGCACCGATGGCGTGGCACGGAGGCGCTGAGCATGACGGGTAAGGACAACGAACAAAACGCGGCAACCTCGCTACTGCCCAAGGAGGCGCCGGAGTCGCTGGAGCTGCGCGCCAAGCCTCGCCCGGTCACCCGCCTCAACCCACGCATGCTGGCGGCAGTGGTCGGCGGCCTATCGGCTGCGGTACTCGGTGCCATGCTGTGGTCGCTGCAACCGCAGCAGCGCCGCCAGGGCGCCGAGCCGAACGAGCTATACAACGTCGACCGCGTGGCACGATCCGAGGGGCTGGAGCAGTTGCCGGCAGACTACTCGCAGCTGCCGCCTCCACCTGCGCCCGAGGCACCGCAACTGGGCCCACCGCTGCCCGGCGATCTGGGCGGACCAATCCTCAGGGCCGAACAGCAAGCGCAAGGTTATGGACATGGGCCAGATGCCGCCGAAGCAGAGCGCCTGGCCCTGCTCAAGGAAGCTGAGGAAGCAGCGCAGTCCTCGGTATTTTTCCAGACCAGCAGCGCGCGGAATTCGAATATCGCATCTGGTGGTGGCGCTCAACTCGATTCCCCTGCTCTGGGTATGGCTTCGTCAGGCGCAGTAGCCGCCGCAGGAACACCAACCCAGCAGGAACGGAACGAGGCGTTTCTCAGTAAATCCGTAAATGCACAAATCCGTAATTCTGGATTGCTGCAGATGCCTGAGTCGCCCTACCAGGTGATGGCCGGTACCGTCATCCCGGCAGCACTGGTCACCGGCATCAAGTCGGATCTACCCGGCGACGTGATCGCCACAGTGACCGAGCCGGTCTATGACAGTGCCACCGGTCAGCACGTGCTGATTCCCCAGGACTCGCGCCTGCTGGGCCGCCACAACAGCCAGGTGAGCTACGGACAAAGCCGCGTGCAGGTGGTGTGGCAGCGAGTGATCCTGCCGGACACCTCGTCCTTCCAGCTCGACAACCTAGTCGGTACCGATGCCGCCGGCTATGCCGGTCTCGAGGATGGCGTCGACTGGCATTGGGATCGGATCGTCGCCGGCGCGGCCATGACCAGCCTGCTGGGTATCGGTGCCGAGTTGGCCGCACCGACCAGTCGCACCGACGGCGACCGCATCATCATCGCCGGGCGCGACAGCCTGCAGGACACAGTGAACCAGGTCGGCCAGGAGGTCACCCGCCGCAACCTCGATATCCAGCCCACGCTGACCCAGCGCCCTGGCCTACCCCTACGCGTGATCGTAAACCGCGATCTGGTGCTGCGTCCCTATCAGCCCTTCTCCACTCAAATGAGGAGACAACAATGAGTACGACCAAGCTGCGCCTCGGCCCGCTGCCGAAAACCGAGAACCTGAAGCTGACCATCACCTGCCCCGCCAGCCTGAAGTCCGACCTCGAACGATACGCGGCGCTGCACTCAAAGACCTACGGTGAAGAGGTCGACGCCCTGACGCTCATCCCGCATATGCTGGAAGCCTTCATGGCGAGGGATCGGGTGTTCAGGAGGACAAATACACAATCTTGCACCGGCAATTGATAAGCCTGCATCCCCTCCCAGCTGCCGTGATGACAACGGCAGAAAACCCACACACGGTTGAAAACCGTGACCTAATACATCACACTTATCACCATGGTCGTAAGCTTCCGGCACAAAGGTCTACGCATTTTCTTTGAATCTGGCTCAACCAAAGGCATCCGGGCCGACCACGCAAGGCGCCTGAGCCGAATGCTGAGTTTTATGGATAGAGCCAATGAACCCGCCGACCTCGACATCCCCGGTTGGCGGCTACATCCCCTCAAAGGGGAACTGGAAGAGTTCTGGTCACTCACCGTCAATGGAAACTGGCGAGTGATCTTTCGATTCGTGGGTAGCGACATCGAGCTCGTCGACTACCTTGACTACCACTAAACAGGAGGGGGTTATCCATGACCATGTTCAACCCACCGCATCCTGGTGAAACCCTGCTTGAGGACGTGCTCCCCGAACTGGGCATCAGCATTACCGAACTTGCCCGCCGCCTCGGTTTTGCGCGGGAATCCCTGTCTCGCATCTTGCACGGCCATGCGCCGGTCAGTCCGGATTTGGCTGTTCGCCTAGAGTTGGCCGGCATCGGCAAAGCTCGCACCTGGCTCGGAGTGCAAGCCGACTACGACCTTTGGCAAGCCAGGCATCGCGAACAGCCGCACATCGAGCGCTTTGCTGCGATTGCTTAGTTCCGTAACCTGACCCTTGGCGTCCTCGTGGTAGCGGAACAGGTAGTCAGTGCCACTGGTAAGAATCCTCCCACAGGCACCTTCAGGCGTTGCAACCTGCAGCACGGCAGTCATCAGTCGAATACACCATGGATGTCGTCCAGAGTGGGCATCGCTGCCGGCACCACATTGAGTTCAGAGTCGAGGGCGGCCAGTACTCGCGCATAGGCAATCATCCCCACCGAGAGGTCGCCCTTCTCGATGGCGATAACCTTCTGACGGGTGACGCCTGCCAGGGAAGCGAGCGCTGCCTGCGTCAACCCACGATTCAGGCGGCGCTGCCGAAGCTGCTCACCAAGTCGAAGTGTGATTAGGGAGTAGTCCATGTTCCGTATACGAGACAAATTGGGCCGAATGTAACGTATACCGAACCAGCAGAAGTCAAATACAGCGAGCTAATAAATCCAAGAATCGATGCATTCATCAGATTGATGCCTAGCTCAGACTTATGACAACGCAATCCGCTTACGCATGAAGATCATGGGCATACGATCGCCGCCTAGAGCAATCCAGGCCAGAAAGATACAAAAGGCCATATTTGAACCATTAAAGTGCTTTATGGCGCATAATGGATCAGAAGTGAACCATTAAATAAGGTCTTACCTTGGCCCTAACCCATTCTCTGCTCGCTCCAGGCGAACTGGCCCAGAAGGTCGGTGCCAACGCTCGAGAAGCGCGACTCGCACAGAACCTCTCCCGCAAGTCCTTGGCGAAGATGGCGGGTATTTCCGAATCGACCATTAAGCGGTTCGAGTCCAATGGTCAGATCACCCTTGATGCTCTGATCCTCATCGCTACAGCGCTTAGTGCCACACGTCAAATCGCTGAGCTGTTCAAGCATGAACAACCTGTCTCGCTTGAAGAAATCAAACAAACAGGACGTACCCGGGGGCGCCGATAAAATCCATCAATACTTGTAGGTATTGCTCGCAGCCACACCGGTCGGCGTCACGGACGTTGAACAGGGAGCCTGCAATGAGCACGACCAAACTGCGTCTCGGCCCACTGCCGAAAACCGAGAACGTGAAGCTGACCTTCACCTGCCCGGCCAGCCTGAAGGCTGGCCTCGAGCGCTACGCGGCGCTGCACTCAAAGACCTACGGTGAAGAGGTCGACGCCCTGACGCTCATCCCGCATATGCTGGAGGCCTTCATGGCGAGGGATCGGGTGTTCAAAAGAACTAACAAGCCTGCACTATCTGCTGCGCCACAAACCACCGATCCACACTGAACAGCGGAAAGTGGATTTTCTTATGCGCCCAACTGAATTGATAGAAATCCTCAGGATCGTGAGGTTTTTTATGCTATCGATGGTCCACCATCATTAATCCTCACGATCATGCGGATTTATGGCTAGAATAAACTTGCGACAACATAATCCGCTCGATCATGAGGATTTAGGCATGCAGTTTCAGATCGACACACCGGAAAAAATTGGCATGGTGATTCGTTCAAGCCGCAAGGCCATGGACATGCGCCAGGACGATGCCGCGGGCAGCATCGGCGTGTCCGAGAACTTCCTCGGCAAAGTGGAGCGTGGCGGCGAGTCTGTTCACTGGGGAAAGCTTTTCCAGGTCATGCGGGAGCTGGGACTTCAAGTCTACGTTGATGTTCCGGATGAGGTCGCGGAACAAACTCGACAGAATCTGGAAAGGCTTCTCGAAAAATCTGAACAACAGCAATCTGCCCAGAGATAGAAAACTGCAATGGATCGCCAATTAAACGTCTGGATCAACCACACACTGATAGGCACCTTATCCGAACAGAATGGGCTTTGGAGCTTCGCCTACACCCAGCAATGGCTACGCCAACCGGGTGCCTACCCTCTTTGCCCTAACCTGCCCCTGCAGAATGAACCGCACATGGATGGCGCCTCGGTGCGTCCAGTACAGTGGTACTTCGACAACCTGCTGCCTGAGGAAGGCCAGCGACAGTTGATCGCTCGAGCTGCGCATACATCTGTAGCCGACGCCTTTGGCTTGCTTACCCAATTCGGAGCTGAATCAGCGGGCTCTATCACCCTCCTTCCACCAGAGCAGCAACCTACACCAGGTGAACTTCGGGCACTACCTGATGAAGTACTTTCGCAACGCATTCGTGATATGCCCCGCGTATCTTTAGCCGAGCAAGCTGCCAAGCGCATGTCGCTGGCAGGCGCTCAGCACAAGATGGCCATCATCTTAGACGGAGAGCGACTGCTAGAGCCCACCGGTAACATGCCCTCAACCCATATCCTTAAGCCTGACCACCCAGACTTGACCTACGCACATTCGGTGATTAACGAGTGGTTTGTCATGACTCTGGCAAAAAGAATGGGCCTTCAAGTTCCAGAAGTCACTCGCAGGTATGTTCCACAACCGGTCTACCTCATCTCCCGTTTCGATAGGCGGCAAACACCAAGAGGCTGGGAGCGTCTACATTGCATTGATGCCTGCCAATTGCTTGGACTCGACCGAGCCTACAAGTACGATCAAGGCAGCGTGCAACGCCTGCTGGATATCAGCAAGATGTGCAACATTCCGGCAAAAGCTCGCCTCGAGCTATTCCGCTGGCTAGTGTTCAACATCTTGGTGGGCAACGGCGACGCCCATCTGAAAAACCTCAGCTTCTTGGTCACGGCCAAGGGAGTAAACCTTTCCCCCTTTTACGACCTGCTGAGTACCGCGGTGTATACCACTCGTGCGTTTGACCAGAATGGCTGGCCAGAACAGGTCAGAATGGCCTGGCCAGTAGGAGAAGAGGATCGGATTACGCACCTCAATCGCAAAAATCTCGTTGCCGCTGCCGAGGCCATGGGTATAAAAGCCAGCGCAGCACTGGCATCAATAGACAAAATAACATCGGGGATCCAGGCCACTGCGAATCAGTTGCTTGAACAAGTCGTCCGCGACAATCAGGAACTGGCGCAAAAGAAGCCAAATCTCCAAGCAACTCTTGCAGGTGAAACGCGTTGCCTGAGAACTATCGTCAGCATCGTGATTGCCGAAATGTGCAAACAGCTTTCCTGATATCCAGACGGCAACTGCCGCGTAGCATTTCCTCGCATAGCTATTGCAGCTATCGGCGGCAATGCAACTTACAACTCAGACACAAGATCGCTGTCGCCGAGCCTTGCAGACAAGGAGTTTAGGTTTTTCGATTTTTGCACACTCATAGTGAGCAAAATGTAGCTTTTCTAAACCAGCGCCGAGGAGCTCTTGAGCATTGCTACAGGCGCTCTTGAGGCCCCTTCCATTCCAGCAGCGCCTGTAGCGGATCCAGTTCGCCAACAAGCTCACGCGCTTGAGCGAGCTTGTCCATAGCAATGCATCGCTCGGCTTCGGGCAGATTCGATGCGGAGCTCTCTGCATCACTGAAAAAGGCCTGGATCCGCTTTATGTCATCCCACTGCTTGATGGCACTCAACAAATCAGCCCTCGCCTGCTCCCTTGCCTCGTTCTGCCGTCGAATCCGCTCTCTCTCCTCGAGCCGGCGCATCTGCTCCTTCCACTCCTGCTGCCGAATTCTGGCCTGCTCCTCGGCCTCCTCGACCAATCGGGCAATTACAGGCGCGGCGTCCGTGAGCTGCTGGACGATCTCATCCAATTGGCCACGTAGCGAGCCTTGCTTGGCATCCTTCCAACTCTGAGACCAATCAGTCCACGGATATGGCGAGAACGCCCTTATGCAGAGGCGGCCGGTCGCAAAGTCCATCCGAGTAGACCAGTTCCAGGTTGAGCTCAAGCGGCGCATCTGCTGCGACGGTATCTTGGAGGTGGGGATGTACTTGCCATCTATGTAGCGGGCCTCCAGCTCCTCAGTCATCTCAAACAACGTCAGCCCAATGGCAACCGTCCCGACGAAAACCACTGTGGGCTTGGATGGTGACCACAACGCCGGATGCCGGTGCCTTGGCTTCTTGGGTGGGTGCTCATGTTCATCAAACGAGGCCCGGGCATAGGTTCGGTCACTCGGTGCAAACATCACGCGATGGCCGGCAGCCTCCAGCTTGAGAAACAGCTGATTCGCCAGCTTCAGTGCAGGCTCAAGCTGAGGCTTGGTCACCACGACATCCACCAGGCGCTGCCTACCTGGCTTGAGGAATCCTTGGTCTATGACGCGCCCCTGCTCAAAGACCTCATACGCCCCCACGACAACAGGGTGCTGCCTTGATCGCGATATGCGGAGCTGTTCAGGTTTGATTTTGCGCGGTGCAGGTGCCTTCGGTACCGGTCGAGAAACAGCACCAAGAGCATCTCCCCTGCGCCATACCTGAAGGTCACCAGGCCCAGCCTCAGGCAGGGATGGCTGAGGACTGGGTACTCCATTCTCCAGCTTTACCCAGTGCCCACGCGGCGGCCGCGGAACATTCATGCGGGTACACACGCGCGCCAAGAAGCTGGAAGAAACACGGTGATGATCCGCGATCTTGGTCATGGGAAACCGCCACACCTCTGCGTACATCTCCTCACGACTGACTGGGCCACCAGAGTTGGAATCAGGTTGCTGAGATACCTCTTCGGAAGACACGCATCAATCCTTAAGCCTGATATCACCGCACCAGCCAACGACAGGCCATACGCCACGATCCATCAGGTCAAACCGAGCCAAAACGTTTGTTGTACCAAACCCTCCGCAGCCCCCTCCACCACGTTGTTCGCGCAGCGAGCAGCGGACAGCATCTGCAGCACGGATCAGGGCCGATAAGGAGCGACATTCATGCCCGCATCATCTGAACAGATAGCCGCACGCTTAATCACCTGCCCACCCCGAATCCTGCGAGCCAGTGCGGCCCCCGCCTACCTCGGCATGTGCCGTACAGAATTCAACAAAACCGTCCGGCCTTACGTGCGGGAATTCCGCATTGGGGTGCAAGGCATCGGCTTTGATCGCCAAGAACTGGATGCCTGGGCAGACGCCTACATCGACCGGGCCATCATTGAAAAGGAAGGTGCCAAGGGACATGATCACTCCCGCAGCGAGCGCCAAGGAGGAAAACCATG
>Ga0208645_1000125_pt1 | contig 117738 bp, 135 predicted proteins | sample VirMetDEL_Sep_01_FD_184519 | JGI IMG/M metagenome (GOLD analysis project Ga0208645, IMG submission 184519) | Aqueous microbial communities from the Delaware River and Bay under freshwater to marine salinity gradient to study organic matter... | ecosystem: Environmental > Aquatic > Marine >...
GACACTATCTGGAATGGTCACGGAAGTGAGACTGGTGCAATCCTCGAAAGCACAATTTCCAATAGTTGTGACACTATCTGGAATGACTATGGAAGTCAAACTTGTGCAACCGTAGAAAGTAGAATAACCAATAATTGTGACACTATCTGGAATGTTTATAGAAGTCAAACTTGTGCAACCGTAGAAAGCCCCTTCCCCAATGGAAGTGACACTATCTGGAATGTTTATAGAAGTCAAACTTGTGCAAATGTAGAAAGCATAGTTTCCAATAGCCGTGACACTATCTGGAATTTTTATAGAAGTCAAACTTGTGCATCTATTGAAAGCCCGTTCCTCGATAGCCGTGACACTATCTGGAATTTTTATAGAAGTCAAACTTGTGCAATTGTAGAAAGCCCGTTCCTCGATAGCCGTGACACTATCTGGAATGGTCACGGAAGTGAGACTGGTGCAATCCTCGAAAGCACAATTTCCAATAGTTGTGACACTATCTGGAATGACTATGGAAGTCAAACTTGTGCAATTGTAGAAAGCAGAATAACCAATAGTTGTGACACTATCTGGAATGACTATGGAAGTCAAACTTGTGCAATTGTGGAAAGTAGAATAACCAATAGTTGTGACACTATCTGGAATGTTTATAGAAGTCAAACTTGTGCAATTGTAGAAAGCCCCTTCCCCAATGGAAGTGACACTATCTGGAATGATCACCGAAGTGAGACTGGTGCAATCACCGAAAACACGATAACCAATAGAAGTGCCACCATCTGGAATGATCACCGAAGTCAAACTTGTGCAATCGCAGAAAGCATATTCATCGATAGTTGTGACACTATCTGGAATTTTTATAGAAGTCAAACTTGTGCAATCGCAGAAAGCAGAATAACCAATACTTGTGACACTATCTGGAATGATCACCGAAGTCAAACTTGTGCAATCGCAGAAAGCATAATAACCAATACTTGTGACACTGTCTGGAATGATCACCGAAGTCAAACTTCTGCGGTTGTAGAAAGCATGTTCATCGATAAATCTGACACCTTCTTCAATGATAACATTAGTCACATCTTTCGGTACGTCTTTTTTTCCATCATAAATGAAAACATCCTTTCGCTTTTTTAATTCTTGATATATTTCTTTCTTAGACCAACCATAAACCAAGAAAAGATTATGAGCATCACATGGCTTCGAAGCCATTGCGATAAGCAAAATTACATCGAGAGGGAAATCAAAAAGAGCCATCTTAGTAGCTATAAACAGAGTTATATTAATCATATATTTTTTTCAAAAAATTCAATTTATTCCGATTATAATTTAATTATTAATTAAAAAATGTCCGTTACATTAATTAATAATTTAGGTACTGGGAATTTTGGGAAAGTATACAAAGCCAAAAAAGAAAATGGCGATATCTTTGCGGTTAAAATTATTGAGCCCAAAGAATTACGCTATATTGAATTAGATATTCTTAGTAGGTTAAGGTCTCCTTATTTAATCAAAAGTTTTCAAGATCCTGTTATAGATACTAATCTGGGTAAAGGTATTACTATGGATTTAAAAGAAAGCAGTTTGAATAATTTAAATACTGAAAAACTTTCTTATCATCAAATGAAGAGAATTATTATATCTAGTTTATATGGTCTTAAATGTATGCATGATAATAATTATTTACATTTAGATATTAAGCTAGCTAATATTATGTATGATGTAGATAAAGGGGGCGATTTTACTGCTTTTATTGGTGATTTTGGTTACGCTGCTCGTTGTACTGATGCTCGTCAAGGTATTACTACTAAACACAGAGCATTTAGTGTATTTATGGCACCAGAAAATTTAGCTGAAATGAAAGAAGGAGAATTTCATTTTAATGATCGTACTGATGTTTGGAGTCTAGGTATGGTTTTTCTTTTCCTTTTGGGAGCAAGAATAAAATTAGTAAATGCTGAAAATTTATTAAAAGATTTAGAGGCAGTTAACGAAGAATATATTGAAGAAAAAATCAGAGTTTACAACAAAAATAAGATGTCACCACAGGAAGAATTAGAGCTAAAAGAGTTATTAGTTCATATGCTCAAACCAACTAATAAAGAGAGAATGTCTACTAGTGATTTAGAAAAAATGGCTATTTTTAAGAACACTAGATTAAGGGATAGTTGTCTCTTAGAAAAACCCAAAGAAATATATTATCTGCCCTATATTTCACCCCAGGTAAAAGATGGTATTCAAAAAATAGAAGATGTTTATAAAGAGAATCCAAAATTACAGAATTTTGATCGTGCTTTACCAGAATATTTTTTAGCTTTACAAATTTTTATCCGCATGATGGTTCGCTCCAAACCAGATTTAGATGAAGAAGAATTAATGCATATGGTTAGGGTTAGTTTAAGTACTGCACAAAATTATTATCGTAATGTAAATAGTGGTAATTTCGAAATAGCTGAAAAACTAGATAGTGAAGTAGGATATAATCCTTTTTTCTACAAAGCCCATAGTATAGATGATTTAGTTATTCTTAATTATTATATCAAAGATAATGATAATTTAATAGCTTTTTATAATTTAATAGAACCCACTGAATTATTTGATATTTTTAGAAGTATGTATGAATATACTAATGTTAGCAAAAATAAGATGAGTATTGAAGATTTCTTTAAATTAACAGTACCTAAGAAAAAAGAAGAGATGGAAGTAACTGTCTTTTCTCCTGACGAATATCATAATAGTTTATCCAAATTTGGTGAGAATGAAAATAATATCAATACTATTAAGAGAATAGAAAAAGATTTTAGAGAGAAGATTTTAGATGATATCAAAGAACATATTGAAAATGTCAATACCCAAGATGAAAGAATAGATATTGTTTATAATTTACTACAAGGTAATATTAATAGTAATATTTATCATAATTTGAAAAATGTATTAGGAGATATTAATATTAGTGAAGTTTTTACTAAATTAGTAGACTATGGATATATCAAATTAGATACAGAAGAAATAGTCAAAGAATATGAAACAGAAAAAGAATATGTTATTATCGTCGAAGGAAATAGATCTAGTTTACTCCATATTCATGATAAAAAAGTAACTCATTATTATAGTGATCGTATTGATAAAATAGCAAAATTTTATCAAGAAAAAGGTTATGAATATGAAAACAATTTCGATTACGGTATCGGTAATTGTTGTGTTTTGAGAGAGGCTTGTATTATATTTAATATTTTTTATAATCAAACAGAAAAGGTATTAGATTTCAGTACTAAATGTTTAGAACGTAACACATTCTTCCTCATTATTGTTTTTCTTATTAGTCATTAAATCCATATACCTTTTGTCGTCCATTCGGTTATGGTAAAAAACTAAGAAGAAGAGCAAAATTACAGCTATAAAGAAAGCAGCAAGATAAATACCATTATCATTTCTCATACTAATTTTTTGATTGTGAAAAGAAAATTAATTTTTCTTTATTATTATATTTAATTTTTATTTTTTTGATAATATTTATCAAAAAACTAGCAGTAAATGGATTACGGGGAGAAAAGACTATTGTAACGGTATTTCCTTTTTTTTCATTCTTAGATATATTAATAAGAGGATAATGATAATGTTTACCAGTTTTGTTATTTTTATATTTTCTTTTATCTTTTTCAAAAAAACCAATATGATGATTAATTATTTTCTCAGTAATCCAATTATCTAAATTTTTACTATAAATTACATTTTTTCCTATCCTTTCTACCAAAAGAGGTCCTATTCTTAAATCATATTCACCTTCTTCATAACGATAAATATCAGTGAGAGGAGATAATATTTCTTTTATTTTTGGACATACCAATTCTTCCTCTTCTTCAGCTAAATCACCCCAATTGGAAATATCACTCAATTTTTTATCATCCAAATTTTCTTTGGGAACCCAGTCGGGATCATCATAATATCTTATTCTTTCACTCCCGTCTAAATTAAGACCACAAAATAAATTATATATTTCTTCTTTATCTGTCCAAATATAAGTATATCCTAATTTTACATCATCTTTATTAGAAACTACATTAATATAAAATTTATATGGAGATAAAGAAATATTTTCTTCTTTTTCTACATTCTTTATTTTTTGATTTAAATGTTTTCTAATACTCTTTTCGTCTAAATTAAAGCTTTGTAAAAAAAGATAACCAACTTGTTTAAATTGAGCCATTTAAATATTATTTTCGTTTAAGAAGATACTTCAAAATATTTAATATTAGCTTCGCTACACATTCTTTGCCAGGCATGATTATGAAGACGCAAAGACTCCACCATATCTTGAATTTTAAAGTCATCACGGTCACAGAAAGGATAATCTACAGCTAATAAATGAACATATAAGCGGTATTGAGTTCCCAAGGATGCACTTCTCTTATAATCTTGTTTAATACGATTCCAAACTAATTGAGTATTTTGATAATCTTTAATAATTTGATCTCGATAAAGAGTAAGATCTGGAATTTTCCACCCCCAATAAATATGAGCAATATAACTAGTTTCGTCATAATATTGATTATGGCCTAATTTTTCCAAAGCAGACCATAATTTTTTTCTACTAGTACCTTCTTTTTTACCATTTTCTAACATAGGTAAATTTCTATAATATTCTCCTTTCTCCATATTTTTTTCTACAAAATAATTATCTAATTCTTCGTATAAACCTTCGTGTATATTAATAGTGTTTTTACCTTCAAATTTATCAATAATTTTGATAAAGTTATTAATATCTTCTTCATAGTTAGAAACATAATTATCTACATCTTTAACATATTTATTTGGCTTCAAAGAATTATTAATACTATTACAATTAGGGCAAATATAAAAACCATCTTTATCTTCTGATATTTTACTCAAATTATAAGAACAACCTTTACAAGAGAAATTATTTTCTACTTTTTTAATTTTCTCAATAGTAATATAATTATTAGCTTTTATTAAAAATAATTCAGCTACAGCTAATTCTTTCTTTTTTTCATATTTCTCAATAATTTGTTTAGTTTCGTCAATATATTTTTGAAGAAATATATTATTTTCTATACTATCTATAAATTTTAATTTTTCTTGTATAATTTTGATAGTATGATTTTTTTCTGATAAAGATGTTTTATTATTTTTTTCATATTGTAATAATTTAATTTCTTCTCTCATATCTCCTATTCCTTCTCTTAGTTTTTCAAATTTATATTTAATAACTTCATCTATAATTCTAAGGTCAATACTTTCACTATAATATATAATGATTTTATCAGGAACTGAATGGTTATTACCAGCAAAAATATTTTTGGGTAATTCTTGACGTTTATTTTTATTTTTTTTCTTTAAAACATCTTTAGGAATAAAAAAATTATTTTCCATTTTATTTCTAATATAGCTTTATATTAGAAAGTGATATTTTTAATTTAGAGTTCATCCAAAATGTCTTCCACATCTTCACGACGAGCTTTGCGATCCTTACCTCTTCGGGAAGGTGATAGCATGGGGGATCGTGTAGGTGATTTACCTCGGCTAATATTAATAACTGATCCTTCGGCCACTGCTTCGGAAATCTTAGAGATACGATCGGTTTCGAAACCACCATGAGCTTTGAGGAAATTCTTAACACCAGTGACAGAATTCTTACTCTTGGGATTATATACTACATGATAAAATGGGTCGGATTCTTGCTGAGAAAGACGGCGCTTATTACTGTTGTCCTTCATAACCATTTTCTTACTGTCTGCGCCCTTGGCTTTCATATTGGTAACGTCCAATACCTTACCTTCACCTGGAAGGGACTTAACTTTTTCTTTAAGATCGTTAACTGATTTAGTACTAGTGACGGCATTTTCATCTACACCATTGCGCTTTTGTTCATCATAGATCTTTAACAAACGAACCAAAACCATAAGATTAACTTGACGCATTTCAGCCTTAGTGTTACTGACTGTGGCACGAGCTTCGTTGGCATGCTCCAATTCCTTTTCATATGCATCGCGAACACTCTTGGATTTAAGTGTAGTAGTATTATAGCATCCTTTCATGGCTTCCTTAGAACGTGTAGGATGATTTTCATTTAGCCATTGTTCCACATCATCCCTGGGTCCAGCCACGCGAAAAAGTGGCACGTAAGTAAAGGTAGGATCTTCGGCCATTTTCTTTTCGGCGCCTCCGATGACCAGAGGGCCTTTTTTGCTCCCAACACGGGTGTAACGTCCAGCGGTAACTCTTGTATTACTCATGATTTTAAATATCTTTTCTTTATACTTTTATTTACAACATTTTTAAGGCTATTTACGGTTCATTAATACTTCAAGTGCAGCACTAACATCATCTTTATTTTCATCGACGACCTCCGTTATTTTCTCCTCTCTCTGATACCTTTTCATATTACTAGTAGTATCTTGAATTCTTTGATTTAATCTGGTGAAAGCAATATTAGCGCGTTTGTTATTCTCGTTAAAATTACCTTTCATATTATCTAATTCTTCTTCTATTTCTCTTAATCTTTTACTGAGCTCTATATTATTTTTAATAGTAAACCCTGTAAGTGCTAAAAGACCTACTAGATTGGCATTAGTCATTAAATTATCTTTGTTTATATTAGATAAGGCTCTTTCCATTTTATTCTGCTAATTTATTAAACTCAAAAATTCTTTATCTTGATAAGTTATCATATTATAAAAATATTTGTTAATATAACTATCAACTAAATATAATAATCCATATTTATCTATTTGGGTATTCTTATTTTTTATTTCTTTGATTAGACCTATTTTTATAGAAATAGTTTCTTCACTTTCGCTTTCAAAAGAAGCTAAAAGTTCTTCTAAATTTAATTCTGTATTTTCCTCATCCATATAATTTTCTTCATCGTTTTGAAAGTACATATCTATTATTTCGGGGTTGTCAAAAATTCCAGTGTAGAGATCTTCTAAGTCTAGTTTGGACAAAAAGAAATTATCCATTTTAATTAATTTAGTAATATAAAATGGAAAATAATATTATTCAAAAATCAAATCGTGGTAAAACTATATTATTAGATAGCGATTATCGTGGCGGGGCTATCTTATATTGTTTTGTTACTAGTTTACTTTTAGCGTATGCAATTATAAATAGTATTTTATGGCAAGAAGTTAGACTTAAACCTTCACAAAGTGTAACTTATAGCGGGGCTACTGCTCTTTTTATTATCTCTATTATTATTGCTATTTTTGGAGCCGGGGCTTTCATTTATTCTATTTATAAACTTATTACTACTCAAGAACAAAGAGAAAGAATATCTAAGAATTTTGTAGCCTGGGCTTCGCAACCTAGTGGGGTAACAAAAAAGAGTGAATTATATGAACCACAAGACTTAAAAAATATTGCTATACAACAACCTGATGAACCAAGAAATCGGGATATAATTGCCACCGGTGGTTTTGGCGAAAGTAAATTTCCCGCCAGTGGCCAAGGAGTAGCTAGACAATTAGATTTTAGTGGTTTTTAATCTTCTTCGCTTTCACTTTCTTCTTCTCCAACAAATTTAGCTTCTTCATCCCTGTTAGGAAAATCAGGATAATCATAAATTATATTGTTAAAGATAGGTATATTTTCCTCTCTTAATTGTCTCGATATTTCATCAAAATAGAGCATCACATCTTCTTGATAAATCATTTTTGTTTTATTATTTTTTTAAATAATAAATTAATCATCATAACTCTTAATAACAAATTTAGTACTAATTTTTGACATTATTTTTGGTTTAGCCGCGGGAATATTATCTTCTCTTTCTTCTACTTGTATCAATGTTTCTCCGCTAATTATAGTATTTAATAATTGTTTAATTTCTACATTACGGGAATTTAAACTAGTAGGATTTCTATCTAATTTAATAATATTATCTTCTTTAATTATTTTACCAGCATTAGGTAAAGCAGCTAATGGGTAAGATGGATTATTGAGAGCTTTATTCCATTCATCTGTTTCTATCACTAAAAAACATGGAAAATAATAAGTATAATTTTTAATTTGATCAGGTAATTTTTCTTTTACTAGAGTACTCCAATCTACTTTATTATTTGATGATAAAACATCTTTGACACCCATTTCTTTATTTTTTTCTCCCCTAGCTTGAATAACTCTTATTCTAGCTTTATTTTCATATTTGAAAAATCTCTGTTGAATTATACCTCTACTGGATTTAGTGAATTTAGAAATATCACTAATAAATTGAGGTTGACCACTCATATTTTCATAATGAATATTCAATAAATTTAATTTTGCATTAGCAGCACTTTCAAATAAAGAATTAATATAATCATATTTCATATACGCTCGGCCATTATTAATTAAACCATCGCCTCGAAAAGCAGAGCAATGCCCGCAACCATTAGAGGTTAATAAAAGACAAGTATAACTTTTCATTTTTATGTTAATTCTCTTTAAGATTGAGCATTTATACTTTCTAAGTATTTTTCTGATTCTGTTTTAGTATCAGAGCCATCTAGAAAAGCTTGAGCTTGTACTTGTCCATTTTTAAATAAACCTATAGAAGCTTCAATAGATAATTCTCCTCTATAAATAATAGAATGAATTTTAATAATTTTTTCACTATTTAAAGTTTTACTAATATTATTGATACGAAAATTATTATGATCACAAAATTGGTTAAGTAATTCATTTTCTCTATCTTGCATAGGACCTAAATCACTTTCTATTTTATTACTATTTTCTATGATATTGGCTAAATAAAAATAATCATTATTATCATTCAAAAAAGTATAAAGATAAGGATAACAATCAACACTAAAAATATTAGTAAAAATAGTATTTTTTATTTTATATTCATTAAAAAATCCAAGGGCAGTTAAACTAGCTAAAACTACATCTACTAATTTAATATGAGGATGATTTTGGGCATTAATATTTATAATTTTTTGTTTATTTCTAGACCAAAGAATAAAAGCTGGGAAAATATTAGTTTGTTTATAGATATCCTCTAAATTAATATCTCTTTGAAAAAGTTTATTTTTATCTATTTTTTCATAGAGCCAATTCTTCATATATTCTATTCTTTCTTCTTCATTTTCAGGCATTAAACTACTACCATTAATGGTATTATTTATTATTTTTAAATCACATAATTGGTGAAAAATTTGTTCATAAGTATAACCCAAAATTTTAAAAAAAAGAATAAGCGCGGCGTTACCTGATACATTCCAATGTACTACATTTTCTAGTGTTTCTTTTAGTTGATCTAGTGCTCCCAGATCAACTAAAATATTAGATCCTTGTGACGCTAAAAATATACTATCATGCATTTTCTTTAAGATTTTTTTAAAGAAAAATGGAAAGTTGTCATGAAAAAAGTAATATATTAGATGAAAGTTATCAAAGAATAAGAAATTTAGTTTGTCAAACTGAAGAGCCGTATAAAGGTCCACTTTATACGGAAAAAAATTATCATTTTCTTTTCATCCTAATTTTAATAGTGATTATCTTCTTTTTTCTACGCTCTTTTTTTTACCAAAGTGGCGCTATTAGTTTATTCAAATAAGGATGTTTTCTTTTGATAGTATTGATATAAATGAAACGAGTAAAGGTTTCATAGTCAGTGGCATCTTCACCATTTTCTGCTAAAAAAATATTAAATTTTTCAAAGTGGTAGGTTAGGATATCACGATAGTGATCTTCCCATTCAAAAAAATTATCTCTCATTATTAAAATATGTCTTGTTTGAGTTTTTTTAACAGGAGGGGGTTTATTTTTATTAATAATTTTTTCACTAAACAAGAAACAGATTTAATTGTTCAAAGTAACATAGATAATAAAATTATTAATAAAATAAACAGACAATTAATATATTTTAATAGCCCTCAAATAATAACAAGTTTAACCAAACAAGACATATACTTATATGATAATTTATTAACGGGAGATGATTATTTTGGTGACTGGCAATTTAAAAAAAGTGATTTATTAATACATAAATATGATATTAATAAAGAAGATTTAATTAATTTTAATTTTATTAGATATCGTAATAATTATATTAGAGTTTAGGTAATCCAGGAATATTAATTTCCTCCTCTTGATTATCAGCTCCACTATCTAAATTTATTTTTTCTATTTTGGGTCCACCAGTAAGCATACTTTCTAAATCAGGAGCAGCTTGTGTTTCTGCTTCTGATACACCATTAGATACTTCTTCTCTTTGAGGAGAATTTCCTTCACTGCGACGTTCTTCGGCAAAGCCTTTACTAGCCTCTAATTGTTGACGTAATTTTTCTACTAAATCTTTATCTTGACCATATTGCAAAAGTGTATCTTGTTGCATATGGGCTCTTTCAATTTTCTTAATATCAGTAACTACGGCGCTACTAACATAGAATTGAGGCGTAATTTTACCAGCGCCAATATAGACATTGGTCAAAGTAACCACTGGACGAAAAGTGATAGAGCTATTAAGTAATACTTCCAAGCCGAGACTTTCTTCACTGCCAGGAACTTTAAAATCAACATATCTTTCACTCATGGCTGGTTTATCACCACGTGGTGGTTGAGCGCCAAAATAAGTATGTTTCAAATAAGTAGAAGGATTTTTACCTTCAATAAAGGCACCTGTTTCTTTATCACGATGCCAATAAACCGGCGCTTTCATACGGCCTTTGACGTCTTCTAATTTAGATAAACTGGCTAATCCACAAGCAGCACGATTATCATAAATAATTTGTGCTACATCGTTATAGAGAGTAGTGAAAAAACCATCACGGCCGCCAGTTTTGACTAGTAGCCAAGTACCGGCGTCATTTTGATCTACCACTACCATAACAGTATCAGCAGGGACAGAAGTGATTTTATTATCACTTTCAGGACCATCATAAATAATAACTTCTTTTAAGGCCGTAGCAGTACAGGATTTAATACCCATATCTACTTCGACATCTTTATTACTTTTAACCCAGCCGTTAATTTCAGTACGTTCTTTGATATCGACACATTCTCTTACTTCTTCATTATCAACATCAAAAGTAGTAAAACTGGATAATTTATAACCTTCTTTCACAAAGCCTCTTGGAGTAGTACAAGGGCATAATTCAAAATAGGGTGATCCTCTCACTTGGGAGCCATTAACAGGATGATCATAATTCATTAATGCTTGTAAAAATTTAATAGGATTTCCATTGGGATCTTTGGTTTCTTTTTTGCGAATTTCTTTTAGGGTGAGTTTACCTTGGGAGTAGTTGCGGTGACTGGTGACAGGCATGATTGTAGTTTACCTTTTATCTATTTTTTGTTTAAATAAAAATTCATTTTTGATTTTGAAATTAAAAAATATTTACCACATAATATAAATAAAGTATTATGTGGTGTAAAACACCGGAGTTGTTAACCTATTCAAGGATATGATTAGGTCTGGGGGTAGGGGAAGTAGTTGGAAAGGAGAATCTAACTACTAAGAGCCGCGGCAATGCGAGCTGCTTGGTCATCAGCTTGATCAGTGTTTTGGTTAACACCTTGATCATTTGTTGCATCGGCCCAGGAGCCAATAGAGCCAGATTGAAGCTGCTTTTGGAGCGATTCGATTTCCGCGAAAAGGTCTCTGATAGTTTGTTCGTGAGAACTTATCGTATCATCCTTCTCTTGGATTTCTGCTCGGAGCTGCTCGTTCTTGGCCAACAACTTGTCAATGACGTCGTCGTTCTGCTTGGGAGCTTGCTGTCGCTGCTTGGGAGCTTGCTGTCGCTGCTTGGGAGCTTGCTTGGAAACAGGATGCTGATACTTGCAACCCTTACCTTGCTTGGTGCACTTGTCACCATAACGACATTCTCCGCGAGGCCCAGGGGCCTTTGTTGCAGGGGCAGTACCAAAAAAATTGTTAACAGAATCAACAGCAGATTGGTATGTGCCTTGTGCAGCTAAACCGTTAAAACTGATAGTTCGTGTATTATCAGCTCCGACAGAATAAGAAACACTGGCTGCGTCAGTAGCTCTGGTAGAAGCGGTAACAGGCGCGGCGTTGCTTTGACCAGGAATGGCCAGTGACTTAGCATGGTGGGGCTTCATAATGCAATTTTCGTCCGTAAGGTATGTTGCGTGGGATGCTTAAAGCGATGGGTCGTGGATGATCTACCCGTGCCTCTGGCTTGATAGATCTAAAATAAAATAATTATTTTTAATTTTTCAATTTTAATTCAATGGCGCTGCTTTATTCATACAGTCTATTAAACCGTTCATTATTTTTTTCGTATGGTTAACAAGAGTTCCATCATTTTTCATCTTCTGTGCATCCCTTTGTGTTATATCTGGATCCTTATCTATTTTTTTACCGTCAGCATCGCAATTAGCACTTGCCATATTTATTATTAATTTATCTACAGACTTTTCTATTCCTTCTTTTTTAATAAAATTTATATTTGCTGAAGCATATTTTTTTATTGCCGGCTCAAAATCATTAGAATATGTAACCCCGTCCCAGTCATTTATGGTATTTTTATATTTAAGAGCAATTCTTCCTTGAAATTCCGAAGTAAACCCATTAACCACACTGTCTTCGTATTTCTTAGTTATATCTTTAACATTTTGATAAACACCAGGATTGGTCACCCCGGTCATATTATCATAATAACCGAAAATTTCGCTATATTGCTGAGCTGTAATTCTGCCATCATCGGATTTCTTAATAGCTTCTGCTAAATCTTTCATTGGCTTCTCTGGTAATTTTGCATCCTTGAAGAAATATTTCTTAGTTCTTAATTCCATAAATTTTTTGAATATTAATTCTTTTCTTCCGGCTTTATTATATTCGTCTAATTTTTCAGCCTTTAATACAGCATAATTAAATTCGTTTTTGAAATCACCTAAATTATATAATTGTGCTTTGTAATCATATGATTCCTTTTTAGAAGTTGCACTCAAAGCAAGGATAGTATTAAGTGTTGTTATAGAATTTCCTGTACTATCATTTTTAATATAATTATAATCACTTCTTTGTAGTTTATTTGCCATATCTTTATCTACACCCAATGATTTTGCTTCCTCGCTGGATAATGTTCCTCCCTTCTCCATATACTTAGTCAGGATTTCATTTCTTTTTCTCGCAAGAACATAACTATTAAATAAATCACTATTAATAGCATATAATTCTTCATCCCCTAATACCTGAGCTTTAAATAATCTAGCCCACCATCCATAAGGATAATTAACTATCCAAAAGAGTAGAAGACAAGCTATTATAATAATACCTAATAAAATCATAGAAAGAATCAAGAGTGTTTTTTGGGAACTTTCATTCTTACCTTCTGTGGCATAATATATTCCCACACTGATTAATAATAATCCTGATAAGACTAATAGGAAAGCATAAATTGGATGTCTACTAACGCTATAAACTCCTTTACGATAATAATATAATCCATCCCAAATATTAATAGGTAATGCAAAGAAACCTAATATAACCGCTGATAGGATGGCAAAATACATTAAATCTCTATCTTGTAAATTACTACTAGCATCTCGTTTATTATGACAAGTAAATAAGAAAGCTACTAATATAACTAAACTAATAAAAATAATTACATTACCCCAGAAGAGAGGTTTATTATATTGTTCTCCTGGTTTGATATATCCTAAATTTATTCTTATATCAGATAAAGGTGCTTTACCATCAGACATTTTATTAAATAAAAATTATATATTTTTATTTAATAATTAATTATTCATCACTATCTTTCTCCTTTTCTGTACCTTTACCTTTTTTACCTTTACTTTCTATACTTCTAATTTGTCCATTAATTAATCTATCTATTATATCTTTATTCAATTGTTCGTATCCCTCGTATCTTTCTTTTAATTCTTGTTTTACATCTTTCAAACTCTTTTTCTCGGCTTCTTTGACTAATTTAGTGATATCTTCATTTCGTTGTCTTAATTTTTCCTTAGTCTTTAATTCTAATAATTCATCTTCTTTACGAGAAGTCAAATAATAATATAATAAGACCAAAGCTGCCCCAGCGGCAAAAACAGTAGTAGCTGTGATAATATTTTGGGTCTTTTTATTCTGGGCTGGTTCTTCTTTGTCTAACTCGTGATAAACATTACTAATTAAACCTAATACTACTACAAAGAAAATAATATGTAATAATCTAGTAGCGTCAAAGAGTAAGAAAAGGAAACTAACAAAAATAAACCAACTTATACTAAAAGCAGCAACTAAATATTCTCCTAGTTTATGTTCGCCGGTAATAGTAGTATAACTAACAGTGGTTAAAATAGCTACTATTAAAGAAGACAAAATAATGAAATAAATACGATATTGTACATCTGATAATTCTCTTCCTGCTGCTTTACCTAAAGCAATATCAGGTCGTACTGATAACATTTGTACTTTGGCTTTAGGAGTGCCATTTTCGAAGTCTTTATAAGTGAAATCAGTTCTACCTAATTCTAAACTTTCTTTTTCACGTAATCCTTGTAATCGAGGTCCAAAACGAGGACTTTTTCTAGGACTTATCCGGGGACTAGTTTTTCTTACCCTAGGTCCTAATGCAGCCATTTTAATAGTGAAAAATTATTGTAAAAAGTCAACACCACGAGCTATTTTTTGATTACTAGTATCTATTTCTTTTTCTATTTCTTTCTCCTTCTTTTCCCTTTCTATTTTTCTTTCCTGTGCTAATTGTTTCAATATTTCACGATCTCGCATCAAGATTTCTTCTCGTAAATCTGTGCGTCTGACAAAGACTTTACTCATTTCTTTCATATCATTAGCTACTTCTTCATTACAAAAATCTACTAATTCAGCTAGGTAAATAGTACCATTATAAAAACCTTGTGGCCAACTATCGCGATAAATCATCATAAAAGGTGCTTCTCGATATTTAGCCCAAGCAAAGGGATGATTGACATTATCCCTGTTACCCAATTTAACAAAATTTTGATATATTTTCTTTTCAAAAGTTAAATTACAATGACCTAAATAACAGCGATTGTTTTTAATAGTACGCGCTAGTTCGGTCCAAACTCGTAAATATTTACGCGAAGCCGCACTTTCATCATGGAAAAGCACAAACCAAGCACCGACATTAAGATTACTAATATCTTCGTCTTTACTAACAAAATCAATTAGTGTTCTAGATTTAAGATCAAAATCACTATCTCTTAATTCTTTCAAATAAGGATAATTTACATAAGTACGGGTTAATAATTCGGGAGTAATATCGGGAGCCTTAAATTCTTCCGGTACTTCATTGTTATTTATCTCTTCTGTATCAATAGTATCAGCTTCGTAATCTTCATCCATTTTTATATAAAAAGAAATTAGCTAAAAATGGAGTTTAACGTTGATCAAATAGCTACCCTGGAAGGAAGCATGCAATACTTGATTGATGCTATGGTTAAAACTTGTAAATATATTACAAGGGATCGTCTTTTAGAAAATAAGCCTTTTTGGATGGTTCAAACAGAAAAATTTTCTTCTCTTTTTAATCGTATTAAAGACAAATTAGAAGCGATAGAAAGTTTTCGTCACAAAGTAGTGGCTCCTGTTTATGAAACACATAATGTTAATTTATTAAATCAATTAATCGGGAATGATGGAGTAGTACAAGATGATTTTTTGAAAGTAAATTTGCAACAAAGTAATGATTTTCGTATTAATGTTTCTCCTGGCGGAGTTTTCTTTCAATTAGATAAATTATTTTTACCTATTAGTGAAGTTTATACCCAAGCAGTTAATTATTCCTTGGCTCATAAGAGTGAAAATGTTCCTTTTCCAGTTCAAATTTTATTAGGTTTTTATAGTTCTATTTACCAAGCAGTTAAAGACAAAGAAGAAGCTGAAAGTATGGAAATGTTGGAGCAAAATATCCAAACCTTGGTAGATGGTATGGAAGTTTGTGATCAACCCCCAACCAGGGCTAATAAAGGTCCAGTAGATATGCTCCAAAATATGCTTGGAAACATCGATATGGGCCAAATTGGTGAAATGATGGGTAAGGTTACTGGTGATCCGCAAGCCAGTAAAGAATTTGGCGAAGTTTTTGGTAAAATGACCGAAGTTATTAAAAGTGGTGGCAATCCTCTGGATGCCATGGGAGATATTATCAAGAATGCTTCTATGCGAGCTCACGAAGAACCCGTTGCAAATGAAGAACCAAGCGAAGAAACTCCAGCTATTACAGAATCAGCAGGTGAACAAGAGTAAAGCTTTAAGGATTACTATATTCAAAAATGAATAACAATGATTTAATTATTTCTAACGAAAAAGAAGATCTTTTTTCTTTTGATAATGTGGAAGAAGAGGTAGAGGAAATAAAAGAGGAAATAAAAGAGGAAATAAAAGAAGAAGAAATAATTGATGATTTTAATCCACCCCCAGTAATACAAGATGAAGACTCTTTTTTGGCTAAAACACCAGTTATTAAATTTACCACCCCTATTAGAAGAAAAAGAGAACCTTCTTTTGACGAGGATGTTTCTTTTCCCACTATACCTCCGCCTAATATCAAAACTATGACCCCTCTGCCTGATTATAGTGATAATGAAGTAGTTAATCGAAGAGTAAAGGAATTAATTACTAATGGCGGGGAAGTTAATTATGAAAACGAAGATGAAAATGTTAAAGAAGCAGCCTTGGAAGCATTTACTGTTAAATATCAAAATTTATCTATTAACTATCCCGAATATAATATAGTTTTTCCGGATGGAAAAAGTTTAAATACAATTCATAAACATTATCACGAAGTTATTAAATCTATTTACGTTAATATGAATTTAGGACAAACACAATTATCATATATTTTATGTCTTATGGTTTTAGAGTTTGTTTGTGTTAAAGCTTTAAATTTACCTATGGCTGGATTTACCAAGATGGAATTAAAAAGAATGTATAAGTACAATGCATTGATGATAGAATTGGGTGAAAGTATGTATTCTACGGGCGGAGGAAAACCAGCGCCTATTGAATGGCGTATAGCCAGTACCTTTTTCTGGAATGTAGTTATTTTCTTAGGTATTAAAATTATTTCTAGTTATATTGGTGGCGATAGTATGGTAGATATTGTCCGTAATGTTATTGATAAAATGATGGATAATCCTATCACTCCGGAAAATATAGAAACCGGCGAAGCTAAAAATATTAATTCTCAACAGAATGATATGGGTGATATGTTTGGTAATTTATTCGGTGGAGGTTCGGGTGACGGTACTAGTGAATTAACAGAATTAATTTCTACATTAGGTACTAATTTCACAGAAAAAATGGAAAGTAGTAAAAAGAATGAAAGTAGTAGTAGTAAAGGCGGAGGGAAGAAAAAATCCAGAATTATTTTTAATGGTTAATTATTATTAAAAAAATTGATTTAATAATAATTGTTAAAATTAAAAAAACATGGATACTGAAGACTTTTCTAATTACTTAGACGAAGATACTTTCTTCGAAGATGATATCGATAATCAAATAGACGGTGATGTCGAAGAAGATGAAATTATTATGAATGAAGAGAAAGATGTATTTGTTAATAAAGAAAGGGGAGAAAAATTAACTGCTCCAGTCATGACCATTTATGAGAAGGTTAATATTATTTCTCAAAGAATTAAACAATTAGATAATAATTATAAAACTACTTTGCCGGATGAAGTAAGAAAAAATAATTTGAGTAAAAGTTTTGATATAGCTATGTTAGAATTTAATAATAAAAAATTACCAGAATTATATGTCATTAGACCTTTTCCGGATGGTTCTTATGAAAGGTGGACTATGAATGATTTTGAAGAATTCCCATAAGGGAAACTATTAAGAAAAATGGATATCATTGAAAATTCATCAATTGAAAGACCTATAAGTACTCTAATTTATAGTGTCGAAATTACTAACGGTTATGTTTTTCGTCAAATTTTTGAGCTTTATGATAAGCTGGTGATGCAAGGGATACCCATTTTTTTTAAAGAAGACGGCATAACTATCCGCACTGGAACTACCAGTACTAGAGGTAATAGAAAATTAATTAGTGATATTGAAATTTACACTGATGATGTTATCGAATATTATCTCAATTCTGATTTAGCTACTGTCCCTGGTACTGATACAGAAGCAGCTTGTTGTATTGAGCAATTTAATATTAATACTATTAGAAATATTTTTAAATCTATTGCTAAATCTAATAGTGTTAGAATTTTTAAAACCACTTTAAGTAATGATATCTTTATTGATATTAAAGGTTTAACTACTGAACATTCTAGAGTTAGTCCCAATAAATATCAATCTATTGATTATAATTTTTCTGCCTTTGATGACCTTAGTGAAAAAGCTAATATTAAGATAGAAATTAATCAATTTTGTTCATCTATGAAAGGCATGACGCGGGGTGATCCCGAATATACTTCTTTCAAAGTTTTTCCCCATGCTCTCATTGCCGAAAGTAGAAATAGTACTGGTAATCTTATGAAAGATGGACGCTGGGGCAATATTACAGAAGAAGACATAATTAAGAAAAATTATGTCGAAACAAAAATAAATCCTACTATTATCAAAGCGTTATGCAAAATCAACGGTATGGCTAATTATAGTATTATTAAGATTTTTTCAGAACAGAATGGTTTGCTTAAATTATCTCATAAAATTGGTGATTTTGGAGAACATAATATTTATCTAATTGATAACAGTTAATAGTAATACATATAAGCTGAATTTAACAAGATTTGGTTAGGAGCAATGCTAGTACCACTGGTACCTCTTCCTTGCAATTTGAAATGATGATAATTGCTACCTGACAATGTATTAGAAGTAAAATATAATTTAATTTCTCCTAATCCTTGGTCGTATGCTTTAATACTAAAATTAGTAGCATCGCCTACTACTTTATTACTATCTCCAGCATCAATAATTCGTAAATTTAAATCAGAGGTAGAAGTAGTTTGTTTATTAATTAAGAGAGTGATATTACCTCTTAATTTTCTTTGACTGTCTTCCCACATAGGACGGAAAGCAAAAATTTGACTAGTTGCTCCGCTAGCACCAAAATCTAAACTACCACTCACGCCAGCTGAATATCTGGTGTCCGCTCCGTCTGTCAAAGTAAGTGTTTGGTAACTACTACTACTGGCAGGTATATTATTTCCGCTTTCACCATTAATACCATAGAAAGTATCTAACAAAGGCGGGGCTATGGTACGGTTATGATATCCACTGTATAAAAGAATAAGAAATATAAGAAGGATAAGTAGAATTAAAAATAAAAGATAAAAGAGGGTAAGTGCAATCATTTTTAGTAAGAAAAATAAATTTTATCTGCTTTTATTTAACTAAAACTATTGATAAAATGGCCCATAACAGATATAAAAGGTATACTGCTAATAAACAGATAGGTAATTTGAAACCACCATTTTGTGAATTTAATGCCCATGATTTTGTCGCTCCGGTCATGCGAAATCAAAATATTTTAATTACTTCTATCGATCCAGGTATTGTTAATTGTGGAGTTTATGTGAGTTGTTACAATACTGAAAAAAAGACCCATGAAAGTTTATTTCTTTCTCGTTTAACATTTAATAGAGAAAAAAATCACTACGTAGAGAGTTTAAAACAATTAAATGAATTAGAGGATGAACATGGTTTTTTTTCTAATAGTCATTATATCGTTATCGAGTCACAAATGACAGTTAGTTATGACAATACACGTATGTGTCAACATTTAATTAGTTATTTTATGAGTACTTATAAGAATAAAGGTAATCGACCTTTGGTGATAGAAATTACTTCCCAGGCTAAAACTAGATTATTAGAATGCCCCAAAGGATTGAGTAAATATCAATATAAGAAATGGTGTGCTAATAAAGCCATTAAATATTTAGAAGAGCGAGAAAATGAGAAAGAATTAGCCTTTGTTAATTCTATTAAGGGGAGTAAGAAAAAAGATGATATGGGTGATGCCATTTGTCAGTATTATGCTTGGATGAAAATAATGGACGGCGAGGCTATTAAACCTACTTTACCTATTAAACGTTATTAATTTTTATACTATCCATCTCAATATTTGTTTATTTTCTACCTGAGAATAATGCTTCTTACTACCTTTGTTTGTATGATCTTCTAGTCTATAGGTTACTTTATTATTTAACCGTGGCGGATAAATAACTACATTATCTTTTTTATATTTCTCGATAATTTTAGTATAAACCAAAGGACCAGTTAAAGCTAAAACAGAATATTCGCCATTTTTATATTCTTCCATTTTGTCAAGACCATATTCAATATTACTAACTATTTGCTGAATAACTTTACCTAAAACTGGATGACCGGCCGGAGCAATAATATGCCAATTATTATATTCGCCATATTTTATACCACTGAAATCACTCCAATCAAAACTATTATTTAGAATAGGAATAAAACCAAAATTATTGGGATAATTTAAAAAACTATCTCTACCTTTACTAATTAATAATTTATCACTATTATTAATTATTTCTTCTTCTATATTAGCTAAAATAGCACTCTTAATATCTAGATAAATACCACCGTATTTATAAATTACCAAATAACGAAAAAAATCAGCTCGCGCTGGACCATAGTCGGGATTAATAGCTCGGTATGCACGTAAAATACGTTCCGAATAATTTTCTGTAATAAAATTTTCAATATCATTATCATCATAATAAACTTGTTTATATGAAGGCATATTTTTTTGTGTAGTATCAATAGCTTTTTGAAATAAACTAATTTTATCTAAATTATAATAGGTACGATAAATAGTTTTATTTATTTCATTATTTTTATTTATAAGAGGTAATTTTACACTTTCGTCTAAGGGAGGTAAAATATTCTTAGGAAATTTATTTCTAAATTTTTCTTTATGATAAATATGAAATAAATAATCTAGTATAAAGAAAATAATAACAACAACCAAGGTTAATATTAAATACATTTTTATCTTAGTAATAATATTATTTAAGAAGAAAAAATCTAAAAATGTTTAGTATTTGCATGCTCACCTTTAATAATCATGACACGTTCCAACGTAGTCTACAGAGTATGACCCCGCTACTCTTAGACGACCGTGTCACTGAATTAATTATTTTGGATAATGGATCACATGAAAAATCACTGCGTAATTTATTACAACGTACTGAAAAAATGTATAGTAAAGTTAAGGTCTATTATAGTAGCGAAAATCTAGGCATTGCCAAAGGACGTAAATTTCTTTTTGATTTATGTCAAGGAGAATATATTCTTTCTTTTGACTCTGATATTGTTATTATAGATGCAGTTAATCTTTTAGCTATTTTATTAGAGGCTTTCAAAAATAAAGACATTTGGCTTATCGGCGGTGGAGGAGGTAATCATCCTTATTTCCCTTCTCTTTTCCGAGAATATATTAATAATTTAAAAGAAGCAGAAGATCCAAGACAATTAACTTTTGTAGAAGAAGTAGCTGGTTGGTTTCATGGTTTCCGATCTAGTATGTTGGTTAAAAACGGAGGGCAAATTTATATGGATGAAATATTTACTCCTTTCTGGGGCGAAGATAGTGATTTCTGTATGCAAATTCGCGTCTTGGGCGGCAAATGTGCCATTTTAGGAAGAGGATTAGTAGGCCATCGCTGGTCTAGTTGTGATAAAAAAGATACTCAAAAAACGATCGAGGAAATGTGGAAGAAATTTACTGATAAATGGTACCCTAAATTTGGTGACACTTTTAAGTTTGATTTTGATGAAGATTTTTATCTCAAACATTATAGTAAAGAAAAGAAACATAAAGATGCTATCGTGGATTATCTATTAGAGGGTATGAAAAGAAATTTTGTAGGTAATCCTCGTTTCTTATCTAAATTATATAATTTTAAATATAAAGACGATAAAATTGTATATAATAATCAAGAATATGAAGTACGTAAATTTATTGATCGTTGGATGAATAAAAAAGATATTGTGGCTAATAATTTTAGGGTTATTGCTAATCGTTTACAAGACCATAAATATTTGGTAGTTTTGCATTCCGACGATGATAAAAAAGGAGTAGAATTATTGAAGAAATTAAAATTAAAAAATGATAATTTTGCCTTAGCTTTTTGTTATCCTAAATTCAAAAAACATCCTAAAAGTTTAGATTTTATTAATGACCATTTTACTAACTTTATGACTTCTCATTTCGTTGATTATGATAGTCATACTATTGCTAATATTTTAACTTTTGAACAAATTAAAGATAGAAATTATGAAAAAGTAGTTTTCTTAAATACTACTTATAATTCTGAATTTAGTAAAAATAGTTTAGAAAATTTAAATAATATTCATTACGAAGGTGACAAATTAAAGAGTGATATACGCACTATTGATGCTATTAATGATGTCTATGTACATCGTAATGATTTGGAATATTACCAAGAAGGTGTTTTTATGACCGATGCTAAGAAATTAGAAAAGGTAATAAATAGTATTTCAGTACAAAAATTATTAGAAAGAAGTTTATATATTCCTACTTCATATAGCCTTCATTTATCGCCCCGACAAACTCCCAAACACAGTCTAGAAAGGCTGCTGGGTTATATGCTCATGCGTCCGGACAACGATCGTACTTTGGTAGTAATAGATGGTGCATTGGATAATGATGAAGATATTCAGCGATGTGCGCAAAATAATAAATATTTCAAAGTAGCTGGTGAATGTGATATTATGGTCATGAATAGAGGTAGCACTAAACATCTTAAAGCTAGTCAATTAAATAGTGATTATTATTATCTTACACAGAATGGAGAAACTCATTTGGATAATTGGAAAAATGCTTTTGGTTTAGCACAATTACAAGATTATAATAACGTTATTTTGGCTACTCATAAATTTGATATTGAGAGTGAAATTAATGAATTTTTTAATTTGGCTAAATATTCTAATATTACTATGTTAGAACAAGACAATTTGTTAGATAATAATTTATTATCTTTACAAGCATGTGATGTGGGTTCTTTTTTCAGTATTTATGATCAAATTATGAAAGCCAAAAAAGAAAAACCAGAGATTAATCATGAACAAACTCTGGCTTTTAATATTAAACGTAATTTACATGTTACTGCTTTATGGCAAGGCAAAAAAATAGAGGATGAAGACGAGATTTGTTTTGAATATTATAGACTTGATGATAAATTCGAACCAGATCAAGATTTTCCTCTTACCTTAGAAATTGATGGATAATAAAAATAAAAAATATTAAAATGAGCTCAGATCCTAAATATATCGGCCCTGGTTATTGGTCTGCTTGGCATATTAAAAGTTTACATGCTGATGATAAAAATAAAAAATCTGAAGTAGCTCGTAATATAGTCATTGATATTATTTATTTTCCTTGTATGAATTGTCGTAATCATGCCAAAGACTATGTACGTAAAAATCCACTTATAGAAGCAGTAAAAAAAGATGACCCTTATTCACTTTTTAAATGGACAGTGGATTTTCATAATGCTGTTAATTTGAGATTGGGTAAAACTATGATTAATTGGCAACAAGCTAAAAAAATGTGGTCAGGAGAAAATGTTTGTTTTGAAAATTGTGGCGTAGAAGATGAAAAAGAAGTAGAAGAGATAAAGGGAGAAATGACCATTAAAAATTATTAATTTCTAAATTAATTTAATTTAGAAATTTAGATATAGATAAGTAAGAAATGAATAACCAAACCTACTAATGCGCCCAAACCGATAGCCCATGCAAAGACCAAGGTGCGGCCATGATCAGTTAATAATTTATTGGATTTTTCTTTATCTGAATCAGAAGTAGCTGGCTGGTAATTGCCATCTTTTCCTGGTACTAAAAAGCTTTCAGTGTCCAAAAGAGTAGTGGGTTGGAAGGAGTAGAAGAAAACAAACAAAACTACAAAAGAAATCAAAAAGGTAAAGGTGGAAATATGCCAATTACGTACGATAACCATTTCTGTTCCCGCTAGGGTTTTTAAACTTTCATTAGCCATTCTTTTTGATTAGCTAAATAATTTATTTTTTATATTTACCACCTTAATAGAAATAAAGTATTAGGGTGGTATTAAAAAATACCGAGATGTAATTCTAAAAAAATCAGCTAGATAATCTATCTGACACACTACTGTTGTAACGATTGTCTTCTGCTCTGATCTTTTTAAGCAGAGCATCGGTGGCTGGTTGATTAATAGCCATTTCGATCTTGGTAGCGTAACCATTAGCAATAGCTGGCCATATGCCACTGTCGGCATCGTAGAATTCTACCTTGGGAACAATAGGATTGTAATGTTTATTACTAAGGTGTAAAAAAACTGAACGCTGACCTACATTATTGTAGATCTTACACTCTTTGTAATGTTCATCCCAAACTACGATTCGTAAATCGTACCAATTGCCAATAGCAGATAGACAAGGTTCCTGTGGTAAATCATTGAGAGGTTTATCACCAAGTTCGCGAAATTCTTCGATGAACATATCTGCTAAAAAGATATCCAATTTGCCATCATCGCGAAGTTTTTTGATCATAGCAATCATCTGCCCAATAGCAATGATAGGATTGCGATTATTAGCATCAAGTAAAGACAGTTGAAGGGAACGGAGATAAGCATTGATTGCTTCAATCATACATAAACCGGTACCGGGTACTGGTATCTCTACAAAAAGTTCTTCCATGTTGCTCTGTTTCCTTTCGGGTACGTAAGCAGGTAGGCTGGTTAAGCGATGTTCTAAAAATAAAAAAATATTTTTTATGTTTCAATTTTTCCACCTTAATAGAAGTAAAGTATTAGGGTGGTCTTAAAAGACCGGTGTTGTTGTAGAAAAAAGATCTAATGATTAATAATATCTTTAACCATTTCTGATAACAGGATATTAATTTGAGCACTCAAATTAATCCATTGGTCACCAAGGGCCATGGCGTTATCAAGATATTTTTCTTTTCTCTTTTCATCGTTAGTATTCTCAGCCAAAAAATAATACTCTTCTTCTTTGGCTCTTATAAGGGCCAATTGAGTAATCGCGTTTGCGTAAGCTCTTGTTCTTTGACTCTTATCCATGTTTGCTATTTTCCTTGTTACGTAAGCAGGAGGCTGATAAGCGATGATCTAAAAATAAAAAAATTTTTTTTATTTTTCAATTTTATCCAAATTTACTTCTTGCTCTTAGTAATATTGGTCAATGTTTCTTGCAATTGCTTAGCATCATCAACATTATCACTATCAGTTAAAGCAGAGCGTTCTTCCTCACTCAGAAGTTCATTAGGGATACGATAATAGTTATTGAAAACCATCATAGTGGTATAAAGCAGTCCTGTCTTGGGATTGAAGAAAGCTTCTCCACTGCGCTTATCCATGCGTCCATTGACACGGGCAAAAGCAGATTTCTTACCCAGACTGATATTGTCGCGAATCTTATCGGCCTTTTCAGGTCTTGTAGAAGGGGGAATTTCGCGGTCGCTCAGATCTTCATCGAAAAGCATATAGGTAGTAGAAGAAAGGCAATCTTTCATCTTAGCATCAGGCTTGAAGCGCCGAGGCTGTCCGGAAGTTTTCAATTCATTAGTTTCGATATAACGAGAGATGAGTGATGTCAAAATACCAGAAGTACTCATATGACGCTTAGTAAGCAGATCAATTTCTGCATTAAGTTTGCGTCCGCGAGGATTTTCTGGATCAGAAGGTCCAAGCTTAGCACCGGTGTAAAACTTGACTAGTTGATCGCTAACATAGAAAAGTTGATTGAGTTGAGCATTACTGCGATTAGTCTTACGTTTACGGTTAGCATAGAGCTTGCGAAGATCTCCAAGCTGTGCTACGTAAGCTTGCGAATATTTACTAATATCACTTCGACGAATGGTATGGCCTCCAATCTTCAAAGCTTGATTAGCAGGAACTCCACGCACCAGTGCGGTCAGGCGCACAATAGCCTTGTGAGTTTGTTGATAATATTTAACGAGTTCAGCAAATTCCTTTGCTGTTGCCGGGGCTGCATCTTTGGCAGCAGCGTTAGTAGTAGGGGACAATGCGGTAGCCATTTTTTTATATATTTATCCTTTATACACAAATAAAAATATAAGGGAAAGTCCCGGGTATAATTAAATTATTTTATTTAAGAGTTTTACAATTTCACTCTCAGGATGAAAAATAGTTTTTAGACCATCAGAACTATCAATACCTATACTTTCAAAATGAGCTTGATCTATATAATTAATAAAAATAGTATTTCGTTTTTTAAATAATAATTCTTTATCTCCAGTACGATATAAATCTTTTTCTTTTGCTGATATAATTACTATATTAACATTAAAAACTATACTAAAAAATTCTAAAAAACTAGAATTTAACCAATGATTACTTCTCAGGTAAGCTTGCATATAATCCTTTCTCATTTCAATAACATGTTTAGCTATTTCTTCAGCTTCTCCCCTACTTAATTTTTGATAAAAAGTAGAATTATTAATATTAACATCTAATAATTGTGCTAAATCATTTCTTAATTGTCTTACTATTAATCTTTTATTATTTTCATTAGCTTGTTTGTAAAAAGTATTACAACATCCCAGGATAGCATGTAGAAAACAATTACCATCTCCAATAGTTGGTATGATAGTAAAATCATAAGGGATATCCTTTATTTTCATCTTTTAATAATCATATTATTAAAAGCTAATTATTCATCATCTTCTTGTTCAATAGTACAGCCCATATTAAGACGATCATTCTGGGTTTTGGGATAATTTTTAAATTTAAATCTACGGGTATGTTTTAACACCGCAAAAGTAAGAAATTTATGATTATCTTTACTGGCACCTTTTTCTTTCAAAACCACGGTCAATGATCCGCCGCCTAAAATAATACCGACTGGGAATTTGCGTCCATCTTCTTTTAATAATACACCGTTGGTATAGTAATTAATACCGGGCTGATGTATCATTTCATTTTCCAAAGGTAGTAAAAATGCTCGTTCTGTTTTATAACTAGACTTATTATCCATTACAGTACCACAAGAACTTTCTAATTTACTAAACTTAATAGGTGTAACTGTACGCTTATTGTGTTGAAAATTAAAAACAGGTGTTTTCATCTTATCTGTCTGCTCTTTATTCATAGCGCCCCAAAAAAGAGCATTAACAGGTTGCTTACTTTTACTATCAATTTTCAATTGTACTTTCTTTCCCAATTCTACTTCGTTTTCATCTTCGACATAATAAATACTTTCGGTCCATAATTCCTTTTCTCCATCTACTTCATCCATGGTACAATCACTATTTTCACATTCTTTTTTAGTAGGTACAGTATAAAGACCTTCCATTTCAGGGATATCAATACTATCTTTATTTTCAGCTACATCAATAAGTGAACTGTCAAAATCTACTATATTTCCACTGGCTGTGTCTCTAATTAATAAGAGCTCACTTAATTTAAGATTAAATTCTACTACATGATGAAGTCGATCATGATGACCGCAGAATTTCAGTGGAAAACTGTCACTTTTATCATTTGCATAAAACCAGGGCAAATACAAAGAAAGTGGCTGTTCTTCTAATTCCTCGCTCCATTTATTTAAAGTATTTTTATTACCTATTTCAGGACTATATTTAGACCAATTACTATTAGTTTTTAATTGACAAAAGAGAGATTGTCGATTACCATATTGTAAATGAACATCATTGAGATAAAGATTAAATTCCTTGATCATAGTAAGAAAAAGATCGTCGCAAAATCTAATTTGGTAGCCACTTTTAGCTGTAATAGTTGGTGTTACAGTAGTTAATAAAGAACGGTGTAAATGAGTATAGGGAAAAATTTTAGCTTTATAAGTTACCAATTCACGATTAGTGGGAATATTTTGCGACTCCATAGTTTCCCAACTACTTAAATACCAAAGAGAACGATGCTTGCCACGCTGATGGATACTATACATAGTATTTTTAGGATCATTGAGATCTCCTTCTTTGCCACCGGGCAAATGCATATTTCTTAAAGTGCGCGAGGCACTTAATTGCTCCTCGTATTTATTCAATTTACTAGCCATTTTACTATTTTATTTTTTTAAGCTTCCTCCAAGCCTAAATTTGAAACATACTCCTTAATGTCATTAGTAACATTTTTTTCCTCTTTTGGCATAATTTTATCTAATCTATCATCTTCGTCTTCTTCATTATTTTCTAATAATTGTTTTATAATAGTATCTTCAATATAAAATATTTTTTTCTCTTTAGTATATATTGGTGTATAATTTTTATTTTTTTCTATTAGAAGTATATATTTATAATTTTCATCATTTTCTATTACTTTTTTAAATTTTTTATCTTTATTTAACAAAATTATATTAGTTTGTAATATTTTACTAATTAGATCTATAGGAATATAAAAATCTTTATCCATATCATTAAATAGATTATCAAAAAAATAACGATATTTTTTATTCTTTTCATTAGAATTAATATAATTTTTAGCTTTTTGACATTTATTATTATCTATTTCTTTTTTTATTTCATCTACTAAATTAATGATAATATTATTTTCATATAAATATATACTTCTATATTTTATATAATTATAAATCATAAAATCACTATATTGAAACAATTTAGCATTTTTATTGAAATTAACTCTGATAAGTTTATTAAATAAATAATAAGTTTTATCAAAATCATTTAAATATAATTTAGAATTAGTGATATTATCTTGATCAATAGTAATTTGGAAATCAAAATATATTTTATTTTTTAATTTTTCATTGATATCTAAATAATCATTAATGAAATTATCATCTACTTTCTCCATTAGCATTCTCTTTATTTCTACTAATAATTCTTTGGCTTTTTCTTCACTTTTTATGTCTTTGATGAGAAAGAGAAAACTAGCTAATAAACTATATTTATCGAAATTAGGTCCGGTAATTAATTTTTCCATATTTTTTAATATGAAAAAATAAATGGTTATAATTATGCAAGTACACAAGACTCTGGTTTAAAAATCAAATGGTCTTTATTGTCATGATAAATAACTGGTTCATATTCACCATTATTACATTCATATAACATAATAAATTTGCTATTATCTGGACCAAAAATTTTATCTTTATTAACTATTTTGATACCCACACCCAGCCTTTTAGTAATATAATTTAAATCTTGACTAGCACGCATTTTCTGTTTTAAATCATGGGCCATTTCTACTCGTTTGTAAACATCAGCGCTACGATAACCACTACTTAATAATTTTAATAAATTATGATATATTTTACCATGAGTAGAAAGAGTAGCTAAACGATGAAAATTCTTTTTAAATTCTCTTCTTTCATCGTCACCTTTGGCCTGAATACCATATTCAGTTTTATTACCTTCTTTTTCACTTACTGGTAAACAATCATCATCTTTATTATATTCTTTTTCTTCGCTTATATCTATTATTTTTTCTCCTTTTTCAGCAATACCATAAACAAATAAATTACTATATATTAATTCAGGACTACTAAGAATATAACCACTCTCTTTGTTATTATTGGCTTCTTTTTCAAATAAAGGAGTAAAATTAATTAAAGACCATAATTGTGATAAATAAACTAAATATTCGATTTGATCATGGACAGTAACACTATCTTTGATATCAATAAATATTTTATCATTAGACATACGTCGTAACAAAATATTGTTTAATTTGACCGTATCACCTTCCTTTTCAAATAAGCTTTTTAATCTACTACCTTCAATAGTTAAGTAGACTATTTTAACTTGTCCTTTACCTTTTCTTTCTTGATAAAATTTTTCAATAGCAGTAATAGTACCAGCCAATGCTTCTAACATTTTCTTATTTTGCCAAAAGAAACTAAGTGAGATATGAAAGCAAATATTAAGATCGTTTTCTTCAAAATTAGCAGGTAAGAATTCTTTGGCTGCATTGATTATAATATCAGTATCTTCGCCGCCAGCTTCTATTAGTTTAAATTGATCTGGTCTTCTTAATGTTTGACGACGGCGTTCAAATTCTTGACCAAAATCTTTATCAGGTTCAATACTCAGTACTTTTTTGATTTTATTGTTAGCAATGTATTTTCGAAACACCCCGCTGGGACCAGCGCCAATGTCAATAACATAACCACTGATTTGTTCCAATAAATCACCTTTAATTTGATTATGATATTTACGTAATAATTGCACATTTTCACCTCTCATGGTAGGGATAGTGATAGGATCGTGAATAAGTTGCCAATTATCCATAATTTGTTTATTTCTATTTGGATAATTTTTATCTAAACGAACTCGTAAAGGATAATAGACAATATCTCTTTCTATATCCTTAGGTTCAAATTCTACAATTTTACCAATATATTTTTCATCAAAAATATAATTTTTCTCACTGAAAGGATAGTTTTTGTTACCCGTAAATTTACCTTCCTTACTATATAATCCATCTTTCTTAACTAAAAAATCAATAGTTAATTTTTCCGGAGGTTTAAATTTACAAACATCAGGATAATTAGATAATATTCTTTCTCTTTGTAATGAAGGAGGTAATTTTTGTCCTGCTGTAATATAAGGACTATTAATAGGGGTAAAAATAAGACCATCTGTTTCATATTTAACTTCTTTTTCTGCATCCAAAGCCGTATTGGTAGCTTCATAAAAAGATATTTCATTGGTCTCGTAAGTAAAGAGCTTTTTTTGCATAACCCAAGTAGTATTAAATTTTTGCTCATAAAAACTATCAGCATGAGCTAGACGTTGTAAATAGTCTTCTTTTCTAACATCTTTATTTTGATAAACTAAACAATCAAAAGGTAGATATAAATAATCATAGTCATATTGATGATTTTTCTTTTCCACCCATTCTCCAATTAGAATAGTATTATCCCAAGCTTCATTTTCATAATTAGTTAGGAAAATAAGAGATTTGTCTATATCATTATCAATGAGAGAAAATAAATAAATACGTTTTTGGTGAAAAATTAACATCTTTTGTAAGCCGTCAGCTTTGACAGAAATAGTATAATTTTGTAATAGACCATCTTTGGTAAAATCTCTGATTAATAAATCACGAGGTCGAGAAAGAATACTATAAATAGAAGATAAATCTTTACTTTTACGTTCTAATAATACACTATTCATAAAGACAATAACTTCTTCACTGTTGTCAGACATAAAAGTATAAAGACTATTAATTTTAGCTTCAAAAGCATCCACATCAAATTGTTTACTATCTACTACTTCTAATTCTACCTCAGTACGTTTATCCCCATTTTCTTCTATTTTAGTAATATCAACACGATAATTATCTTGTACATAACTAGTGCGATCCTTGACCCGTTTTAATTTGTAATTTTTAGGTTCTTTAGTAGGCTTGGCTTCACTTTCATAGGCTATCGATACTTTAATATCTCTGCCTTCAATAAATAGTATTTTGGATAAAATAGTTTTCTTATTAATAATATAATATTTATCACCTTCTTGAGTTACTCTTTTATTGCCATCTAAATAATAATCAATAGTGAAAGAAGTGGATTTTTCTGACCCATTTCTTTCTAAATTTTCTCTCAAAAGAGTAATTTGTTTATCACTTAATTTACGTAAACGAGCTTCTATTTCTAAATCACGATCATCATTTTCGACTGTCTCAGACAAGTCAAAACGTAACCGTGAGGTAAATAACTTAGCCATGCTTTTATTTGATAATAACAATTAAAAGTAATTCAATTTTAACATCAAAATGAATTATAAATAGAGTAAAAATTTAATAAAGATGGAGCGTTTTTTAGAGTCTAAAAAATTACTTATCAAGATTAAAGAGATCTTTAAATTATATGTTAAATATGGTAGTAGAAGTAGTAAAAAGGTAGATTGTTTACATAATTATTTTAAATCTGAAATAGACGAAGTTATTAAAAAAGATAAAAATTATGAATGTCATTTAGAATACAATGTACCTTCTTTTAACATGAGTGGTAGGAAGAAATGCGATATCGTAGTGCTAAAAAACAAAATTCCGCACATCATTTTTCCAGTTAAGTTCATTATGAGCAATTATAAACAAAATCGCAACAATTCATGGGAGAACTTAACGGGTGAAATGATGCAAATTAAATGGAAAAATCCAACTGTGTATATTTTGCCCATAAATATTATTTTTGATGAGGTACCCTACTTGCAAAAAAATGGAAAAATCAAGCATTTTGAGAAGATAAATTACCAAAAAAGTTTCGAAATATACGAAAAATTAAGGGAAATAGGCATTGCTTATGATATGATAAATTATATCATTGAAGTAAAAATAGCAGACCCTATTGAAGGCGAGTATCGCAGTTGTCCAGAGATAATAAAATTTAGTCGTCATACCCCTTTCAAAAGCATGAAAAATCGACTATTGCCAATTATAGGGGAAGATCGTATACAATCCGACTACTCACATTAATCCAACCTCCGCCGCGTTTGGAAGATTTTTGTACAATTTGATCAAAATTATTAACTATAGTATCTATTATTTTCATCAAATCTTTTTCATTATAAGGTTCTATACAAAGGCAACCATAGAATAAAATTGGTTCCCTTTTTACTAAGATGATATTATCTGGATCCATAAAAGTAGGCAATAAGATAATATGTTTAGCTTTACTTTTAAGAAGTGATTGAGAACGACCATAAGCATACCAAGCCGGATATTTTTTATTACCTTTATCTCGTTGTGCTAATTCAGCTTTATGATCAAGTAAGTATTGATAGGTCTGGGGATTATGTTTTTTAAATTCTGTTTCTTCTATGATGGCACCATCTCGATAAGGATAGATAATATACTTTATTTCTTTACTATTACTAATTTTTTGCCAACACTCTTCGTCAAAAAGAGGTTTAGCATGAATGAATATTTTATCTCGTAAAGTTGCGATACCATTACGAATTTTACAAATATCTCGTAATGTTTGCTCACCTACCCTTCGAGAAAAAAGAGAATAATCTCTACTATCTATATCTTCATAATTAATAACTTTGTCGTTATATATTAAACTATTTTTATGTTTTTTTGTAAAGATAGTAATACAACAATAAACAGAAATATTATCAAATACTTTTTCTGATTGATAATCAATAATTTCTTCAATATATTTATTAGTTAATAAATATTTTCTTAGAGCAAAAGCGGATTTATTATAGAGATAACTGTTGGGAGTAATAGCTACCATAATACCATCTTCTTGTAATAAAGTTAAACATTTGATGAGAAAAACATAATATAAATCTACCAAACCATGTTCTAATTGACTAAAATTAGTTTTGATATATTCTCTATATTCAGGAGATAAATCTTGGATTCTAATATAAGGTGGATTTAGAATAATATTATCATAGCTTTTATCTATTTCCGTTTGGACAAAATCAGCTAAATGTTTATTAACGTTTTCCTTTTCTATTTCCGCTAAATATTTTTCTTTGATATCATAAACATCTATTTCATCATAATCATGACTATTAATAAATTTTAATAAATCTCCGGTACCTACGGCCGGTTCTAATAATTTACCCCCTTTCTTTAATTTCTGGCTCATTAATTGAGCTATCTTGGGAGGAGTGAAAACATCACATTTATTGAATTGTAATAGATGTTCGTCCATTTTATATTTAACCTTGTTTTTTAGCTATCAATTTATATTATGGTTTAAGAATTTAATATCTAAAAATATGTCCGAAAAACTACCCGTAGCTAGTGAGCGTTTTAAGGTTAATCTCTTGACCCTTTTCGATATCATCAATGATATGTACGAAGAGGGCCAAGAGAATGGCGTGATTGAAAGTAAGTTTAATCTTTTGGGCTTATTGAAATTATTTATTAAGAAAACACCGAGCGAATATATGCTCAAACGTTTCATCAAGCGCACTCATGAACACTGGGATAAAATCTATGATAAAGATAGTGATTATTTCAAAGATATGGGTTTGCAGCTTTTTTCTATGATGCAAGATAAAGGGGTAGATGCCTTCAAAGGAGAAGAAGAATTTAGTGGGGGTAATCAATTGATTAGTTCTTTATCCGGGGATCATATTGCTACTTTTAAGAATTTATTGAGTGCTACTTATGATTATGAGGGAGAAGAAGTAGAAATTTTCGACGAAGAACGTCAGAGTGACGTGTGGAAAATTATGCATTCTTTTGTGAAGATAAGTATAACTTATATTCATGAATCTCGTAATAAAGTAGACGGTAAATATACGGTGGAATTCTTCCCTGAGATTAAGGTGAAGAGTAGTGCGGAAAAATGGGGAGTTAGGGGGTTGTGAATAAGCTATACTCCTCCATAATTAGTTCCTCTAGATGATAATAAAGCCTGTGTTTCTCCTGTATTTGCCGATCGGCTATTTTGTAAACGTTCTATTTTTTGCAATAAAATTGCTTCATTTTCTTTTTGCTTTTCTCTTGCTGCTTCACTTTCCTCTAATTGTCCTGCAAGTTGTAAAGCTACATTATCTTTTTGAGAAATAGTACCTCTTAAACCACTAATTGCGCTTCGATAACCACTTACATCATCATAGCCTAAAGCTTTTATTTGACGCTGTATATAAGGACTATTTGATATGCTAAATCCTTGGCCAATATTCTGTCTCAACTGATATCTCTGATAAGGATTAAGATTTACCCTATTAGCTACTAAATCAGTTAAAGAATTATGTACTTCTGTTTCAGTTAAGGGCTCTAAACCAATACGTCCTATATCCGTTAAAGCAGCATCTTCCTGCATAAATCTCTTACGATTATATCCCCAGTATACAATAAATATAATGAAAAATAAAATAGATATTCCCAATGCAACACCAGTTGTACTTTCTACCATATGTTTATTCTTATTTTTAAATTCTTTACCTGTTTCGTCATGAAGTATGGCACCTAGAAGTGTAGAAACACAGGCTATTATTATAGCGAAAGCAATAAATCCAAGAATAAATATAATAATAGTATAATATCCTAACCTGGTACGTAAATCTGTTAAGCCTAATTTATAACCACTATCATATCTGTCTGTGCCAGTAGTAGGTGTTCCATAATCTTTATCTTTAAAATTTCTTGCTTCCATATATTTCTGAGCATCGGTAAGTGGTTTAGGTTCATCCATTGTTTTTAATTAAATAAATTTTTATTTAATTAAATAATTTTTAACTACTCTCTATAATAGCTCTGTTTCTTTCTATTCCCTTCAAACTCTCATTCATATCTTGGGCCGCTTTCTTGATACGAGCTGCTTTATCTTTTTCATCGGCAGCTCTTTTGTTAGCTTCTTTAATATCACTACCCATTTGTTTGATAGCTCCATTGATACCATTTATTTGTTGTTTACCTTCTTTATTAAAACGATAAATTAGAATAATAATTAAGATAAGAATAGAACCACCTATTATACCGGTATCGATAAAGGTTAAATTTTCAAAAGTAGTAGTACGATCTTCTTCCTTAACCACCCCGAAAATACCATATAAAAAGGCAACCGAAACTACTAATAAACAAATAGAAACTATCAGTAAATTACGGTAAAAAATACGGTGATTATTTAAATTTTGGGTATGAGTATTAATCTTATTTAATATATATTCCGTTTGTACGTCGTCCATTTTTATATAAATAAAATTTAACTTTTCCTAACAGTACCATAATCATTATCTTCCATAGGTTTCATTGGCGGAGGAGCAGGAGCTTTCATCATGTTTCGTAAAGCATCACGATTTTTCTCCGCTTCAGTTCTTTTATCTCTGGTATATTCCAAACCAATATCAGTCAATAAAACTATTAAAACTAAACCAAAGAACACCGAAGCTACGGAGAGTAATGCAATATTACGATCTTCTTTTTGCTGTGCTTTATTCATATGTAAGTATAAAACTAAGGCACATATATAAAGAACAATAACCAATATCATGGTTATTAAATTCATCCACCACGCATCGATAATCATTTTTACTAGAAAAAATAATTATTATATTATGCGCAACATGGAAGCATAATCACCATTATCGTATTGGTAAATTTCTTGGAATTCGTTTTTACAATTTCCTTCCTTACTAACACTGCCATCTTTCTTATGCAAAAAATAATGACAAATACGTTTATCTTCGTATTTAATTTCGTTACGATCTAAGAACTGAACTGCTTCACAAAAAGTCTTGATTTTACGATCACTTAATTGATTAGCTCTTTCGATAACTGTTTCTCTGGTTAAACCAGCTGTTTCTAAAATACGTACATCTTTTTCTAAACAATTCCAAACGTTGAGATTAGTAGTATAATAACCTAAATTTATTTTGGTATTAGCCCAAACTTTACTAATTAATAAAGCTACTTCTATCTTACCTTCTAAATTATTTTGAATTAAATAAATATGACCTTGATCATTTTGATAAGTAAAAGGTCTAATTTTATTACTATCTTCTTCTTCTATTTCTTGACTAATTATTTCCCCTACTGTGACAAAATTAACCCATTCTTGCCAATTTCTTTCTCCTACTATAATACGAGTAAAAGGTAGATCTTTGAAATCTTGTTCGTTGGCAAAAGCATTAATAATACCTTTATTAGCTACTTTGGGTAGACCATAAGTCATAGCTTTATAATTTAATAAATATTGTTTGATAGCATCATAAAGTTCCTTATATAAATGAATTTGACCGTTACGGAAAATAATAGGTATATAATAACTGAGGTATTTAATACCAGCTTCACTATCATTAATATCTAGGGGAAAACGATAATTGATACTGATAGGCATATTGTTAAAAGTACTATTTTCTAGATTACTATCATTCTTAATAACATAACGACTAAACCAATCGTCAACACTATCTAATTCAGATAAATTCCAAGACCATACTATTAATTGTTTGATAATATTAGCATTGCGATTAATGACATTTAATTGATAGAAATTATTATCACTAATTTTCTTTTCCTTTTCTAATTCATAAGCGGTACAAACTTCATCGTTTTTCTTAATATCTTCACAAGGTACAAAAACACCTTTATCACAACCATTCATACTAAACCACATACCACCGCTACCTTCTTTTTTCTTACTCTCAAATAGATCTACTGCTAAGCTTTTAGTACCACAAGCTATCTTGTCACGTAGAGGAACATTGAGAGGGAAACCAGGCGGGACATAAATACTTAATTCTTGTTCATCTACCATAATATTAATACGATAAATTCTACCGCTATCATTAATAGCTTGGCCTACTATTTCATAATCAGCTAATAAATAATTCCAATTGACATTTTGATAATAATTGACCCTAACGGTATAATCCTCACTACGATGACTTTCACAAATATAATAAGGATTTTTATCAATATAGTTTTTCATAAATCTAGTCAAAATATCAGTATATAAGAAAGGGAAATCGGAACCTTTAACTGTACCGTCATGACCAATTAATTCATAAACCGGAAAAGTTTTAGAAGAGACATGTTTGAAGAGTAACAGAGAAGGTAATTTGAGATTAATTTCACGATTATGGAAAAAGCGATGATGAGGTCTTTCTAAATTAATTTTACCATCTTCATAAACAAAAACAAAAATATTAATATAGAAAATATTTTCTAATAATTTATAATAGAAATGAGAGTCAAAAACCTCTTCGGTATTGCTAATTCTTAACTCTAATTGTTTCTCATTTAAATTAAAATTTTCTTGACTAGCACTGATTATTTCTACAAAATTACTTAAATTTTTACGCATTAAATTAACTATTTGTTCTCGTTTGATAATATTCTTTTCTAGATAAACTTTTCTAAATTTTAATAGTTTATCTATCCTTTCATTGTTCTTGATATTCTTACCTTTTAAATTAGCTAAATGACCACTGGCTAGTAGAGCACAGTGGATCATAGAACTTTTACTATTTTTCAATACTCCCACTCTGTTAAATTGAGTATTAGGATAAGGCTTTTTCAAAAAGCTTTGTAATTCTTCTGGTAAAAATCCTACTTGATCAGTGGTTAATAATTTAACTGTTTTTAACTGACTAGTTTTACCTTTGGCTTCTTCTTTTTCATTAAAAAAGGCCACCGGGTCGGCTCTGATTTCATCATAGCGATCATAAAGATCGTTCTTTTTTTGGCTACTACAACAAGGTAAAATAGGATACTCTGAAAGCTGATCAGGATTAGGAATAAAACTAAGAATATTATTTTCGCTAGGGCAAACAAAATTAAATCTTTTACCCGCTTGCTCTGATTGCGGAGGAGGGAAGGTAACTACATTATGTTTCTTACCATCAAATTCATATTCTTGCCAATCAGGTACGTCTTCGTCGCCGATAATAATAGGTTGTTTAGGACAGCCACATTTACGGGAGTATTCACTCTTGGGAAATATTTCGGGGGCAGCAGTAATCAAATTATCAATCTTATTAGTTTTGAAAGTAACCACGCGTTCTTTCTTTTCACTTAACGGAGCACCCAATCCTTTGCCATCCGGTCCAGTATAAGGCTCAGTGACTAATTCATAATTCATCTCTAATTCTTCATTATCTAAATGATTATAATACCAAGCTAATTTAGATAAAATTAAAGCAAATTCATTAATACTATTACTATTAACTATATTGCTCCGAAAAATAATAGAATATTTATCACCGTAGAGAGGTTCAATGAAAAAATTAGCTTTATATCCACGAGTATTTTTCTCTTCGGTATAAGTTTTGAAATAATATTTATCTCTTTCACTAACTAAAGAACGAGGTTTGGACTCTTCCTTAACATAAAGAAATTTATTAAAAATACTTTCAAAAAGAGAAAGAAAATACAATCTAGTATTATCATAATTAGGAAAATTAATTTCAAAATTACCTTTAATATTTTTAATTTCTTCTGGAGCCAAAATAATATCATCTAATAAAGTAGGTAATTTTTTCCTAATTAACTCGATACTATTTCCTGGATAACTAAATATTAATAAACTTTTTTCTAAGTTAAATTCTAAAAGTATGTATTTTTCTTTTGGTAACATAGGGATCCTCATCAATACAAAAATATAATTTTTTCGACAATCTTTTTCTTCTTCACTTAATATATTAATTTTTTTGTTAGCATTTAATACTTCTTCTATTACTAAATTTTCTTTGTCATATAATTTATAAAATTTATCTTCTTCTCCTTGATATTGAATAAAAGGAAAATAATAACTGGCTTTCATATTATTAAAGATAATAGCGCCGGTATCGATATTAAAATCATATTCTCCATCTTTGACTTTAATACTGACTTTGGTTTCGGTTAGTTTCAGACTTTTGGCCATTTCTTCTGGAGAAGTAGAATAACTCATTTTACTCAAATCTTGATAAAATTTCTTTACTTTTTCATAGTCTTGTAAAGTCTTCTTAGTAAGTGCTTCTAGACGAGCTTCATATTTTTCTTTCACATCTTCGAAATTATCATCTTCTAAGACTAAATTACTAACTCGACTTAGGCAGTTAATTTTCTCTATTAAAAAACTTTCTTTGGCATCTTTATTAGCTAAAAAATAAGCTAATATATAATTATCTACATTAATTCCGTATATTTTATTATAATAATTGAATTGAGCCACTATTTCCTCTTCCCCTCTTAATTTATTAAAAAGAGAGAAATAATTTTCTTCTTTATCTCTGAATATGAAATTAATAGGAGTATTAGTTTCACTAGCTATCTCAAATTTATTGATAATATCTTGACCCAAATTAATATCATAGATTATATTATCCAAAGCTTTTTCATTTCCAGCTATTTCTTTTTCTTCTATTTCAGTGGATAATAAATCTTCCAAATTAATCTCCTCTTCTTGGTAACAAATATTATCAATATCTTCGACAGTGTAATCTATTTCTTCATCACTATCTATAACTGACATTTTTAATTGCTTTTAATTATTTTCTCTTAAAAATGTTAGATTTATTAACACTTTGTTTATTTGTTGTTTTTTTAATACATTTCTATATGATTAAATATAAAGAATATAAAGCTTGGTATAAATTAAACGAAAACGAAGCTATTGTTAGTGATTTTAATCATGTTTATACCCCTAGTGATAGTAGAATATTTGATAGTAATATTGATACTGCTCATGAAATGAAAAAAAATCATATTATTGAAATTATTAATTATGGTGACGATGAGTGTTATCTAGATATTTTTGACGACCAAAAAAGAATAATCTATCATTTTTTCTGCCCTAAATATTTACTATTTTCAGGTCAATATAATCATACTCATTATTTAGAAAATAATAAAAAATATAGTTTTTTCTTAACTACCATTGCTCCGGAAAATTTTATTACTTTCAGACAAGTTACTTTTGATAAAATTAAAGTTCTACCTTATCTATCAAAAGAGAATGAATTAGTCTATTATCATTCTGATAATAATTTATATATAGATAAAGTTATTAGAGAATTAAAGGCTAATAACTACCATATTAAAAAAATAGAAAAAAGTAAACTAGAAAACATATGGCCACATGGAGGCACTATTTATAAGCATCATATGGTATTAAATAAAAAAGAAAGAATTTTAATAGTTGGTACTATTAAAGATACAACACAAAGTCTGGAAATATTAACAGATGAAGATAAATATTTTTTCCCTATTAAAGGAGATAAAATATATACTCATTGGTTGGTTAATGAAAATCCAGATTTATTAGATGTGACTATAATAGAACGCAATATAAATTTAAATTGTAATAGTGGTGGCGAATTAATCATCGTCACTGTCACTGTCGCCATCAGCTAATCGGTCTAATAAACCATTAGAATTAAAATAATCTATAAGGTTTTTATTTTTTCTATCAGCCATGATTATATTATTATAGTTACAAAACACTATACTATATTATCTATGAATATAATTAAATCTTCAATTTTTTTCAAATATCTTTTAGCTTCACTGAAAGGTGAAGGAAAATAAGTCTGTTTAAAATCTTCTAAATTTTGCGTACCCATAGATTTATTACAACAAGAACAAATAGGTCTCAGATTATTTAATATATTTCTACCTCCATTTTTAACAGGTATGACATGACCACATTCAAAATTTTTACTATCTAATTTACCTTTACAACAATAACATTGACCTTGGCCTTTTTCAGGTCCAATATACTTGTCCCACACTTTATTTTTAAGAGTTTTAGGTATATTTTTTCTAGCCATTTTTGAAAAAAAATAAAATTGATTTTTTAATTACTCTCTATTTAATACAATAACAACACCATGGCTACTCTGGACGATATTTTGCTGCGAGTGGAAAAATTGGAGAAGGAAAATGCGGAATTTCGTAAAAGTTTAGAAGCTTTGATGAAAAATGGGACTAGTAAGAAAACACCCAAAGCCAAAGCTAAACCTTTAAATCTTAATGATTATATTGAAAATATGGAAAAGGGTAATTTTTCCTGTTCTTATTTTCCTAAAGCCGGAGCTAATAAATTTCTATTTTGTAATGAAAAGAATAATCTTTTCTTTGACGGTAAACCGATAAGCGAAGATATAACTGAATTGACATGGGAAAAATTCCGTCTAGTTAGATGTAAGACTCATGCTAAATTGGCCAAGGATATCGGCCTTGATTTAGGTTACAAAGAATTAGAAAAACATTATGGTGTAATTAAAGACAATACAGTTATTGCTAAAAACGAAGAAGAACCAGCAGAACAATTATCACAAATATTGACTGGTAATACTGTGGATGTAGTTACTACTCCTAGTAAAGCCATGGTTAAGAAAAGTAAAAAAGACGATAATTATATTGATCAAGGAGATTTCTTAGATGAAGCGGTTAAACACGATGAAAAAATAGTTATTATTCGTTATCATAAATCTAAAACAGGTACTCCCAAATCGAGACCTTCGCCTGTTATTTTAGGTGTTTGCGAAGAAGAATTTGATCAAGATAATTATCTTAATACACTTAAACCTCCTTCGGACAAAATTACAGCTAGTGTTAGTCTTAAATATAAACCTTTGGAAAGTGAAACAGATCAAGAAGAAGAGGCAACTATGCCGCAAGTAAAAACAGAAGATGATATTACTGCTGGTTTAACAGTTCCGCCTCCCGAAGAAGATGCTTATAAAGCAGAAACTGATGGCGAAGACGATGAAGATATTACAGCTTTGCTTGATGATTTAAAAAAGTAAATTAATATTTATACATTTAATTGTTTAAATATTTCTCTAAAAAAAATGAATAAACTATCCTTAGAAGAAAGTCTTAAAATTTTAGCTCCTTTTCACTCTGATGAAGAAGAGCCAAAAATTGAGACTGAAGTTAAAAAACCCGCTCGTAAAGCTCGAAGAAAAATAAAAACACCTTCTCGTAGCCCAGTACGTATTCCTAAAATTAGTCCTGTCAGAGATTATAAAGAAGAAAAAATAGAGACTATTGAAAGCAAGAATAGTCTTTATCCTGAAGAAGAGGAAGATAAAATAGAAATTAAACAAAGTGAAAAAGAAGTAGCACCACATACGCCTACGCGTTTTACTATTGAAACTCCACGTACTCCTACGGCTAGATTTGATGTTTTACCAGTTAAAGATATAGATTTAGAACAGAAATTAAAGGATTATCGTTATTCTATTATTAAATATTTAATAGACGAAGATACTAATAGTATTAAATATGTTATTTGTTTTGATCCCAATGGACAAATTATTTTTATTAATTTAGATAAGAAAGCCAAAACTGATTGTCAAGCTCATAAAAGTGTTAAAATTAATTTAAGTAAAGAATTACCCAAATTAGGTAGTTATCAACAAGCACTTTTAGAAAAATTAACTATGGATATGAGAGGCTTGGTTTTTTACGAAAAAGGTAGTTATTTATTTGCTCTCCGGGAAGATAATGCTGATTATTATTATGAATATTATTTATTAGATAATCAAATTAATAGCGATATGTTAGATATGACTCAAACTTATTTGGTTGCTAGTTTAGAGGAATTAGAAAAAGAACCTCATTATATGATCCAGAGTAGTAAGAAAAATTATCAAATAATTCAGCAACAACAATTATTAAGTAATAAATATAGTTTTTCTCATTTAATTGATAGTATGGAAAATTTAAATAAACAAATGAAAAGTTTTGATAAAAGTTATAAAAAATATGCTAATAATTTAGTAGAAGATTGGTCTCTATTAGGTTCTTTTGCTAAAGATTATTATAGTAAATATGGTAAGGGAGAATTAAGAGAAGAAGATAAAGATAAATTTGATAAAGTTTCTCTAAATATGTATGCTCGTTTTCAAAACTTCAATGAACATATTTTTATGGTTCAAGATTTACTTCCTCTTTGTGGTGAAATAAATAAAATTATCGCTTCAATAGCTGAAAGACAAGATCTTATTCAAACTAAGGACAAAGCTTTTTCGGGTCGCATTATAGAGCCAGAAGAGATCAATAATTTAATTTAAAAGAAACTATATGAAAAATGACCTTTTGGTTATATCATCCTCGTCAATTTTTTAAATCATCATCTCTCTTACCTTATAAAAGTCAAGATGCTGGTGATATGTTAAATTTTTTAACTGTATTTTTACTATCATTTAGTGCTTACATGAAAAATAAAATTAACGATGAAATTTGGAAAAAAGTCTTTATAGGTGGTCTTTTGATAATAGTAATTTTAAGTTTATTTACTTCTAAGGAAGAAGCTACCGAGAATATGGATGGTTTAGAAGTACCAAAATACAATGATTATAAATTTAGTTTATCTGTCGATTAAAAAAAATTTTACTATATTAAAATGATTAGTTTTATAATTTTGCTCTTCCTGCTTGTTTCACAGGTTGTTTTAAATGGTTATAACTACGCAGAGATAAATATTTCAGAAGATTTTACAGGTAGCAACAATGCTGATATTAGTAAAAATCTTACATTAGGCGCATTAGTATTGGCCGCTGTTTTCTTGGTCTTTATTAGTGTATTATATTTCTTTAAATTTATAAATTATTCTCGATCAGAATTTTTACTTATTATTAGTATAATCATGGTCGCTATTATTATGTTGATAAGTTATCATTATTTAACCTTGCAATACAAATCCGGAGCTAGTTACGACTCGGCCAAAGAAACATTAAGAAATGCCAGTGTTTTGGTTAATGAAAACGAGTTAGATATTGCTTTAATTGGTGGTATTGTTACCCTAGGTTTGGCTGTAATAATTGCTGGTTTATTAATAGGTAAATATTTAATTGCTGAAAATAAAATAGTCAAAATTAAAGAACCAGTTTATGTTAATATGCAAACTAGTACTTTAAAAGAAGATTATAAAGAGCCAGATTATATGTCAGATGTAAGCAAGAATTTCATCGTTTAAATTATTAAAATTTAAAAATGGAATATATTGATAGTAATTATTATCATAAATATAAAATAATTGATTTTATTATAAATAGTAATAAAGAAGCTAATAATATATTTTATCAAGAAAAAGAACTATTATTAGAATGGATAATGCAGTTAAAAGAAAAAGCTTTTTTTAATAGCTTAGTATTGTTTAATTATAATAGTTATCCTGGTTATTTTTCTCTTTATGAAAAGAAAAAAATAGAAGCAGCTCTCATTAGTAATAATTTTGACTATTTCAAAGAAATTATTAATAATTATGAAAAAGAGTATTTATACCAAGAAAGTATGTCTCATAATTTATGGTTAGTTCGATTAATATTAGCTAATGATAAGTATGAGTGGAAATATCTAGTAGAAGCTAGGAAAAAATTTATTAAAGAAAATCATATTATTAATTTTAAAAACAAAGTTAAAATTAATAATAAAGTCTATGATCTTAATATTATTCTACAAGCTCTTATCAAAAATAAAAATAATTTTAGTAATGAGGATAAAGAATGGTTATTAGATAAATATAAGAGAGAAATAAAACTAATTAAATTTTATTTAGAAGAAGAATTAACAAGTGAAATAACTGACAAAAGCATAAGCTAATAGGAAACTAATGCCTATGCTAACTGGATCTCTGCTATATTCAGGATCTAAGTCGCGTTTATCATAATAATAGAAAAGTATGGCAAATTCAATTAATAATAAGATAAAAACAATACCAGCCAAAGGGTAAGGAAATCTATCTTTATTAACCATAGATAATCCTAAAACAATAAAAGTACCCACAATAATTATAATACTAAATACAATTATAGTTAATCCTTGATCAGTAGTTTTCAAATCATCATAATGTATTAATGTACTGATAAGAAACCAAAAATAAAAAACATAAGTGGCTAGAATAGAATAAAAATAAAAGTCTTTAAACAAAACATAATTACTCGGATCCTTATTAGTCATCTGAAAATAACTACTATAAGGTGATTTCATTTTTAATATACTTTAAAAAGCATATTAAAAAAATTCTTCAATATCATTGATAATCTTTTTGAGAGCATTGTCAGATATATTATTCATTTTACTAAAACTTTTAGTATTTATATTACGGCTATCGCAAAAACGTTTGATAATACCACAAGCTACATACTCGGGACGAGAAGAATAAAGAATATCTTTTTCAGACATAATATATTTAGCTAATTTTTTAATCTCTTCTTTCATAGTATCTAAACTATTTCTTTCACAGATACTATCAATATAAGCAATTGGCGACATTATAACTATGGATATATATTTATTAACTTCTTCGTGGACAGAAGGAATAAGAGCAGTGCGAGAAGTAACTTTTAGACACCAATTAATCTCCTTTCTAGATAAATTTAATTTTTTAGCTAAATTATGAGGATTGAAATCTTTGTAACCACATTCAATATAAGCTTCGTAGACTTGTATGAAGGTGTTTTTACAATCATTTCTTACTTTTTTACCAGTTTCGCTTTGCTTACGTATGATATTTTGTCTAGCTTTAATAAGTACATCTTCGGGTATTTCGTTTAAATTATCTAAAATACTAGTTTTGTTATCTAGATATTTAAAATAACCCGGTTCTTCTTTCTTATTATCAAAGGTTTTTTCTATTAATAATCCACAATGTTCACAAACATTGTCAATAAAATGATGTTGACAATTTTCATAAAACATGTTTAAAGGTTTTGTTTTATTTTTAAAATCATTTCTTTAAAGCAAAATTATTTGGTATTTAGTTTTTGACAAAAGTATGAACTGGATCTATATTAGGCATATGTTTAAGATTTTTCCATTTGTAGTCTAAATAAAAATTAGCTTCTTTATTAGCAGTGATAGTTAATAATGATAAATCTCTTATTATCATTTATTCAAAAACTATATTAATGTTAGATATAGTTTTTTTTTTCTTTTTTTTTGGGTCCCACACAAGGAGGGCTTTTTTATTTTTTAGAAAAATTTTTTTTTCCTACTTGGTTTCTATATGCGCCAAGTAGGATAAAAGAGGGAGGGGGGGGGTTAGCACATCTTTACAGATTTGCCAACAAGTCCAATTTCGGGGTCATGAGCTTCGGTTAAGACCACAGTTTCACCTGTGTACAGATCTGTCAGGAGCTTGGCTTGCGCCTCGCTCAGGCGCGAGGTAACGATAAATCGATTACCAACATTTGTAGTACTGGCCCAATTAGTTTGGCTTTCAGTGCGTCTCTGGAAGAAATACTGAAAATATTTCTCACCGTCGATTTCAACAGGCATGGTAAAAAATTTGCGTTTATCTGGGATAAACCCGAAAGAAAACTTGTTCTCGTCAAGTTTCTCAACTGGTTCGTAACCATCCGTGGTTTCTGATAGCATAGTAGGGTTATTTCCCTTCATGCATTCCGTGGGCATTATTTCGTTGAAAAGAGCGTCCATGGTGATGTTTTAACTTGCGTTAGCGTTTTCAATAAGGTAAGATTGAAACAGTTAAATATCTATAATAAAATAATTTTTATTTATTTTTCAATTTTATCCACTTTTATTCAAATTGAAAATAATTAATAAAGAAAGAAGTAAAAATGTCTGTATCTTTTGATATTAGTATTTTTAATGATGAAGAGTCTAAAAAAATTAATGATTTACTTACTTTTTTACCCAGTGAACCAGATATGAAAAAATTTAATCCAAATATGCGTTTTCAAGCTACTGGCGCGCCAGTTAGGATGATTTATTGTAGCGAAGGCAAAGTACATTTACCCTATCGATTTGCTTGTAGTTATTATAATAAATTTTTTAATCAAGATACTAGTAAATATGCCAATATTCATGAAAAAAGACAAAAATTTTCAGGGCAATTATTAGATCGACAGAAGGAACCTTTTAAGCGAGCCGTAGAATATTTGAAGGAATATCGCACCGTAACTATTGCCTTATATCCGGGCTTTGGTAAAACTTTTATGGGGGTCATGCTCAGCTGGTACATCAATAAAAGCACTTGCGTCTTAATTCATCGAGAAAATATAGGGAAACAATGGGTTAAAACTTTCTTAAAATACATGGATTTATCCAAAGAAGATGTTTGGTTCGTCAACGACAAGGTACCCCCTCAGCCGAAAATCATGGTTTGTATGGATGGTCGCATTGATAAAATACCCAAACATATAAGGGAAAATATAGGTACTTTGATTATCGACGAAGCTCATTGTTTTTGTGCTCCTGGTAAGGTGAAAGCTCTCCTTAAATTGTCACCCTCTTATGTCATCGCCGAGACAGCTACACCCACCAAAGAAAACGGTTTACACAAGGTAATTCAAAGTATATGCGGAACTCACTATATAAAAGAGACAAGTACCAAACCATACAATTTTTTTCTTATCCAAACAAATTTGACTTTTGTCACTGATGGCGGAAATCCATTTGGCGAATTATTAAATAAACAGACCGAAAGTGAGGAGAGAAACCAGTTAATTATTGAGCTTTTAAAAGCTAATCAAGACAAAAAAACTATCATCGCTACCGCCCGTACTCAGCATTGTCAAACCTTAAAAGAAATGATAATTGCCGAGGGCTTGGATAGTTCCGAATTATATGGTACTATTAAAAATTATCAAACCAAAAATATATTAATTGGTACTGGTAGCAAGATGGGAGTGGGTTTTGATGAAGCTAATTTTTGCGATGATTTTGACGGGCGTCCCTCGGATTTATTAATTATGTGTTATACCTTTGCTAGTTGGGCCCCTTTTGAACAAGTAAGAGGTCGTGGTATGCGTACCGATAGTCCCAATATTGTTATGTTTAATGATAAGCATGGCATTACGCGTAAACATTTTACGCAAATACGTAAATGGGTCAGGGAAACTAACGGTCGTATTATTGAATTAAATGTAGATAAAATGAAAAGCTTTAAATTAGAAGTTGAGTAAAATGGATCGAGTAGCTCAAATGACAGCAGTGCAAAAAGAAGCATTAGAACTATTTAAACGGAAAAATACTGATTATGGTGATGCTTTTGCTAAATTTGGCGTGGTGGGTGTTTTAATGCGTATTGAAGACAAAATTCAAAGGGCTCTTTCCATTACCAAAAATGGTGTTAATTTAGTAGAAGATGAAAAAATTAACGATACTCTTTTAGATTTACATAATTATGCTGCTATGGCTATGATGTTAATAAAGGAATAAATTATAAATATTTATTATTTATAATTAAAAATGCCAGCCCGTAAGAGCCCGGTTAGAAAAAACGCTGATAAAGAACGTATTGCTGAATTGGAAAAGCAATTAAATGAACAACAAAGAAAAAGTAAGAAATTAATTAATAGTATCTCAGAATTTCAAGAAGATGTAGGTCTTACTGTTGTTCCTTATCAACGAATGATGTTATATATCACTACTATCATTTTGTTTGCGGTGGGATTAGGGATGATTATTTACGCCGCTACTCATAAAGATATGAGTGAAGTAGAAACTACTCGTAGTAATATGTATATAGTCGGAGGTATATTAGTAGCCGCGGCAGTTATTGGGTTTTTCCTGGGTAGATGGTGGTTAAAATCTGTGGAGAGTAATCCCAATTTACGTAAATTAAATGCTGTATTATTTGAAACAGAAATGATTAAAGGAGCACTAAGATAATAAATAACTATAAATTAGGTTTATTTTCTTCTTCGTCATCTTCTTCTTCAAGACAACCAAAATGACGATGACCAGCACTAATATGTTGGTTATCTTCGTTTAATAATTTATTGAGACTTGAAGTAGTATATTTCGTTCCATTAGAAAAAATAACCCGGTCAACAATACCAGAAGCATCCATTCTCTGGAGACAGTGGATACAAGGGCGGGAATTACCACCCCATTCTCCTTGGCCTGTGCGTACAACGTATAAATTATATTTCTTGCTTCCGCGCAGTACCAATTTATCGAGGACTGTAGCTTCGGCATGTACTGATATACGGTTAGGTACATAGTGGTTATCTCCCCTGACAATAATATTCCTGCCTTTAACAAGAGCAGCCCGATGAGCATGTATTTCATGTTTACCTTTAGCATTTTGTCTTTGTTGTAATAAAGTTTGTAATATTTCAGGATAAACAGGCATGATATATATTAGTAATAAAAATAATTATCACTTCAATTTTATGATTATTAAAAAATGAATGAAGTATTAAAAATTAAATTAGTGGCTATTAGCTCGGTATTATCTTTTTTATTAGCACTATATATTTTTGGTTATGCATTAGATAAATACAAAACCGATCCAGATGATTTTACTATTTCACGAGCAGTAGCCGATGGTAATAGTATTACAGCGGCTACCATAGTATTTGCTATCTTAGGATCAGGATTATTAATATATTTGCATCATTTACGAGGGTTTAAAAGAAGATTACTATTGCGCGATATTATTATATTAGCTATTTTAGCCTTATTTATTTCTATTATTTTTGTAACACCTTATCAAAAAGATGGCACCCTTAGTGATAATAAAGCTATTAAAGATGCTCATATAGGTTTGGCTGCAGCTGCTTTTACTTTGGTATTTGCTTATAATTTATTTACTTATTATATTTTCTATAAAATCTATAATACTAGATTGCCTCTTATCTTAGCGGGTTTTAATATTCTAATTTTTATTGGATTATTTGTACCAGTTATTATAGCCGACGAAGCTCATAAAGTAGTTACTAGTCAGGACGAAAATGATGCGTTGGGTATAACTTTTGCTACCTTTGAAAATCTAAATTATTTATCCCTATTGGTAATTATATTATTGCTGGGTTTCTATAAAGTTTAATCTATTTTGTGCTCTTTTTTCAATACCTTTATTGACTTTATGAAAATAATCATTACCTAAAATATCTAAAATGGTATGAAAAATAGAAGGTATATGATCACGCTTTATGTCCATAAAAAGTACTATTTTTTTAGCTTTGGGATTTTTGACACTATGAATATAAGTGTCGTCGAAAAGGAAAAGTTCTCCTTCTTTCCATTGATAATCTTTATTATCAATAGTTATAACTGCTTCGCTAGGTATATCAATAGCTAAATGTAAGCGCAAAAGACCCTTCCATGGTCCCCTGTGCGGGGGTATATTTTTATCCTCTTCTAAAATAGAAAACATCGCTAAATCAATAGGTAAACGACGTAGTAATTCAGCTGTTTTGGGACATTTCTCACAATTAGTTTTATTGAATTCACCATAAAATTTAAAGAAAAAAGTTTTCCAGGCCCTATTGTCATAATTGATAAGCGGTGCTTGTATACCATCCACATCATTAAAACGAGGAATATGATGATAGTCTTTTAATAAATTATGAGCTTCTGCTTTAATAATATCAAAATGATCTTTTAATATATGAGCTTCGGGTATAATTTCTTGCCAATCTAAAATGGGCTGATTAAATTTTTCAGGGATAGTAGAAAGCATCATACCATTAAAAGAATTAAGTAAAAAATTTTGGATTGTACTATCAGTAACTCCCTCGCTTAAATAATCATATTCTACCTTTTTTTTCCAAACATGAGCAAAATAGGTAAAAATTACTGTTAAAGTTAATAGAAAATAAACAATGTTTTTCATTTTAATTATTTTCTATTTAAGTTTCAATATGTATAGTTACATTTTTTAAAATATTTTTAAGATGTTCATATAATAGAGCATTATAAGCAGTAGTGGCTAAACACCAAACACTAAAAGACAAAGAGGGAATAGTAATAATAAACTTAGTATACCAATCTAATGAATTTTTCTTTTTGGGTAAGAGAAAATCATTTTCGGTAAGCATTTTTAAATAATAATATATTTATTGTTTAAATACTCTTGAACTTTTTCCAATCAGCCAACATTTTCTACTCTCGCTATAATAAGCATTTAATCGTTCACTACCCTTAATATTTTTACTCTGCATTCTTCTAATTTCATCCAGAGCACTCCTGGGAGTGGTATGACATTTTTTGAGATGGTCGTGATTTTTTGTTATAATAACATTATTATTACTCTTTTTTACTCTGAATTTATAGATAAAAAAGAGTAATAATATGAAGGCAAAAACTATGAAAGTTATAGACAAAGCGTCTAACATTTTAATTATATAAAAATGAGCTTTTATCGTAAGAGAGGAGATAGAAAGGATTTATAATTAATATAATAAACTATTACTATTTATATTTTTATATTTTTTTGGTTTAAAAAAATCATCTAATTTTATTTTAAATTTACTATTTAAGCCATTATCTAATTTTTCTACTTTTTGTTTATTTATTTTTAGTAATTTATAAGATTTATTTAATTCCCAGCTAGTATTATCTCCTGCTGTATATTTGATTACAATATTTTCATTATCATAATCTTCTATTTCCCCTATAATATTATTTTCTGTTTTAACTCTCATATATTTTTTAAATTCGCTTTTTTCTATATGTTCTGTATTAAAATTATATTTATTTTTAATACGATCTAAACAAAAAGTAAATCTTCTATTAATGTCTAAAAATCCGGGAGAAATAATAGATTCTAATTTACATTTATCGTTACAAAAAACTACATTAGCTATACCTCCTCCTATAGGACCTATTATATGCTCAGCATTATTAAAATAATTAATTTTTTCTATCATACTTAATTTTTCTGTAAAAATTTCTTCGTAATTATCCTTTTTTAATTTATCTACTAATTCATCTTCATTGACCATTTTCCTTCTAGTGGTATAATTAGTTCCTATATTATCTAATTGGGAATGTATATGTGTTCTTCGGGAAATATATATTTTCTTAGGTGTTTTTATATCATTTTTAGCCTTTTTAATCATATCATGATACAAATAAAAAATCTCTTTTCTTGGCGGTAAATTAGAATCAAAATCATGTGTATACGAAGTTGATATATATATATGTTTATAAAGTGTTTGGTCATTAATAATTAATATATCTTCAATATTAATATTCAAAATATTTAAACTTTCTATAAAAAATAAATAGTGTTTTTTATCTTCGTTAGGATATTGTGTTAATATTTTTAAATTTTTTATCTTTTTTTTTAAATGATTAAACGATATTAAATAGGGTAATGTGTCGTATAAAAAATGAAAATAATTACCATTATTATAACAGAAAAAAAATAAAGGATCTTCGCAAGTATATATAATTTCTTTTTTTGTTGGTATAAATTCCATGTTATATTTTTCATATATAGATGAATTTTTAAGAGACATAGTTCTTTCTAGAATAGGTAATATTAATTTATCTTCAGTTTTTAATAAAATATTAGGATAAAATAAATTATATCCGGTAAATATTATATTTTTTATTTGGTATATATTAATGTCTCTATTATTTTCATCTTTTTTATAAATATTCAAGAAAATTTTTTCTTCTTTAAACAATGTTATAAACATATTTTTAATTAAAAATATGTTTATATGTCATAGAATAAACACAATATCGGAATTAAAAAAAATTAATTCCGAATATGGTGTAGAAATAGACTTAAGAGATGACACAAATGGAAATATTTATATTCATCATGATCCTTTTGTAAAAGGAGAAAATTTTGAAGAATATTTAAAGAATTATAATCATTCGTTTATTATATTAAATATAAAAAGCGAAGGTATAGAATGGAAAATTAAAGAATTATTATGCAAATATAATATAATTAATTATTTTTTTTTAGACTGTTCATTTCCAATGATAATTAATTTGATAAATAAAGGGGAAAAAAATATTGCTATTAGATATTCTGAATTTGAGAGTATAGATAATATTTTATCGCTGAGAGGTAAAATTAAATATGTATGGGTTGATTGTTTTAATATATTACCTTTGAACAAGGGAATATATAAATTGTTAAAGGATAATAATTTTAAAATTTGTTTAGTTTCTCCTGAACTTCAGGGTCAAAGTGATAAACTAAACAAATATAAAAAAATTTTAAATGAAGAAAATATTTTTTTGGATATGATATGTACAAAAAAATATAATATAATTAAATGGTTTTAATTAATTATAATCCAATTGGTATCTTTATATAAGCAATCATAATAATTATTTCTTACATATTTATGGAAATAAATTGGTATTTTTTGAAACATATTATATCTTTTTTGCAAAATTTTTATTAAAAAAGACCAAAAAGTAGAAATAAGATGTATTTCACTGGCATTTTCTAAAATTTTTAACATGTCAAATAAAATTTTACTTGAATTATTAATATTAAAAAAGATATTATATTTTTTAATATGATTTCTATCTATTAATAAATTTCTTTCGGGATCTTCATTTAATACAATATAATTATTTCCAATATTAGATATTATATCATAATATTTATCATTTTCCAATTTATAATTTCTTTCTATTTCAAAATTTTTAAAATGAGAATCAATAGGTACATTTAAAGGAGAATAAAAATATTCAATACTACCGGGTATTAATTTTTTATCAATACACGGATTCCAAAATTCGCCGGCTCCAAAAAATTCATAATTTTTATATTTTTTTAAAATATGTTTAATTCTTTTTTTATCTAATAAATTTTTAGCCATATATTCAATAATAATTTTTTCATTATTTTGAAATAAATAATCTATAAAATCTTTACTATCTTCTCTTATAAGTAATACTATTTTTTCTTTTATTTTAGATAAATAAAAAAATATACCCAAACATACAATAATATCTGTCCAACCTTGATGAGTAACAATAATAGTATACTTCATTTTAATAATTTATTTATTAAAATGCAAATAATAATACCTATGTCGGGTATTGGTAAAAGATTTAAAGATTCTGGTTACAAAGATCCAAAACCTTTGATAAAAGTAGATAATAAACCTATGATAGAACATGTTATCAATTTATTTCCCGGAGAAAAAAATATATCTTTTATATGCAATGATTTGCATTTAGAAAAAACTAATATGAAAAATACTTTAAAAAATATTTGTTCATACGGTAAAATTTATAAAGTTCCTTTAGAGAATAGAATGGGTCCAGTCCATGCTGTAAGTCTTATTTTTGATAAAATAAAAAATGACGACGAGGTTATAATAAGTTATTGCGATTATGGTACAGAATGGGAATATCATAAATTTTTATCAGATACGAGATTAAGAAATGCCGATGGGTCAATAGCTTGTTACAAAGGTTTTCATCCTCATATGCTTGGAAATGATAATTATGCTTTTTTAAAAGAAAAAAATAAAGACAGTAGATGGATGGAGGAAATTAAAGAAAAAGAATTTTTTACTGATAACAGAATGGAAGAATATGCATCTAATGGTACTTATTATTTTAAAAATGGCAAAATTATGAAATATTATTTTAAAAAATTAATGGAATTGAATATAAAGATTAAAGGAGAATTTTATGTATCACTAGTATATAATTTAATGGTTAAAGATAATTTAAATATTAGTATTTTTGAAATAAAAAAAATGTTACAATGGGGGACACCTTATGACTTAGAGATATATAAAGGCTGGTCTAATTATTTTAAAAATATTAAAAAAATACAAACACCGTTTTTTGATAAGTTAAATACTACTTTAATACTACCGTTGGCAGGGAGGGGAAGCAGATTTATCAAAGAGGGTTATAAAATTCCAAAACCCTTTTTACCTATTAATAATAAAGAAATGATTATTCAAGCAGTTAATTGTCTCCCAGAAACCAAGAATAAAATATTTATTTGTTTAGAAGATCAAAATAAAAAATACAATATCAAAAAATTATTACATAATGAATATAAAAATAGTATTATATATTCTATTGATAAGACAACAGAAGGTCAAGCTTGTACATGTGAATTAGGATTAAAAAAAAATAATTTTGATTTAGATAAGCCTATACTTATAAGTGCTTGTGACAATGGTGTTTTTTATAACACCGAAAAATATCAAAAATTAGTAGATAATGTTGAAAATGATATAATTGTATGGAGTTTTAGAAATCAACAGACTAGCAAAGTTAATCCTGATATGTACGCATGGTTAGATGTTGATAAAAATGATAATATCAAACACGTAAGTTGTAAAAAATTTATTTACGATAACCCATTAAAAACTCATGCTATTATAGGTACTATGTTTTTTAGAAAAGCCAAATATTTTTTAGAAGGATTGAAAAAAAATTATCAAGAAAATATAAAAACTAATAATGAATATTATGTAGATGATGTATTAAATCAAAATATTAAAGACGGTTTAACAGTAAAAATATTTGAAGTAGAAAATTATATTTGTTGGGGAACACCTAATGATTATAAAACATATAATTATTGGTTAGAATATTTTAATTAAAAATTAATTAAAATGGACCTAACTTATATAATTTATAGTCATTCTAGTTATAGTGACATATTAAAGATACAAACAGATTATATTAAAAATATAAAAGAAAAAAGAATATTATTTATAGATAAAGAATTAGATAAATTAAATAATTTTGATGAAATTATTACATACGATAATAAATTAACATATTCGGAAAGAATTTATACTTGTTTACAGAAAATAAAAATTACAACAAAATATATATTATTTACTCATGAAAATAATATCATTATTAAAAAAGAAAATGATAAAATTAGTAATTTATTAACTATTCTAACTAATAATAATATCGACAGATTAGATTTATGTTGTTATAAATATATTAATTTCGATGATAATATTAATTTCGATGATTATATTTTAGTAAAAAGTTTAGGTAATTCTCTGTCAGGTACGCAAATATATAATGTAGGTTTAGCAATTTATAAAAATGGTATACTTGAAAAAATAATGAGAAATAAAAAATATAATTATAGAGAAATAGAAGGCAGCTGGGATATAGAAGAATATTGTAGAAAAGAAATTAAATGTTATTATATAAATTATAAAGAAAATAATTTTAAACTTAATTGCGGTTATTTTCATCTATCTAATATTTTTTTATATTTACATATAACACATAACAACAATCTTTTATCTAAAAAAAATAATTTATATCCTTTTATGAAAAATGAATATATTAAAATTCTAAAGCATTATCAAATAAAAAGAAAATTTAACCCTCCTATGTCATAATTTTATTTTAATAGCTAATAAATAAAAAAATATTAAAATGAAATTATGTTTATTAATAGCTGGTTATTTAAGAAGTATAGAAAATAATATAGAAAATATAAAAAGTAAAATTATTCAGGATTATGAAGCGGATATTTATTTACATATTACAAAAAATGAAGATAAAGAAGATAAATATTATAATAATAAACATGATATACAAAAAATAATTAATTTATTAAATCCAAAATTAATTATTATAGAAAATAATATAAAATTTAAGGAATATCGTAATATTTATAATATTTATTATAAGCATTATAAATTAAATAAAGAAAGAGAAAAAATAGAAAAAATAGAAAATATTACTTATGATGTTATTATTAAGATAAGACCAGATTTGTATATAGAAGACTGTCTTAATTTTAACAATTTAGAAAATTTTGTATATCTACCAGAGGATACAAAATCAGATAGTAAAAAAATAAATAATAAACCCGAATTGTGTGATATATTAGCTTATGGAAACCCTTTAATGATGGAGAAATATTTAAATATATATAATTTCATAACTGATGAAATTATAGAATTATATAAAAATACAGAGAATATTTTATATAATTATTTAAATAATAGAAATATAAAATATAAAAAAATAAAAATTAATTTTTATGTTATTTTATCTTTATGTAATACTATTGCCATAAGCGGGGATTCGGCCTCGGGTAAAACTACTATAGCTAAATTAATTTCTGATAATATAAAAAATAATTTTATATTAGAATGTGATAGATACCATAAATGGGAAAGAGGAAATAAAAATTGGGAAAATATAACACATCTTAACCCACATGCAAATTATATTGCTAAGATGGAAAAGGATGTATTTGATCTTAAAATTGGAAAAAATATATATCAGGTTGATTATGATCATAGTAAAGGCAAATTTACCGATAAAAAAATATTAGAAAGTAAAGATAATATTATTGTTTGTGGTTTACATAGTCTTTACGGTAATAATGATTATAATATTAAAATTTTTATGGATACTGACGAGATTTTGAGAATTAAATGGAAAATAGACAGAGATATAAATAAAAGAGGGTATACGAAAGAAAAAATTATACAACAAATTAATAATAGAAAAGAAGATTATAATAAATATATACTTCCTCAGAAATATAAAGCTGATATAATAATTAAATATATTTGGAAAGATAAATTGATACTTAATTTAGCATTAAAGAAAAAATATCATCAGAATAATTATATTGATAATTATAATTATTCTGATGATATTTTTTTGTGGTATAAATTTGAAAAAGAAAATTACAATGAAATTATTTTAAGTTTTATTAAACAAATAATGAATTAAAAATGTTTTTTCAAGGCGCTATTTTTGATCTAGATAATACTTTGTATAATCATAAAATATCCGAAAAAAAAGCGTATAAAGAAATAGAAAAATACTTACAGAATAAGTATAATATAACAAATGTAGAAAATTATTTATTTCGCATAAAACAAAATCTTAAATATGAAATAAATAATACAGCTTCTTCCCATAATAGATTTATATATTTTAAAAAATTAATAGAAGAATTAAATTTAGAATACGATGAAGTAGAAAAACTTAATATTATATATTGGGATATTTTTTTAAATGATATAATATTATATCCTAAAATAATAGAATTTTTTGAATTCTTAAAAAAAATAAAAATAAAAATAATAATTTTAACTAATTTCCAAACAGAATATCAATTTAAGAAATTAAATAAATTAAAAATTTTAAATTTTTGTGATTATATTATTACTAGTGAGGAAGTAGGTATAGAAAAACCTAGTTTAAAAATATTTAACGAAGTAGTAAGAATTACTGGAATAGAAAGAGATAAATTAATAATGTTAGGAGATGATTTTAAAAATGATATAAATGGGGCCATAAATTCTAAAATTTATTCTTTTTTTTATGGGGGGAAAAAATTTGAAGATATTAATTATAAATATAGCTCATATACTAATATTGAACAAATTTATAATTTTTTTTATAATTTTGATAAAGAATTACATAATTTTGTTAAATTATGTAATTTTGTTGGGAAAAGATTTGATTTAGTTCAAGGTGGTGGTGGAAATATATCTTTTAAAATAAAAAATTTATTAGTTATTAAATCATCAGGAATTAATATGGATACTATTAAATATAATAAAGGTTATAGTATATTAAATAATAAAGAAATTTTAAAGGATATAAATAATAATAATTTTAAACCAGTATCTAATTATAATATTTTTAATAATTCTAGAGCATCGATAGAAACATATATGCATTCTATATTAAAAAAATATACTTTGCATATTCATCCTATTGGAGCTCTTAATTTATTAGTAAGAAAAAATATTAATCATATTGCAAAAGAATATTTTCCAGAGGTATTATTAATTAATTATAAAACACCTGGTGTAGAATTATGCAAAGAAATTATGCAAAGGAATTATGAAAGATATAAGATATTTTTTCTTATAAATCACGGTTTAATTATAACTTCTGATAATCTGAAAGAGATTTATGAAATATTAAATAAAATCACAATTAAGACTGAAAAATTGTCAGGATTAGATTTAACTAAATATAAGGAAGATTATGTCTGCGAAGATATGTATATTAATAAATATTTAAATTTATTAAATGATAAATTTTATTTCCCTGATTCAGTAGTTTTTCTAAAAGATAAATATTATATTAAATGCAACACACTTTTTATAAAAGCTAAAAATTTTATTGAATTTAAAAATATAGAGAATTTATTAAAGGCTAATTTGCTAATAATTAATAATGACGAAGAAAAAATAAATTTAGATGATAAGGAAATAAAATTTTTAAATAATTGGGAAGCAGAAAAATATAGACTTAAATAATTATTTTATCCTATTAATTTTTATTAATAAGATTTTTATATAAAATGTACAGGAGAAGAATTAAAATAAAAAAAATAATTGAAAACCAAAATATCAGAAAAAAATCTAGTCTAAAAAATTTTTATGATATTAAATCTAATAATATAGCATTTATAATACCAGTAACTAGTAGAAAAAGAAATTATAATAATATAAATGATATAGATTTTTTTAAATATTTATATAGTAGTTTTAATAAAAACTCTTCAAGAGATAAATACAATTACAGTTTTTATTTAGGTTATGACGACGATGATTTATTCTATATAGAAAATAAAGAAAAAATAATAAATTTTTTTAATAATTTTGGTAATAAAGATAAGATTTTTTTGATAAAAATAAATGGTTTGCAAGGTAAAGTGGGAGAAATATGGTCTAAATTAGCAGATATAGCTTCTATTGATAATGATTTTTTATATCAAATAGGGGACGATATTACATTATTAACTGATAATTGGGAAGAATTATTCATTTCTGATATTAAAAAAAATAATTTTATCGGAGTTACAGGTCCAGATGATATAAATAATTCTAGTGGAATTTTGACACAAAGTTTTGTACATGTTACTCATTTATCTATATTTAAATCTTATTTTCCAAAGGAAATAAAAAATTGGTATATAGATGACTGGATTACTAATGTTTATGATGCAAAAAGAAATATGAAAATTAAAGTTAGAAATTGTGGCGGAGAACCCAGATATAAAGTAGACAATAACAAGAATAATTATAAAAGTATTCTTGAAAAAGATAAATTATACTATAATAATATATTACAAAATTTAGGAGAATTACCTATTAAAGGTATTAAAGGAAATAATAATATTGAAATTAAAGATAATATATTATATTTATATAATAATAGAATAAAAAAAATTAATATACATTTTATTACATATGGAGATAATAATTATGATAGAGCAAAACAAATAATCACAGAGGAAGCTAAAAGATTTTATAATTTTAAAAGTATAACAGCTTATTCTCCAAATGATCTAGATAAAGAATTTAAAGAAAAAAATAATAATATCTTAAAGCAATCGCGCGGAGGAGGTTATTGGATATGGAAACCATATTTAATATATAAAAAATTAAACGAAATCGAAGAAAATGATTATTTATTATACCTAGACGCTGGTTGTAGATTTAATGATAAAGGATTGGATAGGTTCTTAGAATATATCGAAATGCTTAAAAATTCTAACAAACCTATTATATCTTTTGTAATGTCACACCAAAAAGAATGCTGGTGGACAAATGATAATATCTTTAATTATTTTAATATAAAAAATACTTCTGAAATAGCAAATAACGGACAGATAGTGGGAGGAATAAAATTAATGAAAAAATGTAATTTTACTGAACAATTATATAAAAGGTGTTTAGATACTCTCGACAAAGATAATCTTTTATTTACAGATGAATATAATAAAAAAACAAATAGAAAAGATTTTAGAGATAATAGACATGATCAGAGTATTGTGTCTATTATCTCTAAAATAGAAGGTAGTATAGAATTAGAAGATGAAACTTATTTTGAACCATTTGGTAATGAAAAAAGTTTGAAATATCCATTCTGGGCTTGTAGAAAAAAATCATAAGTAGATAATTAATAAAATGACTTTGCGAAGACGCAGATTAGTAAGAAGATCAAAAGAAAATGTAGATATCAAATTATCAATTCTAATACCTACTTTATTTACTAGAAGATTACAATTTAATAGAATCACAGAGAAATTAATGAAACAAATTAATGAAAATAATTATGAAAAAGAAATAGAAATAATAGCTCATTATGATAACAAAACAGTTGGTCTGTCTGAAAAAAGAACAAATATGTTATTAACATCATGTGGCGAATATATTGCATTTTTAGATGATGATGATGATATTTCTGATAATTATATTAAGTTAATTATGAAAACTATAAAAGAAAATAATAATATAGACGTTATTACTTTTAAACAGCATTGTAATATTGATGGTAAAAAATTTAATTTGGTATCTAGTATAAAATATGATTTAAATATGAATAACTATGATAAAAAGTCTAATACTTATTTTAGATATCCATGGATTTGGTGTGTATGGAAATCTAATAAAGTTAAAGATTTAATTTTTGAAGATCCTACTGCGAGAAAAAATTATGGCGAAGATGGAAATTGGCTTAAAAAAATAAAAGAAACTGATGAAATTACAAAAGAAATATGCTTAGACGAAGTATTACATTATTATTTATTTAGTTCGGAAAAAACAGAAACACAAAAGTAATAATAAAAAAAATATTAAAATGGCAAATAGATATAGAAGGAAAAGAAAGGAAAAAATTGATCCTGTCTTTGAAATAAATAAAAACGAAGCTGAGAATGTAATATTAGATAAAAAATATAATATTGGGCTTATAATACCCACTTCTTCAAATAAAAAAAAATATAAAAATATCAATGATTATATTTTTTTAAATAATACATTGCCGAGTATTATAAATACTTCTTCTGATAATCATTTTTATAATTTTTATCTAGGCTATGACGATGATGATATTTTCTTTTTAACTAATAAAGAAAAAATAATTGATCATTTTAATAATATTACAAAAAATAATTACAATATAAAATTAATAGAAATTAATAATTTAAAAGGAAAGGTAGGAGCTATATGGTCATTTTTAGCTCAAAAAGCTAAAAATGAAAATGATTATATTTATCAAATAGGTGATGATATAGAATTTTTTTCTTATAATTGGGATAATTATTTTATTAAAAAATTAATTGATAATAATAATCTAGGATGCACGGGACCTTTTGATATATCTATTAATAATTCTTTATTAACTCAAAGTTTTGTTAATATTAAGCATTTAAATATTTTTGATAATTATTTTCCTCCTGAAATAATAAATTGGGATATTGATTCATGGATAACTCATTTATACGGTGGTATAGGGGATATAAATAATAAAATTACTAATAAAGACACAGGTTGTGATGTCAGATATAAAATTGTAAGTAATCCAGAAAATTATTTAAAAATTAAAGAAAAAGATTTAGTTAAATTAAATCAATATTTAATTAAAGAAAATAATTTTAATAATTTATTAACCACAGAAGAAGAAAATAATAATGAGAATATTATTATTTCCGTAGGAATAATTTCAAATAAAAATAATACATTTCTATTAAGATTAATTAATAAATTATTAGTGAGTTCTTCTAAATATTCTAAAGATATTGAAATTATTATTGACAACCAAGAAGGCAATAAAAAAGAAAGAATTTTTAATAAATCTCGTGGAAAATATATAACTTACATAAGAGAACAAGATTTAGTTTCTGATGATTATTTTCAAAAAATACTGACTATGATAAAAAAAGATATTGATATTTTAAAATTTTATGGCTCTTGTTATATAAAAGAAAATTTAATTCATCATTTTTTAACAGGCAAAGATACAATAAATGATGTTAAAAAATATGATATAGATTATTATAATATATTTAAAAAAGATAAAATTTCAATTAATAATGAAACAATTAGAATAACAGAGGATAATATTAAATACGATACAATATTTAGTTTTTTGTATCATAAATATGATTAATTTAATGATGATTCTTGGTTTCATTAATAGGAAATCTTTTTTGATACAAATCCATAGCCTTACTAGCTGTGGGTACTAGTTCAGGTTTAATTAATAATTTAACATCGTAACCATCAACAGTTTTATCAATAATATTGTAAAGTAAATAAAACCAACAAAATAAGTTCCGCTTACGAATACTTTCTAAATAACTAATGGCTTTTTCCATATCTGCCCAGATAAAAATTTCTTTATTATTATTTTCTGCACAAACATGCATTATTTTTTTTAATAAATCCTCATCTTTGTTTACTGCCAAAAGACCCTTAACAAAGGCGGGACTATCCTTATTTAAATAAATATAAAGTAAACCCATGATTACTTTTCTCTTTGTTTTCTTTTTCTCTTTTCAATTTGCGAGCTAATAAAATGTATCAAATATATGATTTCACAGAATGGCGTGATTTTTTAAAAATACCCCAAAACCAATTTTGTCAATTAGTTAGAAAATTTGATTGGAAAAGAGGTTTACCAGGCGGTTGGCTAGTTTATGCTCCCCCTAGACAAGTGACTGCTTATGGCGACGGCAGTCTTTATGATGAAGAAGGTCGAGCTAGTAAAAAACGTTATCATTATACGGCATGGCGTGCTTCTACCCCGGCCAGTTACTGTACCTCAATGGTTAAAACAGCTCCTTTGCCCAAAAAATTCATTACCAGTGGTATTATGAAAGCTATGCGTCATTTTTTAACACAAAATGAAGTCATGGTCAATAATGCTACTTGTACAGGTATGTGGTGCAATTATTATTCCGAAGCTAATGACAATATTGCCGGTCATACAGATGACGAAGATTATTATGTACGTAATAGAGGAAATGATACTGTCTTTGTTAGCTTAACTTTATATGAAGACGAAGAATTTGGAGATCATAATTTAGCTCGCTTTCAAATTAAAAAAGAAGGTAAATGGCAAGAAGTAGCTTTACCGCATTTATCTCTATTGATTATGAACGGATCCTGTGAACATAGAGTATTGAAACCTTACAAAGATAAGTTCCGTGCTCGCTATAATATTACTTTCCGTAGTCCCGTGTCTTACCATATAGATATCATTAAAAATTATCGTTTCTTTTCTAATTTTGGCCGCTATTATCGTCAAACTATACTACTATATGTACCACCCAAGGCTTTTATTATTCCACCGCCAAAAAATAAAAAATTAAGATATGAAGGTAAAAATACCGCCCGTGACAAAGAAGGCAAACAATATAAATTAAGTAAAGAAGATAATTACACTACTAAAACTATTAAATTTTTTAGTGATTTTGCTCCTATTGAATTACAACTTAATCAAGAAGCTAATCGAGAAGAATTATTGACTCAATTAGGAGCTACTAGTGCACCGGCTACTACCACTAACCAAGCACTATTACTTCTATTGAGAAATATTAAGGAAGGGGAAGAAATTGAAAATTAAGAAATAATTAAAGCTAATATATCGAACAATATGAAAGTAATACCCGAATTTTTCATAGGGGTTTACAACCCTTGGTCTCAGTTTCCCATAGATAATAGGAGACAGGGACAACCAGTGGAAGATGAGTTGGTAAAGCTTCTTCCTCCCAAACCTAATAGGAGGAAAAGATTTATAGCTTTCTTAAAAAGTCTTTTCACTAGAAAAAAGAAAAGACAATATAAACCTAAAATTTCATATCAAGGTTTGTAAATCTTCGGGCCATAGGCCCACTAATAACTTTATTTATTATTAGTGGTCATTTTGTTATAAAGTTAGATCAGATTAAAATGAGAACAGCAATTATTAGATATCCTGGCTCTAATTGTGATTATGATGCTCTGCGTTATTTCCCCAATGCTTTCTTTATTTGGCATAAAGAAGTAGAATTACCGAAAGATGTTAATTTAGTAGTTATTCCAGGCGGTTTTGCTTTTGGGGATCGTAGTTATTTAACGGCCACAGGAGTTTATACCATTGCTCCGGGAGAAAAAGCTATAGTTTCACCGGTGACTAGGGTAATTAAAGAAGCATCTGAGAAAAATATTACTATTTTAGGTATTTGTAATGGCTTTCAAATATTAGTTAATCTAGGCTTATTACCAGGCAAATTAATACAAAATAATAATAAAAAGTTTCATTCTAAAGTAATTAAATGTAAAATTAACCAACAATCTTTTAATATTCCTATTGCTAATGGTTATGGTAATTATCAAATATCAGAAGAAGAATACCAAAAATTAGTCAAAAATAAACAAATTTTTATGACTTACGAAAAATTTAATAATGGATCTATTCATTCTATTGCTGGAGTTTGTAATAAAAAAAGAAATATATTTGGTATGATGCCGCATCCAGAAAGACTACCTAAAAACCAGGAACTAAAATCTATTCTATTAAATAATATTTATGATTATCATGTTATTGATAATGAAATTAATAGAATTATGAACAGCGAACATGTCTCTTATAAAAGTACTAAACAATATTTACGTGAATTATATACAGAGGGCGACCATGTCATCCAAGGACCGGGAGAAAATGCTGGTATTATTGATATTGGCAATGGTTATGCTTTATGCTTACGTATAGAAAGTCATAATCATCCTATATATATTGAACCTTATGATGGTGCCGCTACCGGGGTGGGAGGAATTTTACGAGATATTTTTACCATGGGAGCTAGGCCTATTGCTCTTTTAGATTTCTTGCGTTTTGGCACTGATAAAAGAGCCGAAATGATAGAAGCTGAAACTATTAGAGGTATTTCTGAATACGGTAACTGTGTAGGTGTACCTGTGGTTGGGGGAGAATATATTAAGAATGAATATTATAATCATAACCCACTTCTTAATGTAGCTTGTATTGGTATAGTCAAAAAAGAAAATATTATTTATGGTAATGCTCTGCGCAAAAAATCCTATCTAGTATATGTGGGCTCCAAAACTGGAATGGATGGAGTAGGCGGCGCTGATATGGCTTCGAAACAATTTAATAAAGGGGTTATTAAAGAGAAAGATAGTATCCAAAAAGGAGATCCATTTTTGGAAAAATTACTCCTAGAAGCTTGCTGTGAATTAGCTGATATCAAAATTGAAGGTATGCAAGACATGGGAGCTGGTGGAGTATTATGTGCCAGTATGGAAGTAGTAGTCCGGGGACGTAAAAAAACAGGTCTTAATTTAGGGTGTGAATTATATATAGATGAAATACCTATCAAAGAAGAAATGGCTTTCACAGATATTCTTATTTCAGAATCGCAAGAAAGAATGTTAATAGTGGCCAATGAAGACAATATTGATACTATTTCGCAGATTTTTAAGAAATGGGATTTAGAATTTAAAATTATTGGTATGATTACTGATAACGGTAATTATACTATTAAAGACAGAAAAAGAATTATTTATGAGAAAGATTTTGCTAATTTTGAAGAAATAAATGTCGACTGGGAATTTAATGGTATGTCAGATATAACCTATATTAATAAAACTACACATAATAGTGATAAATGGTCTGTTTATGATAATACCTTAGGTGGTCGTACTTTAAAAGGTCCCTTAGAAGAAGGCAGTTATGCTATTTTGGATTTACATGAAATAAATAAAAAATTATATATTACATGGGGTCATACATTTGAAGAATGTAATAATAAAATGGATAAATTAGACGGAGAAAAAAGAGCTATTGTTAATTGTTTAAATTACGGTCATCCCCAAGATAGTATGGAAGATCTAGCTATTTTTGTCCAAGGACTAAGTCAAAAATGCCAAAATAACAATATACCTGTTATAGGAGGCAATGTTAGCCTTTATAACTCTACTGAAAATAAATCCATTCCTCCTAGCCCTATGCTTATGATGGTAGGAATTGAAAAATAAAAAATAATTTATATTTTTATACTTCTTTTGCCTAAATATCATTATCAATATGGTGGATACTACTTTTGCTTCGCTTGATTATACAACAAGTATTATCGAGGGTGATATACCTTCTGGTAAAGAAATGTTTGACCTTTATGGTAGAAATGATCCTCCTGTTGATAAAGGTTTAGTATGTTATAATCGTCTTACTGATGAACCTGCCGGTATAGCTTTTACTATGCAAGGCACCAAGTATTTCACTACTCATCTTCAGGGTAATTTTACTCAATATTATGGAGATTTGGACGAAAATTACCTCCCTCACGGTCTAGGGTTTATTAGGACCAAAGAAATATTTTTTACTGCTAATTTTACTAATGGATACATAACTGACCCAGAAGTAACTTTCTATTCTAATAACGGAAAGATTAAAAAGGCATGCTTTGTATGTGCTACTAGATTATACTAATTATTAATTATTAAATATAATTATATTTAATTATTTAAAATGAGCCAAGATATTTATATTGCAGTACCTTTGATAATAACATTAGGCGCTAATTTAATTACCCCTTTTATTTTTTCGTTAACTTGTCCTGATGTTTGGTTTGCTCCGCCGGCATTAATTTGTGCTTTGGTTTATTTCGCTATTGCCATACTTCTAGGTTTTACACTCAGAGAAGCAGAGAGAATAAATAATCAAGATATATATGGTTTTACTTGGGCTTTAATTGTATTTAATTTACTTTGGCCTATGGCATTAAAAAGACATAATAAATTTAGTTTAATATTATTATTTATTACCTTACTTTGTGCCTATTATGTTTATAATGAAATTTTTCTTTCTAAATTAACAGAAGGAGAAAATACCCTCTATTTAAACCTATACAGTACTTATATTGTTTGGTTAGGATTTATGGTTACCATGGTTTTTGAATTTTCTAGCAGACATTATAAAATTATTGACGTTTAATCGTTTATTTTAACCATTATTTACTCAGAAAATACAGAACAAAACATATTAAAATTTATTTTTTTAGCTCATTTTCGTCCATTTGGGTCATTTTTGTCATTTTGGATGGGTTACTATACAGCAAAATTAGCCAAAATCGAAAAAGTGATAGTTTCGCTTTAAGGCATAAACACGGTTAATTTATTACTAAGCTATTTTTAGTAATAAACGAAAAACGAGTATTAAAATTTATAGGCCTATTTAAGGGTAAAAAGATAAAGCATGCGATTGGTATCACCCAAAATTTCATCTCTAATATTTAAAAGATCAGTATCTTTTTTATCCACCAGAGTATTAAAATCTTTTTGTAAGAATTGACGGAAATTCTTAACATATTCTACGATACTTTTATCATCTTGATTTTCTAATCTTAAATCAAAATTATCATAAACTCTCTTATCTTTACTACCCATCATAGTTTCAATCAATTGATCAAACTTATTATTAAAAAGTTGCAAAAATTTATCAGTAGCTTTATGCCGAGCATAGCTCTTAGTTTTCCAGTGGTAAAGTTTTACTTGATTAGCAAACTCCATGAAGGTGGGAACTACAATGTCCATTTTTATTAAAGATAATTTTTCTTATTAAAAAGAATAATGGCATTACCTCCTTATAGAGAAATGACATACATCGGAACTGATACTAATTTCAAATGGGGAGTTATTAGTGCGTTGGTAATAGTGACTATATTAACTATTGCTGCTTTGGGTACAGCTATCGCTGCACGGGAGGGAAAATTAGCAGAAAATAGTGTAGGAAATAAAATTATTAGAAATAGTGATAATTTCGTCTTTCGAGGCGTAACGGTAGAGGGTAATACTACATTGGGTGAAAACGCCAGTGATAGTTTGATTATTAATGCTGACTTGGATAGTAGTATTATTCCTAATCAAGATAGTACCTATGATTTAGGTTCGCATCTCAAAAGATGGGGTACTATTTATGCCGATAATGTGATCGGTGCTTCTGTCTCGGCAGGAGTTTCTTCTATTAATAATACTGATAATTCTATCACAATTAATCCAGACGGCGGAACAGGAGCAGTAACTCTGGGTGTAAGTATTGCTCCTAATTCAGGATTAAGTATAACTGCAAGTGGTTTAAGTGTAGTTTTAGGCAGTGGTTTAGATTTTATTGGAGGGGGAATTTGTGTCCAAATAGGAAGTGGGTTAGTATTTGATGGCAATGCTATTAAAACTACCGGGGCAGCGGCAGGAGTAAGTACTATAACCGCAGGACATGGTATAGAGATTAGTAGCAGTTCTGGTAATGTAGGAGTTAGTGTAACAGGAGGAGAAGGTATTTGCGTCAGTACTGCTGGGGTAAGTGTTTTCTTAGCTGCTGGAAATAATGGTCTCCATTTTGTAGATAATGGTCTCAGTGTGAGATTGGGTAATGGTCTAACTTTTGATACTAGCGGTGGAATAAGTGTTACTACCGGGGGTGGCGGTGGAAGCGGAACAGTGACAGAGGTTACTGTTACTGATGGTTTAAGTGTGATAAATGGAACCACTACCCCGGTAATAAGCTTAGTCACTAGTAAAGGTTTAAGTGTATTTAGTAAAGGTCTAAGTGTGCAAATAGGCAGTGGTTTATCCTTTGATGCTAATAACGGTATCAGTGTGCAATTAGGAGGAGGTTTAGAATTTGATGGTAGTGGAGGAATCAGTCTTTCTGCTATTGATTTTCCGGTAGATAATATTTCAAGTGGCGAGGGAATCATAGTAACACCAAGTGGTGATAATTTTACTGTTTCCGCTGCCGCTGGTATTGGTATTGAAGTAGGATCTGGTATCAGTGTAACAGGAGGAGAAGGTATTTGCGTCAGTACTGCTGGGGTAAGTGTTTTCTTAGCTGCTGGAAATAATGGTCTCCATTTTGTAGATAATGGTCTCAGTGTGAGATTGGGTAATGGTCTAACTTTTGATACTAGCGGTGGAATAAGTGTTACTACCGGGGGTGGCGGTGGAAGCGGAACAGTGACAGAGGTTACTGTTACTGATGGTTTAAGTGTGATAAATGGAACCACTACCCCGGTAATAAGCTTAGTACCTAGTAAAGGTTTAAGTGTATTTAGTGAAGGCCTAAGCGTGCAATTAAGTACTGGTCTAGACTTTGATAGTAGTAATAATAATGGTTTAATATTTAATCCACCGCATGCAAGAATGTTTTTAAGTGGAACTTCGCAAACACAAACTTTCAACTCCGGAGAGACTATTTGGTTTAGTGGAGTTTCGCCTACTACTAATGATAGTTATCTAAATGGTACTAGTTCTTTCCATCCCCCAGTAAATGGTTATTATAATTCCTCGGTTCATTTATTTAATGGTGCTTTATCTGCCACCTCTGCTTCTGTCATTGCTTTACAAGATGATACAACTAATGTATTACAAAGATTCCAGACTTATGGTTTAGATGATATTTCTTTCTCTGGTATTCATGAATTCACCCAGGGCACTTCATATAGTCTAAAAGTGGAATCCGGTCCCGGTGTAAGTTTAGTATTAGGCAAAGGTTATAGTGAATGGTCAGTTAATTATATCGCTAAATCCTAAAAATATTACATATTTAATATAATTTATATTAAATATTAATCTACCTTTAATTCAATATTTAGTTGTTTAGCTAAATCCAATAGAGCTCGTTGGTGGGTTTTAGAAGTTACTTCTTTGGGTAGTCTTCTTTCTTTAATCATAATCTTTTCCCATTTACCCAGGCTTAAACTGCCTTCGTATTCTAGATGCATATTCATAGAAATAGGGAAAAATTGTTGTACTAATTCTCTCATAGCTTTGGCATAAACTTGAATCTCGTATTGTGCATCTTCAGCACATCTCAACCTAAAAAACTTCATCAAATTATTAAGATCAAATTGTACAAAGATAGTAGTATAGGTAGAAACGGGTAATACAAAACGAGCTACTTCTTTGGCCAAACCATCTTCTAATAATCCTTGATAAATATCAAAAACTTCATCTTGTAATTCTTCCACTCTTTTCAATTTCTTTTCGATATTTGCTTTTTGTGTTTCTGCTAAATTAAATTCACTAGCCTGATGATTAACGGCACTTTTACCGCGTAAACCTTCCGACCAATTATCTAGACGCAAACGATTAACTTCTTCAGTCACTTCTGAATATCGTTGGGAAAATTCATTAAATTTACCAGTACGATGACGCAATAATTGACGACAAATAGCAATGGGCAATTTTAAACAAAAAGTAACTGAACACATTTCCAAGGGAGAAGTATGTTGATTACGAATTAAAAATTCTACTAAACCACGGTCTGCCTTGGCCGATTTGTTGTCGCTACCGTAACTGGCACGGGCTGCTTTGGCGACCAAGTATTCCGGCGTATAACCCTTGGGATGGGTTTCCGGTGACACCTTGATAATTTTGACAAATCCTTGTCCGTCCAAGAGACCATTTTTAGTTAAATTTTTTCCTTCTAAACAATTAACTTCTTCCATTTTTTTAACAAATATAGTTTTATATAATTATTCATTTTAGATTAAGAATACGTGCTGCCGCTAAGGCACAATTACTGGGATCCAAAACCGTCATAGCTGGTACTTGACTAGGCATTTGTAAAGTAGAATGAACATTAACCATCATATCCATTTTGTCAGCAAAAGGGGGGCAAGCCAAAGTGGGAAAATTGCTATTAGCTGCTACAAATCCAGAAAGAGCATTAGAACGACCAGCTATGGTAATATAAACAATATTATTTTTATTTTCATAACTCTGGATAATTTTTAAAACTTCTAAGGGATTTTTATGAGCCGAAGCATAATAACTTTCCCACACTACTTCATGCTGATTTAAACAATTACCAATTTTTTCAACATGACTTTCGTCTTTTACTGAGCCAGCAATAATAACCACAGGCATTTTATAATTCTCTATATTTAAACATTTGAAAATATAAAATGTATCAAGAATTAGTATCCGCTGGTTGTATCAAAGAAGGTAATTTTGTACTTAAAAATGGTCAAAGTTCTAAATATTATTTTGATATCAAAAGTATTATTACTAACCCTTCTCTATTAACTAAAATTGGCGACGAATTATATAAAAAATTACCTCCTTTTGATATTATTTGTGCTATTCCTTATGGTGGATTACCTATTGCTGTTTATATCTCTACTAAATATAATAAACCTATGATTTATATCAGAGATAAAGTTAAAGACTATGGTACTCAAAAATTAATAGAAGGAAATTATAAAAAAGAGGATAGATGTGTAATTATTGATGATGTTTTAACTACCGGTGGTTCTCTTCAAAAATGCGAAGAAATAATTAAAGATAAAGTTACTATTGTGGACAGAGCAGTAGTAATTAATAGAGGAAATAATTTTGAAAATGTTAAATATTTATTAAGTAAGAATGATATTGTTAAACATAAATTAAAAAGTATAAAAGAGGATAAGAAATCTAATTTATGTTTTTCTGCTGATTTAGAGGAATCTGAAAAAATTATAGAAATTTTAGAAAAAATTGGTAAATATATTGTAGTGTGTAAAATACACTGTGATATAATTAAAGACGATGGTACTTTTATAGAAAAATTAATTGAATTATCTATTAGGCATAATTTCTTAATTATGGAAGATAGAAAATTTGTAGATATATCATATATTGTTAAAAAACAATATCAACCATTTGCTAATTGGGTAGATTTAGTGACTGTTCATGGATCAATCTCGTCAGAAACTTTATCTAATTTATCCGGGGCTTTAATAGTAACTAATATGTCTAATAATAATTACGATTATACCGAAAGAAGTATTCAATTATTTAAAAACAATCAACATAGTGTGGTTGGTTTTATCTCTCAATATAAAATAGAATATGAAGATTTGGTCACCATGACCCCGGGAGTATCTATAACTAATAAAATTATAGATGATCAAAAATATCGCTCTTATAAAGATATAGATAGCGATTTTATTATTGTTGGCAGAACTATTTATAATGCTAGTGATCCAGAAGAAATAGTATCTCAATTAGTGAATAACTGATAAGATTCTTGGTATTTTTGGCTCATTTTTTCTACTACTATCGGGGGTATATTTTTTATCTTTTCTATACTGCCATTTTCTTTGATATAACTACGTAATATTTCTTTATCAAACATTTCTCCACTTTCTTTGCGCCACATACGGTATTCATCAGGACCAATTGAGTCGGCCAAAATTATTCTTTCTTCTACTGGAGCATCGGCTGGCATTTTAGGATCACGACCAAATTCTAATTTAATATCCACTAAATTAAAGCCTTTTTCATCCGCTATTTGAGCCATCTTATTATAAATATGAAGTGATTGTTTTTCCAAATAGTCCCATTCTGTTTTACTAACAATGCCTTGCAAAACGGCTTGATTTTTTTCAATCGGTTCATCACAAATATCTGATTTAGTAGTAGGATCAAAAATAGGATAAGGAAATTTATCTTTTAATTCTACTACTGGAAAATCTTCTGGTAATTTTACTTCGCCTTTTTGATGCCTTTTGACAAAACTACCAAAATAATAACCTCTTACTATGCATTCTAATGGTATCATGTCCATTCTTTTTACTAAAATTTTATCCTCGCCGTCACGAGTAATAAAATGATTTTTTACATTTAATTTATCAAACCAAAAAGTAGAAAAATTAGCCAATACTTCCCCTTTATGAGGTATTTCTTCTGTAAATTTTTTATCAAAAGCCGAAACTCTATTACTAAATTTGAAACATAGTGTATCTTCGTCGACACGATAAATATCTTTTACTTTACCAGAAGAGAGAAACTCCATTTTGAGATAATTTTTATTTAAAAATACTTATTTCTAAATTTTTAAATCCACTACAATTATATAAATTTTCAACAGTTTGATATATTAATTTATCACAGCCTAAATAAGCCTCTATTTCTGAATGAGTTCGATTGAAAGAAACTAATTCTTCTCTACTATTTATATTAATACCATAACGATTAACATTTACTACTTTGGGGGCACAGGAGAGAAAATATATTTTTCCTTTATTAAATTTTTTAATAGTTTTAATTATAAATTTAGCAGTAGAACCTCTTACTATGGAATCGTCAATTAATAAAATATCTTTATTAATGAGCTCTTCTTGCATAAAAGTAAATTTTTGTTTTAAATATTCTTCTCTACTTAATTTATCTGGCATAATAAATGATCTTTTCTTTTTAACTATTGGTTCAATATAGGGTTTATTTAGAGATGTAGCTATTTGTCGAGCATAGACACGCGCTGAATTAGGTATACAACAAACCACATCAATATTAATATCCAAAGGTAATAAATCTATAGAAATTTCTGCTAATTCTCTCCTAAAATCTTTAACCTTTTTACCATACAAGATTGAGTCGGGATGGGCTAAATAAATATATTCAAAAATACAAGGACTGAGATCAAAAAAAGCTTTATGTCTGGTAATCGTTTCTTCATTAATAATAACTATTTCCCCTGGTCCAATATCATTGATTAATTTAATTTTTAAATTTTTAAAGGCATTATTTTCAGAAGCCAAAACTAAACTACCGTCTTGGGCTCTACCTAAAATACCGGGTCGGATACCACTTTTGTCTTTGAAAGCATATAAAGTATTTTGATGACTAAAAATTATGAAAAAAGCTCCTTCCAAACTAATAATTAAATCTTTAATAACATCTAATATATCTTTCCCACTTTCTATTTGTTCTGAAAGTAAAGATAGAAGAGTATAGCTATCATTTAAACCTCCCATATTTTGTATGGTACCATTATGTATCAAAGCTATATTATTTTTTAACAAAGGTTGGCTAACTTCAGCAGTAATACTACCAGAGGTACGATATCTAGTATGAGCTAAAAAAATAGGCGGAGTTAAATAAGAAGGTTTATTCCTGATAAGACCTAAATATTTCTCTACTTTTTTACCATCAGAATAGCCATAAGAGTCCTGGCCTCTATGCTGTAAATTTAATATTAATTGATATATTAAATCATAATTTTTTTTAATAGTGTAGATAGCAGCTATACCACACATTTTAATTTGTTTCGTTTTTAATATCTATTATAATTAAATTTGATTTATAAATAATATAAATATAGAAAAAAATGGATAAGAAAATTATAAAAAGTAAATTATTTGCGGAGGATAGTAAAAAAAGATTTTTATTATTAGATGGAGATTTTGAAAACTTTGTTATTAAAAATCATTTAGTATATATTTGTGATATAGAAATAAATTATAACAATAATAGTCAATATTATAATTTAAAATACAATAATAATATATATAATAAATATAAAGGCTCTGGTTATTCTGCATTAACACCTTTTCTTTATTTTGAAAATGATAAATTATTATTACAAGATAATACTATAGAATTTAAAGATCTAGAAAATATGTTCCAAGTAGATGGTAAAGGTATAATAGAGATAGACGGAAATTTACATAATTTAATAATTAAACAAATGTAGTATTATTAACAATTCTTTCGTTATTTTCATTTTGATGTTCATGCTGGGGTGTATATTCTTCCAAAACTTGATACCTTTTAATCATTTCAATATTTGTTACTAATGTACGAAAACGTAGATCAGTATCAACTATATTATAAATATCAGAAGAAGTTAAATATTTCATTATTTCTGATTTAAATTGATTTAATCTTAAATTTCTAGTAATATAAGTTTTATCCAGGGATAATAATTTAATGAATGCATTAGATAAAGTAACCGAAATAGAAATAGCCCATATACTCCAATAAATATTATTAGCATGTTTTTCTATATCTTCTTCACCAGCTTGACTATCAAAAGTTTTATCTTGAATAGAGATTAAAGAAGGTACAATAATTGAACCCACGGTAACCATACCGGAGAGTAAATAGTACCAGAAACTAGAACGTTTTGTACTCTCTTCTAATCTTCTTATCATACGATTAAAACGAATTTTAAAGAACCTTTTCTCATCTCCGTCTCGTAATTTATCGGCATAATCATCTAATTGATTAGCAAAAAAAGAATTACCACAACACCAACTTATTCTACTACACATTTTACTATCTTTTGATTTTTAAATATTATTAAAATGAATAATTACTACGAAGCAATAATTATAGGCGGAGGTATGGCTGGTGCTTATTTAGCTCACCATATGCATCATCAGGATATAGATTTTTGTTTACTAGAAGTTAGTTATAAATTAGGTGGTAGGCATCAAACTATTAAAAAAGACTGTAATGTACTTTATGAAGCCGGTGCTTGGAGAGTTCATTCCAGTCACAAAAGATTAATCAAATTATGTAAACAATTAGATCTTCATCTTGATTTCTTAGAAAAACAAGAAAAGAGACCTTTTTCTCTCAAAGGCATAGCTGGCTTATCTAAATTAGATCAGGTCATATTAGAAAAAGAAGGAGATATCAAAAAGGCACTTATTACAGAATTAGAATTAGGCTATCAAGGTAGTTTAGAAGCAGACAGTACCAGTCACCCTTATCGCAGTAAAACCGAAGAAGGGGAATATTATACTATCAGTGAAGGTCAAGAAGCCTTGATTACCAGGTTGGTTAGGGATATTTCTAAAAAAAGAATTAAAACCCATCACCGAGTTTTGGATTTCCAACCTTTTGAAGGTGGTTACCAAGTTAAGGTGGCCTGTGATAATGATAAAGATGATATCAAGGAAAAAATATTTAATTGTAAATATCTGTTTTCTTGTATCGCCCAATTTGATGCTTGGGCATGGACGCCGGTACAGGAATATTTATATCCTCTTTTAAACGCTGTTTTCCCCCATGCATTGCATCATATTTATGCCCGAGGTAAAGGTAATTTCCGTGGTAAACGCAGAATGACTAATAAAGTAGTAGAACAAATTGTACCGCCTACCCATGATAAAAAATGGTTTCAAATTAGTTATTCCGCTGGCCGGGCAGCGGAATTTTGGAATCGTTATAAACTCAAATACGGTCTTGCTAAAATGAAAACATTATTAGAAGATTATACTGGTTTTGAATTAGAAGAAATAGCTAGTTATCACTGGACTTATGGATATCATATGTGGCAACCAGTACCTCAATTTGATATTAAAAAAGCAGTGACTTATAGTATTGAACCGCAGCCAAATAAATTACCTCACTTTTATTGGTCCGGTGAATGTTTTTCTTCTTACCAAGGCTGGAGTGAAGGGGCTTTGGAAACCAGTGATATGGTCTTAGATTGCTGGCATAATAAAAAACATCTAGTACCTCTCTACAAAAATATACCCACAAAATATAAAGAAATTATGATTTTTGATGGTCGTATTTTAGATGTTAGAAAATGGAAAGAAGTCCATCCGGGTAGTAAAGAATTAATAGAAAAACATCTAGGAGAAGATATTTCTAAACGCTTTCGTTTTATTAAACACTCTGATCTTTCTTGGGCTGCTTTATATTCTTTACAAATAGGTTACCTCAAATAATTTAAGGGATATAAATATTAAAAATGCCTTCTATACTCATCGTCGGAAAAGGAGCTAGAGAATATGCTATTAGAGATAAATTAGAAAGTCATAAAATATTTATGATAGAAAATAAGCAAGAATTAAATATTATCATAAATTGTGATAATATAGATTTAATTATAATAGGTTCAGAAAAATATTTAGTAGAAGGTATAGTAGATGATCTTAATATTCCTACTTTTGGACCCAGTAAGAAAGCAGCTCAAATAGAAGGTTCTAAAATATTTGCCAAAGAATTTATGAAAGCTAATAATATACCTACAGCTGAGTTTAATATTTTTACTAATTATGACGATTTAATTGATTTTTTTAAAACTAATAATTGTCAAAACTATGTTATCAAACAGGATGGTTTAGCGGGAGGAAAAGGAGTGTATTTACCTAATAAATTAGATGAAATACCTGCTATTAACAAACCGGTAGTAGTAGAAGAAAGATTATATGGCCAGGAAGTATCTGTCATGGCTTTTTGTAATGGTCATGATTTAGAATTAATGCCACAAATTAAAGATTATAAAAGAATAAATGATAATAATGAAGGTAAAAATACTGGGGGCATGGGTGCTATTGGTCCAGTTAATATATTAAATGAATTAGAATTAAGGGCCTTGAAAGAACATATGTTAAAGGTTGTTACAGTTCTTAAATTTAAAGGTGTTTTGTATGCTGGTGTTATGAAAACCGAAAAGGGATTTTATATTCTCGAATTTAATTGTCGTTTCGGTGATCCAGAAACACAAGTAGCTTTAAATTTATTAAAATCAGATCTTTATGATATCTGTATGTCTACTATTAGAGGTAAAGATATGATTATAGAATGGCATAATAATTATTGCGCTAATGTAGTACTATCTCATATTGATTATCCCAACAAAAAACTAGATAGAGCTACCAAAATAACCACCAATTCTCTAGAAAAAAATATTAAATTATATTGGGCTAATCCAGTACTTTATACTAACGATATTTATACTTACGGTGGTCGTGTAGTTAGTGTGGTTAATAGTGCTAATAACTTATATACCTGTTTAACTAATATTTATAATAATATTCATAAAATTAATTATGAAGGTAGATATTATCGTCGAGATATAGGTCTAGATTATCTTTTATCTCATACTAACAAAAGAAAATTAAAAATAGGTATTATTAGTTCTAGTCGAGGGACTAGTATCAAACCATTATTAGAAAAAAAAGATATTAAGGTGGAAGTTATTATAAGTAATAAATTAAGTAGTATTCTAGATAAAGCTCGTGAAAAGAATATAGCCCATATTTATTTACCTATGACAACTAAAAAGGAATATTATTCTAAATTAGCTAATATATTAATGTCTTTTGATTTGGATTTAATATTTGCAGTAGGTTATATGAATATTTTTCCTGCTGATTTTTGTCAAAGTTTTGAAGGTAAAATATTTAATATTCATCCTTCACTCTTGCCTGATCATAAAGGACTTTGTGGTGATAAAGTCCATCAAGCCGTATTGGATCGAAGAGATGGTTTTTCTGGTTGTACTTTACATCATATTACACCAGGAATAGATGAGGGTAAAATAGTATTACAAAAACAATGCAGAATAGTAGAAAAAGAAGACATAACTAGTCTGAAAAAGAAAGTTCAAGATTTAGAAGCCCAAACAATTATAGATTTTATTAGAATTCAACAAAATAATATTATTACTTATAAGGATGCTGGGGTAGATATAAATAAAGGCGATGATTTTGTTAATAAAATTAAAGACGAAAATATAGGTAGTTTTTGTGCTGTTCATAAAATCGGTGATATGTTTTTAGGGGCATCAACCGACGGCGTAGGTACCAAATTAGAATTAGCTAATCAATATCATAAATTAGACAATATTGGTTTTGATTTAGTAGCCATGTGTGTAAATGATTTAATTGTAAGGGGCATTAGACCTAAATTTTTCTTAGATTATATAGCTATGAATAAATTAAATAACGATAAATTATTAACGGTTATTACTAGTATTAAAGCTGCTTGTCAAGCAGCAGGCTGTCTTTTATTAGGCGGCGAAACAGCTGAGATGCCTGGACTTTATCGCGATCAATGTCTAGATTTAGCTGGATTTTCCGTAGGCGTACTGGATAATCAATTATATCCTAAAATAGAAGAAATAGAAAGTGGTTGTCGTATTTATGGTTTAAAATCTAATGGTCTTCATTCTAATGGTTATTCTTTAGTACGAAAATTATTAAAATATCATGCTTATGATATAGATACGTTATTAAAACCAACCAAAATATATATGGAATGTTTTGATATTATGTCAAAATATCAAGATAATCTATTAGGTTTGGCTCATATTACCGGCGGAGGATTAATAGATAATATTAAAAGAATAATACCTGCTAAATTAACTATTAAAATAAATGTAAATATCGAGAATGAATTTGAATGGGTGATGGAAAAAAGTGGTATGAAATATGAGGAAATGATAACTACTTTTAATTGTGGATATGGTATTGCACTCATCTTTAAAAAAGGTTTTGAAATTAATGATTTTAATTATATTGGAGATGTACTTTAAAGTAAGCAAACAGGCACTGATTTTTCTAAACCAGTATAAACCAAAGACTCGCGAAAATGATATAAATCAAAATTCTCCATCAAACTCTTATTATAATAACATCTTTCTTCATCATCCATATCAAAATATTTGTACATAACCCAACCGAAATCAATAATACTTATCTCTCCTTCATGATTACATAATATATTACGAGGATGTAAATCCATGTGTAAAATACCTAACATATTCATTTCTTTAATTATCTCTTTAATTTGTAAATAGATATATTCTCTTTCGACTGCTGGTTTAGACTTTAAAAATACATCTAATGTTTCACCGCCATCTTTTTGTACCAGCCAATATATATATTCAGAATATTTACGTTCTTCGTTCATTAATTCAATATTATTAACATTATTAATGATTGTTGTATTGAAACCTTTTTTCTTTTCAATATATAAGACTGGATACCATGGTTTGTGTTTTAATAATTCAAAAACAACTAATTCTCTGTTACCATTAACTCCACTGATAAAAGGACGAGGTTGTAATATTAAACCAGGTATTTTCCAGTTACGTGGTGGCGGATTGGATAATTGATAATTATTAGCAGTATTATTAATTTCTCTACTACTTATCCTGACCGGTTTAATAATAAATTTCTCTCCCTTTTTCCATTCTAAAGATAATATATCACCAGAAATAGCTTTAGCTTTTATTTCTATATTACTAATTACTTTAGCTAAAATTTTTTTATAAATATCACTAGAAGAAACATCACTAGTACGTGGAAAATATAAAACTGGAATAGTAGGATAATCTTTTTCAAAAGAACTATATTCTTGGCATTGATAATATTCATCGGCTATAAAAAGGACATTAAATTTTAATTTTTTATAATCTTCTTGTTTACTAGTACCTCTAAATTTAACTACTGTATCTACATATTTACAATTTTCCAGAATACTTTTACGGTGTCCATAATCCATAACTGGTTTCCTTTTTTGTTTTTCTCCCAGAGCATCGCTAACTAAACCTACAATTAAATATTTACAATATATTTTGCATTTTTTAAGAATTTCAAAATGCCCTTGATGGACTAAATCGAAAGTACCAGTAGTATATCCTATCTCATACATATTTTAAAAAAAAAATTGTTTATGTAATCAAAAATGATAAATACTATTATAATTGTTATCTTATCTATTATAATAGTCTGTTTATTATTTGCTTTAAACAAAAACAAAAATAAAGATAGTAAATTAGCCGATAGAAGTGATATTTTAGCTAAACCAGACATTAGTTATAACATATCAGGCAAAGAGTATAAAATACCAAACAAACAATTATTCGGTAGTGCTTATTTATTAGATGAGAAATTTCTTATAAAGATGAGAAATTTATTAATTAGAGTAAATACTTTTTTTAAAGAGAAGGAAATTGATGCTTGGTTATCAGGAGGAACTTTATTAGGTTTTATAAGACATCAAACTTTTATTCCCTGGGACGACGATTTAGATATGCATACAGATATTAAAAATAAAAAATATATGTTTAGTGATCAGTTTAAAGAAGATCTTAAAAAATATAATTTAGAAGTTATTTATTTGAGAGGTATGAATTATAATTTCTCTTATTATAAAGGTGGTATTAGATTAAGGGAAATAGATAATTATAATCCAGTTATGGATATATTTTTCGTAGAAGAAAAAGAAAATCAAGTGAGGAAAATAGAAAATTGGAAAAAAGAGAGGTATACATATAATAAAAAAGAAGTTTGGCACAAAAATGATTTTTATCCCATTCAAACTAAAATGATAGATGATATAGAAGTAAAAATACCCAAAAATCCTGAGAAAATTTTAACTAAACAGTATGGTCCGGATTTTAACGATAAAATGTATTGTAATCATATACCCCATACTTTTCTTTATGATACCCTTACCTTTTTATGGCGTAAAGAAGCACGCTGATGTAATGAAGTCCACCAAAAGGCGTCAACAATAAGATGATGCCATACTATAATAGCAGCAGCTGTAATTACCAGCCAATTATCAGTGCTATATATTGTAGCTATTAAAAGTGCTATTGTGGCCAGAGCTACAATTAATAAAATAGGTTGCTGATAGCTAGGGTTAAGTTTATATTTTTCTATATAATAGACACTTACTGACCATAGCATAGCAAAGGCTAGAAAAACAGATAAAGCAGAAATAAATAAATCTCGTTGCCAATCTTCTAATTCTTGATAAAAACTAAACCATACTATTAATCCGATAACACTAGCTGTAGTAATTAACATAGATAAAATCCAAAAACGCCATTCTTGTTTAGTATAATAATTAGATAAAATTTTAAGCGTATTAGTAACATAAAGAAATATATAACTAATAATTACACCAAAACCTCCAGCTAAGAATAGAGTAAAAATAGTACTATCTTCCATTTTTATAATTAGTAAAAATGGAAAACGCTGCTATATTCTTATATCAAGGCAAGAATATATTAATTTTACGGAAAAGTGGAGGTAAACATAAAGGTAAATGGACTGGACCAGGTGGCCATATTGACTGGGGCGAAACCCCTAGACAAGCCGCTATTAGAGAATTAAAAGAAGAAACGGGTATTAATTATTATCAATTAGATAAAAAAGAAATAGCTATTTTAAGACAAGATAAGACTAGAATATATGTAATAAAAGTTAAAAAAATACCTAATATTAGATTATCAGAAGAACATGATACTAGTAAGATAGTAAATGTAAAGGACATCAAAAAATACCCTCTTGCTCATTATTTTGAAGAAGTATTAGATTATATTATTGAGAATAAAATGATCTAATCATAATATCCTTTTTTATTTTCACCAGTATAATTATCTTTGATAAATTTTAGCTGATCTCGTTGCCAACTTTTTGCTTTCCATTCAGTATATCCTTTTTCATCTTCCCCAGGACGAGGATGGAGTAATTCGGCATCACAGCAAACCAATACTCTTTTACCTAATTTACGACTGATGTTATAAGTAAGTATACCATCATCGCCCGTATAGATATCATGATTTTCTTTGTAGCCGCCAATAGCTTCCCAATCTTCACTGCGTAAAACTATACATCCACCTGCTACACCTACCCAATCAGGACTATAACCAATAGGAAAACCTCGTTCTTGACTTCTTACTACACCCCGGTCAAACCAGTGTTGATTACATTCTTTTTGGTTGCTAGAAACTAGACCTATATTATCACATTTTTCCAAACATTCGATCATACGTTCAAAAGGATGATATTTTTGCTCTTCCACTACCATATCACTATCAATATTAAAAATATAATCACATTTTCTAGCCTGACGATGTAAACGATTAATCATATTAGCTTTGCCTTTATTTTCATCAGCAAATAAAACACTAATATTATCTTCTTTATCTAGTGTTTCTAACCAAGCTTTCATATCTGATAATTTGGTATTATTATCTCCTAAATAAATTTTGATATCATATTTACTTTCTTTAGAACTTTTTATAATACTTTCAATAGAACGTTTAGTTTTTTCAAAACGATAATAAGTAGGTATATAAATATTAACTAATTTTCTTTCTCTTTTAAAGTCAATATTTTCTTTCATTTCATGGCTACTTCTCATAACTTTGCTATTAGTTAATTTAACATCTTTGAAATTATAAAAATCAATAATATTTTCTGAAAGATATAGATCTGGATCACTTAATTGATGTAAACCAGTTTTTCTTTTTATCAAAGCTTGAAATAAAATTGGCATTATTCTATTCATAGAAGTAGCATTAAAATGAGTTGGAATTTCTTTCTTTTCAAAAGCATGATCAATAATTAATTTAATATCTTGCCAAAAATAAACAGCATCATATGCCTGTTTTAATTCTATTTTTTCCCCAGCAAAGATAGTATGAATTTTTTTATCTTTGATTTTAAAACTAAGGTATTCATGTTCTTGACAGAAGATAATTCGGTCAAATTGTAAATTATCTAGAACACTAACATCATTATTAAAATAATGGAAAATAATATTAGTTTGTTTCCTTAAATAATAATCCCAATATTCTCTTAAATAAGAGTCCGGACAATGAATAAGACATCTCATTTTGCTTGAATATTTATTTAAGAAAAATGAAATTTTAATTTTATATTTGATAAGAAAATTTTCGTAAATATATAATTATGTCTGATTTAGAGTTTTCTGACCAAGACGATAATTATGATTTCGAAGATGGAAATTATGGAGAAGAATTTGAAGAAGATTTATACGATGAAAGAAGCTCCTCGCCAATACCCGAGGATGATACACCAGAATGTATCTATTGCGGGAAATCTTTATTATCTGTACCTCATACCTGCGGGGCCACTGAGGGATGTAAAAATAAAAATAGTATAATAATTAAAAATTGCCAATGTAATTGGCATAAACAATTAAAAAAATTATAAATTATATATTAAAATTATTTATTTTAATATATTAATGATGAAAATGTTTATGAGCTAAATAGGTCATATAAAACATCAAAATTAAGATGGCTCCGAGAAGAGCAATTATGGTAGCATAAGCTGAGATGGTCATGCGGCCAAAATCATGTTCATAGGGATCAAGATGAATATCTCCTTCTCTTGTTGATCCATGAGCTTCGGCGGAATAGACAATGAAAAAGACACAGGCAATAATAGCAGCAATAACAATTAAATAAAAGGCACCCATAGCGCCATATTTTCCGGCTTTCATAGCAGGTTCGTAGTTAATTTCTCTTTTGGGGGATGTTTTTCTAGCAGGCATTGTTTTATTAATGAAAAAAAATTGAATAAAAAAAAGTTATCTAAGTAATTAATAATCATGGAGTTACCTAATTTAGAAAATCTTTCCCTTACAGATAAATCTGATGATTTATCCAAGTTAATAATTAATTTAATTAACTTGGATATTAAAAATCAGGCTAGATTGACAATTAAGTGGGTCGTCGTTTTATATGCTGATTACGACAACGATCAATTTATTTTTGTTGCCGGTCCTGCTAACAATTGTTATAATATAGATGGGGAATACGATTGGTCAAGAATAGCTGATTTAGAATTAACGCTTTTTTACACTGATAGATTAATTTATGCTGAATTACTTTATACTAGTCTACCTGAAATAGAACGCTGGCCAGTAGATTTTTATAGATGTGCTAATCTGCATATGATCTTACCAGATTTTTCATTAACTTGTCAAGGTTTTATAGAAGTAGAAACTTTTGAGAATTTTTTATATGACGATAGTCCCGGAGAACTAACTTTATTTAAAGATCCTCTACATGGTAAAAATTGTAAAGTACCGCTACTGATAACAAAGTAATATTTTTTTAAAATCGGCGTGGGTCTAAAACAAAACATATTTTACTATTAAAAATGTTTATATCTAAACTAGAAGATCTGGTTCCTTATATGAACCAAAATCTAAAAGTTAGTTTAGTAGAAATTTTTAATAATGACGAGATAAACGAAAAAGAAAATAATATTATTATTTTATTATATCAAATGCATTTGGTCTTTCAAAAAAGCAATAATGATAGGAAGAATAGCATTTTGGAAAAAATTAATAATCTAATAAATTGAATTTTTTATTTAAAAATATATTTTTTAAATAATAATCATGTTTACTTATTGTACTTTTTGTTTTACTCCTATTGGAGAAAGATTAACTAAATATAATTGTATTCTAGAAGGAAAAAAAATTAATATGGAGATAGGTACTTGTCCAGAATGTGATTTTTTTTATGATTTTCATCCTAAAATAGTGGAAGGAGATAGTAGAGAAGATATACTTAATGAATTGGGTCAATTAATTAATGAAAATAAAATTAAAGAAACCTTTTGTTATTTATGTTCTAATCATAGAGCAAAATATGTTAATTTGAAATGGAATAACGAAGAAATACAATTGAGGATGTGTGATAATTGTATTATAAATTTACCTTCTCCGGAAGATAAATTTGTAGCAGAGGGCAATAGTTATGAAGAAGCATTAGTATTTGTTAAAAGATCTTTACTTTTTTGAGGAACTTCGTTTGGGACTTCGTTTGGGACTTCGTTTGGGACTTTTTTTAGGACTTCGTTTGGGACTTCGTTTGGGACTTCGAGCTTCTTCTTTTATTCTTTTAGACTCAGCTCTTTGCTTTCTATTCTCCGGTACTAGGGCCATAATAGTTAATATTAGTAGACCGATACCGCCAGTAAAGACGGAAATAATAAAGACTACAATAAAGGACATTTTCAGTTGTACTGAAAGCCAATACATCCAATAAATTACGGCCAAAAATAAAAGTATGGCCACGATAATAATAATAGCTGTTTCTGCACTAGTTGTCATTTTAATAATTAAATAAAATATTTTTTTCCATAATTAGTAATTATGGAAAATTATTAAGAAGGAAAAGGCGGTGCTGCTGGTGATCCTTTCAAAGCTGGATTGAGCAGATTAGAAGCTACCCCATTGCCAGTTCCAGAAAAACTAATACCAGTAGAAACTTGCCAATGTTTACCATTTTCAGAAAAAAGAATACATTCTTGACCATTGCTATCAATCCCTACCGCTACCCACAAAGGATTATTATTTTCATCCAAGCCATAGGCTACTCCATTACCATCTGAAGAAAAACTAATACCAGTAGAAACTTGCCAATGTTTACCATCTTCAGAAAAAAGAATAATATTGGGAAAAGCTCTACTATTGCTACCCACTGCTACCCACAAAGGATTACTTCCGTCGCTAGTGCCATATGCTATTCCTCTGCCACTTATAATAAAACTAGCGCCAGTAGAAACTTGCCAATCCTTACCATCTTCTGAAAAAAGAATATTTTCTTGAGGATTAAGACTATCATCACCCACTGCTACCCACAAAGGACTGGTACCATTACTAGTGCCATAGGCTACTCCATTGCCCTGTGAAGAAAAATTAATTCCAGTAGAAACTTGCCAATCTTTACCATCTTCAGAAAAAAGAATATTATCGGGACCAAGTCTACCGTCACCAACTGCCACCCACAAAGGACTGGTACCATTACTAGTGCCATAGGCTACTCCAATGCCCTGTGAAGAAAAATTAGCACCAGTAGAAACTTGCCAATCCTTACCATCTTCTGAAAAAAGAATATTTTCTTGAGGATTAAGACTATCATTACCAGCTGCCACCCACAAAGGACTGGTACCATTACTAGTGCCATAGGCTACTCCATTGCCCTGTAAAGAAAAACTAATACCAGTAGAAACTTGCCAATCTTTACCATCTTCAGAAAAAAGAATATTTTCTTGATCATTGCTATTATCAAAACCCACTGCTACCCACAAAGGATTACTTCCGTCGCTAGTACCATAGGCTACTCCTCTGCCACTTTCAGAAAAACTAATACCAGTAGAAACTTGCCAATGTTTACCATCTTCGGAAAAAAGAATATTTTCTTGATCATTGCTATCACTACCCACTGCTACCCATTTAACTATTTGATTATAATTATCTTTTTCCTTTTCTTTCAAACCATAATATAAACCTAAAATTATACTAACTATTATAAATATGAAAAAAATAATTACCAAAGCTAACATTTTAAAAAAGATAATAAAAATAATTTTATATAATATAATATTTTAAATGTCATCTTTTGATAAAAATAAAATATATTGATCATTATGGAACCAGATATTATTATAAAAAAGACGTCCTTCATTGTGAAAATGGTCCTGTTGTTATAAATTCAAAAAATGGTATCTTGAAGATAAAGAATAATATTTTTAATTTAGCCAAAATATAAAGATAGTATTCTTTTTTTACCCACCCCCATATTTTTTGAGAAAAAGAATATTTAGTTTCTTTCTCTCTTTTTTTACCCACCCTCTCATTTTTTGGGAAAAAGAATATTTAGTTTATTTTTCTCTTTTTTTACCCACCCCTTTATTTTTTGGGAAAAAGAAAAAAGAAGAGAAAAAAATTAGTCTCTTTTTTATCTCTTTTCCTAATTTTTTGTGAATTTAGGCTATTTTTGAATACTAAACGCCCCTTCATTTTGTAGCTGTATTTTGGATTTTACACACCTATCTAAAATCCGATTTTTTTATTTCCATCGGGCTAATTTTCAAGGGCTAGGGTTAAAAAAGGCTTTTCCTAATCAACCTGGAAGGCACAAGTATTCCTTTATATTTCTCTATTTTTTAATAGAAAAATAAAATATTTTCCCTCTCTTTTTTGAGAAATTATTTTCACGTCCGATATTTATTTTTTTCTTTTTCCCAAAAAATGAGGGGGTGGGTAAAAAAAGAGAAAAAGAAACTAAATATTCTTTTTTCCCAAAATCACAGGGGTGGGTAAAAAAAGAGATCGAGACAATAAATTATTAATTCCAAATAATTGTATTTCTAAATTTTTAATAATTTCTTTCAATCGTAAATTTTCTTTTTCTAAGTTATTAATATAATTCCTTTTTTTATCTCTATATCTTTTAGTAATTATTTTACGGTTTTCTTTTTGTTTATCCATTTTGCAAAAAATGATTTTTTTATTAAATAGTATTAAATTAAATGACTACTCAAATAGACAATACCAAAGGTAGACTAATAATATTTATTTTACTGATAATATTTATAATTATCGGGTTTTTTATATATATCAATTTAGGTTATGAAGCTTTGTGTATTTATATAGTTATTTTTAGTTTACTTTGTATGCTTTTTTCTATGGTCAAACTTTTTGTAGAAATTAGAAATGCAGAGAATAATCAGACATAAGAAATTTTCACCTATCTTTACTAGACGTTTTATTAATGATATTTTCTTTTATATATCCAGTCAAATAGGTAGATGTGGAAATCCATATAACACTTTATTTTTTCATAAAAAACATTTAATTTTTACCAACGAAAAAATTAGAAGAGATTATGAAAGTGGTAATTTAAGAAAAATAGATGCCATTTTTAGAAATTTTATTCATCGTTTAGTCTTGACTGGTCTCGATAATTTTATTACTAATATAGATTTAATTATAAAAGCTGATATTTTTGATAATAAAACTACTGTTTATGATATAGATGGTCCAGATCATGAAACATTAATTGTAAGTAATATACATGAAATAAAAAAAATACTTAAGCATTTAATGTGTTGTAATAAAAATTTAAATTTACTAATAGATTTAGTGAAAGATAATTTTGAAAATTTATTTGATCATGAAGAATTGAAAAAATTAAGACCAAACATATTATCTATTTTAAAAAATTTAAATAAGTGTGTTTATTGTAATGCTTTTTCTTATACCGAAGGGGATGAAAAAGCTGCTGCTATTATTCAGAACAACTATCTTTATTATCGTGACACACCGGTGGATTTAAAAAGTCCTAATATAGAAAAAACTTTATGGTGGAAAGTACATACTCAAAGATTACAAGATATATATGATGAATATGGTTTAGAACTTAATTAAAATATAAATAATTATATTTATATTTAAAAATGAACTTTAATATAGATTTTTTAGTCATTGTTATTTTAATCCTAACCGGAATATCAGTAGCTGCTTTAGTAGAAGATAAAGACGGGAATATTAAATTGGCTCCAAAAAGCGGTCTTATACAAACTAATCAAGGATTAAGTGTTAAATTAGGTAAAAATATAAGTTTTGGTAGCGAGGGAGAGCTAAATGTTGCAGATGCTACCGTCACGGGAGGTGTTAGTAAAATAATTGCTGGCGAAGGAATATCTTTAAGTCCTAGTACCGGAACTGGTGATGTTACTGTGGGCGTTAGTAATATAATAAATGTAAGAGACTTAGGTTTCGGGTTCCCGCCTGTTAGTAATAGCGGGCTTAATAGTCTTTTACTTGGCGGGGCAAATAATGGTGTCTCGGGTGATTTTTCTGGTATAGTTGGCGGGGGAAATAATGGTGTCTCGGGTAAATTGGCTGGTATCGTCGGAGGATTGAGTAATATTGTCTCGGGCGCTGGATCTGGTATATTTGGCGGGTCTAATAATAATGTCTCGGGTGAACGATCTGGCATATTTGGCGGGGATAGTAATATTGTCTCGGGCGCTGGATCTGGTATATTTGGCGGGGATAGTAATATTGTCTCGGGCGCTGGATCTGGTATATTTGGCGGGGATAGTAATGGTGTCTCGGGTGATTATGCTGGTATATTTGGCGGGAATGCTAATAATGTCTCGGGTGATTATGCTGGTATAGTTGGCGGACAGTTGAATATTGTCTCGGGTAATTTGGCTGGTATATTTGGCGGGTCTAATAATAATGTCTCGGGTGAACGATCTGGCATATTTGGCGGGGAGAATCATATTGTCTCGGGTATACAATCTGGTATAGTTGGCGGGGATGGTAATAATATCTCGGGTGATTATGCTGGTATATTTGGCGGGAATGCTAATAATGTCTCGGGTGATTATGCTGGTATAGTTGGCGGACAGTTGAATATTGTCTCGGGCGCTGGATCTGGTATATTTGGCGGGATTGGTAATGGTGTCTCGGGTGATTATGCTGGTATAGTTGGCGGACAGTTGAATATTGTCTCGGGCCGATATGCTGGTATAGTTGGTGGTCGGTCGAATGTTGTCTCGGGTGAAAACTCTGGTATATTTGGCGGGATTAGTAATGATGTCTCGGAATTTTATGCTGGTATAGTTGGAGGATCTGATAATAATGTCTCTATTACCAGGAGTGTAGCCCTGGGCGGCCAAGGGTTAAGTACGTATACGGATTATGAAAGTTGTGCTTTGGTCGGCGAGTATAACAGCGATGGTGTAAGTGAAACAGCGGTAGGAAGTGGAAGTAAGCTTCGTTTTGCAGTGGGCGGTGGTACCGGCGGCGGCGATAGAACTAACGCATTTAGTGTAGATGACAAGGGTAATCTTTATTTCGGTACCGAGTCAGGAGTTAGTATTTTCAAAAGACAACCTGGCGGTAGTTTTGCCGCCAAAGCATTTACCATTCAACATCCAGAGGAAGAAGATAAATGGTTAGTTCATGGTTGTTTAGAAGGACCGGAAGCTGGTGTATATTATCGCGGCAAAGATATAGCACCAACAAAAGTTTCTTTACCTTCTTATGCAGCTAAAATTGCTGAAAATTTTTCTGTACAACTCACTCCTATCGGTAAAGCTAGAAATATGGCTACCGGTGAAGTAAACGATCAGGGCCACTTTCAAGTAGACGGGGAAGGAGCTTTCTTCTGGCAAGTTACCGGGACTAGAATAGCTATAAACCCAGAACCATATAAAAAGGATACTATTGTCAAAAGTATGGGACCTTATACCTGGCATGAATAAATATATTAATTAAAATGGACTATAACGATTTTTATACTTACTTAGCAATTTTATTAATTTATGTTAATTCTCCTGAATTAGATATTTTAGTAGAGATGGCATTGGGTATAAAATTACGTTAAATAAATTTATTTTTTAAAATGAGTTATGATTTTAAAAAATGGAAAGCCTGGAAAATGGCCAAAGGGGAATGGTTAAGTACGGAAAAATATAGAAAGAAAAAAAGAATTGGTAAGAAAAAAAAGAGAAGACATAATAAACTTTTCAAACATTTCGTTAAAAACCAAGCTCCTATCGAAGACCTTATCGAAGATTTAAAAGACAGTGACGATCCTCGTGCTGACAAAGCCAAAGTCTTAATTAATAGAGAAATTATTTTGGACACGGAAACTACCGGGTTAAGTAAAGAAGATAAAATAGTAGAAATTTCTCTCTTAGAATTAATTGATGGTATTAAAACAGGAAGAGTTTTACACTATTTTTTCAATCCTCAGAAAAAGATGTCTAAACGGGCAGTAGAAATACATCGTATTACTAATGAAAAAGTTAAGGATGCACCCCTTTTTGCTGACAAAGCAGAAGAGATTATTAAATTCATCGGTACTGCTACTATTATTGCTCATAATGCCAAATTTGATCGGAGACTATTAAATCAAGAATTATCCTGGGCTGGTTGGGAAGCTTATCCTGAAAAACGCTTCATTGATACCCTAGAAATAGCTCGTTTTCTCTTTCCCTCGCTTCCTAACAATCAAAATGCTTTATGTACTCGTTTTAATATTGATAATCATAATCGGGTAAGCACTGGTATCCATAGTGCTTACGAAGATACTATACAGTTGTATTTTATTTATACTCATCTCTCGGAAATTTTAAAGCAACAAAATATGAGTACGTATGATTTTAAAATCAAACATTCAATAGAAGCAGAATAATTTAATTTTCAGCCAAATCAGGAGCAATATCTAAAACTAGACTATTAAATTTATCTAGCATATTTTCCTTTACTTCTTCGTCTTCTTTTTCTTCTAAATGACAACGAATAACGTATTTGACATCATCAAAAAAGATAATATTTTCACTATCAAAGCCACTTAAAATTTCAATATAATAATCTATTTCTTCTTCCAAAAATTCTTGTTTTTCTAAATCAATAAAGATAAAAGGTTTTTTCAAAGTATCTAATTTAGAAATATTTACCTTGGGATAAGCTTGTTTAAAATTTCTTACTAGTCTCTCGAAGAGATCAGTAATTAAATCCCATTCATCGTCATCGAAATTAAAAATATTATCACCTTTTTCGCATTCTGCATAAGGTTTAAGTTTAAGATCAATGATCATTTTTTATAATCTTTTTGCTTTAAAAGAGGCTTTTCTAAAATGAAAAATTCTTTCACTGAACAACAGCAAAAAATAATAAAAGATTTTTTAGGTTTATCGAAAATACTTATTTATAAGAAAAAAATACCCCCTTCTTATTTACTTTATTTAATTTCCAAAATGCCCGACGATAATCATCAAAATACTTATACTAAAGTCAATAAAGTATTATTAAGAGATACTCTTAATAAGAAAAAAAGACTTTATTTAGATTTTTTAATAAAAAATAGTTAATTTACTTGCGCATGCGCATGGGTGATTTGCGTGTTCGGCGTGTTGGTGATTTGCGTGTGGGTGATTTACGGGTGACCTTGCGTGTCACCTTACGTGTGGGTGATTTACGGGTGACCTTGCGTGTCACCTTACGTGTGGGTGATTTACGGGTGGCCTTGCGTGTCACCTTACGTGTTGCACGTCGTGGACTTGCGGCCTTGACGGCGCGTTTAGGGGACATTTTTCCCTTTTTTCCTTTAAAACTTCGGACATAAGCCATTCGTTTTTTAGCAGCTTCAGAACCTTTGGCAACCTTTCCTTTCTCCATTTTTTAATTAGTAAAAAAAATATAATAAATATATTTTTTTTTAAATTTTTTTATTTCTTCTTGGGAGAAGTTTTTCTCTTGGGAGAAGTTTTTCTCTTGGGAGAGGTCTTTTTTTCTACCACTTTGGCTTTGTGATAAGTTGGTTCTTCTGTTTCACCACTAAAATAATTACCCATTTTTATATAAAAAAATTATTTTCTAAACCATTTTTTTGTTCCATTACTTAATACTTTTACTTGCCACATTTTTCCATCCATGCCTTTTTTAACAGTACCTTCGTCGTAATTCTTAGCTGCGTTTTTAGGACATTTGCGTTTACTATTTTCATAACTTTCTTCGTAATAACGGGTCCATTTATACTCGCCTTTTTTATTTTTCTTACTTATCCACATATTACCATTCTTGTCCTTTTTCATTTTACCTTCGCTAGCTTTAGTTAGTTTTTTATCACCTTTTATCTGAGTACGTCGAGGGGTCAAAGGCGTCATTTTTTCTACATTTACCTCTTTAATTTCTCGTTCTTTGCCTTCTTTTTCAGTATAGTCGGAAAGGAGTTTATTAATATCTAATTTACCTTTTTTTATTCTCACTATTTTAATATCAATGACACCATTGGTCCATGCTTCTAAACTACCATCCCCTAGAGGTTCATATTCTAAAAAGGGCATTAAATCATTGTGTTTATTAGAGATATAATCATGTGCTTCATCTCTAGTATCACATTCGTAAACTTTATCTTCATTTAAATAAATTTCGTAATATAGTAACATTTTTAATTACTTTAATATTAAATATTTTCTATTGCAGAAACCATTGGTTTTTTGAGAGATATACCCCACCAGCGTCTATCTCTTTGTTTCTTTAATTTGTCCTTAGTAGACATAATATCTATAAATTTACCCCTTGGTATAGTTTGCATATGAGGGTGAGTTTCTTTCAACCAGCGTTTAAATTCGGGATAAATTTCCGAGGCAGTAAGTGATTTGGTAACATCTATTTCTTCTACTATACCCACACCTTGACATTTACTACATTTGGAAGGATCTTGTAATAATTGACAGCGATCACATTTCTTCTCTAATTTAGGATTTTCCAATTTTTCACTAATAAAAGCAGTATACGGATCATGCTTTTTCCAATAATCATTCATCCATTTTTTGATGTATGGAGGTACAGCCAATCCTTCTTGACGATAAGTTTTATAATAATAAACAGCCAACCACAATAAAGCTGCGGCTAGACGAGGAATATTGTCTTCAAAACGATCATCCATCTTATAAGTTTTGAGTTTGATTTGTTCTTCAATATCATCAGGTAATTGAGCCCCTTCGCCTTCGTCAGCTTTTAACCAGCGTCCTTCGAAAGGTATTTGACAAAAGCGATTTTTAGTAGCCTCATCCATACCAGTAATATCGGGTACAATGTTAAGAACCATAATAGCTTTGAAACTGCCTTCAAAACTACCACCATCTTCGTTGCAACCACGAGCAAAGAAGCTATCACCACCGGTTACTTTCTTGATACGAGCTCCTTTAAAACTAGTATCATCGTCAGGCTCGGCTGAAAAAGCCACCCTGGCTCCGTTGGCCTGAGCCAATTCTGGATTAGGACCACTGCCACTTCTTTGCTGGGCACTATAAAATTCCGGTGGTAAATCACAATAATAATCGCCAAACATTTGTCGTAACATTTTCTGAAAGACACTTTTAGAACCATTAGTTTCGCCTATCCACATACGAAATATTTTTTCGGCATTGCGACCATAGAGCATAGAAGCCACATCTTTTTTCATATATTCATTCAGCGAAGGCTCTGGAAAAACTTGTTTGAAATAGAGCAAAAGATCCTGTACATCCCGGTGTTTAAAATTATATTCTGAACGATAAGCCACGCCTACTTTCTTAGTGATATAATCCTCTGGTTTGCCCGGTCTAGTATAAGCTCGGCTATCAGTTAATTCAATAACACAATTTTTAACTCCTAATAAGTAAGGATTGCGATCTAATAATTTAGTTAAATTTTCTTGCCAAAAATAATCTTTAATACTTTTTACTAATTGACCTCGGTAACTTTCACTTAATAATTTATTAATTAATTTACCTATTTCGGAAATACTTTTCTCTAAATCATTAGCTGTTTCTCTATTGTTTTGAGAGCTAGATAAATGACCATTGAGATGCAATTTCTCCAAAGAAATTTGAGTTCTTAAACGATCAAAATAAGGAATAAATTTATCGGTAATAGCTCTACGAATAGGGATATCTTCGCTCAGTAAAACTAATCTACTTTTACGAAATTCTGTCCAGCGTTTACCGGTATACATATAATCCAACCAAAATACACGATAAAAAGCTTCCGCTACAACGACATGGGCAAATTTACCACTAATACATTGTTTTAGCTTGGGCATACACCAAGTATCATGCCAAACTTTATATTTATCTTCGTCATCTTGACGAGCATACCAACCCAAGGTTTTAATAGTAATATTGCTATCATCAAAATTTTCATATTTAAATTTACAATATTCATTGTCATAATTATCGCTTTTTTCCTCGGCATATCGAGCCCATATTTTAAGGCCTTCTTCTCCTCCGTTAGAAATATGATAAAGAGCTCTGCCAATATCTAAAAAATAATTTTCATTATTAAATCTTTTATCATTTAACATATCTAATAATTCTAAGGCTATTTCCATATCACTGGGATTAATATCATCATCGTCTTCTTTTTCCGAGGGAATAGAAGAGGTTTGATCTTTTACTTCCAAAGAGTGTTCTTTTAATCTAGATACACTAGTACTGAAATGAAGACTTAAAAAAAGAGGTAATAATAAAATAGATAATTCATAATTATTATCGTCACCGTCATCCTCGGAAAGAGTTTCTATTTCTTCGATGATACAATTCTCATTGGCAATAAAACTATGATTACGAAAATTATAAGTATTTTGTATAGCTAATTCGCGACAAGAACCATCTTCATATTCACCATAAACACCAGTGAAAAGAAAAGGTGGTTTTTTATTATTATTAGTAGAACCATATAAACAATAAACATCTTGTACCGTTAAAAGATGATCTGACCAATCACCAATAGGAGTAGAAGAGGTAAAATGTTTTTGTAATTTTTCTTGCCTTAATTTGCTTATTAATTTTTGTCTAAAAAAAGTGGATAAAAATTTCTTACCAATACGGCAAAAGGGAAATTGGAATTTAATACGCACGCAAGTGATGCCTTGCTCTTGCCATGTTTCGGATTCCAATACCACACATACGTATTCATTTTGTCGTGGAGAAACAAATATTAATTCACTAATAACTTCTTGGTGACTATTAATAATACCATATATTAATTTTTTGTTATAAAATTTTTCATCTGTATAGTTTTTACTACCAGCTTCGAAACGAAAAATAAATTCAGTGATTACTGGCATAGTATCACCGGCGATTTCTCCCAAAGTAAAAACAGGGGCTGTTTGCCAGGAAGACATATCCTTGCAATACAAGCCGTCGCAATACATCTTGTAAAAACTGATAACATTATTAATATCCACATTGTGCTTCTTAGCACTACTAAAATCATGTATTGTAAATACTGGTGTATTAATTTTATTATTTTTTAATATTTTGATTATTTCACTATAATTAGACATTTTTAATAGTCTCTGTGAAATTAAAATTTCAATTAATAAAAAGATCGACAAAATGTGAAAAATCACTCAAAAAGGTACACATATATCCCCTCCTAGAATTAGTAATATCATCATAAGTTATCAAAATTTCATTGAATTCGGTGGTATCTATTGTGTGTCTTAAAGAACTTGTAATATAATTATAAAAAGGACCATTTCTTTCCATACTAGTACGATCTATTATATAGAGGATGTGAATAATTAACAAAAATATATTAAATCTAATATTATTCATGGATAAAATTTTTAATGCTAAATTTATTTTTCTTTCATCGTTACTGTAAAGAAATAAAGACAAAACTTGCTTTTTAACAATATTTTGACTTCTAAGTGCTGTTAGTAAAAGTTGCATAACAAATTCATTAGTTTCATTAAAATTAGAAAATATTACATTATTAATATGAGTAGCTCTCAAACCAAGTTGACAGCGTAAAAAAATGTGATTAGTCAAAACTAATTGACATTCTTGTAATAAATCACTTAAAACAGACATATTTATAATTGAAAATAGTTAATTTATTTTCAATTAGAATAAAAATTATTAGTTAAGAACATATTAATTAAAGAATTAGTAAAATTTTGATAACTAGCTAAATTATTATCAAAATTATTTTCTTCTTCTATTTTTTCTTTAATGAGGTTAAAATTATCATTCATAGTACTGTTTAATTCTACATCTAAATATCTATAATTTAATTGTCTTTTTATTTTTTTCTTAAATTTAAGAGCAGCAATAATAGAAGTTAATATAGGAATATTATTTCTATTATAAGGATTTCTTTCTTTGTTGACTAGATCTTCAAATTCGGGATAAGTAAAGATATAAAAGACCCCTTCGTTAAAAAGTAAAAAAGTATCATCCATATTATATTCATCTATGCAAGTATATGTCAAATCTAATATTTTATCATCTTCTTTATTATTACCACAATCTATGCTCATACTCTTTAATTTAATAATCTCTCTATTATTATGATAAATTTTTTCCCAATATTTATCTAATCCAATTTCCATTATATTTTCTATTACCTTAGATAAATTTTTCTCATTAGGTACATCACTAGAAATAATAGCATAACCTAATAAATAAGCACTTAAATATTTAGGCAAAATAGCTAGTAACCAAATATCTTTATTTATTTTATCTAAATTAAAATATTTTAACATAACAGGAATATATATTTGTTCATATTTTTTAGCTAATATTAAATAATCCTCGTATATTATTTTGTATGGAAAAGAGAGAAATATATTTTTACTCAAAAAATTTAATTTATCTAAGATTACTTTATCAAAATAATTTTTAGCTTTCTTTTCTAAGAAATTTAATCTTTTTAACAAAAAAGTAATATCTTTAGTCATATGTTTATTAAATCTTATATTAGGAAATAAAAAATAGTAATCTATATAAATATCTATATGAGGTATTATTTCTTGTCTATCGTCTATAGTTACACACCAAGAAGGTGACCAATTATTTTTTTCATAAGGTAAGATATAATCATGCATTATTAATAAATCTTTATAATTTTTGAGAATATGATTAAATTTTTTGTCAAAATTTTCTTTCAAAAATTTAATATTAGCGCTTTCATTAAATATACTAATATTTTTTAATCTTTCCTCTACCTCCCTTAATAATATTAAAAAGGCTATTTTTTCTTCTTTCACATCGTCAATACAATTTAAATTATAATTTAATTTTTTAGCTAAATCAATAAAAGCCTCGGCTAAACTAATAAAAAAAAGACCTACTTCTTTTTGATTAATTATGTTATTTTCATAGGTAGTATATAGAAATTTATAATTTTTATAAAACCTCCATGGCCACATATATCCTAATTCCAAATCTTTATTATTGTTTAATAGAGTGATAAATTCTTCTAGTTTAATATTTTTTAATTTTCTACGAGTATAGGTTAATTCTAAATTACCAAAAAGAAAAGTTTCATAGAATAAACTATTTGACATTTTTTATAACCTAAAAAATGATTAAAGGAGCTGTATTGGTTTCACCTAAATTTTTTATTTCCTTTATACTAATTATTATAATTATTTGTATTATTTTAGTAATTGTTCAACCTGGCGCTGATACTAGAAAATCTGATAATTCACCGGAATTAGATAAAAATTATTTTAAACGACCCCCTGATTGGGGAACTACTAGTGGCAAATCAGTTACCGTTAAAAATAGTAAAGGCGAAGTTTCTCCTTTAAGCGGCACCAGTATCTGTAGCTTATATACTTATGAAAATGATTTTGATATAGATATTAAACCTTCCTTGGTTAATATATTTCAAGATTATTACGATGGTTTAGTTCATCAAAATACCAATATTGATAATTTAACTTGCTTAGATCCCAACCAAATATTAGCCCAAAATGGGATCCATACTTGTGAAAGTAAAATACCTAATTCCTGTATTAATGCTTATGGTAACTATGTTAATTATGGGGTTTCGGAAACTTATACCGTTAATTGTCGAAATGGGCTACCTCCTTGTCCCGGGACTATCTATAGTATCTCTTGTAATTTCCAATTAAATTTTGTTAAGAGTTTAGATATTAATTCTAAATTTTTATCCATAAATATAGTTGAGGTTAACGATAAAGATTATGATAAATTAAATAAAGAGAAAAAATATTATGTAGATCAAGGGTTTTTCTCTAAAAATAATAGTTTAGCTGATGGTACTTATAAACCTATTTTTTTCAATGATATGTATAAATCTAGTTCAGCGAGACAGCAATTTAAATTTATTCGCTATACTTATAATAGTGATAAAAAGGTATGGGAAATAAATGAACTAGGTCCTTTTGCCGCTATTATTTTTCAACCAGCTAATGCTTATTTAACTGCTGATAAAAATTTTGATTTTATTCTGAAAACCTTAGATAATATTGATTATTTAAGTGACCCTAGTCCCATTGTTCAATGGTTAATGGTACCATCTATGAATTTACAACCTGGTCCTATTGCTAGTACTATTAAATTTGCAAGGGGGAATATTAAAAATTTAAGCTCCGCAGCTACTATATATGGTAGTAGTGCTGGAATTGTAAATAATAGCGTCACTTATTTCGACCCCAGTGCAGTATTTTTGCCTTATAATGATGTTAAGATAAATGATATGATAGCGCCTTTACCATCAACTACAACAGGTGTACTCTTTTCTTTAGACGGAGACGGTAATACAAATATCACTAACCCCTGGACTCCATCTTCATATCCCAAACGTGTATATAAAGCCGTACAAGGAGGCGAAGCTAGCGATCAAGCTGATTTTTACCAAATTGGTTTATCTGCACAATATAAATATACTACTTGGATAGACGGAACGGATCCTGATTTTAATAAACCAATACAAACTAATCCTACAGCGCGCGAGGAATTTATATCATTAGATCAAGTATCTTCAACGGCCCTCAAGAAACACACAACTATAACTACAGGTTGGTCTGAAGGACAGAATGGGGGCCCGCAGCCAAGCACCCAACCTGTAGTTGCAGACCAAATGATTATATGGGCTACCTTAAAACCTAATAAACCGATCAGTAATGATTTTAGTTATGGTAACTTGATTTTTGATAATCAAGCTATTTGGGAAAGTATTAATCCTTATGACACAGTAATTGCTTTTGATCCCAATTATTTTGTTCAAAGCAGAAGCATTAGTATTGCGCATACTATTGATTTGAATAGCAGTGGCAGTATCAAATATGAAGCAAAAAAGACAGGATTGGTAAATAAAATAACAGCTGATAAAATAAATTATAGTTTTACTGAATTTACTGCTGGATCAAAACAGGTATTATTAAATAGCGACAACACTAGTTTGAAAATTGATCCCGATCCTAATAATAATGCTGTTATTGATCTTGTTTTTGAAAGTTCGCAAGATACTAATGGCAACCCAGTGGTGGCATTAGCTGATATTTTAGTTACTGATCCCGGCAGTGGTTATACAAATACTAGTTTTGATATAAATGCTGTTGCTCTGGGGGCTTCTGCCGGTACTCAACCAGTAACTAATTTAAATTTAGTTACCAGAGAACAAACTATTATTTACACAGCGGTATCTTTGAGTTTAAAAGGTACGACACCCGAACCTTTTAATCCGGTTAATAGTAGAATTAATGATTTTAAAAATGGAGGTATGATCATTCCCGAAGATGATGTAACAATAGATAATGGAAAATTTACTCTCAAATCAAATATTACTTTAGGAGCTAGTTTTGGCGGCGAAGGATATAATGTAGGTGATATAATATATATTAATCAACTTGATCAATTTGGAAATAGTTTACTGGGACCGGATTTTGACCCTATTGGTATTAGTGCTAACGCTATGAAACAATTAGCTAATGTTGAAATAAATTCATTGCAAAGTGCGCCTAATGATAAGGATTCGCCGGCTCCTTATTCTTTACTTAGATCTGTAACTGTTAGTGGAAACACAGTAGCTACAAAAAATGACATAATATATAATTTCTGGTCTGACTCAAAAGCTCAATATAGCCCATCTCCTCCTCAAATAGCCTTTGTGGGTCAAGGACTTATAGATCAATTAAAAGATGTTATAAAGGAAGGTTCAGCTGAGGAAATATCCTCATTTTTCGCTTCTAGCAAAAAAGATGACAGTAGTTTTTATACTAGTATAGAAAATATAAGAACAATACAATTTACAGAATTAAATTATAGTGGAAGTTATAAAACAACTTTTTTTAGTGATATTAATAATAATAATAATTTAAGTACTAATGCTCAACCTGTTTTGGGTAGATTTATACCTTATGGATGGTTTCGTCCACCGGTCTTTGAACTTGTTGCAGGTGGATGGTCTAAATTTCCTACAAAATTAAGTGATTATTATTTTTATAATAATAATTATACCCAATTGGTACCCTATGGTTTGAAGAATATATATAATAGATATATAGATCCACAAAATTTAGCTTCGGTTTAAACTTTGGTTCTATCCATAATACCAGCTTCGTCTAATGTAAACATCATATTATTTAAACGTATATTTAATTTTTCATTAATGATGACAGTATCATCATCTCTAATGCAATCAATACTGCAATAACAACCACTCCAACCTCCTTCGTCAACAGGTAGTCTAACTGCATGTGATAAATCTCTAATACTGCGGGCACAAACCTTGCATTGTCCAGTAAACCAAGTACTATAACTGGCTTCTATTTTTTCTCCTTCATAAGAAACATCGTCAAATTCTCGACAAATACATTCCAACATACGACAAGGTCCAACTGCGTACGGATTAGAAATACAATCTCGATCCATAATACGATTTAAAGGACCAAAAATACGCGCAGCCGAAGTTTGTTCAGGATTTTCCCCTTCGCTATATGCTGATAAAACTACTTGCATAGCTTCTTCTAGATCTAAATTAATACCTTGACCTCTCACCTTTTGTCCCCTAATTTCATGAAATAAATCATGAGCTTGAGCAATAAATTCTATATTTCTTTCTTTACTAGCTTCAGCGCCGTCGCCGGGCAAAACAGTTTTCAAGAGAGATAGGTTTTCTCCTTCTTTGATACTTACCCATTTAGGCACAGGAGCAAAATCTTTAAGACCCTTAATATTTAGTAAAAATTCTACTGCATCTTCGATATAAATACCAGTAATTTCATGCCATTTTCTAGTTTTAAAAAGAATATTATCCAATTGTGGTACAGATAAATCAACTTGTAAGCATTGTATTAAAAAACTGGCTACCAAAGAATAACCATCTTTTCTTTTGATAGGCAAGGACTTGTAGAGCAAAGTTTCTATATCGCTTAAATTATTAAGTTTTTTAGCTAAATAACATAATTTATCTTTATCGGCAGCAAAGTCCCTGATAGCTTTGATAAAAATAATATCAATATCATCTCCTTGGTCATAATCTAATAGCCTTTTACTTAATTCTGGCTCGGTTACTTTTTCATTATAAATAGTATCGATGATATTGCCGATATCATCAGCCCATTCATCATCTTTGCTATAAGCCATTTTCTTTACTTTCTTTTATTTTTAATTTTAAATTCAAATTAAAAAAATGTCTGAACGTGCCAATATAGATTTTTTAAAGGAATTAAATATTGCTTTCAAAAATGAAAGTAGAGATCGTATTGAAGAAACTATTGACTTAGTTATTAAGTTAATTATGGACGTCAATCCCTTTACACAAATGGAAGGTGTGAGCAATATTTTTAGTGTAGTATCTAATTATATTAAGATGATTGTTAAGAACAAAAATGCTAACGCTAATTTTGTACTAAGTTCAGTTATCAAACATACTAATAATTTTATTGGTCTTTTTTTCATTGGTATGTTGATTAGAAATGGTGCTAATCCCAATGTCTATTTCCCCTACCCTGGCTATGGTAATTTACATATTTTGGCCATTTTAGCTCTGCGAAGCCAGGGTGCTAGTGATCCTTATTTCCGTTATATCTGTAATTTACTGCGTATATTGGGTTCAGATATTAATTATCCAGCTTTAAGTTACCAAAGTATCGAAGGAGATTTAGATATTAATTTTGTAGAAAGTGTAGCAGATGAAAGTAAAGGTGACGAATATAAACGTAGTACTGTTACTGTCAAAGAATTCATATTAGAAAATGGAAAATATCCCGACGAAGATCTCCAAGGTTTTATGAATAGTATTTCTATGGAAGACAGAATTAATGTTATCATTGCCGCTGATAAAATTGATCTTTTAATGGATGTAATTGATAGTAATTTTTTCCGAGTAGTTAAAGAAAACCCTGTCAATACTGCTATTTTTTATATCAATTTGTCAGTGGCAGCCGCTACTAATATTGCTCGTAATTTAACTAAAAAAGAAATACCTCTTATTGACAGTTTAATTAATGCTCAACCTATACCTCTTTATGCTGCTACCTCTTCTATGGATGAAGAACTTTTTTCTATTTATGTCAAAAAAGGATCGTTAATTAAGTATTTAACTATTAATCATTTAATTATTTATTATAAATATTTTAAACAAGATGAAATTATGCTCTATCGTAACAATTATTACATGCTACTGGAGGCTATTAAAATCGGGGCTGATATGGATATTTATCAATTCGATCTCTTGGCTAGCGCTGCTGATTACGACGAGTTGGATAATGTTCGTGTGGCTTATCAAACACCTAAATGGAAAAAATTATGTAGTGTTATACAGAAAAAACCACGGCAAGAATTAAAACAAATTGCTTTTGATCTTAACCTAGATTATAATATGAGTGAGGAAAAAATCTGCAATAAATTACGTCAAATTAGTTTGATAGATAAGATGGAATATTATGAAAGTGCTGTTAAAAGACAAGAAGAACGTATTAGCAGTGCCGTGGCCAGTAATGAAGAATATCTGGGTAATAAAAAATTAACTAAATCTTTATGCAATCCTAAATCTACTGTTATTACCAATCCTTATGCTTATAATGATGCTCGTATGGCCTTTTATAAAGATCCCAAAGACGGGGAAGTATGGTGCTTTACTTCTGATACTTTTACCAATTTAATTGCTTCCCAAGTTAATCCTTATAACGGTAATCCTTTGCCCCTAAAATTTGTAGAAACTATTAAGGCTCAAGTTAATATTCTTAAAGAATTAGGAGTTTATGATACCAATACTAATATCAAAGATGCTTTGAAAGAAATTTACGAACGAAGTATTATTAATAATGTCAAGACTGATTATGCTTATAATACCGTAGTCAAATGTTTATCCCTTTTCGGAGTAAGTGAAGAAAGATATAGTACGCTTAAAACCATTACCCAAGAAGATACTATTTTGCGAGATATTTGTGGTGTACAAATTAAACATTTTGATCTTATGACCTTACGTCATCGTATTATGACTACTTCTCGTGTCATTTATTCTCTCTCTAAAAGTAAGGAAGGAGCCCCAGCCGATATCTACGAACAAATTGCTCAGGCTATTGTAGGGTATGAAGATTTTGTTCCCTCAGAAAACACTATTGATTATGACCAATATATTGGTATGTTAGATTAATTTATATATTTAATTAAATATATAAAATATGAGTAATACACAATTACAAGGTTTGATGGATGATTTAGACAGAGATCAAACTCCTATCGAAAGAGTTGAAATTTTTAGAGAAACATTAGATAAATTAATTTTAAACATGAAAGATTTATTATGTAAATTAACTCCTCTTTTAAAGAGAATAATATCTATCATTGGTACTTTATTTTTAATTAAGACTTTTGTTGATTTAATACCGGCCGGTGGAATTTATACACTCTACCAGAGAGATAAAGGTTCTATTACTGAAAAAGAATTAGAAGATCGTTTCCTAGGTGGTTATATAACTTGGGGAGTTTTCTGGATTATAGTTATTATTTTAGCTTCTTATATTCTTGGAGCAACTACTCAAAAATTTATTGAATTACAACCAGAAATAAACATAATTTCTACCGAAATAAGTCAATTAACTAGAGTTACATTAGAATTAGGTAAAGACTTTTCCAGGGGAGCATATGCGGCGGCACAAGTAATGAGCCAACCTGCTGCGCAAAAATATATAAACCAGCCAAGTGCCAGGCAATTAGCTATTGCCCCAGCTGCTAATCAGACAAGGCAACAAGTAGTTAGGCCTGCTAATAGCATGTACAGAAATATGCCAGCAACTATTGAAGAAGTAGAATAATTTTTCTTAAATATAAAATGGTAAAAGACGCCTGTTATTACGAAGCCAAAGAAAAATTCGATGTATTTCCTTCGGCTTATGCTAGTGGTTATATTGCTAAATGTCGTAAGAAAAAAGGCATTGTAAATAAGAGTAAAAAAGGGAGTGATTTAAAACGTTGGTATGCCGAAGACTGGCGAGATGAAAAAGGTAATGTTTGTGGAAGTCCTACCAACGCCAATATCAAGAAATGTCGGCCCCGTAAACGTATTGATAGTAAAACTCCAGTCACATGGAATGAAATGAGTGAAAAAGAAAAGAAAAGAGCCGTTAAAGAAAAGCAACAAGTAGGTATGGGAGCACGAGCAGGGAAAGTTAAATCCAAGGAAGAAGAAAAAATGAAATCACCCAAAAGGACTAAAAAGACAGTTAAATCACCCAAAAGGACTAAAAAGACAGTTAAATCACCCAAAAGGACTAAAAAGACAGTTAAATCACCCAAAAGGACTAAAAAGACAGTTAAATCACCCAAAAGGACTAAAAAATGAAAAAAAAATGATTTATATAACTTATAAATGACTAAGGTTATTTATAACGAATTGGGCGGTGGAATATTTTTTTTAAGTTATTCAAGTATGGAAAAATTTAATAAATTAGGTTATAAATATTCAGCAGATATACCCAGACATCATCCTCTTTTGGTTCATCTATATGAAAAAGATAAAGAAAGTTTAGAAGGAATAGGATGCTCTTTAAATATGAAAGAAATTAAAGGTTCTGTTTATACTATTACCTCGGATCATGGTTACGAGGAAGTAAAGGAACCCGATGAAATTAAATGGGTTATTGTTAGTTCATAAATTGATTACATATTAATTTTTAATAAATTAAAATGCAATTGAAAGATATAAAAGAGGATGATTTTCATGATATTTTCCGTCTCACTCGTCAAGAGAAAATAATGAAATATGTCGGCAACGGCAAACCTTGGTATGAAAAAAGAGTACTAAGATTTATTCATTATAATACGAAAGAGGCAGAGATGGAAGATAAATATCGTACTCAGTATTATTATAAAATAGTGGAAGATAATCTATTCGCTGGTATTATTGGTTTTCATATACAAGGAACTAGTAAATATGTTTTAACTATTTATTTAATGAAGAGTAAACAAGGACAAGGATATTTTAGTAAAGCTTTGGAATTATTAAAGAAAAAAATGAAAAAGCACAAACCATATGTAGATAGATTATACGCCCAGGTTTATCCGGAGAATGAAATTATGAATAAAATTATGGAAAAAAAATATTTTTATAATGGAGACTTTAAATTAGGCCGGGTTAATTTAAAGGAATATATCATTTTTTTACGGAAAAATACTTATGTTTTATATCCTATTTTTAGTAACAAAGAAATGCTCATTAAAAATTTAGAAAAAAGAGGTAATTGGAAAGCCGCTGAAAAAGACGAAACTATTGATTTTCTTTATCTTGAAGGGAGATATATTTATGATAAAAAATTATATAATCTAAATAGTTTAGTTAAAAATCAAATCAAAGATGATAATTTTTTCATAAAAAAAGATAAATTATACAATATATTATCTCCCTTAGAAAAAGATTATTTATTAGAAACTTATAATTTTAATGATAAAGAAATTACTAAGATAGCAGATAAATTTGATGGGGAAAAAATATGGATTGTTAAACCGGCTAAAGGTTATATTGGTAAAGGTATAAAAATAACTAAAAATTATGAAGATTTGACTAAACATATAAAAAATAATAAAAATTATAAAGAATGGAGTTTACAAGCTTATATAAGAGAACCTATTCTTTATAATAATAGAAAATTTCATATTAGATTTTATATACTTGTTGATGATGAAAATAACTATTATTTATTTAAATATGGAGCAGTAGCTTTAGCTCAGGAATTGTATGCTTTAACTGATTTTGATAATGATAAAATTCATGATACTCATTTTCGTACTACTGAAGAAGAATTATATTATCCTACTATTTTAGGTAATGATTTAGAAAAGATAGAAAAAGTAGACAATACAATTAGAGAAATAATTTTGGATGTAAAAAATAAAGCAACTGATATTAAATGTTATCCAGAAAGTAAAAAATGTTATGAAATCTTGGGTATGGATGTTATGATAAATGAAGAATTTAAGGTTAAATTATTGGAGATTAACAATAAATTGGGATTACCAGAAGAAAAGTCACAAATTAGTAGTAAATTATTTGAAGGACAATTGAAAATATACTTAGATAAATATTTTCCACCTAAGAAAGAAATAAAAGAAATAAATTATTTTGAAAAAATTGAAAACTAATTTATTTAGAAAAAAGAAATAATATTCACGATGACTTTTATTATTTCTTTTGGTTTCAAAGGCTTGCCTTATATTTCGCCTAATTATGAGGGCAACAAAGATTATGTTATAAGGGCCAAAATTAGAAAGCTTCTAGCTTCCCTTGGAACTATTAAGAAATTATTTATTAATATTAATACAAAAACCGGAAGGGTTATGATAGAGATGAAAGAGGACTGCAAAAATAATCTGGAAAAGACTATTAGAGCTATCAATAATGCTCCTCTTAAAATGTTAAAATTTTCTTGGGAACAACCTCTGTTGGGAATGAAAACAGAAAAACCATACTTATCTCTTTATAAATCTTGGTTATATTTAGAAGCTAATGGTTCCTTTGAAATAATTCATAATAAATTAAGTAATCAAATTAATGAAGAACAATTAATACATACCGAAGAGTACGAAGTTTTTCTAAAAAATATGGAAGTAAGTGATCAATGCGATCAATGGCTTTTAGAAAATGAGATTAAAAAATTAGAAAAAGAACTATTATTTACTAAGTAACTAAAATTGAATATTTATAAAATTTTTTTATAAATATAAAGATGTATTGTTTCATGTATAAAAATCCAGGGGATACTCAATGGAATTATTCTGATTGGGAAGATAAGATTTCTAATTTTGCCAATAAATATCGAAGTGAAGAATTCGTTATTCTGGACGAGAATTATATGATTGTCTATTCTTCGTAAAAATGAATTCCTTAGAAAGTAACTGTGTTGATACTATTGTTAATCATGGTGATCCTGATTTACTATCTGAAAAATTACCTCCGTTATTACATCAATTAGTGGTAAATAAAATTAGAGATAAAAATAAACCTACATGGAAAGAGAATATATATGTAGTTCATATGGATTTATTAATAAAAAAAGGTAGTTTATTTTTAGATATAGAAACAGCTTACGGCGAGCTTAATTTTACTTATAGTAATGAAAATATTACTATTAAATTACACGGCGAGATATATCACAAACTAGACGAAGCTGGTAAAAGATTATATGATACTACTATTAAATATTTAAAACTTAAAGGAAGATGGGAGGAAATAGAGGAAGATTTAGAATTAAGAAAAATTATATTCAAAAAAGATTTAGAGCTATGAGATAATAAATTGATTTATTAAATAATATTATTATATTTAATAATCTAACAACGATGTCTGTCTCCTTCTATAATCCATACATTATAAAAGTAGAACCATTAAAAATATATAATAAAATAAAGGAGATTAATACAGGTTTGGGGCTAAATTTAAAATATGATCCCGAAGCTAATAAAGTTTCCCTTTGGGGTATTATGCCAGCAAATGCAGGTTATATTGAAATAATTATGCCTTATGATTTTGATCCTCTTTTTTTTCTACCCCAATTTATAGAATTAAGGTGCACAATAAATGGATCAATAAGAAAGGAATTTATAGCAGCTATTAATTACAGTGAAATAATCGAAAATATGAAAAAATTAATAGTTGTTAAGCTAATAGAGAATAATATATATGGTTTTGATAATTTACAATTAATTAAAGAAAATTATGATATTGGAAAAAATTTTATATTTTTTAAGAATAATATAAAATTTCAAGGAATTATATATTTTATGGATGGTAATGTTAATATTTTAATAATACATAGTTAAATTTAAATTATCTAAATTAACCTCTGGTTTACGCTTTTTTATTTTAGTAAATACTTTATTTACTAAATCTTCTTTTTCCTCCTTTTCCTCCTCTTTTTCCTCATTAATTATAGGTACATCATTTATATCTATGTCAGGTATTTTATATTGTCCTAAGCTAGCCAATAATTTACCCTGACCTTCTTTTCTACGACAATGATAGTATATATTCCTTTCAATACCTTTAACAATTAAAAAAGGGTTTTCGTTATCATGTATTCTTTTACAATCAGAACAATAAGTAGCGTTTTGTCTTCGAAAAGTTATTATTAAATTACCATTATTTTCAATGGTATTAAGATAGACAAAATCGTCATAAGAGAAATCTTTATGACCGTAAAAAATATCTAAAATATCCTCTACATCACCCTCGTTAGCCGTGCCAATAATTTCTATATTATTTCTCTCTTTTTTAGCACTATATTCTGGTAAAAGAATACTTTCATTAGTATGACTAATTAGAGATAAGCGAAAAAGATAATTATATTTAGCTTCTGTTTTAACATATCTTTCGGGTATAGTAAAATTTTCACTTAACACAGTATTAAAAATTTTAATATTAGCCTTTCCATATTTATGGCTACCTAATAGTCTAAATTGTTGTGTATTTTTATAGACACTATTATCAATAAAAGGATGATATTTTTCCTCTATTTTCTCCAAAGTTTTTTGATAAAAATTAGCAGCTGCTATTTCATTAGCTAGATGATATTGTGGTAAAATAATATGGAAACTATATTTTTCTCTGGTATGAGAAGTAAAAATCAGAATAATAGTTTCTGGATTAATAAGCTCAAAAATAGCTTTTTTGATAACTTTTATTAAATCTTGTTCGTTAATTTCTCCTTTATTTAAATCTATATCAAAATATATTTTTCTAGTTTTATCAGGTAATAGAATTTCATAGAAACATCTTTCAATTAACATAGTTTGTTGACTAAAATTAATAAAATCTAAATAATTTTCAAAAACAGTAAATCTACGATTTTCTTTCTGCCAGCAAACAATAAAATTATCATCTTTAATGTGATAATTATCTAATAAATTTTTCTCTTTTTTATTATTTAGGTAATAATACCAAAACATATTTTTAAATGATAATAAGTTATTTAAGCTTCATTTTCTATTTAGGTAGCTACTTCTTTACCTCCGTCACTAGTAATACCAATAGTCAAGGCCCCGGCTACTACTAGTCCCATACCAATGGCTTCGCCTAATTTAGGTTTTTCACCAAAATAGAGCCAACCAATCGTAGCCATGGCAATAATTGTACCACTATCCCAAAGGGCGTTAGCAATAGCAAAACTAGCAAAATTATAACTATATACTAATAAAACTAAAACGGGGAAATAAAAGATAAAAGCCAGAGCAAAATAATACAATTTTTTAGAATTATCGTAATAGTTTCTAGCTAAAAATTGACTTAATGTTTCCAAGGTAACAATGCCCACAATGGCTAAAAATAATTTACCGGGTATCATTTTATATACTTTAATATATAAAATAAAAACTTTAACTTTTCCAACTATGAGCACATTCGAGGCATAAATTATACGATGTGATACCTTCGTCAGCTCTTCTGTCTTGACGTAACATGACTTTAACTCTTCTTTGTTTACATCTGGGGCATTGAATTATACTTTCTTCCTCGTTAGCTTTCTCTCTAATTTGTTCGGTAATATTTAAATAATATTGTAAACGGGCTTCTTTAAAAGGCGGAGCTTTTTTGATAATATCTAACTTATTAATACTTTTCTGTTCCTTTTTCAAAAATTCATAACTTTCTTCAAAACCTAAAATTTCAATCAAGCCAATAATATCATATAAAAAAGCTCTATCTTTTAAGGTTAACATAGCTTCATTTTCATATTTTAATTTTGTTAATTTATCTATTTGTGGCTTTTCTAAATGTTCATTATTAATTTTAACTTTGGCTAATATATCAGCCACGGTATCTATTTTTGGAAACTGAGAAGCCATTTTATAAAAATTATATAAAATAAATATTCATTTTTTAAAATAATGAACGAATGCCAAATTAAGAAAGGTGACAGTATATGGCCAGAAGAAAATGATATTAGTGGCGATAATATCTTTTCATTGGATGAAAATCATTTGATTAAACAAATCAGGGCCGTTAAAAGGAAAGAAAAAAGAGATCTATTTTTAGAGAAATTAGAAGAACCGGAAGAGACAGAAATAATAATAGAAGAGCCTATGCCCAGTCCAGGGAAAAAATTTGTTAAATATCAAGATTTAGGTAAAAAAGATAAAGTGGCTTATATTATTGACCAGCTAGAAAAATATAAAAAAAATGATCTCTAAAAATGGTCTTACCTTTTCATCCTTTTACCCAACCAAAAGAAAAGAAAAAAATAGTATTACCACAGGAAAATAATTATTATGTACCCAAAAAGAAATAAATTAATATTCTCTATCGTAAAAAAGTTCTACAGTTTCTATTAATTTGTTAGTTTTATTACCAGGTTCTAACCAATAACTTATAGTATTTTTTAATACTATAAGTCTCTCTTCCCATTCTTTACGTTTTGATTTTTTTACAACACATATACCATTACCGTCGATGCCCCAACAAGAAGTTATTTTTTTATTTTTAGAAATATAATAATTATCCGGATTAAATCTAATAAATATTATATTTCTATTATTAAGATCATTTGATATTTCCATTAATCTTTTATTCTCACAACTACAATCGTAATTTTTATGTTGATTTTCATCAATTTCAATTATTATAATTTGATAACCCAAATCTAATAAGAGATCAGGAGATCTTTTAGAACAGCCATCGTAAATTCTTTTATTATAAATCCAGGAAAATTTTTCAAATTCCTGTTTTATATAATTTACAACAGCATATTCTTTAGTTTTATAATTTCTAACGACTGGTTTATCTGGAAAATTATTCATATAACAAGGTAAACAATAACCTTCGTATCTTTTGTTACTCGCTAAAGTTTGACAGCCTTCTTGTTGGCATGTTTTATTTTTAACATCTACCATATTTTCTTTCTTGTGTTGAGCACAATAAAGGCCGTTTGTTTGACCGGCATAATTGAAATGAGGTTGAGTTTGACAGCCTTCTTGTTGGCATGTTTTATGTTTAACATCTACCATATTTTCTTTCTTGTGTTGAGCACAATAAAGGCCGTTTGTTTGATCGGCATAATTGAAATTAGGTATAGTTTGACAGCCTTCTTGTTGGCACATTTTACTTTTAACATTTACCATATTTTCTTTCTTGTGTTGAGCACAATAAAGGGCTTTTGTTTGACCGGCATAATTGAAATTAGGTCTAGTTTGACAGCCTTCTTGTTGGCATGTTTTATCTTTAACATTTACCATATTTTCTTTCTTGTGTTGAGCACAATAAAGGGCGTTTGTTTGATCGGCATAATTGAAAACAGGTCTAGTTTGACAGCCTTCTTGTTGGCACATTTTTTCTCAAATTATAATTAATATTTTTTATATTTTAAATTTAGCTTTCAATTCCTTTTTTAAATTTTTAAGCTCCTTACTAATTTCTTTAAATTTATTACGCATTACCTCACATTTATTGGACTCTTGAATAGTAAGTATTTTCTGTTTTTTAATCTCTAATTTTAATTTTTTTATCTCTTGTTCTTCGGGACTTAAACCTTTAATATCTACTGTTTTGTCCTGATGTCTTTTAGTTTTACAATGACTTTTCCAATTACCATAGCCATAGAAAACTTTACTATCACAAAAAGTACATTTTATTCCATGACCTTCAGTTTGCTGGAGAAAATCTCTATTATTATCAAAATTATAACCATCTTTGGCACTAAAATAAAGCGGTAATTTTTGTAACGACATTTAATAAATTTTACTTTAAAATGGCTTTAAATGAGGTTATCAATTTGGTTAATAAAAGAGATGGAAAAATATTATATCTAGCTCAAGATGCTTTTGAAAAAAGTAAATTCCAATGTAGTCAAGGTCATCAATTTGAAATATTTAATAATGATATTATCATGGGTATTTGGTGTAATGGATGTCGAAAAAAAGATAAATTAGAAGAATTATTAGATAAACTTAATTTAACTTATAATAAAGATTTTATACTAAACGAACATACTTTTTATTGTGCTTTAACCGGTAGTCGTAAATTTTTATTTTCTAAAAATAACGATAGTGAAGTGCAGAAAAAAGAGATAAATATTGCTGAAAAAAATAATTATAGTATTCTTTTTCTCCTCGACGAGACTGAATTAGAAGATAAATTATGGCCTATCTTGAAAGAAAATAAGAGTGTTAATTATTTAGAAAAGAAAATAACTAATAGAGAACATACTTGTGTAGTAGAGGAAAAATTAGATGATAAAAAAGGCGAGGCTGGTTCAGTTATAAAAAGAGCCGCTACACCTCATTCTACTAATCATCACCATGCTTATGGCTATATTCGTGTCTCTACTGTGATGCAAGTAAATGATGGATTTTCGTTAGAAGCGCAAGAAAGTAAAATTGCCCAAGAATGTCGCAAACATAATCTCTTTTTAAAAGCACTCTTTATTGATCGAGGAATTTCTGGTGGTAGTATCGAGAACCGTTTATCCTTGGAGAAAATGCGTCAAGAATTAAAAGAAAATGAATGGATTATCATAGCTTCTGTTAGTCGTTTGGCTCGTAATACCAAAGAACTATTAGAATTGGTAGATGAAATCGAAAAGAAGAAAGCCCATTTAATAATTATTGATTTAAATTTAGATATTACTTCTCCATCTGGTAAATTAATTCTCACCTTGATGGCTAGTCAAGCTCAATTTGAAAGAGAACTAACTTCAGAAAGAGTGAAAGGGGTTTTGGATCATTTAAAAAAGACAGGTAATTTACGCACCAAGCCTCATTTTGGATGGAAAGTTAATCCCGATCATAGTCCCGGGGCAGCTATGCATATTAGAGATGAAACAGAACAAACCATCATTGAAAGAATTAGATATATTCGTAGCCGACATATGCATTTAGCTATTACTGGTTTTACTAGATTAGTCAATGATTTAAATGTAACTCCGCCCCGTAAAAGTAAGGTATGGTATCATACTGCTTTGCGTAAATTAATGGAACGTGAAGGAATTAAATGATTTTAAATATTTTATTTTATAAAAATGGCCACTTTGGAAATTCCTCCGGCAGTAGTAGAAAGGAACAGTGCTGCTAGCCAAACTCCGGAAACCAGCGACTATGAAAGTCAAAAGAAAGCTTGTCTTGATGCCATTAATAAAATTAACGAAAATTGTGCATCTAGTTGTATTATTTTACATTCCGAACCAAATCATACCTTACTCAATGAAATAGAAAGTAAAGGTTATAGAATTACTTATACCCTTGATTATGATACTACTAGAGAGATTAAATTTATGTGTAAATTACGAATTACTAACCCTAGTTTTAGCGATGCTGGATCAGCTTTTTTATCTGCCTTCGAAGATAATATGAAGAAAATCGGCTTTAATGCTAGTTCATTAGAGACTGAAGAAAGTATTAAGAAATTATTTAACAATATAATGAACCTTTGAATAAAATGAACCTTCCTTTAGAATTATGGCATTATATTTTTAACTATTTAAATTTGAGAGACCAATTATATTATGTAAGAGGTGTCTGTAGGAATTGGCGTGACTTTGTTTTGTATAAAAGGGAACTGGAACTGACTGAATTACTGGAACAAAACATTAATTATAAATTGTTGTTACTTTTCGATCGAGAAACTTTAAAAAATTTAACTATATCAAGGCTAGACATAGAAGCCAAACTAGTGAGTAAGATTTTAAGATATTATATTAAATTAGAAGAACTTAATTTAATAGATGTAAGTTCTTGTTGGTCTAGTTTTAATAATATTACTAGGATCAAAAAATTAAAAAAATTAAATATTACTTCTACGAGTAATATTTATGGATATCAATTATTTTTAATAGCTAATGAATGTAAAAAAATAGAAGAATTAATATTATGTTATAAATATATAGTTACTGATAAATTATTAGATATGATATTTGTATCTTTTTATAATTTGAAATTATTAGATATTAGAAATTGTCCTAATTATGACAAGAAATATATTGAGATTAAAATGGAAGAATTTCCGAATATTAAAGTATTATATTAAATTTAATTTGGTATTAAATTTAATCTTTTGTTTACCTAATTTATCCTTTTCATTTTCGTGATAATCGAAGGTACAATTATGTTTATTATCATCTTTATGTTTCATACAGAATTTCTTGCCACAACGACAATCTATTAAAATTAAACTCTTTTTCTTACATTTATTACATATTTCCATTTTAAAAAAATGAAAATATAAGCTCTAATTAAATTTACTCACATCTCTGGGAACTAAATTTTTATAACCATAACGAGGAGTTACTACTATACCAAAAACACCTGCTTCTTGATATTTCATTTCCTGAGCTTGGTAGCAACCAGGGATATCCATGCCTTCGGGACGGTTCCAATTAACGGCATTGGCGCTCCATAATTGATAACTAATTGGACTAGCGTTTTGATAATATACTTCGCCATATTTAACTCGCTCTGTATATTTTTCTTCTAATTCTCTTAATTGATTAGCAATAAAATCATGCATAGCTCTGGTTACTTTTTCACAATTAGCTTTATCAAATAAGCGCCATTGTTCTGAATACATAGTACCTAATTGATGTTCTTTGGCCGACTCGCCAGGTACAGTAGCAGTAATACGAATATCTTTTTCCATCTTATCGTCTAGCTCTTTGAATCGATAAGCAATGTGCTCTAAAATATGCTCCAAGGCACAACCACTACTGCCTTCGTGAACCACTTTTTCTACTCTTATTTCCAAGGCCCTTAGTTCGTTTTTTAATTCATTAATGTCAAAATTTTCTACTGTAAAGTCGGGTACAGTTAAATAATCTACTATATTTTCATATCTGGTACTATTAATTTGACTTTTTTCTAATAATCTAAATATAATGATTAATATGTTAGCTCTTAATAATTCTACTTTACCATAACAACCATAAACATTATTCTTAAAGTAGAGCAAATAGGACATTTTAATAAAATTGAAAAAGAAAAAATAATTATAACTTTTATTCTATACGAAACTACGATAACTTTACGAAGTTGTTAGTTTTGCTCCCAAAAGTTTAATTACTTTACGCTCCCAAACAATCAATCATGCCTTCTTCTCATTCCAAAGGAAAAAACATCACCGTCGAGGTAATGCCTCTGCCAGTGAGAAGAGATCCTTACGATGAACTTTCTGAATTTCGGGAATTTTCTTTTGATAAGAAAACAGTTTCGGAACTGGGAAAGATCAAAGACGATCTTGAAAAGGGTAATTTTATTACCTTCAAGGAATTGTCTGAGAAATACCAACTTTCTTTACATTTTAGTAAAGAGAATGGTATTTCTATGGTAAGAGGTCATAATCCCTCCTCAACAGGAGAGATACGCTTTGATGAGAGCACTTTTTCATCTCGTGTGAAATCATTGGAACTCTTCAATACCGGGGTCCAATCTTTTAATAATCACGGGTGGATGAAAATGTGTGATATTGAATCTGTTAATTTGATAGCACAGATTTTATTCGCACAAATTGTCTGGAAAACAGCTCTCGGAGACAAGTCCATGTGTCTGCAAAAGCAGATAAAAGACGACCAGAAGGAGGTTGTCCAGCAATTTTGGCTTATTACCTGGTCCAGTTACCATCGTCAGGTTATTGTTTCTCAAAATTTTCCTAAATTTGGAGAAGATGAAAAACCTGTCATGTGTTGGCAACCAAAAGGAAACGGTGGAGATAAAAATCCTGGTCTCAAGATTATTCAGAATCTGAAAAATCCCTCTTGCATTGTCAATCATTCCGCTTTACATGAAAGTAAAACGGGCAAGAAATACAATACAAGAAGAAACGCTCATCTTGTTGCAAGACAAACTCTCTGCGAGAGTGCCCTTGAAATGTATAACAGATCAAGGAATTGCAATAACGCAGTCGATGCTTTCATAAATAAAATTTCTGAGAGAACGACAGAAGATGAAGTAGTGGATTATATTCATAAACGATCATGGGCCAAGATTGCGGAAGAAGAGCTACCTCCTGTTGTGGAAGAACCTCCTGTTGTGGAAGAACCTCCTGTTGTGGAAGAACCTCCTGTTGTGGAAGAACCTCCTGTTGTGGAAGAACCTCCTGTTGTGGAAGAACCTCCTGTTGTGGAAGAA
>Ga0208645_1000128_pt1 | contig 116740 bp, 137 predicted proteins | sample VirMetDEL_Sep_01_FD_184519 | JGI IMG/M metagenome (GOLD analysis project Ga0208645, IMG submission 184519) | Aqueous microbial communities from the Delaware River and Bay under freshwater to marine salinity gradient to study organic matter... | ecosystem: Environmental > Aquatic > Marine >...
TAGCATCTTCGCCAGCAATAGTAATGGTGTTATCAGTTACTGTGGTGTCAATACCTTCACCACCAGTAAACGTAAGAGTATCAGTGAGAAGAGAAACTGAGTCATTAGTTCCACTATCTGCACCGACTGTCAGAGATGCAACAGCATCAATGAATGAAAGATTACCTGATCCATCTGTTGCCAGAACCTGAGATGCAGATCCATCAGTTGCTGGAAGTGTGAGATCCAGATCAGATGCCATTGTAGCAGGAGCAATCAGACGAACTTTGTTAGTTCCGTTATCTGCATCCTCATAAAAATTAACAGCACCTGGACCAGCAGTCGTTGCTCTAGAAAGGATCTGAAGACTTGCTAAGAATGTTTCAGCATTGGCAATAGATGTTCCAGCACCTGTACCATTGGCACCGCTATCGCCGACATATAGTGATTTATCAGATAAATCTAATACTGGTTCTCCCTCATAAAAAATACTTCCAGGGACTCCTGTACCTCTTTTGAGTTGTAATCTATTTGCCATGGTAAAATAGTCTCTTATAAATTATGTCTATCTTATTTATACCTAGTTATAAGTTCCATAGTCGTCCATATTAGGATCTGGGTTAGCATCCGCATTAATGCCCATCGTAGATGGTGAAATAAATACAAACTTTTCTGAAGATGCATTGTAAGCGATCATGTCTCCATCAGCCAATCCAGTTTCATCAACATCAAATAGACCCGTCAATTTTCCAGTAAAGTCTCCCGATCCACCAACAACAGTAGTAAACTCAAACTTACGAATAGCATGATTATATTTTAGATATTTACCATCGTATGCTTCTGGATTAGATGAAATGCCAACAATATCATCCAAATATTTCAGTTGCGTTTCACCGCCACCTCCTAGTGTAGATATTTGTTGTTGAATCCTATTGATAAAAGTTCTGTAATGATCTTGCAGTTGCTTGAATGTTACGAACTCTTGGTTTAATGGAGTTAATGGATCACTATTTTTTGTCTCAGGAGGTTCAGCAAGCTCTTCATTTAGTGCCTCTTCTTGAGACTTATTAAAGTACTCAAAAATTTCTTCTAAGTTTTTAATCTTTTCATTTAATATTTCATTATTTTTTTGATAATCATCTTGAAGTTTTTCAATCTGTTTTCCATCAGTTATTTTAATCAAAGAAACTTTTTTAAATAAATCATTAACATCAGATTGTAATGTACGGATTTCATCATCATAGTATTTTACTTCAGGCATAACCTGAGGTTTTGGAATAGACTCTTTGATTTCTTTTAGTTTGAAATCTAAAGATTTTATTTCATCGTCATAGTATTTGGGTTCGGGTAAATCTAAAAGAGAAGATTTAAGATGACCAATCTTTTCTAACAACGACTTTATATCAGAATCATAGTACTTTACCTGAGGTAAAGTATCAATACTTTTCTTTAGATTTTCTATCTGGTTTTCAATGAGTTCGATCTCACCATCATAGTATCTTACTTCAGGTACTACAGGTATAGATTTTTTAACAGAATCAACTTTATCTTCAAGATAGGTTATATCATCATCATAATATTTTATTTCAGGTACTACAGGAATACATTTATTAACTTCTTCAATCTTTTCTTCAATCTTAGTTAGTTGATAATCATAATACTTTACTTCTGGTAGATTTTCTACTTGACTCCTAACATCTTTTATACTGTTTAATAACTCATCAATCTGATCATCATAATATTTTACTTCTGGAACCTCTGGAATAGATTTTTTTACTTCTATAATAATATTTTTAAGTTCTTTTAAATCATTATCATATCTAATAGGTTCTGGAACTTCTGGGATTTCTTTTCTAATATTTTCAATAGTTTCTTTTAAGTCACAAATATTTGTGTAGATATAAGTTGCATCAAACTTTTCTTCTTCATCAATTTCTTTTTTAAAGTTATCAATAGTTCTTTTTAAAAACTTTATTTCTTTACCATACTTTTTATCAGAATCAATACGTTCTTTTAAGTAATCTACATCACTGAGAAGCAGATTAAACTTTTCATCAAAATCTTCTTCTTGTGTTTCTTCTACATTTACAGTCTCTTGTATATTTTCTTCGACTATATTTTGTTCGCCAAATAATGTTCTAGGACTTACTATCCTCTTAGACATCTGTTTGTCTCTAAGAGATTGTTCTTCTATTATTTTTTGTCTTTCCAATCTATCTAAAAGATCCTGCCCTTTTTGTTCGAATAATTCTTTTGGTGACTTCATTTTTCTCACAGGTTTTTAATCAAAAGGGAATTACACCACCAGTTTTGTTAGGAACCTCTGGTATTTCAGGCATTTCTGGGAGTGCTGCATCAATAATACCAGGCAGTGCTTCTGTAATTGCTTTTGTAACTTGCTCTGTTGCTTGCTTACGAATGTCTTCAATCATTGCATCCTTATTTGCATAAAGATAGTATCCACCACCAACTACTGAGAGTGATACAAGTCCTGAAAGAAGTGCGATTGTGTTAATGACTTTTTGCATTACTTTTTCCTGTAAAATTTCTTTTCCATTACAGAACGAAAATCATAATATCTTTGTCTACACTTATACCACTTCAGTTCTTTTATAATAGAGGGAGATTTCCAGATAGTGAGCAATAATCCAGATGTACTTAAAATTAAGATTAAATGTAATGTGCCAAAATCACCTAAACATCCCTCAATAGGACCCATTCTAACATAACCATTACATTCTTGCTGCTGGATAATATTTTGCCCCATCATAATTTATTCTACTAAAGTTCCATGCTGTCTGCGAATTTCTCTTAACTGCTCAAAATCTTTCACCTTTGTACCACCATCGACTACTCTATCTATGCTGATCACTCGGAAGTTGTAACAACTCTTCCGACTCGGTGGTGTCATCACCCCCATCTTCTAACTCCTGATATGCTAATGACATTAATGTATATATGTAATAACCTACTCCAAACAACAATATCAATAATGATATAATAACACTCCAAGTAGGATTATTAATATCAGATAGAGGACGAAGTAGTAAGTTCATTTTTATTTAGCACTTTCTTCTTCTTTTTTCCTAGAAGTTTCTACTGATTTGTTGTTACCATTACCATTACCATTACCATTAGACTTAGATGGAGTCACTCCAAAAGTAGCTAAAGTTCCAGTAAAAACACTAGCGATAAAAGTTGGATCAATTTTTTGCTGTGGTATACCTGGAATAGAAACATAGTTAAGTGTTAATATAGCACCAGTCCATCCTAAAACAACAAGTCGCACTAGACTTGATATACCTTCTTCTCTCCAATCAAAATCATGATCATCTTCACCATCTTTTCTTTTTTTGGGAAGCATGGACTTTAATAGTGATTTCATATCTATTTATTTAATAAAGCCATTCTCTTTTAACCACTTATTAGTAAGTGGTGTTGGTTTATAATCAGTCCACATAGTGCCAGCAGCGCATGATTCAAGTGCTTTCATTGTCATGCCTTCGGTTCTACCTGCCCACGATGCTTCTGCCTCCCAGGGAACAGAGTGTTTAGGATAAGTTTTCTCTGTCATATTACGCCAAATCTTAGGCACATCCTCTTCTGGTTTGATGATAGCAATCATATTATTCTCAATGCTACCTGCCATACAGTCTTGTGCTGCGTGCCATCCTTCATGGCGCATGACTGACATAAGTGTTGATTGTCGATGCATAAAAGCATCATTCAGAAAAAAGTTATTAGAAACTGTATGATAAACACCACGATGCCCAACTGGAAAATATTTTTGATCTGCTAAAAAAACCATAACTCCGATCTTATCAAGGGATAGAAGCATTTGGTTAATCTCATGCCCAATAGCAGAATAAATAGAATCAGGATAAGCAGATTTAATATCTTCGATACTTCGGATTCGTCTAACATTGTCGGTGCATTCTTGTAGTAACATGCAACCCATGGAACCCATAGTATTGAATTCTTTAAACCCATTTTCTTTTGCTAATGCTGCTTGAGATGTTGCTGCTAATCCCGCTAAAAGAATAGAGAATACTTTATTCATAGTGATAAAATCATTTATTAGTATTTATCACACATAAATCATCTTTTTAGTATAATCGTAGGCGTATTGCTCACGATACCCTTTAATACCCCATCCTAACCAATAGTAGGCAGGAACCATGTACTGAGAGACAGTTTGCCCACTGCCCTCAAACTCGGGCAGGTGACGTTGAAAGACTGATTCGTTAATCATATAGCGAGTCTGCCCTTCAAGACTGCTCGGGTCGCAGTCATACTTATTACAGAACTTTCCAAGGTTATTATAACGATTTATGCTGGTCCATTGAATCAGTCCGTAACCACCGCTATAACAACGGTCGTAAGGAACTCTAGCCCCTCCCTCGCATATATTGGGAATGAACTTGCTTTCCTGTTTAATGTTACCCATGATCGTTGCAAGAGCATTACGATCTGAGATCTTGGTGTGTTCTTGGAGTTGTTCGAGGACATACTGTTCGTTGGGGGAGCAAGTGGGGCAAGTCCAAGTCTTGTTGTCCACCTCAAGAGCGATTGCCTTGTCTTTGTTGACGCTGACATCAACAGTGGGGGGAGCGTCAATCTGACTGATGCTCGGGTAAGCACCAGCAGAACTCGTAAGTCCCAAACTCAAAAATATTAGAACTCGTTTTAACATATAAAAAAATAGGAGACCATTGGGTCTCCTTATAGTAACGTATTTTATTTAGGTTGTCAAGGGGTGTAGACAGAAGCAGGAACCATCATTCCTCCTTGATGATCATCGTCATCGTCAATATCTTCCGAAAATACAGCATGAATTATAAAAGCACCCAACATAAAGGTTGCTAATAACATCATTTTATTTCTCCATATATTACGCAACTACTTTTAATTATTTATAAAAATAAGTAGTTGCTTATTAAATCTACCAAATACCAGGAATTAAATCTCCGGTAAGGGTATAAGTTCCGACAGCAATCACGAAACCGAGCATTGCCAGACGGGAGTTGAGGATCTCTGCCTCAGGGGTGAATCCGAATTTCATTGGTTTTTCTCCAGTGTAGTGTTTGTGATGATGATCTTTTGACCATCGTGAGTAAATTGTAACTCATCGTCAGGATGCCATAGAAGTTCTTCATACATGTCATCCAGCTTTTGCATATCTTCGCGTAGTTGATTGGGGTTAGGCATATTTTTCTACAGCAGATCTAATGTTTTGCGTGATTCCCATACCCCCAACATATTGTACAAGTTTATTACCTTCACTGTCAGTAATAACTAATACAGGTGTTGCAGTCACACCATATTTTTTAACAAGATCTAGATTTTCTTGTGGAATAGGAATATCAGTAAAATCTTCCAAATCAATTTTTTCAATCATACTAGTATCTACTTTAATGTTATTAAAGTATTTCTCAACTAAAGCACAAGGTCCGCAAGATTTTTTGGAAAAAAGATAAAACTTGTTCATCATTAAATATTTTCTTCCTGTTCAGTCAGAACGGTAACATCACTAGTGGGATATGCAACACAGAGAAGTGTAAATCCTTGCTCTAGTTGTTCATCATCAAGAAAAGTTTGGTCACTATTATCTACAGAACCAGAGATAACTTTACCAGCACAGGCAGAACAAGCACCAGCACGGCAGGAAGAAGGAAGGTCTACACCTGCTTCTTCAGCAGCATCAAGGATGTACTGATCATCTTCACATTGAATAACACTTTCGGTGCCATCAGGTGTACGAAGAGTAATATTAAAATCCATTAGTAAGTTTCGGATAGTTTTTCTACAGAGTATGCCAACAATACAAAGAAGGCAATGCTAGTTATTGTAAACAAAATTGAAGTCATTGTCAATATTCAAAAGATACCGAAGAAGAACTTACCATTAATGGCATATGCAACGAATCCCATAATGAGACCCATCATAGCCCAGCGTCCATTATACATCTCCTTCTGTTGCCAGGGAGAGGAAAGACCCTTCTTATTGTAGTTTTCAACTACCATTTGAGGTTCGACAGCCCACATATTTTGTTGACCGTGCTCGTTAGTTGTAACAGTCATGATACGTTTTGTAATGAATCTTTACATATTATATAGTAAGAAGGGGGGCGTTGTCAATCCCCCCCGTCTCATTATTATCAGTAATCACTTACATAACTGGCACATATGTCCTTGTTCTTCTTACAGAACTGACGAACATAGGAGTCAGCATCTTGTTCCATAGTATGGTGAGCATGGTTATGAACGATACCCACCGCAATAAAAAATCCAACCAGTAACAAGTTAATCTGTGTTACTGGATGGAAGATTACCTTTAAGTATTTCATGGTTTAAGGGGACCGAAGTCCCCCTAGGAAGGATCAGAAGCTGTACGTCACACCTGCCTTAGCACCGTATCCACGGTCGATGTCGCTATCGCCGGAACCAACGAACGAGACTTCACCATAGAAACCAAGTTGCTCGGTAGCAGCGAAACCAAGACCTGCCTTACCAGAAGGAACAGTGTCAGCATCACCACCGTCAGGAGTCACTAGGGTAGCACCACCTTGGACGTAGTAGGAAGTACGCTCGCCAAGAGCACCTTCGTAACCGATGTGGAGATCAGTCGCGGCACCATTATAGTCCGAACCGGTCCAACCAGCATTGGTTTCGACGTTTACATAAGGACCAGCGACAGCAGCGCCAGCGAACAGGGGAGCAGCAGCAAGGGCTGCGAAAGCGGATTTGATCATGTTTATACCTCTTAGATTTTTGCTTGTGGAATGGTTACCCACAGATGACAAAAGACTCGACGTGCCTTCGTTTGTTACAGTTCGTGAAGCAAGTGCTCTACGAATGTTTATTTATAATACTTGATATTTTGAACCTTGTCAACCCCCTTACAGGATCCCAAAAGGAAGGTTGCTGAGTCCTTTAAGAGCAGATCCACCTGAAGTGGGTGGTCTCATTGGCAAGTTTGCTTTCTCTCTCTTTTCAGCTTTAAGTTCTAGCTCATAGATTCTTTCTTCCATAACTTCAATAGAAGCATGTAGATTTGTTAGATACTCAATCAAGTCTTCCTTATTTTCTACAACTTGTTTAATATCTTCTCTAAGTTCTTTTTCCTTTTTCTCAACATCAAGTTGATCTGGATCTAAAGCTCCACTTTTTGCCATGTAGTAGTCGGCAATCTCTTGACTATTATCAAGATCAATACCTTCTAACTTGGGCGAAACTTCTTCATTTTCTTGTTCTGGATATTCATCCTCAGCATATTTAATACTGTGGATTACTTCAGTGCGTCTTGGTTCTTCTGTCATCAGATCTCTGGGTAATCAAACAACATTTCTTTGATGTATTTATCGGCAAACTCTTCACCAAAAATACTCCTCAATACAGCTCTGGTCTTAGTATTTTGCCTCTGCTTATCACAATAATACTTATGACCTTCGTAGTTTTCTTTAATATTTTCTGAAATAGGTTTAGTATTATATGCAATAGCACAATGATAGTTTAAATATGTGAATGCAGTATTAATAAACTTCTGATATTCATCCTCGTTTGGACTCACAAAAACGCAGTACTCAGAAAATACATCTCCCCAGTCAGGCATCTTTTTATCTTTTTCAAACTCTGTATCGAGGATGTTTAAGATTTCATATTGCTGTGGCAAAGACCTGTCTGGTCTAATAGAGCTAATATCTACGATTGCTGCACCAACTGCTTTTTCTGATGCAACAATATCTGCACCATAAATGGGAATATCATATTGATATCTTGGGTACATATTAGTGTGAAGAATATCAAGACCCGATTTCATTTGAGCGACTTCCAAATGAATCTTTCTAAACTTTTCAGTCTCCCACACATAGTTTTCAACATAAACTTCTTCTTCGTCACCAGAAGACATCTCAATGAGTTTAAACTCATCAGCAATCTCTACTTCTTGAAGATCAAAATTCTCTTGCCAACTATCCAGAATAGAATCTGCTAGTCCTTGAATAAGTGGATGTAAGTCTCTCATAATAGTCCCATATACTTTTCAGGTGGTGTACTGAGAACATAAAGTTCTCTTACTTTTGGAAGTTCTTCCTTAGTCAAATCAATACCATTGTCCCAAACATATCCCATTAAAAACATTTGTTTATTTATCGAATGATCAAACTGTTCTGTGTAGATATTGCCCCACATATAGTCATCATGATAGTCAGTAACCTCTACATATAATGTTCCAACTAAATCATCTTTTATGAAATGACGAAGTTTATTCATAGCATTATATGCATAAAACTTTGTCTCTCGATCAGTAGACTTTGGGTCTGGAGAATCTATTCCAGACAAATATATAACTTTCTTGAGATAGACTCCCATACCCAAATCTATAACTGCTTCAAATGAAGATCCATCAAATACCTCAAGAACTCTGCTTATTTGGTATTTGTACATTTAAGTTTTTAATCGGTAAACATATACTTAACAACATTAACGGTTTTATCTGATACAGTCTTCATCTCATTAACTACTTCTGGATCGATGAGATCAGGATGATACCACCAATCCTCAAAAGGACTGTTATCGTTTGGAGAAACATTAGCGACTAACATTTCATATCCCATTAACTTAAGATATCTCCTAGACTTATCACGATAAGATCTAGTCATATCAACATAATGATCATGTTCATATGTAATAATACTAAACCTATACTTCTCGAATGGCATTGCTAACAAGCATTCAAAAGTAGTCCTAGAGGGTTCAACATCTAGTTGAAGATAATCAAAATCAGTTCCTTTATCAAAGTTATCAAGCAACTTCAAATAATCGATAGTTGTTGCATCTTTGCAAATGATCTGATTTTTGCGCTCTCTTGAAAACTGAGCGCACAAATCAGGAAGAATCTCAATAGAAATACCATCCCATTCATATTTAGTCTCAAGAAGAGCAGTGTTATTTTGATAGAAAGGTTGCTGAGCACCTATTTCAAGATAAAGTCCATTAGTTTTACCTTGAGTTGCAGCAAGAATAAACATGTCCTGGAATGCTTGAGAATGATTTTTTTCAATCGTTTCTGATCCAGGGAACTTAAACCTCAATCTATCATGCTTTCTCTTCTGATACTTAATCACTTCATCTGGGATATGTCCAGATCCCATTCTCATTAGATTGTTAGCAACCATGTCATAGTGGCGATCATCCATTTCATAGTTGTTCTTCATGTCTTGAAGAAGCGTTCTGGACTCATCACCTTTACCCCACCACCAAGCAGCAAGTTGCTTCTCAAAAAGAAGACCATACTTACCAGGATATTCCACATCAGTCTTCAATGGTTTACAATCAAAATCACAGAAGTCTATTGCCCATTGAGAAAAGATATAGCAATCTTGCCACCATTGACGTTTCTCAGCAAACCTCGCTAGAAGGTAATACGCTTCAGGTCTTTTAGGACGAATACAAAGTGCTTGCTGAAGAAGTCCTTTTGCTGTTTGATCTCTCGTCCCTTGCCTGTCATAGGCATTGGAAGCATGGATCAATGCTTCATAAGCAAGATCAAGATCATCTGTACGCTCAGCACATCTCAGGAAGAATGATAGTGCTGGAGCATTATGTCTGTAATGCTCGTACCACATACCAATGTTAAAGTTCTTCACTGGGTTCTCAGTATCTAATGCATACTCTAAAAGTAAATCATTTAGATTTGCATTAGAAGCATCCGTCAATAATAGATCTTTCTTTACAACAAACTCAGAAGCAACTCTTAATTCTTCTTCTACTTGTTGCTCTTTAACTTCAAATGATTTTCCCATAAGTTCCTCAACTGTTCTATTAGAACCATTATCTTTCCACCAGTTTATAACATAGTCGTGGGTATAATAGTGATTACGTTTCTGACCATATTTTACATCTCCATCTCCACCTTCAAAGGTAGAAGTAAAACGAACATCCTCTACAAACATTGAAATAGTATAAACTTTTCCAGCATTGGTATAAAGAATATTTTCAATAAGTGGTTGAACTCCATTATCTAGTTGAAGATGATATGTGCCGTCAACGATATAAGTATCTATAATATATTTTGCATAGTCTCTTTTAATAATATATGCAGTAACTGACCAATCATCCCAGTACCTGTCTCGGATTTTAATATCTTCAAAATCACCACGAATAGGAAGCATTTGAACACATCCCCAATCTTCTGGAAGTGCATCAACAAACTGTTTCCAAGTGAAGTTCCAGTAATCAACAGTATCAAGACTCAGATCATCTTCACAAAAGAAACCATACTCTTCCTCAGTTTCATAATACCAGTTTAAAATAGATTTTAAATGGGAAACACAACACCCTTTCGTACCATCATTTAATGTGTGAACATACTCACCCGTAACTACATCATCACACTCTGCAAATCTTTTTGAGATCAATGGTCTAATGTTTGTAACTCCATGATCTTTGAGAGATTGATCAAGTTTCTTACGTCGTTCTACACTTTCTTCTAAACTAACATAAGAAACACTACTTAGTTCTAATAACTTTTTCATTTTTTCTTTTCTAGTAGCAACATAGTTTTGGTCATCAATGTTCATCACATCCCATTCATATATCCTATCAATATAATAGTAATCTAAATCAGAAAATCTTTTCTCATTTTCTTCTACATTCATTTTTGCTAGAAGATATTCAAGATTCCAACGATCAGAGTCACTTGTATCAGGATTAGCAATCTTTCTTTTTACATTTTCAATATTGCTATCGTCAGAATCTTCACCATACCCCTCAAAGTTTTCGTATCTTTTCTTATCTGGATGTGGCAAATGAATAATATTATAGTTTTGAGTTAGTTTTTTGCACTCTAGACCCATCATAGTAAGTCTTTTAGTCATTTGATCATCTTCATAGGCATAATACTTACCCATGCGTTCATCATATCCACCAACTTTCCAAAAGTTTTCTCTAGTCACAAAACATAGTCCAGTCAAATATTTAAACAAAGGACTATAGGTATGAGAATATTTCATCAACTCCCCAACATCCATGTTATGGAAGTTAATCGCATATCCTTTTAGATTCCCATCCCAATACTCATGATTACACACATAATCATCTTGTCCACATAGGAAAGAGTTTTCATCAACTTTATAAAACTGAAAAAAATCAAAGTAAGGATTAATAATATAATCAGTATCTACTTTAATAATATAATCTCCAGTAGCAATACTGGCAGCAAGATTTAATGGTTGAGGTTGGTTAAAATACTTTTCATCATTGACTCGTATAACTTTTATTCTTTTATCCAGTTTTGTAAGATGACTGATTGGTTCATCAGAACTCCAATCAACCACAATAATCTCTTTTATTTCATAAAAAGATAACCAAGAGTTTAAAGAAACTCTCAGTGCATTATAGCGATTTTTACATGCACAAATTAAAGAAACATTCATATTGAAATCCAATGTGGTAATCTTAATCCATCAGAATCGATGTAATCGCAGTATGGCAAAAACCACTGCTTAGGTGAAATAGTTTTTTTACTTTTTGCTAACCAAGAACCCCACCAACTAAAAGAGCTGTTGGCAATAATATGATAATCACATTTAGACATTAAGCACATATCAACATAAGTGTTATTAGTTTTTATTATAATAAACCTATCGTCTTGGAATATTTTTTGCTCTTTACACCACTCAGTATCGTCAGAAAATACTAGAACTGGTAAAGATTTGTCGAAAAAACTTAATGCTTCCTCATAATAATTTATATCCAAACTATTGAGGACATGTGAGTTAACGTAGTCAGTCCTCCTTACATGCATCGAGATTACTTCAGTATCAGAAAACATCTGAGAAAAATACTGTTCTGATATATCAAAATATTTTTTTCTGAATACAAACTTGTTTCTTAGTTTATCTTCGACATGAGAAAAATATTTATGATTTTGAAAAAAACCTAAGATACTTTTATTGTCATGATTAGTATTTAAAAACTCTTGATCAAAATGTGTTGATAAGAACTTTGCATTCTCTTCTTCTGAAGGAATGTAAATAACATGCCCATCAACCACAACATTAGAATTTAGTTTATTTGGACAATGAAACTCTTTATTATAAAATGAAAATATTTTTGTGTCAATATCAAAGCATTCATAGAGTTGTATATTTTTTCTTGCTAAAGCATAATCTAAACCATATTTATCTGCTATGCCTACCAAGGCAGAGTATTGGAACATTTGATTTCCAAGTCTTCCAATAAATCCTATATGTGGAAATGTAATCATAGTTCCAATATCTTATGCATATATTCTCTAGTCAGTTTCATATTATAATCCAACTCTTGTACAAAATAGTTTCCTGGTCTTATTCTGTGATGATGATAAAACCCATCAACGATAGTGAATGTGTTTTTATATCTCAACCAACAATAAGAAAATAGTAAAACATCAGCACCTTTTGGGTCTTTAAACTTTTTACCTCCTCTCCTTAAACTTTGAACAGCACTTTTTTGAGAATCAATATAGCTATTTTTATTTACAATAAAGTTACCAGTATTTAATAACCAATCAATATAGTTAGTGCTTTCTTGAATATTTTTCTTTGCTACTGAAAGATCTATAAAGTTATCTCTATAGTCAAAGTTAACAATATTTCCACCAGTCATATGAAGTTGTTTCACATGATAACACGTATCTTCTTTTGAAAAATCTATATTTCTTACGACATCCAATACTGATTTATCAAACCAGTTATCGCTATCTATAAGATAAACCCAATCATTTTTACATTTTGATACGGCAAGATATTTATTAATATATGCTTTTTCATTTTTAGAACCACGATACAACTTTATTTTATTAGTATCAATATTTGAAATCGTTTCAATAAGATTATAATATTCTACTTCAGAAGATTTATCATCGTGAATAATAATCTCAGATATAATATCGCTATCAATGGCAGGTTTAATACAATCCCAAAGATATTGAGAACTATTATAAGTTGGTATTGCTAATGATATTGTCATTTTAAACAAAGATTGTGTTTATATGATCACGATATACTTCAGTATATCCCACACTGTTTATGTATTCCCTCAACTTTCGACATGACGTTATCAGTTTTATATTATCTTGAAAATAAGAATGATCATCAACAAGTTCAATGATCATCATCTTTGGTTTCCACAAATCAAGTCTAAAAGAGTTAAAAACATCTTCCTCTCTTCCTTCAACATCAACAACTAACAAATCAAAGTTTTTAGGAACATCTGCCATTTGCATATAAGTATCCAATCTTACTTGTTTACATTCTGATTCTGTAAACTGAGGATAACCAAATAGATGCATTGAAGAAACAATATCAGCTTGTTCTTTATCTAAAGTTGAGACTATTCCAGAACAATAAACTGGTTTATATCCAACTTCTGTTCCAATAGCATAGTTAGATACTTTAATCTTTTTGTTATTTTTGTGCCTGTTAACACACTGATTAAAGTGCTCTTTTACAGGTTCAATATAAAACCCTTTCCATCCAGCATCAGCAAGACAAGATGTGTTGGATACAGATTCACCATCAAAAGCACCAACTTCTACAAAGGTTCCTTTTTTTGATCCAAAATATTTTAGATAAATCTGATCAAGATCAGGTATCTGACAAGTAGGAGATAAGTTATAGATCATAATACTCTTTATGTGTCCACAGTTGTTCTCTACCAGAAGTTAAAACTTCTTCGTAACCACAATATTTTAACGATCTTGCGACTTCATGTGCAGGGGGAATATTTTTATCTGGAAGTCCATACTCAAACTGAACATATTTAATATTATGTCTCATTAAAAGATCTTTAGCTCCTTGAATGATTTTTAACTCAGCACCTTCGGCATCTATTTTTAAATAATCAATATGATCTAAAGATAGTTCTTTACATAAAGTATCAAGTGTTTTGCATTCTACTTTTTCGGTATGTAATGATTCTCCCAAAAAATCATCTTGCATATAAAAACTTGATAAGACGTGACGATCTCCAGGATAAAAAATAAACTCATGTCCATTTTTATTTGAAAGAGCAAGTTTTATTAACTCAACCCTTTCATCATCTCTCCATCTATTTTCAAACTCTTGCCAATGCAAAGGTTCTACAGCATAGCATTTAGCGTCTTGAAATCTATCTAGAAATAATAAAGTAAAATCATCATTCCAGTTTTCAATCCATACTGCATTATCTTCTTCTACAATTTTATTAATGTTACATCCAATATCAAATACAATAGGATTAGATGGAAGATATGGAACTGTTTCAATACATTTACGATAATCAAAACTCATATCACATAAATGCTCCTTTCTTTACATACCAAATGTGAACTGGACCATCAATACCAACAAGTTGATCTTCATCATAATGATTTTTTAGGAAGGAAGTAATATTTCCAAATGAAGGGTGATTCCAATCATGACCCATGATATATCCACCATCACGAACTTTTGTTTCCCAATACTTTAGATCATTTTCAAGATCAAAATGATCGCCGTCAATAAAAATAAAATCTAAACTTTCATTCTTAAACTTCTTTGCTGCTGCTTCAGATGTCATACGAGCAATTTTTCCTCTAGTTCCATACGGCTTAAGCATAGCAACAACGTGCTGATATAAACCCTCAAAGGATACAAAGTCATTTTTTATATTTACATCACCAACATTCCACCTTTTTTCAGAATAAGTATCTACTCCCCAAAGTTTAGTCAGTTTTGTTTCTTCGAGAAGAAGTTTCATATTAGATCCAAAAGCAACTCCAATCTCAACACCTGTTGAAATATCATCACTTCTTTCATTAATAAAATCTTTTAACCATTGATGGGATTCATCCCAATACTGATGATACTTGTAAAGGTTTTCTAGATTAATATCTACTGTAGTAGTCGTAGTTGTTGCCATTGTAATCATTTCTCCTGTTTTGTATAAAGGGCATCACCCCAATCATGATCTTGCCACCAGTTAGTTTCAGTTCTTTCAAATGAATACTGTAACAAAAACTTATCGATGTCTTCTATATATGCGTTGTTCTCATATATCTCTGCACGATTAACTTCACAGTAAACATAATCAATATGATTTAAAGTGTTTTTAGCACCTTTTAGAACCTCAAGTTCATATCCCTGTACATCCATATTTAAAAAGTTATACTTTGTAAAGTTATAATCATCTAATAACTTTACTTCAATAGTTTCAGTTTCATTAAATGTAATGTCTGGATATAAATTGAGATGTTCTTTAGGTTTGAGAATAGAACTACTCTCACACATATTACTGCTTAGATACATATCAACTGTTTTATGTTCACTACCTAAAGCAACTTGATACCCTAAAATATTTGCATCGTAGTTTGCTGCATGTTTAGCAACAATATCAAAGTTTCTTTCTACTGGTTCAAACAAGACAATATTTTTAATTCCATTATTGATATATAAAGGAATCTCTTCTCCATGATGAGCCCCTACGTGAATAACTCCATTAATATTCATATCATACTTTGTAGTAATATTATTAAATGTTAGAATCATGTTTCACTATAGATAAACTTTTTGACATAATCAATATTCACTCTTAAAAGATAAGCAGAGTTATCTTGGAATCCAAATGTAATCAAATAATCATCACCATATTCACACATACCAACAGCAAACTCAATCTCTGCTTCCATAAAAGAAAACTGTTTAGACACTGTTTCAATCTGCCAGTTCTTATCCCAAACAATAAATCTATGTCTATAGATACCATCTTTACGATCTTGTTCACTTTTGGTTAAGTATGTTTCATGGCAAAGTGTAATATGTTTACCGTCACCAAAAGGAAGAACCTGAGATCCTCCTCTTAGATCAATACAACCAATATCTTTCCAATCAGTAATAACTACTGTCTCAGTTGTATTGGTTTCAATATCATATCTTACAACTTCTGTGCCATTAGTCCACTTAACAAAATGCCATGGCATATCAACAATAGGCATCCAGTTCTTTTCACAATAAGATTGCCTATTACCTGGTGTAGGAATACGATATTGAGCAATCTCTTTCACATAATCAGGACCAATCTCAATCTCAGATAGTTCCATTCTACCAGTACCAACAGTGTCTAGATCTCTTCTGACACCACACATAAAAAGTCTTCCATCCCAACGGAAAATCCTGGAATCTTCAAGACCTACAAAATCCCAAAGCTCTTTATCGGGGAAGTCTGATGTATCAATATGTCTTTGCCATACTGGATTCATATTAGAATCATACTCACACAGAATATTCTTTGTGCGAAGCTTCCAATCATTTTCTGGATGAATATAAACTAAAGGACCCCATGGATGTTCATAGGTCTTCTTCTCAGAATGATATAATGTATAGTTAATATTTCTTAGATTTACTAGAATCTTATCCCCATCCAAATAAATCGAAGGATTTGTTAGAGAAGGTCCTTTAAGAATAGAAGAATCTGTTACCAGTGGATGAATACTACCTCCATTCTCAATACACTCTTTCACAAAATTCATACTATGTGATGATTCATGCAATGGTCTGTTCATATTATTTCAATAATAACAAAGTATCTATAAGATTTTTAAAGGTCTTAAATTAATCCCAATCAAACCTGACAAAGGTATTATATCAATATCTGATTACTATGTCAATATCAAAAGAAAATAAGATTAAGTGAAGTGTCTAAATTAACACTTTACTTATTTTCAAGATTACTAACTCTATTCTCCAATACTTTTATGTAATTGTGGTCTTCAACAAGAGCATTAATTAGGAATGGAATTAATCCAGAATAATTTACAGTTTTATTATTTCCATTATTATTAACTAGTTCTGGAATAATGTTTTCCAATTCTTGTGCTATAACACCATAACTTACATTTCCATTATCTTTCCAAGTAAATCTTATTGATGAAATTTTTTCTAATTTGTCAATACTATTACTCAGATAACTGATATTTTCTTTTAACTGTATATCGGATGTAGAATTAAAATCAGTTGCTGACAGTTGACCAGTACTTGGATTGAATTGGAGTTTTGTTGAAGAAACATATTCTGTTGATACTGTCCCAGAAGTCTGGTTTACAAACGTAGGATATCTTGTGGCATTTGTTGTTGTGTCATTAGTAATTGAAATTTCAGTTCCCGATTTACCTTGAACACCCTGAGATGATTGTGTACCTTGAACGCCTTGAGTACCTTGGAGACCCTGGTTTCCTTGAACACCTTGATTACTTAAACCTTGGAGACCCTGATTACCTTGGAGACCTTGAGTACCTTGAGTTGCTTGTGTACCTTGAGTACCTTGGCGTCCTTGTAATCCCTGGTTACCCTGGTTACCTTGGTTACCCTGGTTACCTTGGCGGCCTTGTGTACCTTGAGTTGCTTGTGTACCTTGAGTACCTTGGTTACCTTGGTTACCTTGGTTACCTTGAGTTGCTTGTGTACCTTGGTTACCCTGAACGCCTTGGTTACTTCTACCTTGGTTACCTTGGTTACCTTGAGTTGCTTGTGTACCTTGGTTACCCTGAACGCCTTGGTTACTTCTACCTTGGTTTCCTTGATTACCTTGATTACCTTGGCGTCCTTGGTTACCTTGAAGACCTTGGTTTCCTTGGTTTCCTTGGTTACCCTGAGTTCCTTGGTTACCCTGGTTACCCTGGCGTCCCTGACGACCCTGGTTTCCTTGGTTGCCCTGTAGACCTTGGTTTCCTTGATTACCTTGATTACCTTGGCGTCCTTGGTTACCTTGAAGACCTTGGTTACCTTGATTACCTTGATTGCCTTGATTACCTTGATTACCTTGGCGTCCTTGGTTACCTTGAAGACCTTGGTTACCTTGATTACCTTGATTGCCTTGATTACCTTGGTTACCTTGGCGTCCTTGGTTACCTTGGAGACCTTGATTACCCTGATTACCTTGGTTACCCTGGTTACCTTGATTACCTTGGTTACCCTGGTTGCCTTGGTTGCCTTGAAGACCTTGGACACCAGATCTTGTAAATGCTAATGTTACTTCTTCACTTACTGATGGCGAAGCACCTGCAAGATAGTTGACTGGAATGGTATAGTAAGAACCATTATCAGTTATATTTCCATCAACTTCAAAAATAACAACAGTATTATCTGAAGATAGAGCTGAGATTATGTAAATATAACCCCTGTTTAATCCACCAGTTAATGTAGTATCATCCCAACTTGCAATCCATCCCGATTGATTATTGCTTAAAGCGTCAATATCATTAACTGTAATAGAAGTTACAGAAGATGCTGTGGCATTATTAAATCTAATCTGACCAGAAGATGGTGCTCCAGTTCCTCCATATGCATAAGGAACTCCACCACGGTTACCGATGTTACCCTGGTTACCCTGGTTACCTTGGTTACCTTGGTTACCTTGGTTACCTTGGTTACCTTGAAGACCTTGGTTACCTTGATTACCTTGATTTCCTTGGTTTCCTTGGTTACCCTGGTTACCCTGTAGACCTTGGTTTCCTTGGTTGCCCTGATTACCTTGATTACCCTGGTTTCCTTGGAGACCTTGATTACCCTGGTTACCTTGGAGACCTTGATTACCTTGGTTTCCTTGGAGACCTTGATTACCTTGGTTTCCTTGATTGCCTTGGAGACCTTGGTTTCCTTGATTGCCTTGGAGACCTTGATTACCTTGGTTACCTTGGTTACCTTGAAGACCTTGGACACCAGATCTTGTGAATGCTAAAGTAACTTCTTCACTTACTGATGGTGTAGATCCACTAATGGGATTAACTGGGATAGTATAATATGTACCATTATTTGTTGCAGAACCATCAACTTCAAAAATATTAACGGTATTATCGGATGAAAGTGCCGAAATAACGTAAATATAACCTCTATTTAATCCACCAGTTAACGCTGTATCATCCCAACTTGCAATCCAGTTTGATTGATCATTACTTAACTGATCAATATCATGGACTTGAATCGCAGTGATGCTAGCAAATGTAGAGTTATTATATCTGATCTGTCCACTAGAAGGAGCTCCAGTTCCACTATAAGTATAAGGAACTCCACCACGGTTACCAATATTACCTTGGTTACCTTGGAGACCCTGGTTTCCTTGGTTACCTTGGTTTCCTTGATTACCTTGATTTCCTTGGTTACCCTGTAGACCTTGGTTACCTTGGTTGCCCTGATTTCCTTGGTTTCCTTGGTTGCCCTGATTTCCTTGATTACCTTGAAGACCCTGAAGTCCTTGATTACCTTGATTACCTTGGTTACCCTGATTACCTTGGTTACCTTGATTACCTTGAAGACCCTGAAGTCCTTGGTTACCTTGGTTACCCTGTAGACCTTGATTGCCCTGGTTGCCTTGGTTTCCTTGATTACCTTGATTTCCTTGGTTACCTTGGAGACCTTGGTTACCTTGATTACCCTGGTTGCCTTGGTTTCCTTGATTGCCTTGGTTTCCTTGGTTTCCTTGGAGACCCTGAACACCCTGAACACCAGATCTTGTAAATGTTAAAGTAACTTCTTCACTTGCAGTAGGAGTACTACCAGATAAGTAGTTGACAGGAATAGAATAATATGAACCGTTATCAGTTATATTTCCATCAACTTCAAGGATTGTTACAGTATTGTCAGAAGATAGTGCAGAAATAATATAAATGTAACCTCTATTCAGACCACCATTTAATGTAGTATCATCCCAACTTGTAATCCAGTTTGATTGATTGTTACCAAGATCATCAATATCGTTAACATAAACTACTGTAGGATTGGATCCATTGTTGAATCTAATCTCACCAGATGTTCCCGATGATGTTCCCGTACCAGCATAGGTATAAGGAACTCCACCACGGTTACCAATGTTTCCTTGTAGACCTTGGTTGCCCTGATTACCTTGGTTACCCTGGTTGCCCTGGTTTCCTTGATTACCTTGGCGTCCTTGGTTACCCTGTAGACCTTGGTTGCCCTGATTACCTTGGTTACCTTGATTACCTTGGCGTCCTTGGTTACCTTGGCGTCCTTGGTTACCCTGTAGACCTTGGTTGCCCTGGTTGCCCTGGTTACCTTGATTGCCCTGGTTGCCTTGATTACCTTGGCGTCCTTGGTTGCCCTGTAGACCTTGGTTTCCTTGGTTGCCCTGGTTTCCTTGGTTTCCTTGGTTGCCCTGGTTTCCTTGGTTACCTTGCAGACCCTGGACACCTTGAACACCAGATCTTGTGAACGCTAAGGTAAGTTCTGTTCCATTTGAGGGAACAGTACCACTAATAGGATTGACTGGGATGGTCCAATATGTTCCATTATTTGTCGCAGTACCATCAACTTCAAAGATATTAACCGTATTTGCATCAGATGAAGCGGAGATTAGATAGATATAACCCCTATTCAATCCGCCAGTTAATGCTGTATCATCCCAACTTGAAATCCAGTTAGTTTGGTCATTACTTAACTGGTCAATATCATGAATTCTAAGTTGAGTAATAGAACTAAAAGTTGAACTGTTATAAGTGACTGTACCTGATCCAGGAACTCCTCCAGTCGATCCTTGGAAGTCATAAGGAACTCCACCACGGTTACCAATGTTTCCTTGCAGACCCTGAACACCTTGGTTACCTTGGTTTCCTTGGTTACCCTGGTTTCCTTGGTTACCCTGGTTTCCTTGGTTACCTTGAAGACCTTGGTTACCAACTGGTTGAATAACAACAAATACTCTGTCACCATCGGTAAATGTACCAGTCTGTGCAATCTTTGTGACAGTAAAGTATCTCCAAGTACCTTGATCATTTCTATAAGATTCAACGGAGAAGACAATATAATCTAAGTTATTTGCTTCTCTTTGAACTGTAATAACCGATCTTGGGCTGTTATTTGAATAGTCAATAGAAGAAAGAATACCCTGCACATCAGTAGTTTCAATATCAATCTCACTGATTCTAAACTGTGTAAAGTTTGCTGTTGGTGCAGCGTTAAATCCAATATGACCATTTCCAGGATTAGTATTAGCCGTTGACGAGTTATATTCAAATACAGAACCTAGGGATCTTGCTGCAGAAATACCTTGTAAACCTTGGAGACCTTGGTTACCCTGATTACCCTGGTTGCCTTGGTTACCCTGGTTTCCTTGGTTACCCTGATTCCCTTGTAAACCCTGGTTGCCCTGGTTACCTTGGTTTCCTTGGTTACCCTGGTTTCCTTGGTTACCCTGATTCCCTTGTAAACCCTGGTTGCCCTGGTTACCTTGGTTGCCTTGATTACCTTGGCGTCCTTGGTTGCCCTGTAGACCTTGGTTTCCTTGGTTGCCCTGGTTGCCTTGATTTCCTTGGTTGCCTTGGTTACCCTGATTACCTTGATTGCCTTGTAGACCTTGTATTCCAGAAGCAACAAAGTTTACTGAAAGTTCTTCATTATTTGCTGGTAATGAACCAGATACATGACTGACTGGAATCTTATAATATCCAGAAGCAACTGTTACTGCACCAGTAATCTGGAATACATCAACAGTTGTTTCATTACTATCAGATGATGTTAGATATAAGTAACCTCTAACAAGACCTGGGTTGACCTGAGTATCATCCCAAGTGTTATACCATCCTGTCTGATTGTTTCCTAAACCATCTAGGTTATCGATAAAGATCTGTGTTACAGATCCAATAGTGCCATTATTATATCTTATAGTTCCATTTCCAGGATCAAAATCTCCAGTTGCTGTAGAGAAGACATATGGAGTTCCACCGCGACTACCATAGTTACCTTGTAGACCTTGGTTACCCTGGTTTCCTTGGTTGCCTTGGTTTCCTTGCAGACCTTGGTTACCTTGATTACCTTGATTACCCTGGTTGCCTTGATTACCTTGTAGACCTTGATTACCCTGGTTACCCTGGTTTCCTTGGCGTCCTTGGTTGCCCTGTAAACCTTGAAGACCTTGAAGACCCTGGTTTCCTTGATTACCCTGGTTTCCTTGGTTTCCTTGGTTTCCTTGGTTACCTTGTAGACCCTGTAGACCTTGGTTTCCCTGGGGTTGAATGCTAAAGAAACAATCTTCAAGGTTATTAAATGTTCCGTTAGAGATTAAAATCTCAACAGTATATTGTCTCCAAGTACCTTGATCAATTCTATCTGATTTAATAACACCAACAACATAAACAGATGCATCTCCAATCTTTTGGATTGCAAAGGTAGATTTAAGTTCATTGTCGGAATAATCTAATAGATTTAATACTGCACTTTGATCTACTCCAACAGTATCAAACTCACTGATCGCAAGAGTAGTTGCACTTGTAAATGTAGTATTATTTAATCTAAAATTTCCACTACCAGGATTTGCGATTGTTGTATTATTGCTGTATCTTACGTTACTTCCTAACGTTCTTGCTGCAGCAACACCCTGCAATCCTTGTAGACCTTGGTTTCCTTGGTTGCCCTGGTTGCCTTGATTGCCCTGGTTGCCTTGGTTGCCTTGGTTACCTTGCAGACCTTGGTTACCCTGGTTGCCTTGATTTCCTTGATTTCCTTGGTTACCTTGCAGACCTTGGTTACCCTGGTTGCCCTGGTTACCTTGATTTCCTTGGTTGCCTTGGTTACCTTGGTTACCTTGTAGACCTTGGTTGCCTTGATTGCCTTGTAGACCTTGGTTACCCTGGTTGCCCTGGTTACCTTGATTTCCTTGGTTGCCTTGTAGACCTTGGTTGCCTTGGTTGCCTTGATTACCCTGGTTTCCTTGGTTACCTTGTAGACCTTGGTTGCCTTGGAGACCCTGAACACCCTGAATGCCTGTCTTAGTGAAGAAAACAGTTACCTCTTGTCCATTTGAAGGCAGAGTACCTGTCAGATAGTTGACAGGGATAGTGTGATAAGTGGTATTATCTGTTACTGCACCATCTACTTCAAATACTGCACTGACATTAGTTGATGAATCTGCAGAAGTAATATAAATGAATCCTCTATTGAGGCCAGGGTCCATTGTTGTATCATCCCAAGTTTCATACCATGCAGTCTGATCAATACCAAACTCATCAGTATCATCAAAATACATGCTTGTGACACTTGCAATACTTGAAGCATTAAATCTAAGTCTTCCTTGACCACCAGATCCAGCAGTGGTAGTGGTATCAAAGAGATAAGGAATACCACCACGATCTCCAAGCATACCTTGTAGACCCTGTAGACCTTGGTTACCTTGGTTTCCTTGATTACCCTGGTTGCCCTGGTTGCCTTGGTTGCCTTGATTACCTTGTAGACCTTGGTTACCTTGATTGCCCTGATTACCTTGATTGCCCTGGTTTCCTTGGTTGCCCTGGTTTCCTTGCAGACCTTGATTGCCTTGATTTCCTTGGTTTCCTTGGCGTCCTTGGTTGCCTTGTAGACCTTGAAGACCTTGAAGACCTTGGAGACCTTGGTTACCCTGATTACCTTGGTTTCCCTGGTTTCCTTGGTTTCCTTGATTACCCTGATTACCTTGTAAACCTTGGCGTCCTTGGTTACCCTGTAGACCTTGATTGCCCTGGTTACCTTGATTGCCCTGGTTTCCTTGGTTACCTTGATTTCCTTGGTTACCCTGTAGACCTTGATTACCTTGGTTACCTTGGTTGCCCTGGTTTCCTTGATTGCCCTGGTTACCTTGGTTTCCTTGGTTACCCTGAACACCCTGAACACCTGTTTTGGTGAAGAATATAGTTAACTCTTGATTATTTGTTGGTAGAACACCTGTCAAATAAGTAACTGGAACTGTATAATATGCTCCATTATCAACTACAGAATCATCTACAAAAAATACGGCAGATACATTAGATGATGCATCAGCAGAAGTTATATAAACGTAACCTCTATTAAGACCTGAGTTAACAATCGTATCGTCCCAAGTGTCATACCAAGCAGTTTGATCTACACCAAATAAGTCGGTATCATCAATATAAAGTTGAGTTACTGATCCAATAGTAGAGTTGTTGAATCTAAGTCTTCCTTGACCACCAGAATTTGCTGTAGTTGTTGTGTCAAAGAGATAAGGAATACCACCACGATCTCCAAGCATACCCTGGTTACCCTGGTTTCCTTGGTTACCCTGGTTTCCTTGGTTACCTTGCAGACCCTGGTTGCCTTGATTACCTTGATTACCCTGGTTACCTTGATTGCCCTGGTTTCCTTGATTGCCTTGTAGACCTTGGTTACCCTGGTTTCCTTGGTTGCCCTGGTTGCCTTGATTTCCCTGTAGACCTTGATTGCCTTGATTACCCTGGTTTCCTTGGTTGCCCTGGTTGCCTTGATTTCCCTGTAGACCTTGATTGCCTTGATTACCCTGGTTTCCTTGGTTACCTTGATTTCCTTGGTTGCCCTGGTTACCTTGTAAACCTTGTAGTCCTTGATTGCCCTGGTTTCCTTGGTTACCTTGATTTCCTTGGTTGCCCTGGTTACCTTGGTTACCTTGTAAACCTTGGAGACCTTGGTTTCCTTGGTTGCCCTGGTTTCCTTGGTTGCCTTGAGTACCTTGAATACCTGCTAAACCAAAACTAATAAAGATCTCATCATTATTACTAAATCCAGATCCAACTGAAACAGAATCAGTTAAATCTAAAGTACTCCATCCATTAACACCAGCAGACTCTAGAGTAACTCCACCAAGTCTAAAAATATAGAAGTTATTTGAATTTGTTTGGGACTGGATTTTAATAAATCCTTTGTTACCTGGTGATCCATATGCATTAACAAAACTATAAAAGTCACTTAAATCTGAACCATTTTGATCTGCGTGGTCCAGATACATTTCTGTAGAGTTTTCAATAGTAGTATTATCAAATCTAAAGTATCCGCTTCCAGGATCTCCTGATGTAGTGCTTGTTGAATAGAAGTATTCAAAAGTATCTCCAGAACTTACACCATCTGGACCCTGAAGACCCTGTAAACCTTGAAGACCTTGGACACCAGATCTTGTAAAGTTAAATACTAATTTTTCAGAGTTGGTTGGTAAAGATCCAGATACATATGCAACAGGAACTCTGTAATATCCAGTTTCTGCTGTAACTGCTCCTACAACATTAAAGACATTTACGTTGGTTCCAGTAACATCTGCAGATGTTATTACAAGATTACCACGACTTAAACCTGCATTTAGTTGAGTATCATCCCAAACATCATACCAAACGGTCTGATCATTACCTAAGTCATCTAAGTTATCAATATAAATTTCAGTTACAGATCCAATGGTTGCGTTGTTATATCTAAAGATACCATTGCCAGGATCCGCATTAGTTGTAGTTGTAGAGAAGATATAGGGAACTCCACCACGGTTACCAATGTTTCCTTGTAGACCTTGTAATCCTTGATTGCCCTGATTACCTTGGTTACCTTGATTACCTTGGTTGCCTTGATTACCTTGGAGACCCTGGTTGCCCTGGTTACCTTGATTGCCCTGGTTGCCTTGATTACCTTGGCGTCCTTGGTTGCCCTGTAGACCTTGGTTTCCCTGGTTACCTTGGTTACCTTGGTTTCCTTGGTTGCCCTGTAAACCTTGGAGACCTTGTAATCCTTGATTGCCCTGATTACCTTGGTTGCCCTGGTTTCCTTGGTTGCCCTGGTTTCCTTGCAGACCTTGATTGCCTTGATTTCCTTGGTTTCCTTGGTTACCCTGATTACCTTGATTACCCTGAAGACCTTGTAAACCTTGTACACCTTGTGGACCAATCAGTGAGAATGATAAGAATACCGTATCATTTGCACTGAAGTTGCCAGAAGATGCATAGAATGATTCAATATCAAATGAGAACCATCCAGTAGCACCACCAGTTTGTAGTGTAGTATTACCAACAACAAACAGATGATACTGAGATGAATCAACAGGATCTACAATCTTACATAGTGCCTGTCTTGTTGGAATGCCATATGCCGAAATATCAGCAAAGAAATCTGCTAGAGATGTTCCGCCTCCATCACTATTTGAAACATACATCTCAGTAGCACTTGACTGAGTTGTAAAGTTATCAAATCTTAAGTTACCTGAACCTGGATTGGCAGATGCAGTTTGTGATGTAAAAGTATAAACATAAGTAGTTTCAGCATTTCTACCACTTAAACCTTGTAGACCTTGTAGACCTTGAGCACCACTCTGGGTAAAAAATGCTGTTAAATCTTGCCCGTTATTAGGTGCAGTACCAGTCAAATATTCAACAGGAACAGTATAATATGTTCCATTACTTGTCACTGCTCCATTGACGGAGAAGATCATACTAATATTATTAACACTATCTGCAGAAGTTAGATAGATATAACCACGATTTTCTCCAACAGATACTTGGGTATCGTCCCAAGTATCATACCAAAGTGATTGATCAATACCGAATAAATCATTATCATTAAAATATAGAGCAGTAATATTTGATGGATTACTATTATTAAATCTTAAGTCTCCGTCTGATGTTGTACCAGCAGTAGTCGAAGTGTCAAAGTTATAAGGAATACCACCACGATCTCCAAGCATACCTTGCAAACCTTGGAGACCTTGGTTGCCCTGGTTTCCTTGATTACCTTGGTTGCCCTGGTTACCTTGGTTTCCTTGGTTACCTTGGAGTCCTTGTAATCCCTGGTTGCCTTGATTACCCTGATTACCTTGGTTACCCTGGTTACCCTGATTACCTTGAGTGCCTTGGTTACCTTGGAGTCCTTGTAATCCCTGGTTACCCTGATTACCTTGGTTACCCTGATTACCTTGGTTACCTTGGAGTCCTTGATTACCTTGGTTGCCCTGAACACCTTGAGTACCACTCTTAGTGAATAGAACTGTTATTTCTTGACCATTTGAGGGAATATCTCCACTTACATAAGTAACAGGTACAGTCCAGTAGGTAGTATTATCAGTTACAGCACCATCAACATAGAATATTGAGGTTACATTACCACCAGAATCTGCTGATGTTACATAAATATAACCACGATTTAAACCACTATTAAGAATAGTGTCATCAAAAGTATCATACCAACCAGTTTGATCTGATCCAAATGAATCAGTATCATCAAAATAGATTTCTGTAATGCTTGCAGCAGTTGCATTATTGTATCTTAGTGACCCTTGTCCGCTAGTACCTGCTGCGGTAGTAGAATCAAAGTCATAACGAACACCGCCACGATCTCCAAGCTTACCTTGCAAACCTTGGAGACCTTGATTGCCTTGATTTCCTTGGTTACCTTGGAGACCTTGGTTACCTTGATTACCCTGGTTGCCTTGGTTTCCTTGATTTCCCTGGAGACCTTGATTACCCTGGTTACCTTGGTTACCTTGGTTACCCTGGTTGCCTTGGTTACCTTGGTTACCTTGAACACCTTGAATACCTGTTCTGGTATGGAACAGGGTTAAGATGTCTCCATTAGATGGTAAAGTACCAGTTACATACTCTACAGCAATCTTATAATATCCAGATGCTACTTGATTAGCACCATTAATTCTAAAAATATTTACTGTAGTTCCAGATAAAATATCTGCAGAGATAAAGTATAAGTATCCCCTATCTGGATTCTCAGTATCATCCCAAACATCATACCAGTTAGTTTGGTTGTTACCTAAATCATCTTCATTATCAATATAGATTTCTGTTACTGCGCTGATTGAAGAGTTGTTATATGCAAAGTTTCCTAATCCTGGATCAGCATCGGTAGTTGATGAAACATACTGGAATCTAATACCACCACGGTCACCAATACCACCTTGCAGACCTTGAAGACCCTGAGAACCTACACCTTGGAGACCTTGGTTGCCCTGGTTGCCCTGGTTGCCTTGGTTACCTTGTAAACCTTGATCTCCAACACCCTGTAGACCTTGATTACCCTGTAAACCTTGGAGACCTTGATTGCCTTGATTACCCTGGTTACCTTGGTTTCCTTGGCGTCCTTGGTTACCCTGTAGTCCCTGGTTACCTTGGTTACCTTGATTACCTTGATTACCTTGATTACCTTGGCGTCCTTGATTACCTTGATTTCCCTGACGACCTTGTGTTCCCTGAACACCCTGAATAGATACATCAGTGATAGTTGCTTTCTTTAAGTTACCAGCACTCGTATCATATAAGAGTAAATAATCAGATCCTTGAATGTCACCAGTTAACTGAGGCCTATCAAAAATAAGATTTGGATTGACATTTCTTAGATTAGAATCAGTGACTCCAGTTCCAAGAGAGGTTGAATCTACTACAACATTACCGCCAATCTTATAAGCTTCTGTAGCAGGAATATTTACATTTGCATTGATACCAATAGATTCGGTTGCATATTCCCAGACAATAGTTTTCTCAATACTGGTTGAACCGATACCAATACCAGCGCCATCAAGTAAAACTTCACTACTAACACTTTTTGCAATAGCAACTTTGAAGTCGGGAATATCAAGTGTACCACTACTAATTGTAATAGTTTCACCGTCAACAACTAGGTTACCCTTAATCCTAACAAGACCTGTATTATCACCAACTCCTGCTGGGTCAATAAGAATAGTTCCTGGACCAGTAATAGAGTTACTGGTAACTATGATTGCTTGTCCCTCTTCACCTAACTCAAGAGAAGATGCACTGACAATACCTGCAACATATAAGTCTTGATTATTAAAGAATCTTAGGTTATCATTACCTACAGGTAGATTAGAAGCATTTTTGTATATGATTTGATCAACATCACCTTCTACTGGACCTGCAACACCTTGCAAACCCTGTAGACCTTGTAAACCTTGGTTACCTTGTAGACCCTGTAAACCCTGGTTGCCTTGTAAACCTTGTAAACCTTGGTTACCTTGTAGACCCTGCATACCTTGCAGGGCAGCACTTAAGATAGTATCTTTCTTAAGTTGACCATCATCCTGATCATAAAATAAGATATAATCTTCAGGAGCTGCTTGTGTTTGTATTCTATCTGAGATTGCACCTGGGTTAAAACTAGTTAAGTTTGATGCTGTAACACCAGATCCTAGTGTTGTAGCACTAAGAACTTCGTCGATATCAACATAATATTTTCCTCCGGCGGATGATACTCCTATATTTGCATTTGACTGCCATGCATCAATATCATATTCATAAAGAAGAGCTCTTCTGATGCTTGTTGAACCAATACCAATAAAATTACCATCAAGATTCTGTAGATCAGTTTCCCTAGCATTAAAGATAATAGATTCAGTAGTTAAAATAACGTCATCATTAAAGAAACTAATGCCATCACTGTTAAATCCAATAGGTGTTCCTTTAATAGACAAGTCACCTTCAATATATACCAAACCATCTGAGAATGGTGCGATAGTAATAGAAGCAGGACCAGTAATCCTTGTTTGAGTAATACTTAGTGATGAAGTAGTATCAAATCCAGTATAAAATGCATCTGCAGTTAGAATACCAGAAACTACGTTTTCAAATGATGGACTAGATCCAGAGGTAACTACACCAAAGTCGCCAATGTAGCGATAGGCAACAATGTAAATATTACTTGAAGTTACTCCACTCGGAACAACTGATCCATTAAAGTTTAGGATGCCCGATGAATAATCAAAAAACCAAGTATCGTTTGATCCTGCACCAGCAGCAGATAGCTGCACCCCACCAGATGCAGGATCCCCTCTATAAACTTTAACAATGTAATCTGGACCAAAGCTAGGATCAATCCAGTTATTAACAGTACTTGAACTATTATTTCCGTATATTGATCTTGCAATAAATGCTCTATTACCACTAACAGTAGGGTCTACTGTCATTCTAAGGGCACTACTAGTGCCATACACCTGTACAACAGGACCAGATGATGAAGGCGGTGTAGAAGGAATAAGACTAGATTCTGCCCAAATAGTATCTGCGCGTGTTACTATAGGGGAGGGTATAGCTTCTGCGAAAGGAGCTTTTTTAGTACCTGATAAAGTAGAATCCTCAGCTATACCAGTTTTGGATGCGGTATAACCTATCTTTTTTAATAGAAAATCTAGCTTTTGTTCTTGAGATGCTGCCACAGATCTTACTTTCCCTTAACTTATGTAGACGTGAATGACATGGTAGTTATTGACTGCCCAGAGTTCAATCTCCAACGAATCAAAATGCGATTATTCGAATCATTAGATGAAGATTCTGTACCAAATACGCAAGTAAATGTTCCACTATTACCATTCATCGCTCCACCTGAAGAACATCCTGGTTCTGCTGATGTTGGCACACCAGCACCTCTGTATGCTTGGAACATATCTGCCCAACCATTTGTTCCTGACAAAGATGATGTCCAAGTAGAGTTGTTTGGCATACAAACCCAACAACCAGCATAAGAACCAGTTACGACAATTTTAAACTCAGATACCTGAGATCTAATAAAATCCATTTGAAAATACTGTGCCCCAGTTCTACCAGAAGAATAATCTGGTCCTGCTGGTAACCAAGATCCATTTGAATAATCAGTTACATCATGACGCAGTACAGCACCTCTAACGATAGATTCATATGTAGCAGCAGTGTTAGATGCTGTAAATGTTGTAAAGACTGGTGATGGATTATCACCAGTAGAACCTGCATTTACTCTTTTAGCGTTACCAGAACCAGTTCCTAAAGAACTCACTAAGATGTTATCCTCATCAATTTTATTAGTTCTTGCAGTTGTTCCCATCATATTAACTGCCTGAGTTATAGTTGCTCTGACAGAATTTGATCCATAAGGAGTAGTTGCAGTATAGTTAGAGAACCTTGTCGTATCAGTATTAACAGTTTGATGGAGATCTCTGGGTGTCTGAGAAACTAAGCAGGTTACACCAGTACCTACACCATAATTCTGGACTGGTGGATTCGTCCCACCATCAAAATCTGTATAACTCTTAGTACCTCCATTTTGGAATCCTGTGGTTTGACCACCAGATGCCAAGAAAGTGTTCTGAGTGTACATATCACCACTAGCATTCTCACAAGTTATTACATAAGTGAATGCATTGCTAGAAGATTGTGTGTAATGTGGTACACCTGAAGAATAATTTAAGGTTGGTGAAGGTGGTGTTACTGGAGTAGTAGCACTTAATACAGGTGCAGAGACTGTACTTGGATCTTCATACCAAAAAGCGCGTTGAGTTTTATATCCAAACTGCTGAATATATCCTCTATTAAACCCATTTGGAGATGTGGCATTAATCAATCTAGCATCATAAACTTCATAAAACTCTGAGTTAATACCAGGATTTCTAGTTGAGAAAAACGCATCCTTATCATTTGAAATCTGTAACGCACCGTAAATGCCGTCATTTGATCCAGTTGTCAGAGTAACTACTCCAACAGAACCATCATTTATATACCCCGTTACAGTCCCTGCATCACCAGGACCATACTCTGTAATGTAGTTTGAAGTTACTGAGTTAGTGATGTTCCTATTATATTGTGTACCTGCTGATGGAGTTAACTCTCCACTAGTACTATTTGTTGGCGCAAAACCAGCACATAATCTACCAACACCTGTCAATCCAGTCATAGTAAATACTACGTTTGAAATAGTATCGGGTGGTTTTGGTACTAGTTTTCCTAAAATAAAGTTGATTTCATTAACAGAATCTTTTGTATAATCTGCAGTCTCAATGCCAACTGCTCCTGGAAGGAATCCTCCGTTAGGAGTTCCAATGACTTGATCACCATAAAACTCTGAAGCTGTTATAAATCCAGTTACTTTTACGTCATCAATAATAGATAATCTATGATCTGGTAAGGGAAAAGATGTTCCAATACCTACACTATTTGTAGAAGGAGAAAAAACAAATAAAGGATCAACAGATAATGATGTAATAATACCAGAAGTTGCTGTTAAAAACCCAACATACCTAGCATCATTACCAGTGGGATCTGCTAGTTTATTTGATAAAACATTAGATAATGTGGATCCATCACCATAATATTCCGTTGCAGTAATAAATCCAGATACTATGGCATCACCATCAACGGTGATATCATTAGATACATTAATATCTGAGGCAGTTAGTGCCCCAGATACTAAAACATCTCCTGTAACGGTTAGATCTGCGGATGCATATGTTGTACCAATGCCAACCCTACCAGTTACCTCAAGTACAGTAGAGTTTTCGGTATAAGAAGATATACCGACGCTAAGATTCCTTTTACGTTCGCTTAAAAACTTTGGCATTAGTCAACCTATACATTTGTGGTATATACCGCAGATCCAGTTATATAACTGAATATAATAATATTTATTCAATTAAATATTTCTTCATTATCCAAAATACTTTCTTCTTCGTCTTGTTTTGCTAACGTTACTTTAGTTTTTCTGGAGGTTCTTTTCTTCAGTTTTTCTTGTTCTTTAGTAATATCTCCAATAGTTTCGTTGAGATTTTCTACCATAGAACTAAGAGTTGCTACCTTAGCTTCCAATGAGATGTTTTCATTAAACAACTTAAAAGTTTTTTGTTGATATACTGAGATTAAAGTTTTATAGTCATCCTCAGAGATATACTGAAACTCATCTTCTTTATTTCTAGACATAAAAAAATAGGTGTAATAATACACCTATTTATGTGGATTTGATTATATTATTTTTTTAAATCAGTTTAGGGTCTCAAGAACTGAAACGATAAACTTGACATCACTACTTGTACTTCCTTCAACCTTGAGGGAATCTCCCTGCTCCATAACTAGTTTTCCTGCTAATAGATTGACAGCATCATTTGCTGGGATTGGAAACTCACGGAATAGTTCGGTTGTTACCGCAATACCAGATTTGGTTCTTACATGAGAAACGCTAATATCTTGACTAGATGCTCCCACGTTTGATGCTTGTGCCAGGAGGAGTACTCCCGTGTAACCCACGGGAGCAGTATAAATTCCTACTGGTTCTGTTGAGACAACATTAGTGATTGTCTTGAATACGTTAAGGGCTAATGCCATGGATTACTCTCCTCCGAGTGCTAGAATGAATGGGGTTAGGGTTGAGAACAACGACTTGGAATATGCCGTTCCAGAGATAGTACCAGTATTCTGGTTAATGATTAGTCCGTCACCAATCTTGAAGTTACCTGACTGATCAGTACTGGTGAATACGACCAGACCACCATTCAGATTCACAGTTTCATTTTCAGCAATAGTAACGCCACCATTCTGAGGAAGTGCAGCTTTTACATCGATACCAGAACCAATGTATTCAAATGCATGAGATGATGCGAGAACTCTACTTTGCTTGTAGAACTCAACTTCCATTCCAGCGGTTACTTCATATGGAACCTGTGCGTCAAGGGTGATTGTTGAGATTCCTGCAGAAGGATATGTTGCCTTATTAACTGTGTAGTAACTTGGATACATATCAATCACGATTCTTGCAGGTGTTCCTCCACCTATAGGAGCACCGATTGTAACGGTTGGAGGAACAATGAATCCTCTACCGCTAGAAACAACTTCAACTCCAGTTACCTGACCATTCTCGACTGTTGCGATTGCCTGTGCAGGTACGCCCCAAGCAGTTGTTGGATTACCAATAGTAACTTCTGGAGTACTGGTATAACCAGAACCTTTAGTTGTTACTCTAATCTTGTCAACCTGATAGTATAACTTATCAAACACAGTTACTTGACCGTCGAATGGTCTCTGTGGATTAATCTGTACTGTACCACCAGAAGTATAGAAGTGTGGGAATGGACCTTTACCTACGTTAGCGGTAAAGTCTGTTGAAGTTGTAGCAACCGAGCATGTGGTTGGTTGACCCTTAACGATTGCGTCAGTTGCGATACCAATGAGGTTATCAATAGTATCTTGAACATTTTGGCAAGCGTCTGGATCGTTATTGGAGTTAAGAACAGGATCAGGAGCGAGCTTGAAGTTCTTGCTATTTAGTTGATTATTGATAGCAAGTTGCATATAGTCAGCAGATGCACGGAAAGCAGTTACGGTTTCAACTTCTTCACCGATTAGTGCATCAGAGAGTGGCTTGCCAGTCTCTTGATCGAAGTAGTAGTTGGTTGCACTAATGATATTTTTATTAGTGAAGTTAAGAAGATCATTCTTAACTGCATCAACGATGTAACCAATGTCTCTTCTGCACTTAGTCTCTTGATCTAGGAGTCTACCTGCATTAGGTAAGAAGTTATCTAGTTCAGTTAGAGTACCGATTCCGATTACAGTTGTAACGATTCCGATTCTATTGTCAACTACGTCCTGAACATCTTGACAGGTTTCAGGATTACCCGATCTTGTATAAGTGATTACTGGACCAACACCGTAGTTTGCACCACCGAAGGATAGAGTTAGATCCTTAGTATAGAGTTGGTTAGTTAGAGCACCCTTCATGTAATCACCTGCCTTACCGAAAGCAGTTACAGATTCAGATCTTTCACCATACAGACCTGGAGTTAGTGGTTGACCAGTTCCAGTGAAGTATTGCTTAGTGAAGTCTCTTGAATAAGTATTACCTCCGAGGAATACGTCAGTTGAAACAGCGTCAACTAGGTATCCAATGTCTCTTGCACACTTATAACCACCTGGGGAAGAAGTAGTTCCGAGACCAACGAAGTCATCTGCATCAGTTCCATAACCAACTGTCTGACCAAACTCGCCTGGTTGTAAGTAGAAATAACCATTGTTGATACCGTATGTTCCATCATAAAGTGCTGCAGTGTTACCTGCGGCAACTACGACTGTTACAATACCAACTAGGTTTTCAATGTTTGCCTGAACATCTGCACAGGTTTCACCATTACCCGAAGCATTATACTGGATATTACCACCAGCACCATTGTAAGATGCAGGACCGAAGGTTAAAGTTAGATCCTTAGAATATAGTTGGTTAGTTACTGCTCGCTTCATGAGAGGTTCAGCAGCTTCAAATGCGGTTAGTGAAGGTGCGAGTTCACCGTCTAGTCCGCCTCTGATTACTGATCCATCAGCGTAGTAGTATTGCTCAGAGAATCCTCTGGAATATCTATTACCACCAGTAAACACGTCAGTTGATACTGCATCAACTAAGAATCCAAGGTCTCTAGCACACTTGTAACCGCCAGGGTTCTCAGTGGTTCCGATACCAGTTCCTCTGTCGAAGATTCCAGTATCATAAGTTAGAGCGCCGAATGAAGCAGTGCTTCCAGCACCAAGAGAAACAGTTACAATACCAACCAGAGTATCAATGTTATCCTGAACATCTAAGCAGGAATTCTCGTTTCCAGACTGTAGAACAGGGATAGAGGAACCGATACCATAGTACTGAGGACCAGATGAAATACCAAGATCCTTAGTATAGAGTTGGTTAGTGATTGCATCCTTCATCCACTCACCGCCACCCATTAAACCAACGATTGTTGGAGCAACTTCATTTCCATCAATGTGAATAGCACCAGACTGGTTGAAGTATTGCTTGGTAAACTCTTGTGAGTATCTGTTACCAGAAGTGAATACGTCGGTTGCGACGGCATCAACAAAGAATCCAACGTCTCTTGCACACTTATAACCACCTGGAGTGTTAGTTGTACCAACACCAACTGATTGATCAAATAGACCAGTGTTGAGTGGGAATGTAATAGAAGCAGTGCTTCCAGCACCAAGAGAAGATGTTACGATTCCAGCGAGAGTATCAATGGTATCTTGAATATCCTGACATGCAGTTGAAGAAGTGTTAGCAACGTCTGAACCCTCATTTCCTGCATTATATGTTGGGTTACCAACTGAGATTGTTAGATCAGAGTATGTAGCGCCAACTAAAGAGTTAGTAATTGCATTGAGCATGTACCCTCTTGCTTGATCAAAGACATAGAGTGACTCATCCATCTCACCCTGTAGACCATTAGAGATTAGTGAACCATTTTCAAAATATTGGAAGGTGAACTCAGAAGCATAAGTATTACCACCAGTTAGTACATCAAGAGCAACTGCATCAATGAAGAATCCAGTATCTCTCTTACACTTCTCTTCAACTGAAGCGAAGTTGAATGAACTGAATAGTGGGTTATTGACTGCATCGGTGAACGCTGCGCCAACGATTACCTCCTTATTGAGTTGAATCATTCTGTAAGCATCATAATATCTTGATCTTCCGTTAGACTGTGCGTCACCTGGGAAGTAGAATGCATCATAAGCATCATAACCTTGAGCAATAGAACCGATAGATCTATCGATAACTTCTTGCTTGTTCTGTTGGATTAGACGATATGAATCGAAGTATCTGTACTGCTCATCATCTCTCTCATCAAATCCAGTGTTAAGAGTTGGGAGTTGTGAAGTGGTTCCTAGACCAACTGCAACAGTTGCAATACCAACTAGGTTCTCGATTAGGTCTTGAACATCTGCACAAGATGATGCGCTTCTGTTATCATTAGTGACGTAATCGGGAGAAATAGTTAGGTCTTGAGCATTGAGTTGGTTAGTTACTGCTCCTCTTGCGAGATCGCCAAGTGCAGTGAATGCGGTAACTGACTCAGACTCTTCACCGAGTAGACCATCAGAGATTGGATTACCATTACCATCGAAGTATGATAGAGCGAATCCAACAACATTATCGTTAGAACCTGCCCATACATCCTCTGCGAGTGCGGAGTGTAGATAACCAAGATCTCTAGCACACTTAAATCCGCCTGGGGATGCTACAGTACCAACACCCGACTGGTTAAAGTAACCAACATTTAATGTTGGAAGACTATTGGTTGATCCAAATCCTACTGCAGTGGTAACCACTCCAACTAGGTTTTCAATGTTTGCTTGGACATCAACACAAGCTTCAGCATTACCAGAAGGTAGTACAGGGATGGAAGAACCAGCGCCTGCATAAATCGCTTTACCTGGTGAGATTGTTAGATCTTTGACGTTGAGTTGGTTAGTGATTGCCTTTCTTGCATAGAATCCTGCGTAATCGAAGGAAACAACACTTGGAGACTCTTCGCCAGTCAGACTTGCTGTTGGTGAACCTGCCCCATCAAAGTAGAATAGAGTGAAATCTCTTGTGTAGCTATTACCACCTGTAAATACATCAGTTGCAACGGCATCAACAAGGTAACCAATATCTCTTGCACACTTAGTACCACCAGGAGATAGAGTACCGAAGTCTTCCATCTGGAGTGATAACTTGGTGAATGGATCAGTGTTGACTACAAAGTTACCAGTATTGAGAGCATCGCCAGAAGGTAGTTGTGTAGTGGTTCCGAGACCAACTGCAACTGTTACGATACCAACTAAGTTCTCAATAGCAGACTGAACATCAATACAAGCATTAGCATTACCAGAGATTAACACAGGTAGTTTAGTATCATCGGTACCGTATCTAGCAGTACCAGAAGAAATGCCAACATCCTTAGAGTTAAGTTGGTTGGTAACTGCCTTCTTCATGAAGGTCTCTGCAGAATCAAATGCTACAAGTGATTGTGCTTCTTCACCAACCAGACCATTGCTGATTGGAAGTCCAGCGCCATCAAAGTATTGAAGAACGAACTCTCTAGAATAGCTGTTGCCTCCAGTAAATACGTCGGTTGAAACTGCATCAACTAAGAATCCAATATCTCTAGCACACTTGAATCCACCTGGGGATGAAGTAGTACCAATACCAGATTGTGAGAAGTAACCATCGTTGATTGATGTAGGAACGTCTGCGAATGTTGCGGTTGTACCAATAGAAACAACTGCAGTAACAACTCCAACGAGAGTATCAATGTTATCCTGAACATCAATACATGCTGCTGCATTACCCGAAGGAAGAACTGCAATATCTCCACCAGCACCACCATAAGTAGCAGCACCAGAAGAAATGCCAACATCCTTTCTATAAAGTTGGTTGGTGATTGCGTCCTTCATGAACTCACCAGCAGCAATGAATGCAGTGTTTGAAGGAGCTTCTTCGCCTAGTAGACCTGTCTTAATCCATCCACGATAGGTTGGTTCATATGACTTGACAGAATCGATTGTTGTTCTTACGAATGTATGTGCAGACTGTGGAAGATGCTTGATTGCTCCAGCGATTGCACTTACAAATGTATGTGCTGTTTGTGGTTCATGTCTAATAGCATTACACTCAGCACGTACAAATGTGTGTACAGAACCTGATGCAGAACCAGCATTTCCAACATTAACTGTGAATGTACCAGTCTGCCTCTCAAGACCGTTTGCAGATGCACTTACAAATGTGTGAGTTCCAGTGTAGTCAGCAGCACCAATATTAATCTTGAAGGTGTTATCAGTCTTCTCACTGATCTGTAACCAGCGACCTGATGGATAATCATATCCAGCGCGTGGATATGACTTAGATACTGTGTTACCATCTAGTTCGCAAGTGAAGGTTAGTGAACCATCATCAAGTTTAATATAATCTTCATTAGCAAATCCATGAGAAGCAACTGTTAGAACAACATCTCCAGTTGCAGGGTCATAAGTTGCTGCAGTTACAGTATGAGTGGAAACGCCAACTTCATTGATCGCAGTTGCGATACCTGAGATTGGATTGCCTGCTGCAGGATATGCATGTTCAGTAGCATTTCCATCCTGGTCACAAGTGAAGATCATTGACTCATCTTCAATAATGACTGCACGACCAACGCCAAGACCATGCTGACCAACAGTAACAGTTAGATCACCAGTTGCTGCATTATAAGTAGCAGCAGTTGGATCAAAGTACTTGTTAGGACCAGACTTACCTACATTAACGGTTAGAGAATCATCTGTAACACCAGTAATCTTGATTGATCTACCTGCGTATGGATCGATTCCTGGACGTGGATATGTCTTCTGTGCTTGATTATTATCAAATGCACAAGTGAAGGTGAAAGAGTTGTCCTCGATGATAACACCCTCTCCAACACTCAGTGAGTGCTCACCAACAGTAACGGTGAAGTCACCAGTTGCAGGATCATATGTTGCTGCAGTTGGGTTGAATGACCAGTCAGTACCAGAAGCACCAACATTAACAGTCACTGATGTTGCACTAGTTCCAGTAATCGTTAGAGGAGAGTTATATGCAACTTGACCTTTTGCTGGTAGAGAGTGCTCACTCTTATTGCCATCCATTGCACAAGTGAAAGTGAAGCTTTCCTTGTCTAGGAAGATAACATCAGATGTTTGTAGTGGGTGATCTGCACCAACAATCATCGTGAAGTCGCCAGTTGCAGGATTATAAGTTGCAGAAGTTGGTGTCCAACCTGCTGCCTCTTGGAAGTTATTTTGTAGATAACCAATAGCGTAGGAGTTACCTCCAGTAAATACGTCAGTTGAAACAGCGTCAACTAAGAATCCAAGATCTCTAGCACACTTAAGTCCACCAGGAGAATAGGAGCTAATACCAAGTGCCTGGTTAAACTCACCTACGTCTAGAGTTCCTTGACTTGTAGGTAGTTCTGAAGTTGTACCGATACCTACAGCGTAAGTAACAATTCCGACTAGTGCATCAATACTATCCTGAACATCTAGACATGCATTTGCATTACCAGATCTTAGAACCTCAATGTTAGGACCGCCACCTCCGAAGTATGCTTTACCCGAAGAAATGCCAACATCCTTATTGAAGAGTTGGTTAGTTACTGCATCCTTCATGTATTCGCCAGCAGATTCAAATGCGACGACTGAAGGACCTTCTTCACCTAGAAGACCATTAATGATTGGAGCAGCATTATCAAAATACTGCAATGCAAATCCATCTGCATAGTAGTTACCAGCAGTGAATAGGTCAGTTGAAATAGAATCGATGAAGAAACCAAGGTCTCTTGCACACTTATAACCACCTGGTGATGAAGTAGTACCAACACCAACAGACTGGTTGAAGTAACCATAGTTGATAGTTGCCGTTACATCAGATGCAGTTGCAGTGGTTCCTAGACCAACAACTGAAGTAACGATACCGATTAGGTTATCAATGTTGTTCTGAACGTCAATACATGAAGCTTCGTTACCAGATCTTAGAACAGCAATATCACCTCCACCACCACCATAAGAAGCAGGACCAGATGAAATACCAAGATCCTTAGTATAGAGTTGGTTAGTGATTGCGTCCTTCATGAACTCACCAGCTCCGATGAATCCATATAGAGACTGTAGTTCTTCTTCGTATAGACCCTCACTGATTGGATTACCAGTTCCATCATCGAAGTACTCAAGGATAAACTCTCTAGAATAGAGGTTACCGCCAGTAAATACGTCAGTTGAAACTGAATCGATTAGGAATCCGATGTCTCTAGCACACTTGAATCCTCCTGGAGTTGCAGTGGTTCCGATACCTGCTTGGTTGAAGATACCGAGATTTCTTGTACCAGCGAAGGAGGTTGTATTTGCCTCAGTAATAGCATCAGTTACGATTGTAACTAGGTTTTCAATGTTTGTTTGTACGTTAGCACAAGCACCAGTATCAGTATTTGAAGATGCTAGAGGATCAGTTGTAATACCAACATCAGTATAGGTTAGGTTGTTAGCAATAGCTAACTTCATTCTGTCTCTTGCTTCATTGAAAGCGTAGATGGATTGAACCTCTTCGCCACCAATACCATTATCATAGATAGCATCATTCTCAAAATATTGTAGAGTAAAGTCTTGAGAATATGCGTTACCACCAGTTAGAATGTCAAGAGAAATGGCATCAATAAAGTAACCAAGGTCTCTCTTACACTTAGTTTCAGTGCTAAGGATACCAGGATACTGAGTTCTTGTAGCATTCCAAGAACCATTAATAATCTCATCTTTGTTTTTCTGGATCAGACGATATGAATCATAGTATCTGGAACGTGCATTTGTCTCTTCATCACCAGGGAATACCCAATCAGTTGGATAAAGATCATAGTTAACAGTGATGTTACCAATAGATCTATCAATAATTTCTCTTCTGTTCTGTTGGATTAGACGATATGAATCGAAGAATCTTGATCTTTCATTAGTTTGAAGATCGTTAGGGAAGTAGAAATCAGGATAACTGATAGAGATAGATGCTAGTGACTTATCAATAATCTCCTGTCTATTCTGTTGGATTAGACGATATGAATCATAGTATCTGGATCTTGCTGTAGTTTGAGAATCGCCTGGGAAATAAAAGTCTGGATGCTCTAATGAAATAGCAGCAAGTGACTTATCAATAACTTCTTGTCTGTTCTGCTGGATTAGGCGATATGAATCGAAATATCTTGAGCGAGCATTGGTCTCAAGATCTCCAGGGAAGTAGAATTGATCATACTTAGTTGCAATAGAAGCAAGTGACTTATCAATAATCTCTTGCTTGTTCTCATTGATTAAACGATATGCATCATAGAATCTTGATCTTGCATTGGTCTCTGTATCGCCAGGGAAGAAGAAATCGTCATAGTTGTCATAATCTAATGAGATAGAAGCAAGGGACTTATCAACAATTTCTTGCTTGTTCTGAAGGATTAGACGATAAGAATCATAGAATCTAGATCTATCAGTCGTCTCTGCATCATCAGGGAAGTAGAAATCTGGGTGATATAGACCGATAGTCGCAAGAGACTTATCAATGATTTCATCTTTATTTGAGTTAATAAGATTAAATGAATCTTTAAATCTGTTTCTTGAAGTATCTGGGAAGTAGAAATCTGGGTGGCCAATAGCAATCTGTGCTAGCGACTTATCAATAACTTCCTGTCTGTTCTTCTGGATCAGACGATATGAATCAAAGAATCTTGATCTTGCGTTTGTCTGATTATCATTAGGGAAATAGAAATCAGGATGCTCAACAGCAATCTCTGCAAGTGATCTATCAATGATCTCTTGCTTATTATGTTGGATTAGACGATATGAATCAAAGAATCTTGATCTTGAGTTAGTCTCTTCTTCGCCTGGGAATACAAAATCAGGATGCTTATAAGAGATAGAAGCAAGTGCCTTGTCAAGAATCTCAGTTTTGTTTGCTTCGATTGACTCGCTAGCATCACTATATCTACCAGGAGCAACAGACTTAACTTCAAAAATAGTACCGTAGTTACCTGTTGGATATAGAAGTGTCTCCTGACCACCGTCTGAAGTGCAAGTAAATCCTAAACCTGCAATGGTAACACCCATACCAACACTTAGTTCGTGTTGTCTGTCGAGTGTGAATGAAGTAACTCCTGTTACATGATCATAAACAGCATCAACAACATTCATTACAGGGGCGTTTGCATCAATCTTAATCTCAAAAGTAGATGCATCTACACCTGCATTTGATGTTACGACACCAACATATTTGAGAGGTCCGACGCCATCAGCGACAAGACCGAAGTTGCCGAATGATGAGTTAGAGTTGGTAAGGTCGCAAGCACCACCTGACTGGCAGAGGATTGCGGTATCTGAACAGATGGTGAACATGGACACCAACTGAGCGAATGCTTCGTTGAAGATTTTAGCACCTAAACCACCTGGGTTAATCTGGGTATAGGAGTCAAGAACCATGGACTTAATAGGTCCAATGGCATACTTACCATCAATGTTTAGACCAATAGTGCCTGGAATGAAGTTTGTACAGTTCTGAATATATGGCGATTGGTCAATATAAGGAACAACTTCTGGGTTAAATGTAACGATTGCGCCATCGGATTTTTGTGCTGGTCCAATGAATGACATCTCTGCGATGTAGCATCCATTGTCTAACCAGAACAAGTCTCCTTGATTTTTTGGTGTAACCGTAACTTCACGAAGTGAGTCGCCAACGACTGACACATTGTCGGGAAGTACGATTGGGTTATCTTCTAGATAAACTCCAGCACTAATTTTAATAACAGTTCCTGGGACAGACTCTGCGACGGCAGCTTTAATGGTTCTTTTTGCGTCTCCGAGTTTCTTACCTGTGTTGTTGTCGTTACCATCTTGTGTTACATATAGGACATTAATAACGGTCGCACCAGCACCAACTCTTACAATGTCTGTTCCAATACCTGGCCTATTTCTGGCCATGTAAAGTTCGCCATCATTAGTATTAATGGCCATTTCTCCTAGAGGGAGATCAGAGACTGTAGGTTTTTTGTTAGGTACTGAAGACCTTTTGAATCTAATTTTAGGACTTGCCATTAACCCATCCAGAAAAATTTTCGGTACTTTTACTTTATTTATGAAATATCTTTATTAAGTTACATTACAATATTATAAATCTTTAAAGTCCGTAGAGTCCACAATCAACAGTAATATTCTCCATCAATCTCTCACCATCTTCACAGGTGATGACTTGAGACTGACCAGCGCAATCATTCAACCATAGTGCTCCAATTTCAAGAGCAGCATATGCTTCTGCAAGAACACTATTACTATTTAATATAGCTCTCTGAGCAAACTTCATTCTATCATCATCATTATCATAATACATTGCTGCTTTCTCTGAAGAGTTAGTAGCAGTATCAAAATAGTTCAGAACAACGCCAACATCATTACCCAAATCTTGAGTTGGAGGAACTAACTCTCCAGTAGCCTCATCTAATATTAAACCAAGTTCGATTAAAGGATCTCTGAGCGTGAAAGTTTCAGAATCTACAAGGAATCTTCCACCATCAATAAGCAAATCACCAGTAATATTGGCATTACCAATAACTGTTAGTACAGTTTCAAAGTCAGTGTATCCCTGAACACCAAGTGTTAACTCCCTTTGAGTAGGACTTAAATATTTTGTCATTTAGAAATAACCCTTCTTAACCGTAAAGTTATTTAGTGAAATAATGTACTTAATATTCCCCACCATCAAAATCGATACGGTTATCAAGATCTGTGTCAAGTTGATCAATAAAGACTTCTGGTAGACCTGGATTCTCGGGTTCTTCAACAGCAGCAGAAAGAACGTTGTCTGGGTTTTCCGCTCTCCACTTATCGAGTAGTTCATTATACATGAGAGTGTATCTATCTTTAGCATCATCGACATCAGTATCGACAAGATCGGATAGACGAAGACCACTAAGTTTATCAAGGATAGCTTGCAGAAGCTCGTTAGATGAGTCTAGTTGTAAGTTAGATCTTAAGTATGCTAAGAAATCTTCAGGTAATCCTGGTTGAGTAGTTTCAGTTAAAGCAGCAGCACTAAAAATCTCATCGGGGTTAACTGATTCATATTTTTCAGTATTCTCATTAAACATTAACACATATTTATCCAATGTGTTGTCTATGTCAACATCCTGAAGATCGGAAAGTTTCCTTGCCATTACTATTCCTGATTTAGTAACTACTTTAATATTTCCTAATGGGAGTTTACTTTTTACATTAAATAGTTTTTTTCTTACTCTGACTTTGATTGTCATATGGTAGTATCCTCGACAATTATTGTTCCAGTTACAACTCTAGTGACAAAATCTAACTCACTATTTTGAATAAACACATCAAAATAGTTTCTTCCAGAGCTCAACTCCGTTGTCATGGATCTCCCCATGGAGATATTTACCTCTGCATCTGCTGTAGTAATACCAACAACAAAACTATGCGACTTAGTTGCTGTTGGATGTTTTTTGATCTTTGCAAATGCAGTAGTATATAGCAAGTTGAGCATGTCGCCGTCATCACCAGTTAGATAGAATGATGCTTCAAAATCTGCACCTTTTTCTATTGTTAGGTTAACAACAGATGCACTCATTTTCTTATACCTTTACCGTAATTCTATTTATTAAAAAGCACCGCCATCAAAATCTGTGATTGCTCCTACTGTTCCAACATACCTCCATCCTTTAATATAAACACTTGCGCCGCCAGTAACTAAAGTTGGTACATTTGTTCCCGCAAAGTTTAATATCCCAGATGAGTAATCAAAAAACCATTCATCATTATTACCGCTACCTCCAGCAGAAAGTTTCGTCCCCCCAGATGCTGGATTTCCTGCATAAACTTCTACAATATAATCTGACCCAAACTGAGTATCAATCCAGTTAGTTACATTGGCAGAAGTATTTACTCCAACTATCTCTCTGGCAATAAAGCTTCTTCTACCACCAACAGTGTTATCCTCTGTCATTGGATAAGCATTGGATGTTCCATATGTTTCAATCAAAGTATATGATGGATATCCTTCTCCAGGAACAATGATCAAATCTCCTGTCGGTGGAGTTGATGGTATCCTAGCAGACTCAAACCAAAGACCGTTGTTTGGTATTATTATGGGTGATGGTATTGGTTCCGCAAACGGAGCTTTTTTAGTCCCCGAAAGAGTGGAATCCTCAGCAATACCAGTTTTACTTGATGAATATCCTAACTTCTTTAGAAGAAAGTCAACCTTTTGCTGTTGAGATAATGCCATTAGATCCTAGTATTAAGTATTGCGGAATGACAATGTGTTAATCTGATCTCCAGAATCCAATCTGATTCTTATGAGTATTCTATTAAAAGCATCATTAGACGATGACTCAGTACCAAATACGCATGTAAAAGTTCCTGTCCCTCCAGTCATATTTCCTGCAAAAGCGCATCCAGGAAGGGCGCTATTAGGAATACCAGAACCTCTATATGCTTCGAACATATCTGCCCAACCATTGGTTCCAGATAGGGATGTATTCCATTGGGTATTGTTTGGCATACAAACCCAAAATCCACCATAAGATCCATTGATTGAAATCAAAAACTCTGAAACGTTTGTTCTAAACATTTCAAGTTGAATGTATTGAGCTCCAGTCCTACCAGAAGAATAATCTGGTCCTACTGGAAGATATCCAGTAGAATAGTTTGTTTGATCGTGTCTTAAATCACCACCAACAACAACAGCTTCATAAGTTGCTATTGGGTTTGATGCAACCCAAGAAGTAGTAACAGGTGTTGGATTATCTCCAGAAGAACCAGCATTAACTCTTCTAGCATTTCCAGATCCCGTTCCTAAAGTTTGAATGAGAATATTATCTTCATCTATCACATCAGTTCTAGCAGTTGTACCCATGATATTTACATTCTCAGTTATAGTTGCACGAACACTATTTGATCCATATGGAGTGGTTGCAGTATAGTTTGAGAATTTCTGAGTGTTGGTGGTTACAGTGACATGAGAATTTCTAGGAACTTGAGACAATGTACATGTAACTCCAACACCAACACCAAAGTTTCTTACTGGTGGATTAACACCGTCAGTAAAATCTGGATATGATTTATTTCCCCCATTTTGAAATCCAGTAGTTTGACCAGAAGAAGTCAAGAATGTATTTGTAGAATACATATCTCCAGTTGCATTCTGACAAACAATCTCATATACAAAAGCATTATTTGTTGCTTGTGTATAATGAGGAATACCCGAAGAATAGTTTAGTGTTGGTGATGCAGGTGTTACTGGAGTAGTTGCTGCCAAAACAGGAGCAGGTACTACACTAGGATCTTCATAATATAAGTATTTTTGAGATTCATATATGATAGTTCCAACTTGATGTTTAATATAACCCATATTAAATCCATCAGGTGATGAAGCATTTAATATTCTTGAGTCGTATACCTCATAAAAGTTTGATGTAATACCAGGATTTCTAGATGATAAAAATGCGTCTTTATCATTTGCAATCTCCAATGATGTGTAAACACCATTATCACTGTTAATATCATTAGAGATACTATTATCAGGATTGATAACATCATTTGTTATCATCATCCTAGTTCCTTTAGGATCAAAGTTTATCATAGCAGAAACATCACCATCATCACCAGGACCATACTCAGTCAACCAGGTTGATGTAACACTGTTGCTAGTATTTCTTGGATATTGTGTTCCTGCTACTGGAGAAAATACCCCAACAGTATTATTAGTAAAAGAAAATCCTGAGCACAATCTACCAACATTAAGTCCAACTATACTAAAAGAAGCGTCAAGAATAGTTGCTGGTGGTTTTGGAACTAGTTTTCCTAGAATAAAGTTAATATCATTAATAGAGTTTTTTGTAAACTGAGTTTCATCTATTTCAATAGCGCCAGGTTTAAATCCACCAGCAGGTTCACCAAATCTTAAAGGACCATTATATTCACCAGCAGAAACAGCATTACTTATATCAACGGTTCCTCTGAATAGTGAAGGACCATTAACATCAAAATCTGTAGTAGGTTCACTATCAGTATTTCCAATAGCAACCTTACCCCTAAAACTACTTATTCCAGTTGCAAACGTATCTTTTGGTTTTAATGTAGTATCAACACTCAAAACGCCAGAGACTAAACCGTCTCCAACGACATGAAAATCTGATCTGGCAATATCAGTTTTAACTCCAACATTGCCAGTAACTTGTAGTGCTGTAGTGTTGTCAGTATATGATGGTATACCAACCCTAAGTGTTCTGTTAAGTTGACTTAAATACTTTGCCATTTATTCGTTTACTAAAATGCAATGACAAAAAGATTATTATAGTTATATGTTTTTATTTAGTCAATTTGTTTGTCGAACTCAAACATCCCATACTCTGATCCCCATACCATTTTTTTAGTTACAGGATCATATCCCCTATCAATAACTCTATAAGTATTTTTTCTCAATTCAGACATGGTAAATAAGAACGATTCTTTACCATTTTTATTTACCATACATTCACACCCCATGATCATACCATAATAAACACCATTCTGTTTAGTAAAAATACAATCACAGTTCTCATTCTTTTCTAAATCATCTTCAGTGATTTTATCTATATCAGTGAAATATAAAAATCTTTTACCATCCTTCACTTTATAACTACTAACTATTAGTTTATCTTCATACTGATTTATCTCCAGAACAAACTGTCTATAAGGAGGTTGTTTGCGAACAGAATATTTCTGTTCTCCATAAATCATATTATTACTTAATAACTCATGACGTAAACTAATCTGAGAATATTGTGAAGGGTATGAAAATGCTTGTTTTCGATTATGAAAAGATCCAAGTAACCATTCTGTAAACTCCTCAATCATTCAGTACTACCTCTTCTTTGATGACGTATTAATGTAGAAAATAATACCTTACCAATAGCAGATATTAGATTACCTTCAATTTCATTAAAGACATTCATATTTAGTTTGAATGCTAGATTAGCTTCTTTGATAATCTCATCGATTTCATTTTGATCGAAAGGAAGAGTATCTAATACATCTCTATAATCTCCCTTAAAAACTTTTTCATCTTTAATATCTTTAAAAATATAAAAGTTCATCCCAACATCAGGAACTTTTAAAGCAGATTGAGCAATATTTTTCAATACTTGTCCACCAGAAAGATCGCCAATATACCTAGTATAATGATGTGCAATCAATAAGTCTTGATTTTCATTAGATACCTCTTTAATCCTGGCAACATATTCTTTGCAAGATTTTGTTTGAGTAATCCTTTCTTTCCAATCATATCCTAGATAATATTCTAAATCTTTTTCTAAAGATTTTTTTCTGAAGAGTTGTGGAAAATAAATGTTTGACACAATCATATCATCTTTGTGTCTTTCAAACTCTTCTTCCATCGCGGAATAGATATGGTACAAGTCTGATAGTAATCTTACATAAGATTTCTTTTCAACCACACCTTTGAGAAAACAGGTAATGAAACCTGTATTCTCTGCCATAGTGTGAGATTTTTTAGTACCTTCTCTTATTTGTTGTGATAGGTTAGACATAAGCTCTACTTGGTATTAGAATCCGACACCTTTCCAAGATATGGATCATAATCAGTAATCATGTTTACATCAATATCTGATCCGTTCGCTTTCCAGAAGTTTAAAACTCCTCGATAAGAAGCTTTATGGAATTTATCAACATGATCTGGGTGGATTGTCGATCCTAGGTCTGTTTTATAAAGTAAAAGTGGAGTGGCGTAAGTCGCACCAGAGTTGTAGATTAGATCATCTGCAACAGGTCTTGGTTTAACACCATTGTCAAGTTTATATTTAGCGCCTCTCACATGATTTTTTATGATTTTTTCTGCATGATGCCTTGTAATGACATAACATGCGGTTGAAAAATCATTAACAAACCTGTTATGTACGGGAACTACGATATTACCAGTACAAATAATAGCTAGTTGTAAAACATCCCAAGAGTAAGGTGCTTTAGCAATAAAGTCTTGCCAAGTAAAGTTCCAATAGAGAACAGTCTCTAAACTACAATCATCTTCCATGATGACTGCATAAGGAGAATCTGATGTTTCATACCAATGTTTGATTGCTTTAATATGAGAAGTAACACATCCAATCTCACCTGATGACATCATCGGAGGATAAGTTCCTTTGATAATATCACTTAGATCATCTTCTCTACCATCGTATGCAGAGATACGCTCATAGTTTTCAATTTCCCAATACTTAAACTGATCTTCCATCCACTTACGACGCTCAGGTTGACCATCTAGATTTAGATAATAGATAGGACCAAAGTTTTTAAGTTTGTAAGCTGCTTTGTTTTTTTCTGAGAAATCAAAATCCAACTCCATTTTTTCCTCTTCTTTAGGAACATAAGATTCAATAAGTTTTTCCATGAAGGGAATGTGATATTTCTCTAGAGTATTTTTCCACTCAAACTGTTTTGCATACTCTAGGATTTCTTGACGATTAGCGACTGAATACTCTCTGTTCTTGATGATTTCGGATTCAACATATTCAATGTCGTTGATTTTATCTTCAGGGATTACAGTAATAAATCCTCTATCAATATCAAGATTTGCTTTACCCCATTCGCTAACAACAACACCTAGTCCTGCAGCGAATGCTTCCATACACACTAATGGATGAGCTTCTCCATCAGAAAGAAGAACTAGATTTCCATATTCAGTCAACTCATCATATAGAGTTTCTTTAGTCCATTCCCCAAGATAGTTTTTGTTAATATCAAACTTTTTATCATCAACAATACCAGCATAATAAAGAGAACTAATAGACTGGAATAGATGCTGTCGTTTCCGATAGTCTACCTTTGCGACATAAATGCTTTTATCACTTTGTTTTGGTTCTTCAGTTACTCTAAAGTTTTTCGAGTTTACGCCATTAGGAGTAACGAATACTTGATCTTCTGGAATATTATTATTGACGTATACTTCTTTAATGCCTTCAGAAAGAGCAAATACATTTGGTTTGTAAACCTTGAATGCATCTAGTACAGCTCGATAACCGCCAATCTTTTCTGGTTGCTCAAGATATGCATAATGTGTTGTAATCGCTGTCGGATATTTAAGATGGGGATATAGTCCGACCATATTGTCAAACTCGATATGAACAAAATCTGGATTAAACTCATCAATCTGCTTAATCGCATCAGATCCATTTGTAGTATTGACAATCTGAACTTCATGTCCAAGTTCTTCATAGCAACACTTCATGTCCCAAATAAGAATTTCTACAGCACCCCACCCTTTAGGTGGAATAGGCATCACGCCAGGACCTACGATTGATACTTTCATTCTACTTCTCCCATGTCATAGTCACACATTTCCTTTACAAGATCTTCAAAAGAATATTTTGGATCCCAGTTTAGAGTTTTTTTGGCAAAACTGGGATCTCCAACAAGAGTATTTATCTCTTAGATAACTCCTGAATAAACTCGTAGTCTCTATGCTTTCCAGCATGATTTTCAAAGGCAATAAACATATCTGGATTATTTTTATAAACATATGCCATAGCACTTTGCTCATTGTTGATTAGATTGTTAGCGATCATTTTGTTTTGAAGGACATCATCTACAAGATCACAGAACTTACTCATGACTTCTGCTCCTCCACACCAAAGACCTCCCATTACCCACGTTCTACCATCCCACAAATCTTCTAAGGTATATGATTTAGCATTAACCAAATCTCCATAGTAAGACATGAAGGTTTGTATTATAACATGGTCTTTGCAATCTAGCAATGTTTCCATGGCAGTCTGTGATGGATACTCCAAATCCATGCCAAAGAAAAATCTAGATAGACCAGCATCCATCCACATAAAAAGTTCAGTATTAAAGGGATTGTCGGAAATAATCCGATTTACCCATCGAAACTTAGAATAGATAACTGAGTTATAAAGAGCTAGTTTACATTCTACTCTGTTGGGAGCTTGAACTTTTTCCTTAAAGTTATCAGAGTTTAAAATACCATCAATCTTCTCAGTTAAATGATAGTAAGGAATATCTTCCAATGCTTGGGTGATTATCTTTGTAGGCAACCCTTCCCTACATTTTTCTACAAATGAAACAAGAGACTCTTCTACAAAGATTACCATCGGTCTGGTAACTTTTAGAGTTTCTTCAAACCAAGAAAGATATTCTTGAAACTTTCTACCATCTCCATCTTGTTCTCTATTGATATCATAAAGAGCAGTTACTATTGTGATAGAATCAGACATGATATTTTGAATTATTTTTACTTAAATGAACAATCTTAGGTTCAAAATCACAGTATTGACCGAACATTTCTGGGTATGCAAACTGTGGTCCTAAGACATTTGTATTATCTCGGTTTTCTATAAGAAACTTATTAAGGTGACTTTCATCATGCCACTGAGCAATTACATCATTATCTAAATCTATTTGAACTCGACGATCGAGTTCACAAATAAGATTCATAATCTTTGAAGACTTTCCTCCCCATAAGCATCCTTGGAAATACACAGATAAATCATCATCCTCTGAAATGGCAGATGTAGATTTTTTATTCGTCTCAAACGCACCAAACTTCTGATTATGTGGGGGCATCTTAAGAAAATGGCAAGGATGATGAACACCAAAGAAATCTTTAGTATCATCAAAGAACTCTTCTTCAGTTACAGTATCTACAACTAAAGCATCCGCATCAATAAAAACAAACCAATCTGTTTCTGAGATTACATCTTTTGCTTTTTGAATAATCTCAAATCTTTTTAGTGTGATATAAGGCCATTCAATATGCTCATAGTCATAGGTATTAATATCTTCAGGAAAATCTCCATCACCATCAGTAAAAACTAAAAACTGTTTTTCGGTATTAGGCAAAAAATATTCATGAATATTTTCATAGTATCTGGGAAGAAAGTTTAAATACTTTCCTGTTCCAATAAAACAAATAGCAACTTTCATCGTTTTAAAAAATCATAGTTTACATGTTTACCTGCAATGTCAGAGAAGTCACTTCTTTGCCATGCCAAATGAGGTCTGAAAATATAAGTCCTTAAGTAAGATTGCAGTTTTGTATATATTACATCTAATGGTCCTTCCATCTTAGACACAAAATCAATAAGCAGATCATAGCAACTACTGTTTATTGCATATGCATGAGTAGCGTGAGCATTATAAACTTTATATACATGATCCGTTACTTTGATTGGCGGTCTATTCATGTATGGATAGCATAATGCATGAGTAGCACCAAGATATAAAATATCCCATTCAGGAACTTCTTTTATATACTCTGAGAAAAGTTTATCAAAGTTTGAACAAAACTCAACATCATCTTCTAAGATCAAAACATTTGACACATTATCTTCTTTACACTTTTTTAAAATGTTTAAATGTGAAAGAAGACACCCTACTTCTCCATGACTCATTTTTCCAACACGATCATGTTTAGTGCCATCTACGGCTTCATACCTTTCAACATTAATATTATATTGAGAGAATACTTCTTTACAAATATCCCATCGTTCTGGTCTTCGTTCTAGATTGACACAATAGATTTTTTCAAAGCAGTCATTAAGAGTTTTCATCGTATCTTGTTAAATATTTTCTAAAAATAGAAGATCCTGCATTAAATTTTACTGCTTGAGTAAACAAATCTTTTTGCCCACGATCATGGGCACTAATGTTATTATAGATTCTAATATATCCCTTCTTTGATTTGCTGTTTAACTCTTCAATATTATCCAAGTATCTTTGCCAATTTGGACGCTCTACAATATCATTACTGTCTAGTATTTTTTTAATACAGTCTGGTTGCAACTCAAGATTAATCAGATCTTCATAGTAAATAAAAGTTGCTTGATTTTTGCTCCAGTCATAATAACGAAGAAGATTGCAATAATCTTTTATTTGATCATTTAAAGATCTAGATGATCCTCTCTTTGAATGAGAAACAATAGCATCATAATAATCTCTAATAATAAGAGTTACTTTTGAATCTTTGATAAGTTCTTTTTCATTGAGTGTTGGATCTACCAAATGAAACTTCCTAAGAATCGGAGGATTCTTAGGTTTAACTTCTAGGTTTCCACCAACCAGATAGTCGATTGCACTATCTGGAATGTCTTCATTAAAATCAACAACAACCCTTTCGGTAATGTATTCAATCAAAAACCTCAATAAAGTATTACCACTTCTAGGGTAAGATATTAAACAGTTTGGTTCACTCATAACACAATCCAATCACTACAATATATATCCTTAGTTTCAAGGTGTGCATTATTTGGACCAAACCATTCCTTAGGAGCAACAATAGTTTTTGCCTCCGATATATAAGCTCCCCACCAACTAAAAGTACTACTAGCAGTAATGATATATTGACACTTTGTCATCAGACATAGGTCAAGATATGCATCATCAGTTTCAGAAACTAAGAACCTATCAGAAGAAAAAATAGATTGCTTTTTGCACCATGCAGGATCATCAGAAAAGATTAGAACCTCACAATCTCCAGGAATCTGATTCAAAGCTAGTTGAAAATAGTTTTCATTCTGAGAGTTATGACTCGGATTATTTACATAATCAGTTCTTCTAATGTGAATAGCGGCAACGTTTTCACTAAAAGAATCTCTTACTTCAGTTGCAACAGATTCATATTCCGATTTAAATTTAAAATCTTTTTTGATTTCATCTTTAATATGATCAAACCATTTAGCACTTTGAAAGAAACCAAATAAGTTTACGTTTCCTTCTGGTAGATTTTCAAATAACTCTGGATCAAATCCAAACCCTTTCTCCTGAACAGTAGGAAAATCAGAGATACCACGTTGGCAAACAATGTCAAAGCAATCGTCAATATTACTTCTAAGTTTTGTATAATAATGTTTACCAAATACCTCAGTTGGAGGAATCATAAAATCCTTACCATGCTTTACAGCAATACCTTTAGTAGCTGCGTACTGGAACATTTGATTTCCCAAATGTCCATTATTACCAAGATGATTAAACGATATCATAGTTTTCTAAAATAAAATCTTCTAGCACTCCAATCTTTTTAACACGCTCTAGATTATCTTCTATAGCATCCATTTTATCATAATAGATTTCTTCAGAAACTTCAAACTCCTCAGTGAGTTCAATAATACCTTCTGCATTAAAATACTCACTGATAGAAGGAGATCCCATATAGACTGGAATAGTTCCAGTTGCAAAACAATCTAAAATCTTTTCAGTATGATAGGAATCGTAGAATCCATTCTCAATCGCCACTGAAAACATATAATCACAAAGTCCTTCTTCTTTCAAAGGGATTTCATTAAATCCTCTACCAAAAAGATCCACTTGATCACCAATCATATCAACCCATTTTAGTCTGAGTTTATGTCCTGGTGTACTATTTTTATTTGATGTAATAAAAGATAGCATCTTTGTTTTTGGATATACTTGTGGATCTTTAATCCAAGTTCCATTTGGAGGACACCATTTAAATCTCTCATCAAGATCCAATAGTTCTTTATTGTGAGTGAAAATATATCTAAAAACTTCTAGATATTCTTTATAATCTCTTTTTACATCATTAACAATATCTGGAGTAACATACTTTGACTCTAGCAACCACCCATATTTAATACCTTTTACATTATCAGAGAATGCTTGTGTCATGCTCCGATCAACATAAAATGAAATCCCATTGCTATCATCAAAAACCCACTCTACAGTTTTTGCTTCTTTCCCATGAACAGAGTATCCTTTATTTCCATGAGTGAGATGGGTAAAAGAATCTCCAACCAAATTTAACTTAGTTTTACTCATCAAATACACCCTTGTAAAGTTTAACACTATCTTCCCTGATAGGAGTTCCATTAACAATGGAATCTTCAACTAGAAGATTAATAGCTTGGACCAGTTTAGGTCTTTTTACTTTGAAGCAGATATCGATCTTTTTCTTTAGTTGAGCAATCTCTTCATCAGTTGTTGCTTCCTGAATGGCATCTTCTAACATCCAAGTTCTAATATGAAGAATAGCAAGTTTCTCCACAACTTCCCCAAGATTATCTGTTGCAATATACTCAACATCAGGGATCTCTCTCTTGGAAAGAAATGTTTTAATAGTTTCTTGAAGACAATCTTCTAAAAGTGTTCCGAATGTAGTAATCATTTTAGTACATAATAGGTTTTTTGATTTCAGTTTCAATCAAATCATATACAACATTTAAGTTGTGTTGATCTGTATTAACTTGCTTTGCTACTGAGTTGTCATACCAAATGCCTTCACTAGGATACTTAGAAAAACTAATATAAGTTTTTGTCTTATCCAAAAGATTTTTTTTAGTATGTGTGTAGCAATATGGACCAGATGCCCTTCCAATTATTATATCACATGATATTGAAATATATGATATTAGGAGAAGGTCGCAATCGATATTACCAGTTATCTGAGGAACTCTGATAATGCTTTCATGATTTATCTTTGTTTTATTAGTCATCAAGAAAGCAACCTTAGGATATTCTTTAGCAAGGCGCTCTATAACTGGATCAAAATCAAAGTTTTTAATCTGACCAGACATGCAATCATTATTACATACCAAAACTATTTTGTCATAACAGGCTCTTATTGTACACAAATCATTGATTACATTATCTGGAACATATGGATCCATATCAAAGAACTTTACTGTAGGCAAAAGATCTTCTTCATGATCATATTTAATGCCATAGTATTGAAAGATTTCATCTGCTAGAGGAACATATCCCCTAAAAGAACATGCATCTTTTTTAACAAACTTTGCTTTTTCTTTCCCAATCCAAGTGTTGATAAGATTTTCCTTATAGTTGTTTGCACCTCTTGGGATATGAATATTTGGGTTTGTGGGACCAGCATACAATCCTGGATAATCATTTAGAATTTTAGGATTCATTCTATGATAATACTTTACATCAAAATCATTTTTTAAAAACTGATCGATGATTATCCTAGAATAAAAAACATCACCATTATGAAAATCATTATAAAGTTTAATAGTCATAATACTTCTAAAATATCAGATAAAAGTTGTAGATGATCTGGACCAACAAACTGACTGTTACCAATATAAATCCCATTTTCATGAATAAGATCTACATTTAAAGTACCTTCTTTGTTACTGCAGATTTCATAGTTTAAGTATGGTTGTCGTAACAAGTTTCCACCAACAACTGGTCGATATTCAACTCCACGGTCAATAAGAAGATCAATAAGACGCTTCTTAACTTCAACCGTTTTACAGATTAATGGAAAGCAAAAAGAACTATTTCCAAGGTTATGTGCAATGGGGTAAAGTTTAGAGCAGTTGTTTACAATATCAACATACTCATCATAGTTTTCTCTCCTAATATCAATAATTGTATCAAGACGTTTTAGTTGAGAAGATCCAAGCACGGCACCTAACTCAGTATTCCTAAAGTTATACCCATCAGTTACAAACAAAAAAGACTTTTCAATCTCTGGGTTTTGTTTAGAATAATAGTCAAAATGATCAGATGCTCTAGCAAGACCATGCGTTCTTTTCATCTTCATCAGATCATATAGCTCACTATTGTTAGTAGAAATCATTCCACCTTCAATGGTTGACATATGGTGTCCAAAGTAAAAACTGAACGTAGATCCTAGACTATTAGAACCAACTTTTTCTCCAAGTAGTTCACATCCATGAGATTCGCATACATCATCTAAAAAGATGGCGTCTGGAAAATAGGACTTATATACAGGAACATTGGCAGGAATACCAAGCAAGTGTGTTACAAAAACTAACTTAATATCTGGATGTTGTTCTTTAACATACTGCAAGGATTCTAAATCAAATCCATAATCTTCCAAACTAACGTCACAAAAAATAGGAGTAAGTCCAAGTTGAAAGATGGGATTAATATTTGTCACCCATGTACATGCTGGTAGCAAAACTTTATCTCCTCTCTTGAGTCCATAAAGTTCCATAACTGCAGCAATAAGAAGAAAGTTTGCCGTACTGCCAGAGGTTACATAAAGAGAATGTTTACAACCTAACCAGTTAGACCACTCATCCTCAAACTTTTTTACTCTTTCTCCTTGAGTAAATCTATCTGACGTAAGAATAAACTTTGCTAATTTTAATCTGTCCATAAAAGACAGAGTATTTTTCATCAATGGCCAGTTATACCCTTTCATATGTGCTCCTATTCTTCAAGAACCAATCAATAGTAATCTTAAGACCATCTTCTAAATTTGTTTTAGCAGACCAGTTTAATGATTTCATTTTAGAAGTATCCAACGCTCTCCTCGGAGTTCCGTTGGGTTTTGACGTATCCCATGAGATAAGTCCTTCATAACCAACATACTTTGCAACGATTTCTGATAACTCCCTGATACTAACTTCCCGATCTGGTCCAATATTTATAATCTCTGGATCATCATAGTTATTCATCAAAAAGATAAGACCATCTGCTAAATCATCAGAGAATAAAAACTCTCTAGTAGGACTACCATCACCAAAACAAGTTACAATAAGACTATTATTATCTTTTGCAGTGATAAACTTATTAATAAAACTTGGAATAACATGACACTTTTCGATATTGAAGTTGTCATTGATTCCATATAGATTGTTTGGCATTACAGAAATAGTATCAAAACCATATTGCTCTGAATACTTTTTACACATAATGTAACCAGAGATTTTTGCCAGTGAATATGCAATGTTAGTCTCCTCTAAAGGAGAAGTCATTAAATATTCTTCTTTGATTGGTACTGGAGCATGTTTAGGATAGATACATGCTGATCCAAGAAATGCAAGTTTTTTAGCTGCGTTTTGATATGCTGCATCTATAACATTTGTTTGGATCTGTAGATTATCTCTAATAAAATCGGCAGGGATTGCTTTGTTATAACTAATACCACCTACTCTTGCAGCAGAAAGAAACACATACTCAGGTTTATGATATTCAAAAAAGTCTTCTACATCAACTTGACGAGTAAGATCTACTTTTGATTTATCTGCTGTAATAATATTGGAATATCCTTGGTTTGTAAGTTGCCTGATTAGAGCAGATCCTACTAGACCTTTATGTCCTGCAACATAAATTTTCGAATCATGATTCATTTTGACACATCTCCATAACTAGATCACAAAAAGATACAGTTGGTTCCCAACCAAGTTGTTCTTTTGCTTTTGTTGGATCTCCCAAAAGAGTTTTTACTTCTGCTGGTCGATAATATTTTGGATTAACTGTAACAATGGTTTTTTTAGTCTTTTGATCCATACCAATCTCATCTTCACCACTACCATGCCACTCAATATCCATTCCAAAATAAGGAGCTGCTTTTTCTACAAACTCTCGAACAGAATGCTGAACACCAGTAGCAATGACATAATCTTCAGGAGTTTCTTGCTGGAGCATCATCCACATTGCTTTACAATAGTCTCTGGCATGTCCCCAATCCCTCTTTGCATCTAGATTTCCAAGTTGCAGAAGAGTTTGCTTCCCTTCAGAGATTGCTTTTAGTCCTCGTACAATTTTACGAGTTACAAATGTCTCACCGCGTCGTGGAGATTCGTGATTAAAAAGAATACCACTACAGGCATACATTCCATATGACTCACGATAGTTCTTTACAATCCAATATCCATACAGTTTTGCAACACCATATGGAGAACGTGGATAAAAAGGTGTCGTTTCTGTTTGAGGAATCTCTTGCACCTTTCCATAGAGTTCGCTAGTAGATGCTTGGTAAATACGAATCTTATCTTCCATACCCAGAAGACGAACTGCCTCAAGGACTCTAAGAGTGCCCAGTCCATCAGTCTGTCCTGTGTACTCAGGCATCTCAAACGATACCTTGACGTGACTCTGAGCGCCAAGATTATAGATTTCGTCTGGTTGAACTTGCTGAATAACCCCTACTAGGTTAGTAGAATCAGTCAAATCTCCATAATGAAGATTAAGTTTATCGTAAATATGATCAATACGATGTGTGTTGATCAAAGAAGCACGACGAACAATACCATGAACTTCATAACCTTTTTCAAGGAGAAGTTCTGCGAGGTATGAACCGTCTTGTCCCGTAATACCAGTGATTAAAGCTTTTTTCATAAATCAAACTCTTCCAAAATCATCTTCAAGTCTAACAATGTCATCCTCATCGCAAGGATCACCAATCTGAACTTCAATAAGGGTTATTCCTGTTTCGCCTCCCGTAACTCTATGCACAGTAGTTCTTGGTACAAAAATAAAGTCTCCAACTTTTACATCTCTTTCAGACTCACCCACAATAACTTTAGCATCTCCTTGAACAACTGTCCAGTATTCGTTTCTTAAGTTATGATACTGGAGAGAAAAACTTTTTCCAGGATCGACATAAAGTCTTTTACATTTATAGTTGGAGGTTTCGGAAAAAACTTCCTCATACCACCCCCAAGGTTTTTCAACTCTTTCCATGTACATAAACATAGTGACTATGATATGTATACAAGAAAAAAGGAGGGTTATTACACCCCCCTTTGTAGGTCTTTTCATGCACGCCACTTGCTCTTTAGAGAAGCAAGAAACTCATATTAGGGTCATATGACTCCACCACACATTTTTGAGAGAAATGAGAAACTCCAGGGGTCAATGACCATCCCGACCAGGATTTTTATAGACTCTCCATGTCTTAGGCAACTTCAACAGTTTCAAGATCATTATAAAGATATTCCATTAAAATCTCATAATCATCAAGAGGATCTCCAGAGAAAACTACTCCACTATTTCCATAAAAGCGTCGAACTTTTTTATAAAGTTTTGGATTTTTAACATCCAAAAAGATTTCTCCATTTGCAGCAGACCTAAGTGTATTGATGTCTTTTTTGAACTTTTCTGTAAGTGCCATTTTTTTGAGTGTTGACATTTATATTATAATGGTTTGACAGTTTACTGTCAATAGGACATAAGTGGTTATGTCCAATGCAGGTTAAGGGAATTGAACCCTTCTTAGCCGCTTTATGAGAACGGAGCATTCAACCAGATTGCTAAACCTGCTCGTCTAGAAACTCTGCTAGAAGTCAAGATCCTTCTTGGTGATCTGTGTACAAGCGTATGAGTTCATCATCTGCTGGAACCATAACTGCAGTTTGCTCATTTTCTTCGTTTTTGATTCCTATATGCTCCCCATTCTCAACTCTTTCAATCAAAGTTTCCCAGTTATTTTGCCAATATTCCACTGTGTAAATTTCAATAGTTGTTGTATTTATCATATGATTCAAAGAATATTTTTTTGTAATCAGAAATAAAATTATAGAATGCTTTTGAAGGTCTTTGAGATTTTAGATTAAATGTCAATGAAGTTGATATATGTTCTTTAGGAATAACATTTTCCAACTCGTAAACTTTTAGATAATCTATAATAAACAAAGAACAGATTTCTGGATCTAAACTTTGCATGAATAATCTCTCAAGTCTTTCCGTAGATTCTTGACAGTTTTGAGGTATTTTATAATAGTTATCAGAAAAGTCTTTGGTTTCTATTCTATTGTTTTCTATGTGGTCTTCAATCGGGGATGTATTTTTTTCCAAATAATATCTGCAGAATCTTGTAAAGATATTTTCCATATAAACTGCATTATATTCTGCAACCTCATTGACATCTAGTTTAAAGTTCCAAGGCATTCCACTGAAGCAACATACGATATGTGCAATATCATGTGTTGGAGTTGTTGGAGGAACCTCATCACTATGTAAAGTTAAAACTTGATTGTCAGAATAAAAAACTTTAAAGAGTGTATTTCCTTTATCCCAAGACCAAAAAATTTCTTTTACTTCCATCAGAATAATAAAGGGTAATCGGAATGACAGGATTGGAACGTCTCAAGTTCCTGATGTAGTAATCATACTACTTTTTATGCCGTTTGTCAAATGGTTCCCAATGTTCCCATCCATATTTGTGAACTGCCCACATACCAAGGATAGGGACAAAGACGAGAGACGCTGAAAGAAATCCCATAGTCCATGGATTATTTAGTACCCATCGAGAAAAATGTGCTACTTCATGTATCATGGATTTTAAGGTATAAAACATGAAAGTAAAATTAAAGTTTCCATTACATACTCCCATTTCTAAATCCTACTATATACCCAAGTAGAAGTCCGCACATAAATGATACCCACAGGTATAGCACATGAGATGTAAATGCAATAAACTCCATCCATTCAGTATACGTCATCATCCCCCTCGTAAAGTGGGCATGGTTCTTCGAATAACAATAGCATTCGCATCTCTTTAACTTTTTCCTGCAACTTTTCGTAGTCTTCTTCAGTCATAATGTGATGTTCATCCATGAGAATACGGGTGGTATTACTCCAATAAGTCGAAGTAAACCCTCAGCAAAAAGTGCAAGAACAACCCAACCAACACACATACTAATAATCGAAGCATTCCGATTATGACGACGTATTGCAGCATCGATCATCTCCTGGACTTCACTGCGACTTACATAATCATCATCAAAAGGACTCATCATTTCTCGTCCCCCAGATACTTTGCTGCTGGATCTTTTTTAGTCTTTACTATAGCACAAGCTCTTTTGTAAAACATGTTGTCTGTATTCCCAGACTCTTCAAAAACAGCTTTGACCTTTACCCAGTTTTGATAAGTATGATCGTCCATGTGTTTTTAGCTTATTTACTAGTTATGATATTATTCTAGTGACTAGTAAAAAACTTGCATGGTTTATATCGATACCGTAACACTGTTTAAGAAAATATTAAATATTAAATATTAAATAAAAAGGAAGATCAGGGATTCGAAGTTTTAGCGGACTTCAAAGTCCAACTTACGAACATTGCGTTGTCTTCTTGCCTCTTGCCAGGCAATATCTTCAGGACTTAAAACATTATTTGATTGCTTTGACTTGTAAGTGTTTAACATAACTACCTGAGATAAGTCAACTGCAGAAATATTTTCATAATCTCTAATGGTTGCCATATTTGGACAACCACAAGTAACAGTTTTTCCGACAACCCCTAAAAGTTCTTTAGAACATGACTTGCATCTTATTTTTACAGGATCCATAATATAACATGCTTTCTTATTATTTATAATGGAGAATAGCGGACTCGAACCGCTGACAGCCTGCTTGCAAAGCAGATACTCTACCAACTGAGCTAATTCCCCTTGCCCGTTAGGTTGGACTCGAACCAACTACTGAATGTAAGGAACCAAAAGGTTCAGAGCGAAATACGGGATTCGAACCCGTGACACCAACTTGGAAGGATGGGATGTTACCACTACACCAATTTCGCATTTGATGGAGTAAGTGTGATATATCTCATAAGGATATAACAGTGACTTACCCTCTATCACTTTTATATATTACACCAGTTCTTGGATATTGTCAAGTCCAAAGGTTATGGTCATATTCCCAGTGGCAATTTGGACATAATGGCATTATGTTTTCCTTTGAGTTTATAACACTAATCATAACTTCTTCACTAAAAGAAGATATTGGTTTTATGTGAGCAATTTCTATATGTTTATTATATCCACATTTAACACATTCGGTAAATCCAAGTTTTTTTCCAAATGCTCTTGCTCGTGTTCTTACCAAAGCAAATGCTGAGGACTTGTGATGTTTTTCATATATTGCTTCTTTAAGGGTCATATCTTTTACTTCTCTATCTTTTAACCATATCAAATAGTGTTCTTTACAACGAGCACGATTTGCTGTTATTGCTTTTCCACAATCAATACATTTATGCTCTGGTTTTCTTTTAGGAACTTTTTTATTATTATAAGAAGCAGCACAACTTCTTCCACAAAATTTTGGATTTTTTGTTTCTACTTTACAAAACAAGCACTTATTCATAATGGAACCTTAAAGTTATTTTTATTTATAAACCTTAAGGTTCAAAAAACGTCTCAGGAGGGACTCGAACCCCCGACCAACTGCTTAGCTTACCACTACGGATTTCCCCGCCATTTCTGTTTGTGGTCTGGACTTTCTCTTTACCATATCCTAAAAGGACTTAGGCACTTCCCGTCAAGTCTCTACACCTTCATCTTACGATGCTTGGCTCGGGATTATCATAGTCTTAAGACTTTAGAGTTCCCCGAATTTGAGAAGTTACATTTATAAAGTTTCCCTTATAAAGCTCCTTTGTTAAAGGCAGATGCTCTTTCCAACTGAGCTACTGAGACAAGAGACCTCCCTGTTTGTGCATCGTTGAGAGGCATGGGAGGGGTGAGACTTATACGAAGTGTGGACCTTCGCTGCTCATAAGACAATCATACCAGTTAAAGATTTGATTGTCAAGTGTTTTGAGGTCTTACTGGATTTATGAAGTGGCCAGTTTCTACACTAGTTAAAACCTCATTTTTATTTATTCATCGCCCAAAACAAGATATGTCATTTCTTCTTGATCTGGAGGAATATTGATCCATTCATCAAACTCTTCTGCAATCGCTACTGCGTCAAACTGAGATTCAATATCACCTTCTGCAAGGTCATGGATTCTATTGATTGACCATTCACGAATAAGTTTTACTGGTTCAATCGTCTTTTCCATAATAATCTTTTCTGAAGTATCTGCTGAGGATGTTACTATTGTAGTATGCTGGTTCTCCTGTGTCAAGGGATTCGGTGAGGACGTTGTTCTGGAAGAGTTGTTTTGTTTCTTCAAAGTTTGTTTTGCCTTTTGTTTTGTGGAGGGAGAGGATAGTCCGTCTGAATATCCCCTTGCCATATTTTTCCACATCTTCTTTAAGTTCTGGGCAAGATCCATAATAGTTTTTATAGGTGTTATCATCTTAAGATATTTATGGAATAAAGTCAAGAATATTTTCAGTATAAATATTTTTATGGTAGAAAATATTTTTATGACTTGGAAGTATAACAGTGAAGATTTTATAGAGTCCCCAAAGGGGATAGAAGGATTTGTTTATCTAATAACAAACTTAACCAATGATAGAAAATATATTGGAAAGAAATCTTTTTGGACAAGAAGAAAAGATAAAAAAACTGGTAGAAGAAAAACAAAAGAAAGTGATTGGAAAAATTATTTTGGTTCCTGCGATGAACTAAATGAAGATGTAAAACTTCTTGGTAAAGATATTTTTTTGAGGGAAATTCTTTATTTGTGCCCTCACAAAAAATCAATGTCTTACTATGAAACCATGGAACAATTCAAAAGAGATGTTCTAATGACTGATGATTATTATAACACAAATATTGAAGGAAGATTTTTTGTTAGTGAAAGATCTGGAATATATGAAGTTGTTATGAAAAATGATAAGTTTTGTGATATGAGAAGTGAGAAAATGAAAGACAAATCATATAACCCAATGTATAAACCAGAAGTTCGTGAAAAATTTAGTAAGATGTATTCGGGTGAAGGGAATCCAATGTATGGAAGAAAACTCACAGAAGAACATAAAAAAACACTTACTACATCAAGAAATGTTAGAGTAAGTGATGGAGAAAATGTTTGGGAAAGTGTTACTTCATATATGAAAGATAAAAAAATTGGGTTTAAAAAATATAAAGCACAATTACAAGAGGGATTAATTTTTATCGTTAACTAATTCTATTATATTTTCTCCCAACGTATTGTCGTTGGTTGGAGAGATTGGTAATGTTATAAACAAAACCAAAGTAGTCCCCAATATCATCGCTATTAAAAGCTCGTTCCATGTAAATCCAAGGATTTTCATAATCAATATCGATATTCATCAAGTATATCAAGAACTTTGTTTAAGTATTTATGAGCAAGATCTCTCTCACCCTTCAATACTGATGAAGGTTCTTGATCTACCTGAGTCTTTAATTTTAGCACACGAACCTTGAGTTCGTCTTTCTTTACTCCATTGCTTGGCATAAAAAATGTTGTATCTTCACTATCTATGTTGTTATTCCAGTAAACTCATCAAGCACATCATGATTTCCAAACATAAAGTCATCATATTCTGCTGCTCGTTTATAAGCATCTAAACAAAGTTTAACTTCATCCTTGCTTGGTTTAGGAGGAGTCAATGGTTCGATTGAATCCATAAACTCCCACTCTTCTTTATATTTTTCTATACTATAGCTTGAATCCTGAGAATGTGTTGGACTGGACATCTTGTTTAATTCCTCCTACTAAGTAAGATTCTGATTCAGTCTCCTGAGGAGCAACTTGAAGACCTTTGGAAGAAATCCAATGCTGCGTCCATGGGAGTGGATTATTATTCGCAGAAATATCATACTGAGGTTTTAACCCGATTGCTTTTAATCTCCTATTGGCAATCCATTCTACATACTGTTTTAGCAGTTTGTCGTTCAAACCAATCATAGATCCATCTTTGAACAAATAATCTGCCCACTTCTTTTCTTCATTTACGGCAAGATCAAATGCCTTATAAGTCCACTCTTGTTCTTCATCTATGATCTTTTTCATTTCAGGATCATCACCAGATTTCCATTTGTTCAAAATGTTTTGAGTAATTGCAAGATGCTGATTTTCGTCTCTGGCGATGAGAGAGATAATCTTAGCGGATCCTTCCATAAGTTTGAGTTCTCCAAATGCAAACGAGCAAGCGAAGGAGACATAGAACCTAATACCTTCAAGAATATTGACATTTGCAACTGCTCTGTACAGTTTTCGTTTGACATCATTGATCTCCCATTTAGAACTTGGTGAAGATCTGAAGTCTTCTTTCCACATATTGCCAGTGCCCCACATTTGAGCACTACGAATAAAGTCATCATATGCTTCTGTAACGCTTCTAGAACGCTCTAGAATACGCTCGTCAGTGACAATCTTATCAAATACTTCAGATGGGTCTGAATAAACGTTTTTAATGATGTATGTATAAGAGCGACTATGGATCATTTCCATGAATCCCCACACTTCTATACATGCCTCAAGTTCAGGGAGTGAGCAATATGGAAGGAATGCCATATTAGGTCCACGACCCTGAATAGAATCAAGCATGATCTGATACTTCAAGTTAGAAGTATAGATGTGTTTCTGTTCTGGTTCTAGTGTTTGATAATCTCCACGATCTTTTTGTAGTGAGACTTCCTCTGGTCTCCAAAAATATCCAAGTTGTTGAGTAGTAAGTTTATCAAAGATTGGATATTTGTAAGAATCATATCTTTGTGGACCTAAAGGTTTACCAAAGAACATTGGTTGCTTTTTAGTGTTCACTTGTTCAGTATTAAATACTGTCATACCTTCAATCGTATTAATCTGTTCTTTGGTTGTCAGAAAGTCGTATTGCATTCGTTGCCTCGTTAAAATATAAAGTCGTTAGATTTTGCAGGATTCACAATCCTCTTGTTCATACTCTTCTATTTGATTTAGTAAATCTTGAAGTTCTGATTTTTCTTCATCAACTTCATCACTCTTACTATCGTAAGTATTTTGATAATAAGATGTCTTCCAACCGTACTTGTATGTGGTTAGTAAGTCTTTTGCCATTTCCGAAACAGGCACTTCTTTGTTTGGATAGTTTTCTGGATTATAAGACCAGTTTCCACTGATTGCCTGATCAAAGAACTTTTGAATGACTGAAATGCACTTGATGTATCCGTCATTATTTTCCATATCCCATAGAAGAGTATAGTTATTCTTCAGTGTAGAATAGGATGGAACAATCTGCTTAAGAGGCCCTTGTTTTGACTTTTTAATGGACAAGTATCCTCTAGGAGGTTCGATTCCATTGGTAGCGTTTGACACAACGGAACTGCTTTCTGAAGGCATTTGTGCGGACAATGTTGAGTGCCTAAGACCGTGATCCAAGATGGATGCCCTAAGCTTCTCCCAATCACGTTCTAACTCCTGGTTGCTAATCTCGTCTACATCTTTCTTATATGTATCAATCGGAAGAATTCCATCTGCATACTTTGTACGACCAAAGTTTTCGCACCAACCCTTTTCCTTTGCAAGTTGATTAGAAGATTTCAAGAGATAAAACTGAAATGATTCTGAGAGACCATGAATTGCATCCCATGCTTCCTGAGAGTCATATTTAAACCCTAGTTTAGCAAGGTAATGTGCTAGACCAATAAAACCAATTCCAAGGGATCTACGTGCCCTTGTAGCGCGTTCTGCTGCCTTCACAGGATACTCCTGGTAGTCAATCAGTTCTTCGAGTCCACGGACGGAAAGATCACACAACTCTTCAAGTTCAGAATCCGATTTAATCTTACCAACATTAATAGCAGAAAGAATACACAGAGCAATCTCACCAAACTCATCATCAATATGAATGATAGGATCTGTTGGGAGTGTAATCTCTTGGCAGAGGTTAGACATGTTAACCTTGTCTTTAAAAGATGAGTGTGTATTGGAATGGTCGATATTCATAATGTAGATACGACCAGTCTCTGCCCTCTCCTTCAGAAGGTTTAGAATGAGTTCTTGAGCACCGATAGTTTTTCTTGGAATAGACTGATCTGATTCATAATCATTGTATAGTGCATCAAATCTATCAGTACCAAAAGCATCATACAGAACAGGAACGTCGTGCGGACTGAAGAGGGAGATGTCTTGGTTGTTGATGAAACGCTCATAGAACAGCTTGCTGATTTGAATGGAGTAATCTAGTTTACGAACTCGGTTATCTTCTGTGCCTTTGTTGTTCTTAAGGACTAGAATGTCTTCGATTTCTTGGTGCCAGATTGGGAAGTGGACAGTCGCTGATCCACCTCTGATGCCATTCTGAGTGCAGCATCTGACAGTTGCTTCAAACTTTTTGAGGAAAGGGACAACGCCTGTGTGCTGAACTTCTCCGCCTCTGATTTTGCTGTTGATGCCACGGATGCGACCTGCGTTGATACCGATGCCCGCCCTTTGTGCAACGTATCTGCCAATAGCCATATCAGAGCTAAAGATAGAATCGAGGGTGTCATCAACATCAACAAGAACACAGCTAGCAAATTGTCGAAGTGGAGTTCGCACTCCCGCCATGATAGGTGTGGGAATGTTGATTTTGTGTTTGGAGATGGCATCGTAGTAATCCTTAACGTATTTGAGACGTGTCTCTTTAGGATACTTGGAGAAGATGGTTGCCGCAATCAGAAGATACATGAACTGTGGCGTTTCGTAAAGAGAACCACTACTCCTATCTTGTACAAGATATTTATCTACAACTTGCCGTAATCCAGCATATGTAAACAAATAGTCACGACTATGATCAATCATTGATTGAAGTTTATCAAACTCTTCATTAGTATAAAGATCCGCAATTTCTGCATCATAAACTCCTTTTTTGATGCATTCATCTACATGTTGTTTTACAGTCGGAACCTCATGCATACGTCCATACAGTTGCTTTCGAGTGGCAAACAAAAGCAGACGTGCCGCAACAAACTGATAGTTGGGGTGATCGAGGTCAATTAGGTCACTTGCAGAACGAATCAGGATCTCCTGAATCTCTGCTGTAGTAATACCATCATAAAATTGAATACCAGATTGCATTTCAACCTGAGAAGCAGAAACTCCTGCCAGATCTTTACATGCTTCCTCCACCATTACGTGAAGTTTATTTAAATCAAGAGGTTCAGTTTTTCCATTTCTTTTGACGACCTTTGTACCGTTACTCATATCTTTTTCCAATTGTTAAATTTAATCTTTGCTTGTAAACCAGAATAGGTATTTAATTTTAACATAGACATAACATCATGTCCAGAAAGAACCATATCATTGATATCTTTTTCTATGATGTTGGTTGGCCAGATGACGACTTTTTGATTTCTTTCGATACATCGTTCAATCCTTCCAACAATTTCTCGATTCCTGGGCTCGTTATCATAAACAAAAATGAGATCGCTTCCCTCAAGATAACCCAGGTCACCATCACTACCACACAAAGCCACGCTATTGTTGACGAAAGTGCTGTCAAAGGGTCCTTCGACCACATAGACAGGTAATTTTGTATTGATTGTGTCAAGTCCATATATCTTTGGTGCATTATCCGTAAGCATAATGGTGATATATTTATTGGGTGATTTATCTAGTGCTCTGCCCTGAAATCCCAATAAGTTCTTTTGCTCATCATAGAGAGGAATAATGATTCGACTATTGTCATAGTTGACATTATCGAAAGTTTGTTTCTGAGAATTTGTCCACTTTTTAAACTTTGGGGCGAAATAAAACTTATCTGGATTAAGTTTACGATTCTCCAAATATTCTTTTGCGGCAGGAATCTCAGATGCTTTTGGTAGATCAATAGATTGCTTAAATAATGGTTTTTTAAATTCAAACTTCGGTTCTTCTACAACAAAGTTTTTGCCAGTATGTCCCTCTTTAAATTTCTCAATTGTATATTGCTTATGAAGTGTTGTATCTAACTGCTTCAAAAAATTATTCAAAGACATGCTAGCACCACAGTTATGGCACTTAAAGTTACTGTTATTCTTTACCTGATAAATGTAACCACGTGTCTTATTTTTATTTTTTTGAGAATCACCACAGATTGGGCAACGAAAATTGAAAAGATTGTTTTTTACTTTCTTAAATTTCTGAAGACGGGTAGAAATTAGACTAATATATTTACTGTCAATAAGGTCCATTATTCACCGATTTCGTGGATTACTGGTTGTTCGTGAACAAGAACACGATATAGTTCAGGGTTATTTCCAGCACTTACAGGAATAAACTCTGTATCTGGATTAAACTCTGAGTCACGAACTGCCTGATTGATTACAATAGAACCATCTGGACCCGAAATACTACGATGATATGTTCCGATAGGAACTACTAGTGCCCCACTCTTACGATTCATGTGAACAATGTGATAAGGAAACTTCCAATCAAAGTTCACAAGTTCAAACGTTCTTTCACCTGAGAGGACACGATTATGGTCCACTTGATGATGGTGGATGTAGAACTGTTTTGCACCGATGACATCGTCTGGTGGTGAAACTGCTGGTCCTTCGTGTACCACAAGATCAGATGCGTTTGAATCATCTACCGAAATATCATAAAAAACAACATCGGGGGTCTCACGAAACACCCGATGCTTACGAAACTGAACCGAACTCATTCGGAAACCTACTTTGCTCCGTCAATTATAACCTGAGGTGGTTGACTTGTCAACAAAGATGGTATGAGATGACTTCCAGCAGTAATGAGAGATACTGAAAGAATCAAAACTCCACCAAGTTGCCATCTAAATTTTAATAAACCTTTTATTTCTAATTGAACTTTATCAATTCTTTCATGCAATACAGCGTGTGTCTTTTCTTCAGTCAACTTCATTTCATCAATCATTTTTATGATGATGCCATCAGTTTTAATACTTTGATCAATTCTCTCATCATGTTTTGTTAATATCTGTGCTATACGATTATTACCTTCCGAAATTTTATCTACAGCTGCTTCCAACTTCGCAAGCATCTCTCTAGAGAGATCTTCGTACATGTCTAATTTAGATTCTAAGACTGCTATTTTGGGATTTTGACCAAACATTATTTGCCCCTTAAATATTGCAACCACCACTTACGAGAATTCAATCCACCTTTTGCATAAGTCTTTTTATTTCTTTTTCTGACAGGAGGCAAATCTCCAGCTTCATGAGTTCCAGCAATTTGACCAGAACCTAAAGTCATTCCCTCCTCATTTAGAGTTCTAACAATAGAAATAATCTTGTTTATATCCATTAGATAGAGTTTAATGTGCGTGTACAATAATCATCATCAGGTATATTATTTAATTCAGTTTTTGGATATTCTGGTATTCTTTTAAGAAAAATTAAAAAACTTTTTAGCGATGGCCACAAGTCTTCTTCCATATTATAGAAAAGCAAAGGAACTGCGGCATCATCAAATACATTAAATAAGACAGTTAAATGATTAAGTAAAAGATGGGACTTTAAAATCCCATCTTTTCTATATTTACGCAATAATTTTTTTATATATCGTATTCTCTTCAAATCCTCATCAAAATCATCCTTAGTCAAAGCTTGGGGATTATTATAAAATTTTATAGCGAAAAGCATATAATTACTTTCCGTCAATTCATTAAATCTCATATTACATCAGTCTAAATCAAGAATCAGGTAAGATATCATCGTCTGCGGTTCCACCAGGACCAGCATCTCCAGTAATGTGGCTACCTGCAACTAATACTTCAGTCTTAACTCTAAGTACTTGTCCACCAGCACCATCTGTTCCCATGTAGGTTGTAATTCCAACCCATCCAGCATGAGCAGGTTTGTATTGTGACCCATCGTCAACGGCAGCAGTTTGCTCTGCTACATCTACACCATAAATTTCCTCACCACCCCAATTGGAGTCTTCATTGACATAAACTGGTTGCTCAGAAATGTTATATGTTACAGCACTAATTGCAGTTCCATCAAGACCAGTGGTATTGACGATTGTGCATGTGGTATTTCCTGTACGCTCATTTATAACTGCGCTTCCTTTACCTGTAATGGTAATAACCGCACCCTCAATGGTGGCAGCAGCAGGAAGAGTGGCACCACCAGCGAAAGTTGCAACCTTAGTTGTAAGGTCAACGCTAACGGTACCAGTCGAGTATAAAGAGTCTGATGATCCCCAAAGAGACATGTTTTCTTACCTTTAATTCTTTATATTGATATTTATAAATTATTCCGCTTCCCTGGCAAGAATCGCTTTCTTAACAACTTCAAGAAGTTGATCGTCCATATCAGTTTTAGTTAACTTAACCGCTTTACCCAAGATAATAAGACAGATCTCAACCAACTTTTCACCGAGTTCTTCGTTTTCTGGAATTTTGTTAACGGCATCTGAGATTACCTTTGAGGCGATTGGGAGTAAAAATGCAAGCATGATCTTATACCAAATGATCTACAAATATATAGGAGATCATTTTTTATTTTTTGCTGCTTCCACTTCTTTTGTAAAGTCTTTGAATGATTTTCTTCCAGGAGAATCGGCATGTTTAAATGTACGTTTCTTTTTAGAAGACTTATCAATTTCCCTCATTTTCAAAGCATCGCTAACTTTTCTTCTCAAACTTGGTCTTCCTATAGGTGGTTTAGTCTTATCAATCGCTCTCGCAATTTTTAAACCAACACCTTCTTCAACTTTCTTCTTTTCAGGAAGACCTTTATGCTTAGTAGAAGCAAAGTCTTTTACATCCTTCTTTTTCATAGAGGCAGCAACTTCGGCAGTTTCGGGAGTTGTAGGTGCCATCTCACCTTTTTGGATGGCACGAACTATTCCAAAAAACTTTTGCTGGGCTTTAGATACTGCAGGCATATCACTTCCTTTGGGTTTTCTTTGCCATAACTGCTTTATCACCGTACTTTGCTTTAAGATCTCCAACTACTTTATCAAATGCAGACATTTGAGTGTCTCCAGATGATTTCTTCTTAGGACCTGTTGCTGTTCTGGGGGGACGACGATAATCAGTATTACCGTCAACACCACCACGCTCCATACGCTGATCTCTTAGACGATCTTCCGCAGATTCAATCATATCACCTTCCATATCATAAGACATTTTGATACCCATTGCTCTCAACTTGTTCCTACCAAGATTAATTTTTGTCTTCATAGATCTTGGATCTTCATCATTGTTTTTCTCTTCAGGTTTACTAGAATCACAACCCTCACTATAATTCAAAGGAAGTTTTCCTTGCTTTTGCATTTGCATTGTCTGCCTTTGAAGCATCATTTTCTTCTGAAGCATTTTTTTCTTCATTTCAATTTCTTTTTGATCCTCTGGATTAGCAGACTCAACAGTTGGCTTCAAGTTAATATATTTTTTATTATTAACTTTTTTACCAGTTATTTTATCACCACAGGATCCACAATCTTTTTCATAGATAACTTCTTCACCAACAGATTCTTTTCTAGTATCTTGCCCATCAGGTTTTCCACCCTTCTTACGCTGAATAGCGTTATGAACTGCACCAGCATGTTCTTTAGAAGAAGATTCTACTTTACCATCTCCATCATAATCTTTCTTTGCCTTTTTCTTAGTACTATCATAAGAAGTCATTTCAACTGAGGCAATATTTGGATTTGCGCGAAGTTCTGCAATCTTTGCACGAGTCGCATCTCTTGTGTATGAATTACCAGTCTTCTTATCAGTTACTCTAATATGATACTTTTGGTCCTCTTCTGTAAAAACTTTTTTAAAAACACTTTTTACAGTATCTTCTGCAAGTTGTGGAATATTATACTCTTCTTTTAATCCACCAGTAAGTTTTTTCTTTGCTAAAGCTTTAACAGCAGAGGGTGCTGGAGATTTTGCCAATTGTGCAAGATAAGCTTTTGCAACTTGAGCAGGATTAAGATTAGTTTGTCCACTCAGGGATTTTCTAACTTTGTATTTTACATCTGATGCAAGTTGGGATGCTTGCTTTTCAATATCAGTATCACCAGCGGCATGACCACGGCGAGCACCGCCTGTATTTTTAGACATGGAAATCTCGTAATTCTACTTTTTTCTATATTTATTTATGAATTGCTTACTCCAACATCCTGGCACCATACCTTCAACATACTTCCTATAAGAATCTGTACCAACAAGTCTTTGATCTGCAGGAACTCCTTGTTTTGCTTTACTATTTACAACCGCTTCATTTACATCCTTAATCCAAGACTTAAACATAATCTTATCTTCAGTTACACAAATTAAGTAATTAGTTCCACGACGAATTATCTTACCAACTAATCCAGTATTTACATTCTCTACAATTTGACCTACTTTGAAAATTTTATTATTAACAAAGTTTTCACGAAGATTTTTCCAATCAAATTTAGGAGCAATCTCCCAGAGATTCCATCCTTCTTTAATTTGCATAGCAGTGCGAAGATTATTGTAAAGTTCTCTTGCCTGCTTATTATTCAAAGTTGATGGAACACCTTTGCGGAATGATGCAAAGTCTCCTTCTGCTGCTGCCTTTCTCTGCTTGGATGCAGACATGCCAGAAACATCATCACCATCAGGATCTCTATCACCTGCCGAACGAACTTCTACATTATCAAAAGCATATAATTTTCCATTATAATTGTTTGAAAGATTTTCAAATTCTTTTACCCTGTCTCCACCACCGATAATACGAACACCAGAATATCCATCCATGTGCGCCTTCTTCAAGACATCAAATATAGTACGATTTTGTGGGTCATTAACAATTTTCTCACTATGCTGAGGGAACATCTGACGCATCACAGATACTTTAGTATCAGCATCTAATGGATTTTTTTTCTTATCATTAGATCTTGAAGGGACAATAATATAATCACCATCATCAGAACTTGATGCTACGGTATCCAAAAGTTTTTCATGACCAGTTGTTGGTGGATTAAAACGTCCAAATGCAATAGTCAGTGTACCTTTAGTTTTTTCAACCTCTGGTGGAACCATAGGTGGTTTTTCTGATGTTGGTTGTTTTTGAGTTTCAACTCCTGCTGCTGGTTCTGAAGTCGTATTTGAAAGATTTTTTTCCTTATCAGTTTGTGGAGGATCTTGCTTCCCAACTCTTTGTCTTTTATTAAAAAACTTTAATCTTCCTTTTTCCGTTTTCGCTACAAATTCACCATCTTTATCATACCAACCACCATGACCATCACTCTGCAATCCCATTCTAGAAGCTTGTTGGACTGCTACTGATGCTGATGCTTCCTTGATAAAATTTAAAAAACTTTTCATTTATCCCAATTTTTCGCTACTGTAAAGTTCGCTTTACTAAATTCTAAACGATCTACAAGTTTTAATGCAGATCCAGATTTGATTGCAACAAATCCTTCTGGTGAAGTCTGTCTGTAACCATCTTCGGTGTTTATAAACGTCCCGAGAGATTTAACCTTTTCAAGTTGTCTAATTACAATTGTTTTTGCAGTTTGAAGATTCATATAAGAAGCAACTGTCATATAAACAGATTGCTTATTTTTTTGTATGAAATTCAAACCATCTATCTTCATCTTTAGATATTTATTCTTAGTTGTTTTTGTCTTTTTGGACATTATTTCTTTATCCAAGACATCAGAATAATAATTTGAAAATTGTGATGTTACTTCTCTAACGTTTGGCAAACGTTTTCCGTTCTTAACATAGGTATTGAAATACATTTTAAAAAGTTTTGACATGATGAATTTCGATTCGCCTGTAGATGTCAAAACATCTAAAAATTTAGAAGCTTGCTTTAATGATCCTTCAGCCCGATTTACTGCAGATATATATTTCCTATATTCTGGTTCAGTAAAATTAGCAATTCCAGTTGCATCAGTAAAAGAAGCAGATGCAACATAAACATCAGATGTTTTAGTCAAATTGGAAGTATTAGCACCAAATGAAGCAGACATTTCTGGAATAGTTTCTCCAGTATATTTTGTATGGAATACTATTCCTATTTTTGCAGTTTTAATAATATCCGCTAATGGAGATTGAATATCGACAGCATATGTTATTGTATTTGGTCTAAAAGAAATTACTCTTTCACCATTAATTGTTTGTACAGATTTATCATCAGTAAACAAAAGATCTCCTTGCAAAACTCCAGTTATGTTTAATTTTTTCAAGTGCTTCAAACATAATTTTAATTTTGCTGCCAATTGCCCAGTATACCAAAGATCAATATCTTCTTCATGATAGCATATCTTAGGTTCTGTTTTTGCAAAAACTGATTTCGTTCCAACAAAAAATAAATTTGTTTGTGGATCTACACCACAAACAATAGCTGGAGCACCATCCCATTTAGTGGTAACACTAATTGATGATGTTTTTTGATGTAGCATATCACCAAGTTCTCTCAAAAATGCTATAGCATTTTTTCCACCATCGGATCCATTATTAAGAATGTCATCTTCTAAATGTTCTAAGTGTGTGTTCTTTGCCATTATGCTTGAACTCCAAGTCTGTCGTTAAGTGGTGAACCTTTGGATGCTTTAGTTCTCAATACAAGTCTACTGTTTACATTAAATTCATTATGAAACTTGTTCTCAATCTTGAACTCTGGCATCCCGTTGTTGTTAATCTTGAACTTATAATAAGACACTTTCTCCATGAGAAAGTCCCTAACAATTTCAAGATAGTTAAGACCACTAGTGCGTCTTTGACTAATCTTTCCTACAGCAACTGCCATTAGATAAGAAAGTTGATTGTACTTACCTTTCGCTCCAGTGGTCAAAGATGGATTGCTAAGATACCTTGCACCACTCATCCAAGTATCGTACATTGAATTCCAGGTTTCCATATTATCATCGATGATTGTATCAGTAAAATTTTGATGTGAAGGGTTCTCTGGTATGATCTTATCTAGATTAGCAGGTAGAACGCTCTTAAAGGGTTGAGTCTGTGCCAGATATCTGATTGTCTCATATGTGGTCTCGGCAACGCCCTTATTGGTTTGACCTAAAAGACGAAGAACTTCATATTCTGGAGTATTCTTAAACTTAATGATAAAAGCATCTCGTGCATTATCATCCACAAATTTCATTAGGTCTTGTGGTTTAATAACGTTAGTTGTGGAAGACATTGCTTTCACAGAGAAAGGATACTCTCTACCTTCAGTGTCATTTATTATAAAATCAACCAAAGGATAATTTCCTGCTGTTGGCACAAATATAGATGCATTATTCACATTCAAATTGGCAAAACCCATCTTTACCAAATAGGAACTTCCTCTTTGTAAGACACATATTGGTGCTATTAATTCACTAAAATCTTTAATTATTAGATTGACACATGAACTATAAGCAGAATCATTTAGTAAAGAATATGCTGAAACTAAATCTACTCTATCTCTCTGACTATGTGTATTACAATATTCAACCAATTGAATAAGATAGTTTTTTACAACATCTGGTAAATCAGATCTATTATTAATAGATCCCATTATATTATTATAATAGTCCGAAAAACTTAATCTAGTACCACCAACATTTGGAAAATCTTGTGGTTTTAATGAAAAACTAACTCTATTAGATCCAGTTGAAGGTTTTCTTATTCCTAAACTTCTAACCCAACCCTGTACTGGATCATTATCACCTTGCCTGTATGTAACAGGCATTCTGGGAATATAGTTTGGTGCATTTATTGGTCCAACATGTATTACTGCATTTTTAGGAATCGTACCAACTTTCTTAGCAGTTCTGCTACTACCATTATAGAGTATTAGATCTTCTTTAGATGTAGTTTGTACTCCTCTTCTAAAGGCAGAAACATATCTACTCCACACTTGATTAAGTGGTCTTGCAGACATTTTTTAACAACACACTTTCTTTTATTTAGTTCAAGTAGCGAAAATTTGAATAGTACATCTAAAATCTTTTGCATGGGGTGATATTGGTGTCACCATATGTAATTGTTTTTCATCATTTATAATGATCATATTTTCTTCTGGTACAACACATCTGAACATATCAATTTCACATTGTTCATCTTCTTCACTTTTCCACATAAAAAGACCACCATCATATGTCTCACTCGTATTCAGATATAGAGTAGCACCAAATATATAATCATGATCATTGTGATCAGAAATAGCAGAATAAGAATCCCAAATATAATATTGAAATGCCAAAGAATTGTAAGTATAATTTTTAAAAATTACAGATAACTCTTCTTCTAGTTTTTCAACTATAGATTTATCTGTAATTGGTGTCATCATACATGGACCATCAATATTTTTTAATAAACTAGGTTCCCATCTGAAAGAACTAGATCCCCATACGTTTTCTTTTACTTTATTTGATATTAAATCTGTTTTACATGCATCCAGAAGTTGATCACTTAAAACATCAATAAAAATTTTCATTTGTTTTCTTCTGAAAGAAATTCATCAATCTGCTCATCAATATCATTAATTACATTACGAATTTCTACAATTCGTGGTGGAACATACTTAGGATCATAAGTATATCCTTTGGTATCAGTAAAAAGTGATGCACGAACTGCTGCTGCCTGATATACAGACAGTTCTAATGTTACTTTCTTTTCTTCACTCACAGGTCTACCCCCTTCACTTTCCAATCTGGGTCAAATTCTTTTCTTGCTTTGGACAAAACTTCAATCTTTTCTTTCAGTTCCTCTTCCGAATCTGCTTCAACAACCCAATCAGTAATACCTAAATTGGGGAGATTGATAGTTGCTGATACTTTACTCACAGGTCTCCCTCCGCACGATTTTCAGAATAGTATACATCAAATGCACCACCAGGATATCGTGCTTCAAGTTTCTTGACATTACGTGCAATCACTTCGTCAAAAGAAACTTCAAGTGCCATACATGCCTGAGCAGCATACCACATAAGGTCACCAAGTTCAATAATCATGTGCTCACGATTATCTTCGTTGAACGGTTTACCTTGAAAAATCATCTTCTTAATGATCTCAAGAAACTCACCACCTTCGGCATTGATACCTACACCAGCAGTCAGAAGACGTTCGATGTTTGCACCTTTCTCATCGAGTTCAACCAAGCGATCAGAAAGTGCCACAAAGTCTGTAGATGCTTCAGAAGTAACCGCATCTACAAATTTTTCGTAACGTTGAAAGTCAATTTTAGTCATACTTCAAAAGGTTGTTGTTGATTTTGTTTCAGTTGTTTTAGTTTTGGGGAAGGGAACATCTCATCAAATTCTTCTTCAGAAACGTTTTTCCAAGAACCACCGACACCACCGTTCATATTGACGACAATATCACTAGTTGGAAGTTGTTTATTGTTGGCAATATCAATTATATCACCAGGAAGAGGATTGAACATAAAGTAGTGTCCATCCCATCTTCGATTTCTCATATTCATGAGATTGACTGCATCTCTTTCGATGCCACAGTCAACAATTTTTTCCCCTTTAGGATTAAATACAGAATAATAACCGTTCATATTATGTTATTTTCTTTTAAATTTTAATTCCTTTTGTACTATTTGTCAACTAATTTGATGTATCCAACAATATTCAGATACATCAAATTGTTTTATTTTTTCATTAACTGCAGGATAAACACCACAGGAATCTTTATCATCAGGATTATAATCATGACCAGCTAAGATTCCTCCAATTTTTACTTTTGGTTTCCAATAATCTATATCATTACAAACGTCATCATATTCATGAGAAGCATCTAAAAATACAAAATCTAAACTTTTATCTTCAAAATGAGTAGATGCTTCCAAAGAAGACATTCTGAGAGGAGTATAATACTTTTCAACTGGTTTCATATTATTTAAAAAAGTATTATATAACATATGAATATTTGGTTCATATGCATGATGATTTCTATCATAATGCTCTCTACTCCCCAACCAATGGTCAACGCAATAAAATTGAATATCTTTGTTGGAATTAGCAATTTCCACTGCCATAAACGAAGAAGATTTTCCTTTCCAGGATCCAACTTCAACAAATTTACTGCCAGATGAAAATTTTTCAACTACAGATTTATATAAATTTGGATAAGAAAACCAATGTTGTCCAAAGTTTGAATTTTGATAGATATGATCCATTATTAAAATTTAAATCCGTCGAATGTTTTTTTAGGTTTATCTTCATATGTATACTCTTCTTCTTTGCCAGAATCAAGTATATCTTCCTGTGCAGTTTGCTCACAATCATATAAGCGCATCTTGGCACGATCAATACCAACAATAAATCTCTTATTAATAGAAATATCATTGTATCGATTCTTCAACTGCTTCACCATTATCTGACCAAGTTGTTCAAGTTCCTCAGTGCTAATAAGGGCAAACATAAGATCAGCAGTAGCAGGGAGACCAAAGGACTCAGAAGTGTCAGTAAGGTCAACGTCACTGCTGCCATAACCAGAACGAGTGGTCTGGGTGGCAGATACGATAGGGACCTCGGCTTCGACAGCCAACCCTCTAAGCTCCTCTGCAATAGATTTAATATAGCTATATGAATTGATAGAGCCGTTCTGCCTATAGCGGGAGGAAGCACATATATTAAGGTAATCAATGAAAATAATATCAGGTCTAAATGACTTCTTAAGTGCAAGTTCATTAAGAAGTGCCTTAAAGTGTCCACTGTGTGCGCTAGCAGTCGGATACTCTTTAATTATAAGAGTTCCTTGAGTCTTTGCTGCTAACTTAGTTACTTTGTTTTCAAACGAAGACCTGGGAAGATCAGTAAGATCTTGAATGGGTACGTTGAGCAAGTTTGCATCAATACGCTCAGCAATTTTCTCTTCTGCCATCTCCATTGTAATGTATAGCACGTTACGTCCACTAAGCAAAACGGAGCTAGCCATATGGCACATGAACAAAGACTTACCGACACCTGTCCCAGCAAGAGCGACATTAAGAGTCTTGTTAGGAAGACCACCTTTCGTAATCTTGTTGAAATACTCAAGATCAAAAGGAATACGGTCTTCTTTCCTGTGGTAAGAATCGTATCTTGCTTCATAATCATTTAGATAGTCATGACCAATATGGTTGTCAAAAGATACTGCCAGAGCATCTGAAAGAATGCTTGGAATTGCATCCCGATTCTTTTTATCATCTTGCCCATCAGCAATGCTGATAGATTCCATCAAAGCAAGATAAATCGCACGATCACGGCACCACTTCTCAGTAGTATCTAGCAGCCATTGATGATCTACAGGAGAGTCATTGAAAGAATTACAAACATCTCTAGTCTCTTTAATTTCAGTCTCGTTTAGATCTGTTCTATTCTCAACCTCAATATTTAATGCTTCGGTTGTAATTGCAGATCCATACTTAACAATGAACTGAGTAATCTCCTCAAAGATCACTTTTTCAGATCGTTGTTCAAAATATGATGGTTCAATAAATGGAATAACTTTACGAGAATATTCCTCATTGTGTATTAAATTTTTGAGAATAGTAGTCTCAATTCGTTCCATAAGAGAATTCGTTTTTTGCAATCTCATCAAGTTTTAACATCACTTCTTCAGTGAAATATGTTTCTGGATCTTTCAAGATTTGTTTTGCATAGATTTTTTTACCATCTATTTCATATCTACCAGCAACGTTTTTCCAAAGTCCGCCAATCTCACCAAGTTCAAGAAGACCATAATATCGATCAAGACCACGCTCATCGTAATAAAGACGCACCGTAACATCCTTGTTCTCCTTGCTTAAACGCGACTTAGCAGTCTTTGCCTTAATAAGATTTCCGACAATTTCTGTTCCGTCTTTTTCTTTTTTCTTGCTGAGATAAATGATGGTACTGGCAGCATACTTAAGACCAGAACCACCGCCCATCTCTTTAGTAGGAACGTAAGCACCAATGACATCGTAGGTGTGGTTGGTAACAATCATAGGAATATTAGCCTGCCCCAACTTCAATGTCAACATCCTGAAAGCACCTTTGATAAGTTGAGATTTCGTCATGTCACGAACCTGCTTATCATTCAGAGCATCATTAATTTCCTTTTCCGTTGAAAGCATTCCTAGAGAGTCTAAGACAAACATGCAGGGTTTGCGCTCATCTTCAGGTTTTTTTAAGTAAATATCAACTGCCTTGAGTGCCTTGGTACGGAACTCTTCAACAGTCACAACATTAACAACAACAGTCCTCTCAAGATCTACCCCACGACTTGCGAGTAGAGACTTATTAACAGCGGCTTCAGTGTCAAAATATAGGCAATACCCATCAGGGTTAGAATCCAAAAAGTTCTTGACGACAGCAAGGGAGAAAAAAGTTTTTCCAGTGCTAGACTCGCCAGCAATGGCAGTAATCTTATTCCCAGATACACCACCAAATATAGACCCTGAAACAAGTCCATTAAAAATGTAAGAACCTGTGTCAACATAAGTTTCAGTTTCATCAATATCTGATGCGAGTTTTGTATACTCATCTCCAATTTCTTTTACAATATCTTTAAGAAAGTCCATAATCTTTGTTTCTGTAGTTCATTTTCCAACACCAAAACTTCCAATAAAGTTTTGTTTCATCACCATTCCTTTTTAATGAGTCCATCAAACATTGCAACTCACTATCTGACAAATCATTAGGAGTCCAATAATGATTCTTTTTAGACGACCATGCCATACTGCTCCCTTAGAATTTTTTTATAAGATCCACCAGGGTTTTCTTCACGGATCTCTTTCACAATCTTTAACTTTTGATATAGTGATGTATCTCCACCTAGACGGAGAGCATTCACGATCGTAGCAAGTTCTTTATCAGTAATAGGAAGTTCCATTTATTCCCAACGTAAGGTCTTAAGGTATTCTAGCACATTTTTACGAACATCCATCAACTCATGATAACATCTTTGATTGTGAGCACACTGTCTAAGTGCAGAATCTGGTTTATGAACCGATTCAATGAAAATATCAAGTCCTCTATTCCATTTATCTTGTTTTGATTCTCCATCATCAATTACATACTTATCATTCATAAGAAAAATTCCTCCAAGTTAATTTTTTTCTCAATATTCCACCCAATAGCATCAAGTATTGCCTTAAGTGGTTCTACAAAACTTTTTTCAAATTGTAGATCATAATCAATATATTGTTCAAGATTAAGCTCTTTAGGAAAATCTTGAATAAAAGAGATAATATTCTCTTGTATAATATTTGGTTTTTTTAAATAGATAAATTTAATTTTCTCACCATTGTTAATTAATGAATACTTTTTATCCAACTTATTTTGCTTAATATAATGATTAAACAATAAAGCTCCGCGACAATGAATGGGAGTACCCTTTATATAGATATCAGAAGATGAATGGTATTTACGAATATCAGAAGCTGTTCTTGGAAAAGCGATAGATTCTGGTGGAAGTTCTTTAAATTCTTGACGACACTTATCAATAAAATTAATTACGTCATCTTCAGTTCCATTCATCATCAACTTGAGTCCATCTTTAATCATCTTCCGACATGGTGCAGGAGTAGATGATTTAACTGCCTCAATACCCATCATCTTGAGTTTGGGTTCATTATATTGAACTCCCTCACTATTCCATACGTTCAGAATGTATCGCTTCTTAGCAGTCCAGATACCACGTTCTGCGATGTTCTCACGCTTCATGATCATTTTTTGTTCATATGCCTGAACATAATTCGCAAGTTCCTGATAAGATTGTTCGATGAATGGTTCCAACTTATCTTGACAGATCTTATCAAGTAGCGAAACAACTGCTGTTTTATCACCAGACTTGTTACTAAGAAATTTATCAACAAGAGGTCCCATATTAAGATAGATTGAATCGGTGTCAGATGCAATGACATAATCCTCACCATCCGTTTGCAAAATCTTATTTAGATATCCATTCATCCTGTTCTCAATCCAGCGGATTGAAACCTGCCCAGAAAGAGTAATTGCTTCAGCATTAGCAAGTTTAAAATATCGAAAATACTGATTACCAATAGCACCATAGGCAGAGTTCAGTTGAATCTTACGCGCCATCTGGATATTATTGCATCGAGAAATTTCTTTTTCGAGTGCTTTAGATGGATTTTTTTCATAATCTTGCTTTGCCTGAAGCATTTTCTTTTTAAAGATAGTTCTATCTTTATAAATCTTTTCCATCAGTTCTGGCAGAAATCCACGAACATCCTTCCGATACATGGCACCATTGGCACATACCGCGTTGTCCTTATACATCTCAAAAGTCAGTTCTTCATTAAGTATCTTATCAACGGTAGCACTTGGATGTCTGATATCCTGTAAAGTCTCTGGCGAGATGTTGTACTGCATAATGAGATGAGGATACAGGCTGTTAAGGTCAAAACTAACAACCCAATCATACTTTCCTGGAATCGGTTCCTTGACATACGCTCCCGCATATTTGGAGTCTTTATCAGAACGTACTTTTGGTGGGATAGCAATTTTTCTATCCTTTAAATAGTTATAAATGATAGTATCCCACATTCGCACTTGTGAAAACACATCTTCATAATTAGCTTTTGCGTCATATGCAAGAGTTAATGCCAAATCAATGAGTTTCATTTTGTCTTCCATGCGGTCAACAAGTTCCACGTCAATGATATTGTACTCTACAAATTTTTGCCACCCCTTTGTATAAAAATCTTTAAATGTATCAAACTCGGAGTGATCCAGTTTTTTCTGTCCAAGTTCTACACTCGCAATGTAGTCCAAACGATAAGATTCCTGCGCTTTATAAGTAAACTTCTTATAAAGATCCAAATAGTCGAGTTGAGAAACTCCACCAACATCGTATGAAATATTTTTACGACCAGAAATATAAACCTCCTGCTCTGTAATCAATCCCCATGGAGAAATTCTTTTCATAAGTTTCTCGCCAAGAATGCGTTCAATTCTACGAACAAGATATGGAATATCATAAAGTTTACTATTCCACCCAGTAATAACTTCGGGAGTATTTCCCTCAATCATCCACCAATTGATAAAGTCATTCAGCAATTCATATTCAGTTCTAAATCCTTTGTAAGTAACATTTTGTTGCTTATTATTAAAAGGTCCAAGACCCCAGGTTCTGATCTGCTTCGTAGCATAATCCTGAATTGTAATCAACAACACCTCTTCAGCAGCAGATTCCACATCAGGGAATCCATTCTCTGATGCAACCTCAATGTCGAGGGTTACTACTTTAATTTTACTAATATCAAATTTAATTTCATCTTCTGGATACATTTCAGAAATGTACTGATAAATGTATCCTGTATTTCCATAAACTTTAAAATTTTCAACCCCATCATATTTTTTAATGAATTCACGAGTCTCTCTTACAGTTCCAGGATTAATTGGATCAACGTACTCACCATTCAAAGTTGTATATTCTGTTTGCTTATTGGAAGGCACAAAAAGAGTCGGAAAAAACTTCTCTCGGGTTGCAAAATGTTTTCCATTTTCATAACCTCGGACCAAGAAGTGATCTCCGACCATTTGAACATTAGTATAAAAACGCATTAGGAAATAATATCAATATATTTTGTTAAAATGTCTTTGTTGGGATCAATAATTGTTAAAACACTATCAGAACTAATCAACATAGTGTCTTGAGATGTATATTCTGATAACCATGGTGTTAAGTAAATACTATCTCCATTTTTATGGACTTCACATGGTTTTATCAGTTTACAATTAGGTTCACCAAGTTCAACATCAACTTCTTCAACCTGAGATACAATAGCACAATTTTCTCTAAGAATCAAACACTTAATTGTTGCTTCCATTTCATTCCTCACCTTCGGTTTGATTCAGAGGTTCATACATTTTCACCAATGATTCTACGGGATCTACAATTGTTACGACCCAATCAAAAGGAATGATCATTTGAGTATCTTTTGAAAGAATCATCCATCGTGAAAGAGAAACATTCACAACACTTTCTTTTTCTGCTTCATTAAGAACGGGAGATTCGTAAGTAACTCGTTGTGGATTTGTGAAAAGATATCCAAATAGTTCATCTTCTTTTTGAACTTCTTTAATATCACTGATAACAGTTTCACCAGATTTGAGCAAAATCAACTTAACGGACATTTTTTATCAATAAAGACTAGTAGTATATATGCATCTTAGCAATAAAAAGGAGGGGTGTCAACTGGATTGTGCCAGTTACCCCTCCGTCTGCGACGACGATATTCAATTTTATTTATCAAAGACCCAGATAGCAGAATTTAGTGAGGATATCAGAACCAATCCTTTCTTTTATGATGATCAGGTACAATTCTACCGAGAGTTACACTCAGAAGCCCATCCTCAAAGCTAACTGATCTAACTTCCGTCTCGTCACTGAGGGTCCATGCTCTAGTGAAAGATCTTTGAGCCACTCCTCTATGGATGTAATCTGTTCCAGTTTCTTTGTCCTCTTTTTGTCCTTCGACAAAGAGTTTACCATCTTGTGTGTAGACATTGACTTCTTTCTTTTTGAATCCTGCTAGTGCTAGTTCAAGTCTAGATTCTACGTTACTAACTTGAACTAAATTGTATGGTGGATAGTTTTTCGTCGTTTCATGCAGATTAAACAGACGATCAAAGTATTCATCCATACCGATGCTATTCTTATTTATACGATCCATGAGCGCAGGAAGATCTGCAGCAGTATACCTTGTGAGGTTAGTCATTATTGTAGCTCCTTAAAAAGCGAGTTTGTATTTTGTGGACCCTTACGGCATCCATAAGTATATATTAACACAAGTCATAAAAAACGGGGTGTAGAACCCCGTAATTTTTTATTCGGTTTCTTCAACCTTTTTTTTCTTAGATCCAATATTATATTTTGTCTCTAATATCCAATCGGATTTATCTTTATATGCAAGAACTTTAATCTGATTCAGAGGAGCAATATCTTGAATTTTAGACACATCTACAATACCAATGAGCCCCCAATCAGCAAGCAGTTGAGCAATACGGTTACGACGTTGGACATCATTCTGGGTCAGATTTGCATATTTACCATCTAAAGCAAACAATTCTTTAAAATGGACTAAAAAATATCTACCTTGCTTGTGCAGAATATGACAACTTTGATAGATTTTTTTCTCCTTTCTTGATGCAACACCAATTCTTGTTAATGTTTCACGAACTTTTAGAAAATCATCTGGTTCATTCAGAATCACTTCTACCATTTGATCAGGCGACCATTTTACCTCAGTTTCTTGAACCACACTCATCTTTTTCCTCCAGTATCAAATTTTGATTTAATAAAATTAAGTTGTTCTTGGGTAAGAATTTTCAAAGCCTGCTTTGCCTTTTCATTACTATATCCATAATAACGTTTGACATAATCAAGATCTTTGATCTTATCTTGTCGGATCCAGGGAGAAAATCTCTTCTTTTTCCTAACGATATTTATAAGAAAATCATATTGAAGTTTCTTAGGAAGAAAGTGATACTTATTCATTTCATTTGCGAAGATGATAGTATCAATGTGACCAGAAAAACAACGATTAATAATATAAGGAGGATATTCCTTCTCGGTAGAGGGATCTTCTTCAATTAGATGTTTCTTTGTCTGATTGATACTGTTCAACCAATCCTTCAATTCCATAATTAAAAAGTAATAGTTCTTTGCGTTTTTGTTGTTCTCGCATATATTCTCCAACAGATCTCATAGTATAAGTGAGATCAAATTCAGCAGCATTCCATTTAGAATCAGTAAATCTATCTCTAACAAGTTGATCCGAATTATAACTCACTAACTGAGGCATAGAACAGGTAGAACAATCGTTAGCAAACTTGTCATGATCAAATTCTTTATGCATTGATCCTTTCTTACCATAAAGATTATCTTTAATGTCATAAGGAGGATCAAGATACACAAAAGTACTATCTTGTTCATTAAGAAGATAATCATATGAATAATTGCTTATCCTCCAATTTCTAATTATATTAGAATAACCAGGCAACTTATCAATTCCTCTCATAGAAAAATTGGAATCAGAAGCTTGTGGAGAAAAAGAAGAACTTTCAGTTAATCCAGAAAAACTACACTTGTTTATAATATAAAAACTAATGGCTCTCCAAAAATAATCAGTTTCACCACTATTCAAATAATCTTTAGATTCAAGAAATAATCCTTTAGCAGAACCACGATCAGGATAACGAGATTTTAACTCTACAAGTTTATTTCTCATTTCTGGTCCAAACATCTGCAATTGTTGCCAGAAGTTTACCAAAGGTTCATACAAGTCATTAACCCACACATTAAGATGTGGATACTTCTTAGTAATGTGAATTGCCACACTACCACCACCAAGAAATGGTTCTCTAAATTCATCATACTCTCTCAGATCTGGAAAGTATTGATCCATTTTTGTACAAGCGCGAGACTTACCGCCAGGGTATCTCAATGGTGTTTTCAGGGATTTCATAATCAGGTTTGTTATACTTCAAATACTCCCAGAAGGTTAGTTTCATTTCCTTATGGGTCATACCACAATGTTTTGCGGCAGCGGGTAAAGTCATTTTAGCACGAAACAATGCATCATTTGCTTCTGCAACATTCTGTGATGTAGTCTTTACTCTTGGTTCTACCAAAGTTTTATAATCATTTTTAAAAAAACTCATAGTAAATCTCCATAGGGAGTATCATCTTTATGAAGGAGAACTCCATCAACTTTATCCAAAAGTTCTCGCATGTCACCATGAAGAATATGATAACCAGTTCCAACGTACCATTGCCCTGTAACAACGGCAACAGTAGCAATACCCCAGAAAATATAATAGAACCTAGACTTTACTTGTGCTCTCAATTTTTCTTTTTTCATAATCACAAAATGAGTTTCTTTTCATCTGGAGTAATCAACTTACTACCATATATTTCATTATACTTTTTCTTAACAGGTTCTTCTAAATTTACCAGATAAACAATATGATTTCTTGAAATTTTAATTTCTGGATCATCTTTATCAATAACTGGTGCCCAAGGTGTAAATCCAATACTACCATTCTGTGTTGGGATAATGACCAGAGCATTTACTACTGTAACAAAATTATCATCTTCACTAATAAGTTCAGCGATAATTTCTTCACCCGTAATGATTCTCAAAAGTTTTGCATCAATCATTTAGTTTCTCCATGTTTTATACGTTTTTCATTTAAGAGTAAAAAATTTGAAAATTCTTCTTCAAGATTATCAGTTGAAGTATTACCTTGACTAACCCAAGTATGACAAAATTCATACAAAAACTGAATTTCACTTAGGTTTAAATGATGTTTTAACTTTAGAAAAACATCTTGTCTGAGATTCATTCGTTCATCACTATAACGCCAATCAGAATCAATCATTTGAATTCACACTCCACCATAATTTCAGTTAGACATGCAAGCATATTGATTTCTTGATCTGCTACGAATGCTGCCTGATACTGATACTTAGCGAGAACAAGGACAGCAGCAGGAATGCTGCCAGGAACCAAGGCTTCGTAAAGAGAGTCATAAATGCGACGGAGAAGTACAGTAGTATCATTATCCAAATTACTAACGATCCACTTTCGTACCTCAGCAAAGTTTTTAGTCTTGAGATTTTTGACAAGTTCATTTACAGCAACATCAGAAAACGTAGCAAGAATGCCAGAATCAATTTTACCACTTACGGAGTAGCGTTGGCATTCATTCAGCACTCTCCTCCAATCAGGAAAGTGCTTATTGATGAGTTCTACCAGGACCTTGTTATCGTATTCAATACCTTCTGCACCCAAGATTTCTTGGATACGCTTGAAGAATTGTGCTGCAATTCCCTGTCTTTCTTTTCCCTTAATTCCGAATTCAACCACTGCACATCGGGAGTGGAGAGGTTCAAGGATTTTATTTTTGTAATTACAGGTGAAGATGAATCGGCAGTTACCAGCAAACTCCTCAATAAACGCCCGTAGGAGGAGTTGTACATCATTGGACGTGTTATCTGCCTCATCAATGATGATGACTTTGTGTTTTGCATCTGAAGAAAGTGAGACGGTCGAAGCGAAGTTTTTCGCATTGTTTCGGACAGTATCCAAGAACCGCCCTTCATCGGATCCATTGATGACATAAACATCTACCCCCAGTTCGTTACAAAGTGCCTTTGCTACTGTAGTTTTACCAATACCAGGAGGTCCCGCAAGTAGCATATTTGGGATCTCACCTTTATCTAGGAAACTTTGAAATGTCTTCTTAGTTGCCTCAGGGAGAATACACTCTTCAATTGTTTTTGGTCGATACTTTTCAACCCAAATAAAATCGCTCATAATAAATAAAAAGTTTTAGTTTTCAATCAATAGCAAAATTAAAGTATAACATGTATTGATCAAATATCATGAATTAAGTTAAAACTCACAGATATTCTATCATTATGCTGATTATCTTGTCCACCAGATCCATGCTTTAACCAGGATGGAAACAACACTAACTGATTTATTTTTGGATAAACAACATGAATTTCCTGATATTTTGTATATTTTATCTTAGAAAAATAAAAAGTATTTTGATTTGGATTTTCAAATACTAACTTGTTACTGTTTTGATTAACATTAAGATAAAGGCAACCAGAAACAATACTATCACAATGTAAATGTGATAGGAGATTGGTTTTTTTATTTTGAATAATAGACCAATATCTATCCATTTTTAATTTTTTTAAATGAATAGATTTTCCATACAAATTAGATACTTTTTCTATTCGTTTTATAATATTTTTATCTAAAAAATTATTATTTTCTACGTAATGATATGTTCCAAATCCATCACCATTTAAAAGATGATGGGAATGATATTTAAGTTTTTTGATTCTTTGTGTCAATATTTTATTTTCTTTTGGAGTTATAAAATTCTCCAGTATACCAATTGGTATTGAAAATATTTCACTCATGATTCATCACTATAATCACGTATTAAATTGAAACTAATAGAAACTCTAGTATCAGTTTCATTCATAATGTAATCAGAACCATGCTCTAACCAACCAGGAAATAATATCAAATCTCCATTTTGAGGATGAACTTCATGCGTTGAAGTGTTATACTTATTTTGATGTGTATAATATCCACTTCCAATAAATGGATTTGGATTTTTAAAAACTAATGGATGAGAATTTTGATCAACGTTGACGTATATAACTCCAGAGATAGAAGAATTGGGATGATTATGTTCTTTCATTAAGCATCCTGGTGTTTCTATGACAGACCAATATGAAGATAGCTTGACTTTTGGAATACCAATTTTATCAGCATAGTGATTGGAATGTTTTTCTATTCTAGAAATAATATCATTAGAAAGAAAATTTAATTTTTCACAATTTCTGAAAGAACAAAAAGATTTACCAATGAGCATTGGATGATTGTCGTCATGCATTTCTTCATTGTCAAATATTCCATCAAATATACATTTTCTTTCAATTTCGTCAATGAAGTTTGGAAATTGATATATTAATGTTGGAAATATTTCAATCATGTTTAAATCCATTCTGGTTTTCTCTCTGGAATACGACGATAGTTATCTTTTACCCAAGGTTTAGATGCAATATACATCTTATACTTGCTGTAGATGTCAACAGTATCATACTTGAATTCATCAGGACCAGCAAAAACAAATGGAGTCAACTTACTTCTATGTGCACCATCAATCGGAAATAGTTGATTTGCATATGCAAGAGTATGAAGACATGAATGAATCTTTGCATATCGATCAGAATACTCTTCACAAAGTGCTAATCCATGCCGAATCAACCACCGTGAATTCGCAAGCGTTTCGTTTGCCCACACAGTACATGGGTGATTACGAAAAGCACCCTTCTCCGTAGCATAGGGTGTGCCGTCTGCCTTGGGAAGAGTGCCATATCCATGCCCCCATTTCTCCGATGCCACAATAGAGAGCATCTGACAGCACTCTAGGGGCATCTTGACGATATGCTTGTCAGGTAGGACCTTTGCCGAAACAACAGGGTCAGGGTCTGATACAAAGATGTTCATGATAAAAGTTTGCTAAAGCTGATTGCTAAGAGAAATCCTAGCATAACTACGATGTCCCATGATTTTGTTTTTACAAAATATGGAATTGAAATGGTGTCAGCAATAACATTCATTAAGACACCAGCAGTCAAATTAACATGTAAAACAACAAAATAGGCAGCAATAACTGTAATACTGCCTACGACTCTCATTGCCGTTAGTGTTTTCATCCAAATGTAGAATCAGGTTCCAGAGCAATATAGTACTTAAGATTGTGCTGAGTGTTGGTAAATTGTGACAAAAGTTTAGAAGACACTACAACGTCATAAGCACCAGGAATAATTTTGATGTTCTCAACTTTAAAGTTAAAAGCAAACTCTTTGTCAGTCTCACCAACTACAATTGCATATTCGTTAGAAGTATCATTCTTCTTATCACGAACAACTAGTTTAATGACACCTGCCTCACCAATTGCGGAGAAATCGGGGAGTTGATAGACTTGTGCTGCTTTGACAAGTTTTTCAAGTGAAGCACTATCAAGTTGAAAACAAATATCCTGAGATGGAAGATTAATTTCTTTTTCGGGAGGAGCAACAATCACATTAGGGTCAGCAAAGAAATACTTCACACGACGCTTACCTTCTTTAATACTCAGGTAAGAAGGTTCCTGAAAATCGAGATCTGGATCATGGTGGAGAGATAATCCATTCAAAAATTGATTCAGATCGTAAATAGCAAAATCGCGAGGAAAGTCTTCTTTAATATCTGCTTCTGCAAGAATATTCTTAGCAACAGAAATTGTACGAAGACGATTACCCTCTTTTACCAGAATTGAATTATTAATTCCAGCAAAATTTTTGAGAATATTGAGGGTATTATCAGACAGTTTCATAGTTTTGGGTTTGAGTTTCATCACTGGGGGTAGGTTTCACGTTGTGCATTTTTGTCATTAAAATGCATCAGAAGAACAGCATAGTGCAGAATCTTCATAATGTCACGTCGTGCAGTGCCTTTCTTATCATAGCGAGAGGCATACTTGAGGATATTACTGCGGCAGAAGGATTCACCATCGCCACACGCTTCAATCAGATCAAGTGTCTGAATTTTATCATCACCAGCAGAGTAGTGCTGATTGTATGTTGCAGAAATATAATCGGACAGTTCTTTAAGAATAGTATCTTCACTATACTTAAATCGATTAGGATTATTACTAGTAGTCATATCAAGATCAAAGGAAATGTGGTCTTCACCTAAACCCATAAAACTTTCATAGGGAACAGGTTGTGCTGCACCAAACGTAACAACATCATCTTGAGGGACATTGAACGAAATAGTATCACTACTTTCTCCACCTGGGAGAAAACTATTAGCATTTATGTTCTGATCACCCATAGACATAAAATTAAAACTTTCAGTCATATTTAATGAAAAATAATAAAAGTAGAGGTGGTTTTTCACCTCTACAAATTATATCAGGAGAAGTTGTGAGAGTCAAGGCATTCTTTCTGATCTTCAGAAGGCATCTGGAAATCAGCATCAACTTTGTCATATAGTTCCAAAAATGCTTGCTTAGTCTCATCATCAAAACGGTTCACACATACTTGAATTGCCTTCGCTTTATCGTTAAAGATACGATATGCCTTAACAATATGAACCAGGCGACGAGTACTGATAATTTCCTCAATGCCACCATCATAAAAGGTCTTACGAATAATATCTGCCCAATCAGAAAGACGCTTACAAAAATCGTCATCCTTACAAAATTTATTCAAGATCTTCTCTTCAATTTTCGGAGTAGGATACTCTTGTTCAAAAGTTACAGGGAATCGCTCAAGGAATGCTTCGTTGAGCACGTTAGTTCCAACGAATCGCCCATCATCTGAACCTTTACCTTTAGTGTTTGCGGTTGCGATGACATTGAAACCTGCAGCGGGTCGAACAAACTTGCCGATTTTTTTAAGGAAGACTCCATTTCCTTCAAGGATAGATTGGAGACAGAGAATTTTATTAGAGGCAAGGTCGATCTCGTCAAGGAGCAGGATAGCTCCTCGTTGAAGTGCTTCAATGACTGGTCCATTGTGCCAGACGGTTGCACCATCAACAAGGCGGAAACCGCCGATAAGATCATCTTCATCAGTTTCAATAGTAATGTTTACGCGGATCAGTTCCCGTCCGAGTTGAGCACATGCTTGCTCAACAGAGAACGTTTTACCGTTGCCCGAAAGACCCGTGATAAACGTAGGGTAGAAAATACGGGACTCAACAATTTTTTTAATGTCGCCAAAATTACCAAACTTGACAAAGGAATCATCTTTTTGAGGAATAAGATTTTGTTCAATTGCAGGAATTGCTGCAGGAGAATTATAAGTTACTTCCAGATCTTCAACTGTTTCCTTTGTTACTTCCAGGTTCCATTTACCACGACCTACTTTACAATCAGTAAGTTTATTAGTAACAGTTTGATAGTTAGAACCATTCATAGCACACCAAGCACGAATATCTGCAGCAGTTACAGATTCTCCGTAAAGTTGCTGAAGAGAAGTGCGAATGTATTCAGAAGACATGGTCATGATGTAAGTTGTTTGTTTCAACTGAAGTTATTATAAATGAAAAAGGAGGAGTAGTCCTCCCCAGTGTGCCAGTAAATCAATTGGATAAAAACTCTTCCAATTCATTCAAGAGTGTTGCTTTGTTGTGTCTTCTATCTAACTCAAGACCAACAGTTCTAGCATATTCTTCAAGTTCTCTTTTGGTCATGTCATTGAGTGATACATCACTTTCATAACCATCTTCCTCAGATACTTCTCTAAGTTCTTCTTCAATTACCTCATCATAGTTTGTAGTATCTTCATCCACAATAGGAGATTCTACAACTTCTACAGTTTCTTCTACTACAGGTTCTGGAGCAGGTGTAGGAGGTGTCTTTTTACCTGCGAGTAAATCTCCAAATCTAGACATTTTAATTACCTATAACTTATAAAAATATTTATCACGCAATGAGTTCTACAAACTCACCCAAGATTTTTTTATTCATTTTTTTAGTTTTCAAACTTTTTGCAAAGGCAGACTTAATTTGTGTTTTAGTCGCATCATCAGAAACACTAAAATCACTATTCTTTGATAGAGAATTTGAAGAAATTCCAAAATAAAGATCGTATCCAGAATTTTTAATAGAAAACGATTTCATCTTTTTCCAATCCTTCATTGCAGTCTCATAACTTTTCCCACTATATCCACAATATCTGCGAATAAAAGAACCAGAATCACGAGATACGAGAACACGCATACCAATAAAATTTACATCGGGAAATTTGTCTTTCAAATTCTTAAGAAGAATATCAGTGAACTGATGCCAATCACAATCTAGAGAATAAGTAGTACCAATTTTTCTATCACGAAGGACACAACGAGGTCCAATAGTAGCCAATCCAATATATGGCTCTTCTTCCCATGGTCTCTGAACTTCAGTATGACGCTTTAGGTCATATCCTTCACCATCAGTAAGAACAACACACTGAACTTTTTGAAGATTATTTTCTTTTTTGAATTTTGGAAGAATTTGGTGTAGTGCAACCATACTTTCATTCAGAGGAGTACCCGAAAGACTCAGACCAGGAGGAACAGAATATCTTGCAGAACCCCATCCCTCAAAGCAGCGAGAAAGACGATAAATGGTTTTCATTTGTTCGTTAAGTTCTTTACCATTCACTTTACTAGTAAGAAGATTCATAAGGCTAAACCACTCACCAATATGGAAAATTCCTGCACGCTCTTTATAAGGGCGAGACCTTGTCACAAGGTTTCCATCTTCATCGTCAGAATTAATAGGATAATCAGATGTAAAAGCGTATACTTCAAAAGGAATTGAAACTTTTTTACAGAACCAAATCAAATTAAACAACTGTTTGACGGTATCAGAAATAACATCACACATAGATCCAGACCAATCCAAAACAAATACCAAACCATGATTCTTACCATCAGCAAGAGTGGTCACTTTCTTGAACAAATCTTCATTGTACTTGTAGGTATGAAGTTTGGAGCAATCAAGAACACCAGTGCGAGCAGTCGTAGCACGAGCATAAGAATCTGCTGCTTTCTTACACTCAAACTCCTTGACTAGGTAATTAACTTCTTTCTGTGCAGTTTTTTTAAATTTTTCAAAGTCTTTGTCTACAAATTCAAACATCAAATGATCTCCAGTTTGTTTGGAGTATTCGTGCCAATAGTTATTACACCTTGTGTGAATTTCACGGTTATCAACGATAACTTTATCGATATCAATTTCTGGAATTTCCAGATAAATTTTTTCACTAGCATTAAAATCTACAAGATTTTTAAGAGATTCTTCTAGAGAATCAGCAGTCTTAATATCAAGATCATTATCTTCTTGATCTACTTCATCTACAATTTCTTCATCAAATTTATTACCATCATCCTTATTTTCAGCAGTGCCACCATAGGATTCATTAGATTCTGGTTCAATAGAATCGTTATTGTTATCACTTTGGTCTTCAGAATCTGATTCTCCATTATTCTCAGAATCATTCCGAGAAGACGAATTATTACTTTCAGATTTACAATACTTGTATAGCATTTCAGATGCTACAAGAACATCATCAAATGTTTCACAATTATCAATGTAATTGATAATTGTTTTCTCGGTTTCTTTAAAATTAATATCTACAAAATTACCAATCTTAAAATAAAGATTTACACGATCTGCAAGATTCATTGTATCAACATTTTCACCCTCAAGTTGAAAAAAATCTTGATCTGAAAGTTCTTGATAACCACGATAAAACGTTTTAGCAAGACCCACATATCGACGTTTCATCATCTTTTCGATACGAGCATCTTCGACAATATTTACAATTTGTGGTGGAATATTCACCTCTTTCAACCAATTTCTGTCTGGAGTATAAAGAGCATGTCCAACCTCATGCCCAACAAGCATATCATATACATAACTACTGGCCTTTTCCCACATTGGGAGAGTTAGTACGCGGGTGTGAACGTTAAATTGTGCAGTTTCAACGTGACGATTTTCAACAACGAGATCTTCAGTAGCAAGAAGTTTAGCAAGTTGTGATTTGATTTCCTGATTAACTGCCATGGAGGAGGTTCATTCGTATGTACGTATCATACAAAAGAACCCTGCTGTTTAGGCAGGGTCATGTGACGCTTTTTGAACTGGCGTAGTGCTTCTCGCCGCGCTCGCATTGCTTGTGGTTTTAATTTTCGTTTTTGCTCTTTCTTAGAATGGTGTTGCCAGTTAGGGGTGTTCATCAGAAATTCCTCTAATACGCTTCCAATCATTATACATTGCCATAAGACTCCAACTAGATGACAAACTGTTTGGTCCTTTATCCAATAGTTCTAGTTGTCTCTTACCCAAAAGTTTCATTTGTTTATAATCTTCTTTCCAGTCAGTTTTGCTCATTCAAACATTCCTCGATCTTTCATGAAATTGAGTGTTTCTTTCAATCCACCTATATGTTTGAAACCAACATTGACCTGTGGGTATTCTGCTTCCTCACCAAATTCAGCAACAAAACCTCTCTGTGAGAAGTGCTGATTTAATTTATAAACATGAATTTGAAAATTAAGTTTTTCTAAAAGAATTTTAGCACGTTCACATTCCTGATTGCCGTTGGAATAGATTACTGCTTCCATTACTTTTTGTCCTCCTCGTATTCGATTACAATTTTATATTTAACATTACCACGACTATCTTGTTCGACGTACTTTTTAAGTTCGCCATCCAAATTTTCTGCGATTTGATGCAATTGCCACCAGGGAATAATTTTTTCCCTTTTACCCTCTACCATTTTAGATTGTTTATCATCCCAAATGTAATTATGCAATTTACCATCTTTACCAATAACTTGATAATCATATTCCATAATTAATCTCTCTGTCGCCAGTCATCTGGTTTGTCTTGTTTGAACCAATCTACGATTTCATCCGCAGAATCAAACCCCGATTTGTAATTAGATGGGTCGGGGTCTCCTAATCCCATCTTATTCATAAAATCGTCCATACTACCTTCCTCAATATCTTGTGATGCCTGGCGACGTGCTTTACGCAACCATTCTCTAGCAGTAGTATGACGTTTGGCAAGTTTCTCTGCCCAAATCATATCTTCAAGTTTGACTTCTTCCTTGTTAGCAATCTTCTTACAGATAAACTCCAGTCGGAGTCTGTATTGAGTGGATAGCATATTATTCTTCCGAGAGATAGTGCTCTAGTTGGTTGATCCTTTGAAACTCTTGATACGCTGCCTCAGAACGAACGTGAAGAATATCACGCAGGTCATCCATAATAAATGTTGGATCGATACCATCTTCTAGATATTTATCTATTGCTTCCTTGAGGTATCTGTATCTATGCCACTCAAGACTATACGGTTTATAGTTCATAATATATTAAATCATAGTATTATAGTAGCAAAAATAATTAAACATGTCAATCAATTCATAGACCAATCAATAACTGTTCTAATGCTTTGATTGTATTCCCAAACTTTTTGTAAAATATCAGAATTTACACCGTTCTCTTCCATCTGAACTATAAGAGAATTTAAATCTTTAGGAAAACATGTTCCACCAAAACCACGATCATTATCAAATCCAGGAACTTTAGTATGAGAAGATCCTATTCTACTATCGCTTGTAACTCCATCACAAACAATATTATAATCCATACCAGTAGACTGACAAAGGTCATACATCTTGTTAAAATAAGCAACTTTTGTTGCTAAGAAACTATTAGAAAAATACTTAATCGCTTCACTTTCATCAGATGTAGTTATTACACTGGGAGTTGATGGAAACACAGTTTTAAAGAAATTTACAAACTGTTTACACAATTTTATATCTCCACCAACAACATTTCTCTCAGAATTTCTGTAGTCCTCTACAGCATTTCTTGCGGTTAAAAATTCTGGGTTATGTATTACCTTGCGGTTTTTTGAAAATTTTTTCGTTGTTCCAATAGGAACAGTTGATTTAATTACAAATATACATTTGGTTTTCTTTGGCAGTTCTTCAAAAAAATTATTTAAAATACTGAGATCGCACTCGCCAGTAGATTTCATGGGTGTTGGTAAACACACAAAAACAAACATCTGTTCCAATACTTCACCAAGAGTATTAAAAGATTTGTTTTTGTCTACATCATAAACTTTACAATCAACTTTATCTCTCAAATTCTGATAAAGAGCGTTTCCAACAAAACCATTCCCAACAATTCCAATCATTTTACCATCCTACTAAATCCTTTATTTTTATCAAATTTAATAATATTATCAAATTTGTCGTGCAAATCAGACTTATGTGATATAACAAAAATGTTTGCATCTTTAATTATATAGCAGATAATTTTAAGGAATTCATCTGTTCCAAATCCATCCAAAGACGAATCAAATACCTCATCCATAATCAGCAAGTTGGTGTTTACTGAGTTTTTGAGTCTAGCAACTTCCCTCCAAGTAAAAAGTAATGCTAGATCAATTCTCATTTTTTCACCTTCACTAAATGATGAATAAGAAAAATCTTCATGAATTGGAGATTTTACTGTTTCATTAAATTCTTCATTAAGATGGAAATTAATATAAAAATCCATCATTTGAAGATAACGATTAACCTGCTGATTTATGAACGGAAGATACTTCTTAATTATCTTCGTTTTTACGCCATCGTCCTTAAGTAAGGAATAAGCAAAATCGTAATAAACGATTTCTTGTTTTTTGTTTACTAATTCTTCGGTTGTTACATGGAGATTTTTTTTAAATTCATCTAACTTCTCATGTTCAGTATTTCTGTTTTGTAGGTTACTGGTAATAGTTTGAATTTCATGTTCAAGATCTCTGATTTGTCTCTGATTGAGGCTAATCCGAGTATTGTTTTGAGAAATGCCATGCGTTAGTTTCGTAATCTCCTTAGAAAGTGCAATGAATTGAAGCTCTCTTTGTTGTTCAGACTTAATTGTTTTCTCAAGTTCTTCATAACCATCTTTAAGTTCTTTTGCCTTATTTTGAGCATCTTCAATTCTATTTACACGAAACTCTTCCTCAATATCTTGAGTACAAGTAGGGCATACCGTATTTTCAGTAAAAAACTTATGTTCTTTTGTAATGGTTCCTACTTTTTGGGATAATTTTCCTTTAAGATTGTTTAGTTTTACTAACTTATCTGCAGCACCAGTAACCTCTTCTTGCTCCTTAGTATATCGATGAATATCTTCTTCAAGACCCGTATTATCCTTCATAAAAATAACAAGTTCCTCATCTAACTTGGCAATTTTTTCTTTGTTGGCATTTATGTTGGCATTACCACGATTCTCAAGTTCTTCAATAAAATTTTGTTGCATCTTCATCTTATCTTTGAGAGTATCTTTCTTCAACTCTAAAGATTTGACTTGATCTCTCCGAACACGAATTTGATCTTTAATAAGACCATTCATCGCAGAAAAAATACGAATATCAAGAAGGTCCTCAATTACCTCACGGCGATTTGATGTCGTCAATTGCATAAAAGGCACAAAGGTGCTACTACCCAGAATTACGATTTGAGTAAAAGACTTATAGTTTACCTTGAGAATATTTTCTTCCAGAATACGTTGATTAGAACGATCATCTGCTTCCTTATGCAAAGGAACACCGTTTACCTCAATATCAAAAACATTTGGTTTGATTCCACGACGAACCAAATATTCTTTATTATTGACAGTAAATTCAATCTCAACCACACAATCTTTCTCATTGGTAGCATTAACCAATTGTGGTTTGTTAATTTTACGAAATGGTTTATTAAACAATCCAAAAGTTAGGGCATCTAAAACTGTAGACTTACCCGAACCATTTGTTCCAATTATTAAGTTTGTATTATGTTTTTCAAAATCAACTTCCGTAAATTGATTACCAGTGGAAAGAAAATTTTTCCATCTAATTTTATGAAATAGAATCATCTTTGGGGGGAACTACAATATCGTCAGGTGTAATAATTGCATATTTGTAATTATACATCTTACACGTTTTTACAGCAAGGTCATCATCAACTTCAACAACAATCATTTCAGTATCTTCTTGCTCTTCTAGTTGCATTGCATATCTTTCAGCATCATCCTCTTCTTCAAAAAGAAATAAGACTTTATGACCATATTGATCTTGAACAGCATATGCACCATCATCTTTTTTGTCTTTAAGGGTAAGAAGAAACATTACTCAACTTCACATGCTTGTTTATATATTTCTTGGAAAATATTCTTAACTACTTTTTTATCGTAATTAAATTCCGACTCATCAATATAACGATTAAGTATTGAAATTGTATTTTCATCATCATCCACAGAAAATTCTTCATTTTCCTGAATTGTAAAATCCTCTACAATTTTTAGTTCTTGAACTCCAGCTGAATGAAGTTTATCAATAATTTTTTCAAACTCTTTCGGACGTGGTTTATTACGAACAACAATCTTAACAATTTTATTCTTGTAAGGTCTTGCATCTAATAGTGATGCAGATTCATCATTGTAATAGAGAACATGAAAAAGTTTGAAAGGATTATCTATTGGATAATGTTCACAATTTTCTGTATCAAAGATGGTGAATCCTCTCCGATCACCGACATCGTTCCAGAACATTTCGTATGGATTTCCCAAGTAGTAGATCCGTCCATCATCCGATCTAGTGTGGTAGTGACCGCTGAAGACCTTCTTGAACTTTGCAAATAATTCGCCCGAAAGACCATGATCCATGAGCAAGTTTTTATGAGCTCTAAATCCTTGGAGCTCAAGGTGCCCCATCGCGTAGTTGCAAGTTGTATCTTTAATAAGTTTAAAAGACTGTTTTTGATTAGATTCATTTATCCATGGAAGCAATAGAATATCTAGTCCCCCAATATTAACTTCTTTAGGTTCTCTATAAATTTTAATATTTGGATATGTTTGAAGAAGTAATTCTGGAGAGTTTACATCATTAGTATCTTTATAGTAAGTATCATGATTTCCCACAATCATATGAACATCATATTTTTTGAGTCTATCAAATACAACTTTTTTAGACCATTCCAAACTTTGATAATCAATTGATTTTCTACTATCAAAAGCATCACCCATATGGATGACTGTGGTAATTTTTTCTTTTTCTAATGAAGGAAAGAATACCTCATCATAAAACTTTTCAAAATAATCGTGTAAAAATTTTGATCCTTTTCTTGCACCATAATGAGTATCTGTTATAATCGCAACCTTCATCGATTTCTATATTGGATGTTGTCTTTGATGGTATTATAGTCTGAACTACTATTAGAAAGCAAGCTATCGTCTACAACCATAACCTCATCAAATCCTGTCTTTTCAATAATTTTATTTTTAATTTCTAACTGCTTTTTCTCTTTAGAAATTCTTCTCAAAAAAGCATAATGAATTATTTGAGTAAAGTATGCAAAAGGATTGCTACTTTTATTTGGATCAAAATTATGAATATACTGAATACAATTTTCTACACCATCAGAAATCATATCTTCCCGAAACATGTAATTGACGAAATTAGGTTTATATGAAAGATGAGTCGCTATTTTTAAAAAACAATCTCCAAGATAATTAGAAATTAGAGGTTTTCCCAAACCTTTTTCTTTATTATCCAAGTATTTTTTTCTGTAAACTATAATTTCTTCTAATAATTGCTTATTATTTACATAATGTTCGGATTTTTTCTTAGGCATGATTTTCTGTTTATATAGAACTTATTCATTGCTGTAAACAACTTATGCATATATTATACCATATTTTAAATCATTACGCAGCTTGACAAAACCTCAAATAATAAGTAGAATACCTTTGTTAGGTTTGGAGAACAAGCTTTAGCTTTCTCTATTATCTTTAATATCTATATCTTTTTTAAAGATATCTTCTAACTGTTTTCTAGCTTCTTTTACCGAAGATATATATCCCATATTATCAGTTATATTAACTTTACCAGTTTGATTCGCAGAGTTATATTCAGCACTATCATCTTCATCACTTTCTAAGAATGCATTGTAACATTCTATAATTTTTTCATTATTAACTTCAGTCATAGTAATAATTTTATCCATTCTTACCATATAAAAATCATCTGATGGTATATCCATCCATGGTTTTATTTTAATAAATTGACTATCTGGTCCAGTAATTACTTTTAACACAACTGGATTTTGCATAACAATTACTGGATCATCATCATTATCATCAATAAAAACTAATGAAAATATTTCTTCTCCAGTAATTAATTTTATGCTACTATAAAATTCTTCTCCCATTAGTTTTTTAGTGGTATGTTTACTATATCGTAATTAAAATTTTCTTCGTTATATACCTTTATTCTCTCAATTAGATGATTAAGTGTGTAGTTGTTCCTGGATTTATAGGATATGTCGTCAGCAATGTCATAGAGAGTTGCCTTTGTTTTGTTATTTCCTTTCCTGAGCACCCTTCCAATAGACTGGAGATTCCGAATTCTAGATTTGGATGGAGAAGCAAAAATAACATTATGGAGGTTCTTAATATTGATACCTGTACTAAATGTTCCGTATGAAGCGACAATAATCGCGTTGTTTTCCTTCTCAGTAATTTCTCTTACTAATTCTCTATTTTCTGTATCCACTCCACCATGGACAAAAAATACGTGACGATTTTCTACACTACCAGTATTTATCATATCGTATAGTGGTTGACCATGACCTTCAACTCTTGCAAAAAGAATTAAAGTATTTCCTTTCAAATCAAGAGCAAGATTTCTGATAAACTTGTTTCTACGTTCATGGTTAATGATATACTGGACTTCATCCTCAAATGTTTCAAATTTATGTGCTGGGTGCTTCAGTAGAAGCACGTTAATATCCAGTTTGGCAACATGACCTTTTGCCATTAGTTCTTCTGTTCTTATAATTTTGTAACTTGGGCCAAATAAACCCTCCAGTACCCATTTATGAGTTTGAGTTCCATCAAGAGTCCCTGTAAAACCAAATCTGTATTTTGCATCTGAAAGTTTTGACATTATAGATATTAATGATTTAGATTTAAACTGGTGCGCTTCATCCCCAACAACAACATTAAATCTAGAAAAATATTTTCGGGGGAGTTTATAAATCGACTGCCAGGTAGTGATAATAACTTGAGAGTTCGTTTCTCTTTCTCTACCAGCGTAAATTTTATGGCAATATGAACCTACATCCCAACCATAGTCTGCAAAATCTTTATACATTTGCTCTACAAGCGAAGTCGTTGGAACGACTATCAGAATATTTCGTTGCTTCTCAACGTGATATCTCACAATCGAATATATCATCAGAGACTTTCCAGAGGCAGTTGGGGATATCAGCAACCTTCTATTATGTTTTAATGCGTCGTAAACACCTTCTATTTGGTACTCACGTGGAGCGTACTTGCTAATCGCAGTCATATAATCTTTCACACCTTCTTTTGAAATATGATCATTTGTTTCAAAAGGAAGACCATAAAACTTATTATCTACAAATTCATATGTGTATCCATGGTTATCACAAAACTGTGTAACCTTATCTAATAACCCAACGTATATTTCTCCTGTCTGGGTATTGAATAGACGAATTTTTCCATCCCAGTATTTACTTCGATACTGGGGCATAAATTTTGCGCCTGGTACTTCAAAGGTAAATTGGTCTGCTAACTCGTAGTAGACATGTGGTTCCGCTTTTACCTGAAGAAAGACTTCATTCTTTTTTGAAATAATCAAATGAGACATGATTCATAAGCATCACCTATGAATATTTATTCTCCTACTTGAAACTTATATTCTAAGATCATTCTATAAAAAAAATCTTTCATTTGTTCTGTTCTTAATTTATCATATTCATCACCAAAAGTACCTTTTTCCTCATGGCACTGCAATGCTTTATAAATTTGGTGACAATCTCTAATATCTAATTCCATCTGAATATATGGAACATCTTCCATTTCATTATAATCGCTTTCGTAATCGTAATCGCTCATAGTTCTCTAAAGTTATAGTCCATAATCATTCTAAAAAGAGAATTACGCAAATACCAAAGATGCTCTTGTTCTGTAGCAGGTCTTCTAGGAGAACCTGGCCAATTTTTGATAGTTTCATCTACACAGTACTGTAGAAGACGTATGTCTTCTATTTTTAAATTAACTTGATAATCATAATCCTGCTCATCTTCCATTAGTTAAATCCTGCTTGGAATCGATGCCACTCTATTGCATTTTTAATTTGATATGTTCTATTAGAAATTGTTTTGATAATTTCTTCCAAAAACTTTAACATAACATCATAGTATCTAAGTTTCATATCTAATTTATTTAACCTCTCATCGGCATCTAGGTGCCTCTGTAACGCCTCTTTATCCCTTACTTTGTATGGAAATGGTTCTTCTTCATAAACCTTTTGTGGCGCTTTTCCAGTGTAGTAGTTGTATCTCTCTAATCTAGTTCTATTGTAAGATTCTCTAGATTTCTCTCTCAACAAAGTAACTGTGTTGTATAATGTATAATACTTTGAATGAAGTTGTGGAATTTTTAAAGATTCATCATGTAAATTATCAGGATCAATTACAGAATCTTTTTTCCACATATCTTGAATATCTTCCAAATTCATAATATAGAGATAGGTAGAGATTATAATTCTACTATATCATAGATTGTGTATTTAAAAACAACCTCAGCAGTAAAATAATTGACATCATTATCAGAAGCTTCAAACTCTAATGATGTGAGAGAAACTGGAAATAAATCATTAAAAACAATTCTACAAACACTATTATAGTTACTATTTAAGATATTTAATGTTCCATCACTAAATTGTTTTAGTGGATCTTCAACGGCATCATCACCAGTGACTAAATTTTTAAAATCATCATGTGTATCAGAAAATCCTAATGCAGTAATCCACCTATGAATTAAGATATAATTTTCTAAATTTTCATCAACTAAAAATCTAAGTGAAAAATCACCATATTGTACTTGATCTCCAGGAACTTCTATCGCTTTAAATCTAGTTTGCTGTACAGTGGTCCCCAAAGAAATGTCAGGTATTCTTAAGGCATTTGAAAAAAATGAAACTTTTTTATACTTTTCCAAAATAAATTGGAAACCTATGGGTGATAAAAAATTCCTATTTTGTATTTGACCATCAAAAACACTTGCCATTGTTTTTATTTGTATTTATTCAAAACTGGTTGACTTTTGGGATATATTCCATGTTTATTCAATCCAAAAGAAAAAAAAGGGAGACCCGAAGGTCTCCCGTAGAAGTATGTGAACCAAATAGATCACATAAGGTTCTCAACACGTACTCTTCTGTAGTAACGGTTGGAGTTAACGTTCATGCGTCCGAGACCTGCAGTGGTTCCTTCAGCGAATGGGTTAGCAACAAGACCGTAGCGGGTCTTAAAGCCGATCTTAGGCTGGAAGGTGTTCTCTCCAACGGCACGAACCATCTGGAGGGGAACATATGGGCAATAGAACAGACCAGCGTCATAAGGTGAAGAACCCTTATAACCTGCAACGTAGTATTGTCCACCACTAGCATTGGGGTTAGAACCACCAGAATAAGGATCGATATATACGCGATACTTACCAGCAAGTACACCAGCGAAGGTGTTACCAGTATCATCAACCTGGAGGTTAGCGTTAAGAGCAGGGGTGTAATCGAGTACACCAGCCATGGTCAGAGCGGAAGCAACGTCTGCAGAGCAGAGGATCATGTTGCCTTTTCCACGACGAGTTTCGGTTGCGATTGCGTTAGCATCACGCTCGATTTGGAAGATAAGTCCCTTGAACTTCTCAACACTCCAGCGACCGTTGGAGTCAACGTCGAGGTCGAAACGACCAGGGTTAGCAACATTGTGCTGAGCACCAGACTTAGCAGTCTTATAGATGGTGCGGATAACTTCGCGGTTGATCTCAGCAAGGATCTCAGTGGAGAGAATGTTTGCGAGTTCTGCTTCTGCATTCAGACCGTGGATCGCTCTCAGATCTTGGGCAAGCTCAAGGCTGTATTCTGCTTTCAGAGCACGGCTCTTAGCAGTAACAGCAACTTTCTCGATTGAGAAAGCCATCTGGTTGAAGTGATCTCCATCCTCAGAACCGAGTGCTTCAGCATCTTCGGTATTCATACCGCGTCCAACGGTATAAGCAGCCTGAGTGGAGTTGGAGTCTGGGCTCAGAAGACCAGGGTTAGATCCACCTTGTGCAGCAGTGGTACCAAATCCAACAGCACCACCAGAACTTGAACCTTCATTACCAGTATAACCAGCACTAGTGAGGTCACGTCCATCGTCTTGTGCGGAATATGCGGTATCTGGCTCGTTGAAGAATGCTTCGTCGGCAGATCCAGGTGCGCCATACTTAGAGCGCATTGCGAAGATCAGTCCAGTAGGACCATTCATTGGTTGAACGCCAGCGAGGTCATATGCGACCAGGTTAGGCATTGAACGTCTGATCAAAGAGATCAGAACGGGATCGAAACCAGCAACAGGAGCGGAAGCATCAGCAGAGAAACCTGCGGTTCCTCCCGATGAACCAGTGCTCATGTTTGGTGTTTCGTACAGGAACTCACGCTCCTCACGAAGTGATTTTTCTTGGTTCTCTAACAGGATTGCGGTAACAGCTCTGCGATGGGAATCTTTGATCGAATCCATGCCCTCGTAGTCGAGGACTGGTGCCCACTTCTCCTGCAGAGCTTCAGCATTGAAACTTTGCATTTGATTTTAACCTCTTTTTAGATTTGTTAGTTTGAATCTTTATAATTTAGAACTCACTTTTTAGCAGATCTTGAGAGTGTCTCAAGGTACGCTTCCATTACACCACCAACGGATGGTTGTGCTTCTTGGATTTCGGTACTTTCTGAGAGATTCTCAGAATCGTCCTTTTGAGTGCTAGCAGTTCTTGTAGGGAAATATGATTCTTTTAAAGTTGCCAGCTTCTCACGATATTTTTCTTCACTTTCAAACTCAACATTTTCTGCAAGAGAAGCGAGCTTGTCTTTCTGAGAAAGTGCGAGACCCTCAGTGACTTCTGCAAAAATTACATCTGCAACTGACTCTGCTAATCTTTGATTTAGAGCAATATTTGACTTAATCTGCTCGTTGAGTTTATCTTCCATTTCATCAAGTTTTTCTACCATGCTATTGAGTACATCATACTTATCTTCAGGGATTGTTACATAATGTTCTTCAAAAAGACCCTTCATTCCAGTAAGGAATGATTCGGTCATTTCAGTCTTGAGACCGTGCTCAACAGCAAGTTGATTTTCGTTCATCCACTCTTGAGCAACATACTCAAGATAGGAATCTACACGTTCTACAAGTTCAGTTTTAACAGCTAAAACTTCTTCTACCAATGCTTCTTCATAAGAAGATTTTAATTCTTCCTTAATTTCGGAAACCTTAGATTTGATAGCAGCTTCAAAAATGGTACGTGCTTTCTCTTGGAATTCTTCGGAAAGTTCCTCTCCTTCTAAGAGAGCAGTAACATCCTCCTCAACATCAATGTTGAGTTCTTCTGTTTCTTCTGCTTCGGCAACCACTTCTTCTTCAGTAGTTTCTTCTTCAGCAACTACTTCTTCTTCGGTGGTTTCTTCTTCAGAAACTACTTCCTCTTCAGCAACGATTTCTTGGTCTTCTTCGACTTCGATTTCTTCTTCTTCCTTAGCCATTTTAGGCATTGAATCTGCTGCTTTTGCGCCCTTATTGACAACATTTTTTACTTGTGCCAACGTTGCGGAAGGATCCTTTAACTTTGCGGAATCATCGTCTGCACGATAATTTTCTGGAGTAGGACCGCCTAGATCTTCCACAGAACCTAATTGAGTTCCTGGATCTGCCATTTTAGGCATTGGATCTGCAGGCTTAGCCCCTTTGGTTACTACGTTTTCCATTTCTTGTAAATTGCTACCAACGGACATTTGATTAAGATATAATTGTATTAATCTATATTTATTTATAAATTAAGATATTTAATGTATTCAGAGGTTATTTAAAAAGTCTTGGAACAAGTTTAACTTATGTTCATCAAGTCTTCTCTGATCGACGAGAGTATTAATTCTCTTTTGTGTTTTTTCGGCAAGTTGTTCGCGAAGAATTCCACCTTCCCAAACCCACTCTTTACCTTCCATGATTCCAGATACAAATGCATCGGGAGCAGAAGGATCAGCGACGATATCAGCAGCAGTTGCTAACATGAAATCTTCACCTACAATTTTGTGACCTTCACTTGTTGTTTTTAATGATCCAACACCACGTGAAGAAACACCAAGCATTACACCTTCACCTAACAGTGAGGATGCAATTTTACCCATAGGAGTATTTAAAATTTGTGCTTTTCCTTTAAAATTATTCCCCTCTCTAACAAGAGAAGTAATTTTATGAGAGACGCGATCAAGATTTACAGTTGGTCCATCTGGATGTCCAAGTTCTCCAAGAGCACGACCTTTCACAACAAAATTTTCATTATAACGATCTACTTCACGAGAAAGGGTTGAAATAGGATACATTCTCCCATTTCTATTTTTAATTTCACCTTGTAAAAATACACCTTCGATGTATAATTTTTTATCAGCACCCTTACCTTCGGTAACGATCTGTACGTTTGAAATTTCTTCTGTGATAAGTTTCATTTTTCTTAATTTGTAAATGCTACTTGAGAACCAAATACTGTACCAGCACTAACTGCTCCACCTGCTGCAAGTTCAGGTGTAAGATTTGCTCCAATGTCTTTTTCAACAGAAAGTCTTTCTCCCCCTGCCATATGAATTTCATAAGATGAAGTTCCTGCAATAATCACTTTTATCGCAGCAGTATTTGTGTTGATAATTGATACTAATCTTGCAGAATCTAAATCATCAGCCTCTGTAGCGACACTAAGATCTTTACCAAGACTTATTGGTTTTACAGTCATTCTCCAGTCTCCTCTTCTGGTGAAACATCAAACATTGAAGAAGCAACAGATGGACGGAGATCGTTTATTTTATTCTCAGCCTTAGCAAATAATGCATTTTTTAATGAATCGGAAATCTCCGAAGCAGACGCATCAGATGCTATCAAATCTACAATATTTTCCATGAATTTATTATGTTTTTATTTAATTATTTATATTTCTGCTTTTTTGGTATCTTTTTGGAAGTTTGCATCAACATCTTGAGATTGTGCTTCCAAATCTGGTTCCATTTGCATATCTCCCATCATTCCCATTTCTTCACCACCATCTGGGAGTGGTTCACCAGTGATTGGATCAATAGAATTTGGATCTGGAATTATTCCGTCTTTAATTTCCTTTTCAATTTGAGTATCAATTTCTTTAATTTCTTCATCAGTTTGGCGAAGAATTTTTCTTCTGACATAATCAACAGAATAATATTTACCAATATAAGGTTCAATAGTTGCTAATGTACCAAGACGTTCATTCATTAGTTCAGATTCTTTTAATTCTGCAAACTGATTATCATACAGAAAATCATATTGAATATGATCTGAAATTTTATCCCAATCTTCTAATGATACAATATTTTTGAGAATCAATTGTGTCTTCAACATGTCCGTAAACATATTTGCAAAACGTTTACGCAATCTTCCAACAAATTTTGTGAACTTCAATTCATCTCTAAGAATTTCTGATGAACGCCCTAAATTAAATCCACCATCAGCAGCAATTCTGGATTCTGGAACTCCAAGAGAACGATAAAGTTTTTTCTGGAAATATTCAATATCCGAAAGTTCACCTAGATTTTGACCACCAGGAAGAGTTGTAATTTCGGTTCCTCTACCACCTTCGCGGCGAGGAAGCCAAAAATCTTCCAACATACTCATAAATTTGCGGTCATCTCTAACCTCACCATTTTTGGAATCGTATACTAATTTATTTCTATATCTACTCATTACATCACGTAGATATTGTTCTGCCTTTACCTTGGGGAGATTGCCAACGTCAATGTAGAAAATTCTACGCTCAGGTGCGCGTGATAGTCTATAGATAACAAGAGAGTCTTCAATCATGCGGAGTTGATTGAGTGACTTGATTGCTTTATGCAAATATGAAAGTATAGTTCCTTTATTTCTATCTACTAATCCAGAAGTACAGTAAGTAATACTGTCTTTTGCAATTCTAACCCCTTTATTTGTCGTAGATCCAGGTGACATTGTTCCAGGATATGTTGCCTGGGGAGTATATACATAATACTCTTCTATCTCTGGATTTATATCAAATTTTTCGTTAGTTTTATTAATTGGTTGTAATCGATTTTTATCCTTATCTTGTTTTTTCTGCTTTCTAATATGACGCATTTTCATGGGATCAATATATCTTATCTCTTGAATCCCATCAGATGCATTTTTTGGATCAATAATTTTTAAATAATAAATTCTACCATCAACATACCAATTTCTGAATATCTCATGACATTTTTTGTCAAAATCCATCAATTCTTTGATGTATCTAAATTCTTCTCTAATTTTTTCTTTTATTTTATCGCTAGCGTTTAAATTTGAAAGCTCAATTTCTACGGGAGAATCGTATAAATCACTTACAATTGCTTCATTTACTACATCTTCAATAGCACCATCACATTCTGGATGGAGTGCCATTTCCCTATATCTTTTTATTAGATCACTTTCTGTTCTATAAACACCTTCAATATCTAGGTATTGTCCATAAAACCCACTACTTACAAAATTATCAACCCCGTCCTCATTAGACTTGGGGACGGGGGAAATAATTTTGGATTTATCCTTCTGATCCTCAATAGAAAAACCAAATAGTCTTGGCATAGTATAAAATTAGAATGAACTCGTTAGTAGTTATTTATTCAACTAACTAACTTGTGGATCAGCTGATTTCTGGTTTAGTGCTATCAGAAGTATCTGCTATAGCTTCCCAATATTGAACTTGGAATTCAACAGTATATTCTTCAATAGTATCTGTTGAATCCATAGAAAGGTCAATTTGACCAACATTGGTTGGGAAAATACCTTCAAACTTGTATTCTCTCATTGAAGCACCAGCTCTGTCCAACTGCTTAACAGTTGCAGACTTTTGATACGTATTTGGATCAACTTCTCCAGTAGCATCACTGATTCTACTGATTCCATTCATCCATTGCTCAAATGCAGTTCTGATTTTGAAGTCAACATCATTTAAAACTGTGATAGTCCAAGTATCAAATGTTCTTTCTCCAGCAACTTTAAGTGTTCTTCCTCTAAAAGGAATTTCAACAGGAGTGATATTTGAAGCTGGAAGTTGTGCAGCTTTAACCATGAATGTTAAGAGACTCTCATTTCCAGTGCTAGTTGTAGGAGCAGTGATTGCTTGAGTCTCATCTCCAACTGCTAATGAATCTGGGAACGTAACACTAACCTCAAATAGATTAGGTCTTGCACCACCACCAATAAGTGCTGCCTTAAAATTGTCTAACGTCTTTAATGCCATTAATCTTTCCTCGTTTTAATTATTTTGAATAGGTTAATAAAGTGAAATCAAACATTACCAACAACTTCATTAAACTCAATGCCACTTCTTGTTGCAACGAATGTTAATCCAATAAAGTTAATAGAACGAGATGGTTTAATGTAGATGTCTGCAACAAATTCGTTGTTATCGATAATTGCGGCAGTGTTGTTCGTTCTGTCACAAACAACTCTATAATCCTGAATACCTCTTTGTGCCTGAATGTTTCTGAGGAAAGGATCAACAATGTTTACGAAGTTAGATCTTGTTATGTCATCATTGAATTCAAATAACTGATCATCAGCAGCTGCTCTAATTGCATCTTCAACATAGATGAACAATCTACGAACATTAATACGATCAAATGCAGATGCTTTAGCAAGTCCTGTTTTATCACCAAACAGAATAATTCCAGATCCTGGTGAGAAAATTACAGGGTTAATTCTTGCAGAATAAAGGCGATCTCTTTCAGTCTTAGATGGATTATATGCAAGTTTAACTGCATTTAATACTGCACCTCTAGAAGTTCCTGCAGGAGAGACCCATGAAGCATTTGTTACATCATTTCTTGCACAAATTCCCGCAATATCACCATTTAAAGGTACATATCTAAAGGTCTTTGCAAATCTATCATACATGTACTTATATCCACTATCAAAAATGGCATAAGACGATGATGGAACTGAAGAGTAGAAAGAAACTACATTATCAGTCATTGAAGTTGAACTTAAAGGAGTATATTCCTTACTACCAGAGTTTTTCAGAATAGAACCCTTATTTGGACTAATAAATGCAACAGCATCCTGTCTTTGTTCAGCAACTGAAATTAACTTTGAAGCAAGTGCTTGTCCTTCTTCTTTTGTATGTGCTGCAGAACCCATGAGTAAGAAATCTACATCATAGAGTTCAGTATTGGTTAATAGATCATAACCAGCAACTAAACCAGATAATTCCGCTTTAAGTGCACCAGTGGTTCCTAAATCATATTTACCGTCATAGTTTAAACCATCACCTAATTTGAATGTTGTGTTTCCAAGCATTCTGTAGGCTTTTCCATCAACTACAGGTGCATTCCAAGCAGTTCCTGTATCAACAGCGTTATTTGCGGCAAGTCCAATATCAGTAGTAGATGTTAAACCAACCCATCCTGCGGATGCACCACCACTCATTGCTGCTACACCACGTGGTTCTGCACCAGTGAAGATATATTCAGAATTTTCTGAAATATACTTATTCCAGTAAGAAGAACTACCTGCAGCGTAAATGGCATCGGATGCCTTGGAAAGAGAAACGTGCTTCTCTAAAATAGTATTTCTGTTTCCAGTAATTGATCCAGTTCCGTCGATTACTACAACGTGAACTTCATCAAATCTTGCTCCACGATCAGCAGCAAATCTAGATGTTCCTGGTCTAGGTGCTAATGTATTCCAAGAAATTGTGGTATTTCCTAAAGTAACCTTTTGTGCATCAAACCAATCACTTTGTGCTGTGAATGATGGTGATGCTGCTACTACATTCGAGTTGTTGAATACAGTAACATCTCCCGAATCTTTGAATCTATATACACCACGTGGTTCATAATCGGTAACTACGGCAGTTCCACCTGCAGCAGTGTAATCCAATACTTTAACATCTAATGTGCTGGAACCAACTCCAGTAACAACACCCCTCAATACACCATCAAGTTCAGATGTAGTTCCAGAACCAACTGCAACAACGCCACTAAGGCTCATTGTTATACCAAAACCAACTTCTACACTAGCTGTAGCAATACCACTAAGGATTTGATCAGCACGTCCATCAATGATGGCAACATTCAAACCATTTGCCCATGATCCTGGGTTTCTGGCAGATGCAATTTGTGACATTGCAGTTTCATTATATCCTTTATTGATATAATCTTGCTCACTATTAATTTTTGCGGATGTTCCAACTCCAACTGTTGCGTTTGATAAGCTGGTACCATCTGATCTAATGACCATCAATCTTCCACCATATGCCATATATGATGATCCTGTAAACCATGACTCGTAGTGACCATCTACCTGTCTTGGTTGACCGTAATTAGACAGCAACTCCTGCTCATTATCAATAACAAAACCTTCTTCAACTGGACCTTTTTCAAAAGGTGAAACAATGGCTGCTACGGCATCTGAAGTTGGATCTACTCTACCAATGGTTACATCAACTTCCTTTAAAACAACTCCAGGAGATGCTAAATTTAACGGCATCTTCTTGACTCCTATCAGAAATATTCTAAAATTATTTATTAAAATGGGTAGTTCTGATGGGGAAACACTACGCGAACACTATCACCAGTCTGGATAGTCTTGCATCATATATTTTTCATATTTTTTATCATACAGTTCTTTTGCTTTTTTGTTCCTAGCTCTATTTTTTCTTATTCTTTGAATTGTACATTCTTTACATTCATATGAATACGAAGATGGTAAAGATTTTCTATCCTTATAAGATAAGTAAAAATCATCCAATAGATTTTTTCTTTTACCACAAACTCTACAAGTTCTTTCATGAAACAATAAGTGTTCCAAATTAATTTGATCTACAAAATTATCTTCGTCAAGATTCATTAGTAATAATCCCACATATAACTTCTATCGCCATATTCATCAGCATACCAAGTATCACCATCTTTATCTGTAAATGTAGTCATATCATTAATACCATCCTGTATAAATCCAAACGGTGCCATATCAGCTTCTATTTGCTCTTCTTGCTCTTCATATATTCTTTTACGAATATCATCATCAGTCATTTCTTTAAAATATGGTTGAGCAACTAACCATGCAAAAATAACCAAACACATCATTAAATCATCATTACATCCTTCTTCAGCCATAAAAGTATTACTTTTATGAATAAACGTAGTCATCTCACTGATGATATCATAATCACATGTCATCAATTTATCATCTTCAATTAAAGTTCTTAAATTTGAACATCCCAATTTTTTTACAGCTGCAGTCATTCTAATTCCTAGATATGACTTTTTACCACTAAATCCAGTACCCACTATTTGACCAGATCTACCTCTTTGGGAACACATTAGAATATTTTCATATTCTAAGTCGTAGTGTAAAATATTTGCTATTTGATCTCCAATATCATTAATTTCTACCAATATCCAAGAATTGTTATATGCCTTTGCTACAGGTTCTATAACACTTGGAAATAACATTGGTTTTATTTCATTATTTCTATACTTTGCAACAATATTGTACGGAAAAGATGTAATATCAAAAACTACAAAAGCAGAGTAATCTCCACCAACTCCACGTGCAACATCAACAGTGATCATATATGAGTGGTCTTCTTTAGGGTGAGAATAAATATCCAATCCCTTATTTCTTTGAATCGGATCCTCATATACTAAATTTCTAAGTTTTGCTGGATTGATGAGAGTATCAACAGATCCTAAAAACTCACACTCAAACTCAACTTTGAATTGTTGCTCTGAAGTATTTGCTATTGTTTGTTCTTTCCACTCAGCATCTCTCCCAGGAACTTCACTCCAATGAACATCTGTAGGTACATACTCATTTTTACCGCGCTGTGAATCATGCCACATTCTGTAAAAATGATTCATACCCCTAGGGGTAGAAACAATAATTACCTTTGTGCTCTGTCCAGAAGAAATAGTAGGATAAACAGAGGCAAAGAAGTCATCAGCAATGTGATTCGGGATGAACGCGAACTCGTCAAGAAAGATGACATTATAGGATCCGCCTCTGACAGCAGATGAAGAAGTAGAGTTAGCCGAAATTTTGGAGCCATTTTCTAATTCCAGGGAACCCTTATTCCAAGATATAATACCTTGCTGCATCCATTTTGGCAAGTTTTCGTATGCAAGTTGTAACCTACCAAGAAGGTCTCTTGCCGTTGATGCCTTGTTTGCTAGGATGGCGATATTAACATTATCGTTAAAAACAGCGTAGTGTAGAAGATATGATACACAAGTAGTAGACTTACCAGTCTGACGTGGCATCTTGCATATATTAAACCTATTCTTATGGAAATTATCAATTAACTTTTCCTGAAAAGGATACATGTTAAATGGAACTAATCCATGATCAAGAGAAACAATCTTAATATAATTTCTTGCAAAATAAACAGGATCTTCCTTACACCTCATAAATTCAATGATATCTTCTTCAGTGAATTCAATCGGCGTATTTGCTTTTTTTAAATTAGGATTACCAAGATAAACGTTATCACTCATAAATTAATCTAGTTATCAACAATCAGTAAATCAAACATTGATGAGACAGTTGCATTACTACCAGTATATGTCCTTACTTCAAGATCTGTTTTTTCGGTGAAGTAAAGTGGAATACTGAAAGTAGTGTGCATATTACTATTATATAGATTCAATTCGCTAGCGAGTCTGGATACACCACCATCTGGTTTTTTCTGGAATAATCTAACAGTATTCTCTTGATTTTTATTCATGGTTGCGGCAAATGCCCTTAAGTATCCACTCTTACCTGCTGGAATGGTATAGAAAGTAACTTGAGATTGACCCATTCCCGCTGCAATCTGACAAGTAACTCCAACACTATGAGTGAAGTTAATAGCACCTACGTTATTATTGTCATTGTTACCAGTAAGAACAAATGCTCTATGAGTTCTTAAAAATTCTACCGTTCCAGCAACACCGACAGTTCCATTAAGAGTAAAATCTTCTTCTACTTCATTATAGTTCGCATCAAGACCTTGAAGTCTAACTGTAAGTGCTCCCGTTCCGCCAGAATCATCCTGAGCAGAACTGGAAGTTACAGTAACAATTCCTGCGGAGGATGGAAATGTGTAAGCACCACCATAAGACCAAACGGTATCATAAGTTGCTGATGTTGTAACTACTGCACCAAACTTATGAACATTTGCCATCTGGGTGGTAATACCTGCAGCAATATTCAAATCAAACTGAGTATCACCACCACAAGCACCAATGTTGCCATACTTGTCGGCACACATATAGACTTCAAATAGACTTCTCTCTTGATTGAGATAGTCTTGTGTATTTTTATTCCACTGAGCCATTAGTCACTCCAACTTAATCTTTCTGGTCTATACCTTTGTGCGCTTTTAATTTTTGATGGTGAATAACTTCCTGGATAAATGTTCTGAATAATTGCTCCAGGATATT